>Ga0207707_10000389_pt1 | contig 45856 bp, 47 predicted proteins | sample KBSC83BmetaG_FD_184336 | JGI IMG/M metagenome (GOLD analysis project Ga0207707, IMG submission 184336) | Corn rhizosphere microbial communities from Kellogg Biological Station, Michigan, USA - KBS C8-3B metaG (SPAdes) (version 2) | ecosystem: Host-associated > Plants > Roots > Rhizosphere ... | reverse complement strand
CACCCATCTGCACGTCAGCTTCGACGTAGATTTCCTGGATCCCTCGATTGCCCCGGCGGTCGGCACCACGGTGCCGGGCGGACCGACTTACCGCGAAGCCCAGTTGTGCATGGAAATGATCGCCGACACCGGACTGGCCGCCTCGCTGGACCTCGTGGAGCTGAACCCGGCGCTGGACGAGCACAACCGCACCGCCGAACTGGTGGTGGACCTGATCGAAAGCCTGTTCGGAAAATCCACCCTGATGCGCGCCTGACGTCAAACCACAACCCGCTTTTTCCGGAGCGGCTGTCGTGAAAAGTCAGCCCATGGACGGGCGTTCTGGTGCTTGTTGCGCGGGAATCCCTGCAAGGTGCATTGGAATTCAACGAAGCAGCGATCAGGGATGATCGCAACAACGGTCGTGGAAAGTCAGCCCATGGAAGGGCGTTCCGGTGCTGGCTGCGCGAGACGCCAACACGGTTGTTGTGGGATTGACGACGCCGCGATCAGGGATGATCGCAAGAAAACTTCAGCCCATGGAAGGGCGTTCTGGTGTTCGCTGCGCGGGAAGCCAGCAAGGTGCAGTGGAATTCCACGAAACAGCGATCAGGGATGATCGCACCAAAGGTTTTGGAAAGTCAGGCCCTGGATGGCACGTTTTGGCGCCGATTGCGCATCGAGCCTCGGGAATGCGGTGACGTTCGCTGATGCTGCGATCATGGACGATCGCACAAATAATTGAGACGCGCGTCAACAAACCGCGGCTCCGGCGGTCAACAACTGTGACGCTGGCACGCCTTGCACGGGAGCGAGCACGCCTCTTGCACTTCCGGGGTGGGCGCCGCCGGGTGCGGGCCGCGAGAACACGTCGAGGGACGTTGTGGCGAAACACAGGGGAAAATTCGGGGTACTGGAAGCCATTCCCGGCGGGCGTGCCTCGCTGCGCTGGTTCGGGTGGTTCGGCATCGGCCTGCTGGTGATTCCGGCAGGCGTGCTGGCCGTGCTCGCGACCACCGGCAGCGACGTGATGCAGACGGGAAACGTGGCGGTGCTGCTGCGCATCGCCGGCCTGTGCGCGCTGGCAGGTTCAGGCGTGCTGCTGGTCTGGACGCTGGGCAGCCTGCGGCGGCTCGCCGAATTGACGCAAGTGCTGTGCGAGCAGGGCGAAAGTCCCGTGTTCATCAAGGATGCCGACCAGCGCTACCGCTTCGTCAACGATGCGGCGGCGGCACTGATCGGGCGTCGGCCCATGGACGTGCTGGGCCGGCGCGACAGCGATCTGCAGCCCGGTTCGGACGCGCTGGCGTGGGAAGAAAACGATCGCGTGTGCCTGGATCGCGACCTGCCCACGATGTTCCGCGAGGTGCAGGCGACCTCCTCGGGCGAACGCAGCTTCCTGGTTTCCAAGCGTCCATTGCACGACACCCGCGGGCGTGTGTCGGGGCTGGTCGGCGCTGCGCGTGACATCACCGACGAAATCGAATTGCAGAAACTGACGCGCCGCCGCGCGGACGAAACGCGGGTCTGGTTCGACCTGAATCCGCTGCCGGTGGTGGTGTTCGCCAGCTCCGACCTGCGCATCCTGAGCGCCAACGCCGCGGCCGAGCAGTGCTACGGCTATCCTCGCCAGCGCTTCCAGCAACTGCACGTTTCCGATCTGTTCCTGCCCGCCGAGGCCGAACGCCTGCGCACCTACCTGCGCGACGCCAGCCGCGCAGTGCCGCCGGGCAGCGTGGCCTGGCAGCATCGCCGCGCCAATGGCGACACCTTCGATGCGCTCACCGACATCGGCAATCTGCCGCACGCCGAGATTCCCGCGCGGATGATGCTGGTGCGCGACCTCTCGGGCGAACACGCTTCGCGCCAGGCGTTGCGCGAGTGCGCCGGACGTTACGACGATCTGGTGGAATCCGGGCTCGCGCTGGTCTGGATGCACGATCTGGATGGGCGGCTGCTGCGCGTCAACGCGCTGATGGCGCAGGCGCTCGGCTACACCCGCGAGGAGATGATCGGACGTCCACTGTCCGACTTCGTCGGTGACGAGGGCGACGGCAACTGGAACGACTACTCCGAGCGCGTCCGCAGCCTGCACCGCGACGGCGGTGTGCTGCATTTCATGGCGCGCAACGGCGAGCGGCGCGTGCTGCGGTATCAGTTCATCTGCTATCCCGATGCGGAGCCCACGCCCTATGTGCTGGGTACCGCGCAGGACGTGACCCTGCGGCACCGCTACGAGCTGCGCCTGCGCGACCAGAACCAGCGCGACACGCTGACCGGCTGCCGCACGCGGCGTTTCCTTGAGTTGTTCGCGATGCAGGCCACGCACGGCCAAGTGTGGGGATGCGTGGTGGTGGACATCGATTATTTCCGGCAATTGAATGCCAGCGAAGGACACGAGCGCGGCGACGAAGTGCTGCGCGAATTGGCGCGGCTGCTCGGTACCACCGCCGGGGCCGGCGACGTGGTGGTGCGCCTTGGCGGCGACGAATTCGCGGTCGTGATGCCGCACACCACCGACCACGGCGTGCGCGAGCTGGCCGAACGTCTGGCGATGGCGTCGCGTGATGGCATGCCGGCGGTGTTTTCGATCGGCTGGGCGTTGCGCGAAGCCGATGAGCCGCTGGAATCCACCCTGCGGCGCGCCGACAAGATGCTCTTGCTCGGCCGGGCGCGGGAACGCGGTGCCGGCTGACGACGCGCGTGGTGCGCCGCAGGTCCGATAGGTTGGGCTGACGCCGGTTTCATCGCGGAGGCCCAACGTGTTCGCACGAGCGTTGGGCTTCTTCCGGGCCGAGCCCGCAATCAGCCCAGCCCATGCGGCTTATTGCGCTGCAGCATCGCGCCGCTTAGCATTTCCAGTTTGGCCTGCCATGGGCGGGCGCTCGAGAAGTGCAACGGGCGATGCGTAGCCATTATTGCGGTCTGATCGGGGAAGCCGAAGTTGACCAATCCGTCACCTTGTGCGGCTGGGCCGATGCGCGCCGCGACCATGGCGGCGTCGTGTTCATCGACCTGCGTGATCACGAGGGCATCGTGCAGATCGTGGCCGATCCCGACAACGCCGGCGTCTTCGAGATCGCCTCGAAAGTCGGTTATGAGGATTGCCTGCGCGTCAGCGGTACGGTGCGGGTGCGCTCGAACATCAACGAGAAGATTCCCACCGGCCACTACGAAGTCGTCGCCGAATCGATCGAGTTGTTGAATGCCGCGCGCGACCTGCCGTTCGCGCTGCACGAAAATCCGAATGAAGAGCTGCGGCTGAAGTACCGCTACTTGGATTTGCGCCGCCCCGAAATGCAGAAGGTGATGCGCACCCGCATAAAGCTGGTGCAGGCGCTGCGCCGCTGGCTGGATGCCCGCGGTTTCCAGGACATCGAAACGCCGATCCTGACCAAGGCGACGCCTGAAGGCGCGCGCGATTACCTCGTCCCTTCGCGCGTGCACGCGGGCCAGTTCTACGCGCTGCCGCAATCGCCGCAATTGTTCAAGCAGCTTCTGATGATCGCGGGCTTCGACCGCTACTACCAGATCGCGCGCTGCTTCCGCGACGAGGATCTGCGCGCCGACCGCCAGCCGGAATTCACCCAGCTCGACATGGAGTTCGCATTCGTCGAGGAACGCGACGTGCAGGACACGGTCGAGGCGCTGATCCGCGACGTGTTCCGCGAAGTCGGCGGCATCGAACTGGCCGATCCGTTCCCGCGGATGACGTGGCTTGAGGCGATGACGCGTTACGGTTCGGACAAGCCGGACCTGCGCATCGACCTCGAATTGGTCGACGTCGGCGACGCGGTCAAGCAGCTTGAATTCAAGGTGTTCTCGGGACCGGCGAACGATCCGGATGGACGCGTCGCCGCGCTGCGCGTGCCGGGCGGCGGCGAGCTTTCGCGCAAGCAGCTCGACGACTATGCCGCGCATGCGGCGAAGTTCGGCGCGAAGGGCCTGGCATGGCTGAAGGTGATCGAAGTCGCGAAGGGGTTGGAAGGCATCAATTCGCCGGTTGCGAAATTTCTCGACGACGCGACGCTCGCGGCCATCCTTCAAAAGACCGGCGCGCGCGACGGCGATGCGCTGCTGTTCGGCGTCGGCAAGTGGATCACCGTCAGTACCTTCATGGGCGCACTGCGGCTCAAGGTTGCGCAGGATCGCGGGCTGGTCGCGACAGGCTGGAAGCCGCTGTGGGTCACCGATTTTCCGATGTTCGAATACGACGAGGCCGAACGACGCTACGTCGCGCTGCATCACCCGTTCACCGCGCCCAAGGTCGATGACGCCGCGGCGCTCGGTGCCGATCCCGCGCACGCGGTCAGCCGCGGCTACGACATGGTGTTGAACGGCGCCGAAATCGGCGGCGGTTCGATCCGCATCCATCGTCCCGAGATGCAGAGCGCGGTATTCCGCCTGCTTGGCATCGGCGAGGACGAGGCGCGCGCCAAATTCGGCTTCCTGCTCGACGCGTTGAAGATGGGCGCGCCGCCTCACGGTGGCATCGCCTTCGGCGTCGACCGGCTGGCGATGCTGATCGGCGGCACCGACGCGATCCGTGACGTGATCGCGTTCCCCAAGACCACCAGCGCGCAGGATTTGATGACCGACGCGCCCAGCACGGTCGATCCGAAGCAACTCGCCGAGCTGCACGTGCAGATGCGGGACCCGGGACCCGGGACTCGGGACTCGGGCGCATAGCAAACCGCGGTTCATTCGGGAAAATGGCGGCGCGAGGAGATCGGCGCGCTGTTTAGCCCCCTTGAGTCAAGGGGGCGACCGAACCGCGAAGCGGTTCGGTGGGGTTGTGGGGGAGTTGGTAACCATGGGCGCAAGTGCGTGCCCGTGGCAGTTGCGCAAGTGTTTCCCTAGACTTTCAACCTTTCAGTACAAACGGTATCGCCCATGGGACGAGGTCCTTCCATCGCTGGTCGCAAGAACGCGCAGGATGCCAAGCGCGGCCAGGTGTTCACCAAGCTGGTGCGCGAAATCATGGTGGCCGCGCGCGCCGGCGGCGGCGACGTCAATGGCAATGCGAGCCTGCGCACCGCGGTGGACAAGGCCATCGCGGCATCGATGCCCAAGGACAATATCGAGCGCGCGATCAAGAAGGCCACCGGCGAACTGGAGGGCGTCACCTACGAGGCGCTGCATTTCGAGGGTTACGCGCCGGGCGGCGTCGCGGTGCTGGTCGAGTGCCTGACCGACAATCGCCAGCGCACCATCTCCGACGTCCGCCACGCTTTCACCAAATTCGGCGGCAACCTGGGCACCGATGGTTCGGTGGCCTATCTGTTCAAGAAGATTGGCGTGCTTTCGTACGCCGGAGGCGCGGACGAGGAAAAGATCACCGACGCCGCAATCGAGGTGGGTGCCGAAGACGTGAAGGTATGGCCGGAAGATGGCCAGATCGATGTGATCACGACGCCCGAATCATTCGAGCCGGTGCGCGAGGCGATGGAGAAGGCTGGCCTGAAACCCGATCACGCCGAAGTGACCATGCGAGCGGAACTGGATGTGCCGGTGGCGGCCGATCAGGTGGAAGCGGTGCAGGGTCTGCTTGCGCGGCTGGACGAACTCGACGACGTCCAGAACGTGCATTCCAACGCGGACCTCCCGGCGGGTTGATCGTGGATTCGGCGCAGCCGCTGCGCATCCTCGGCATCGATCCCGGCAGCCAGCGCACCGGCGTCGGTATCATCGAAGCCGATGCCACGGGAAAGCTGCGTTGCGTGTTCCGCGCGACGCTGCAGGTGGCCGGCGAAGAGACCTTTCCTTTGCGGCTGAAGCGCATCTACGACGAACTCTGGGACATCATTGGGACGCATTCGCCGGCGGAAGCCGCGATCGAGCGCGTGTTCATGGCCAAGAACGCCGATTCCGCGCTGAAGCTCGGGCAGGCGCGCGGCGCCGCGATCTGCGCGGCAGTCGGCTGCGGATTGCCGGTCAGCGAATACGCGCCCAACGCGATCAAGCAGGCCGTGGTCGGCAAGGGGCACGCCGGCAAGGAACAGGTGCAGCACATGATCGGCATTTTGTTGAACCTGCGCGAGCCGGTGCAGGCCGACGCGGCCGACGCGCTGGCGATCGCGATTACCCATGCGCACCTGCGCGCCAGCGAAGTGCGTACCGGCATTTCCGTTGCCGCATGGAGGCGACGCCGATGATTTTCCCCCATCCGCCCTTCGGGCACCTTCCCCCGCAAGCGGGGGAAGGGGAAGCAACGTACTCCCTCCCCCGCTTGCGGGGGAGGCGGCGCAAAGCGCCGAGCGCGCAGCGCTGGGTGGGGGCCAATCTTGCGAGGCGTCTGCGATGATCGGCCGTCTGCGCGGCGCCTTGATCGCCAAGCGCCCGCCGTGGGTGCTCGTCGAAACCGGCGGTGTCGGCTACGAACTGGAAGTGCCGATGTCCACGCTGTATGACCTGCCCGATGTCGGCAGGGAAGTGATCCTGCTGACGCACTACGCGCACAAGGAAGACACCGTCGCGCTGTATGGTTTCCTGCGTGACGACGAGCGCAATCTGTTTCGCGACCTGCAGAAGGTTTCCGGCATCGGCGCGCGCATTGCACTGGCGGTCCTGTCGGGCGTGTCGACCGCGGAATTCGCGCGGCTGGTGCAGGCCGGCGATGTCGCGGCGTTGACGCGCATTCCCGGCATCGGCAAGAAAACCGCCGAACGCATCGTGGTCGAGTTGCGCGATCGCGTCGGCCATGCCGTGGCCTCCGCACCGGCAGGCACGGCGCCGGTTGCGCGCGATCCGCGCAGCGAAGCCGAGGCGGCCCTGCAGCAGTTGGGCTACAAGCCGGTCGAGGCGGCGCGCCTCGCGGCCGCTGCGTCCGAAGAAGGCGACGATGCCGAAACCATTATCCGCAAGGCGCTGCGCGCGGCGCTGGGCCGATGATGGACAAGACCGGCATCCATCCGGCGGAAGGCGAGGATACGAGCCGCAAGGCCATTCACGTGATGGTGCTCGGCGCGATCGGCGTGGTGTTCGGCGACCTCGGCACCAGCCCGTTGTACACCTTCAGCGAAGCCTTCAGCGACCAGCACGGGATGCCGGTCACGACGTTCAACGTGCTGGGCATCTTGTCGCTGGTGCTGTGGACGTTGCTGATCGTGGTGGCGCTGAAGTACGTCACCTTCATCATGCGCGCGGACAACAAGGGCGAAGGCGGCATCATGGCGATGATGGCGCTGGCCCAGCGTGCCACCCGCCAGCATCCGCGTACCCGCAAGCTCGTGGTGCTGGCGGCGGTGCTTGGGGCGGCGTTGTTCTTCGGCGACGGCGTGATCACGCCATCGATCACGGTGCTGTCCGCGGTGGAGGGCCTGGGGGTGGCCGCGCCGGCCTTGACGCACTGGGTGGTCTGGATCGCGGTGATCGTGCTGGTGACGCTGTTCCTGATCCAGAAGCGCGGCACGGGCGGGGTCGGCAAGGTGTTCGGTCCGGTGATGTGCGTGTGGTTCGTCGCACTGGGCCTGATCGGCGTGTACAACATCGTGCAGCACCCGCTGGTGCTGCGCGCGATCAATCCCTGGTACGGGTTCAATTTCTTCGCCCACCACGGGACCGGCGGGTTCCTGGTGCTTGGCGCGGTGGTATTGTGCGTGACCGGTGCCGAGGCTTTGTACGCCGACATGGGTCATTTCGGGCGCAAGCCGATCACCGTCGCGTGGTACGGCTTCGTGATGCCCGGCCTGATGCTGAACTACTTCGGGCAGGGTGCATTGCTGGTCCACAATCCCGAAGCGGCCAGCAACCCGTTCTACCTCGCAGTGCCGTCCTGGGCGCTTTATCCGATGATCGCGCTGGCGACCGCGGCCGCGGTGATCGCATCGCAAGCCGTGATCGCGGGCTCGTTCTCGATCATGCGCCAGGCCATCCAGCTCGGTTTCCTGCCACGCATGCCGGTGGTGCACACGTCCAACGAGGAAGTCGGACAAATCTACCTGCCGTGGATCAATCGGCTGCTGATGATCCTCGTGGTGCTGGTGGTGATCGGCTTCGGTTCCTCCAAGGCGCTGGCCGGCGCCTACGGCATCGCGGTGACCGGCACCATGGCGATCGACACGGTCCTGTTCGTGATCGTGGCCTGGCGCATGTGGAAATGGCATCCATTGCTGGTGCTCGCGGTGTTCGTGTTCTTCCTGTCGATCGACTTGGCTTTCTTTGGTGCCAACACGTTGAAGGTCGAGGATGGCGGCTGGTTCCCGCTGGTGCTGGGGCTCGCCGTGTTCGCGATCCTCACGACCTGGCGGCGCGGCCGCGATCTGGTGCTTCGGCAGTTGAAACACGGCGGCCTCGCGCTGGCGCCGTTCATCGCCAATCTCGCCGAGCATCCGCCGACACGGGTGGAAGGCACCGCGATTTTCCTGGTCAGCGATCCCGATGCGGTGCCGCATGCGCTGCTGCACAACCTCAAGCACAACAAGGTGCTGCACAAGCGCAACGTGATCCTGACCGTCGAGACGCTGGAAACGCCGCACGCCGATCCCGACGAGCGGCTGGAACTGAAGAACCTCGGCAACGATTTCCATCTCCTGACGCTGCGCTTCGGCTTCGCCGAAGATCCAAACGTGCCGGCCGCGCTGCACGCGTGCGCCAGGCAGGGGCTCGAACTCAAGATGATGGACACCACGTTCTTCCTGTCGCGCGAGACCATCGTCGCCACCGATCGACCCGGCATGGCCTTGTGGCGCGACAAGCTGTTCGCGTTCCTCGCGCGCAATGCGTTGCCCGCCACCGCGTTCTTCAGCATCCCCGGCAACCGGCTGATCGAACTGGGCGCGCAGGTGGAGATCTAGCACGCGTCTCGCGCATGCCTGAACCGCAGGCTGCCGGCTGATCGCCCGCGCATCCCGGCTGCCGGTTGGGCATTACACTTCGCGCCCTCTTTGCGGGATCCGGGCGCTTCGATGCACACCATGGTTTCGGATTCGCGAGAGTCGCCTTCGCTGCGGGCACTCGCGTTCGGGGCGGCCGGCGTGGTGTTCGGCGACATCGGCACCAGTCCGCTGTACACGCTGCAGGAAGTCTTCAGCAGCAAGTATGGCCTCGGCGTGGCGCCTGCGAGCGTGCTGGGCGTGTTGTCGCTGGTGTTCTGGGCGCTGCTGCTGGTGGTGACGCTGAAGTACGTGATGTTCGTGATGCGCGCGGACAACCACGGCGAAGGCGGCATCATGGCCCTGCTGGCGTTGGCGCAACGCGGGGCGCGCGGCTTGCCGCGCCTGCGCTGGCTGATCGCGTTGATTGCGATCTTCGGTGCTTCCCTGTTCTACGGCGACGGCGTGATCACGCCGGCGATGTCGGTGTTGTCGGCGGTGGAAGGATTGAAGATCGCGGAGCCCGCGCTTGTGCGTTGGGTCATGCCGATCAGTGTCGTGATCGTGTTGGCGTTGTTCGTCGTGCAAAAGCGCGGTACCGCGAAAGTCGGAGCGGTGTTTGCACCGGTGATGGGCGCTTGGTTCGTCGTGATCGCTTTGCTGGGCGTGAACATGATCGTGCGCGCGCCGGAAATCCTGGTTGCGTTGAATCCGTACTACGCGCTGCGTTTCTTCCGTTCGCACGGTGTCGCTGCATTCATGGCGCTGGGCGGCGTGGTGCTGGCGGTGACGGGCACCGAGGCGCTGTACGCGGATATGGGCCATTTCGGGAAGACGCCGATCCGGCGCGCATGGCTGTTCTTCGTGCTGCCCGCGCTGCTGCTGAATTATTTCGGGCAGGGCGCGCTGTTGCTGCGCCAACCTGAGGTTTCGGCCAATCCGTTCTATCTGCTGGTTCCGCACGCGCTGCTGTATCCGATGGTCGCGCTGGCCACCGCCGCCGCCGTGATCGCTTCGCAGGCGGTGATCTCGGGCGCGTATTCGATGACGCGCGAAGCGGTCCAGCTCGGATTCTCGCCGCGCATGCGGGTGGTGCACACTTCCAGCCACATGGCCGGGCAGATCTTCGTGCCGTGGATCAACGGCATGCTGCTGGTGCTGGTGATCGCGGCGGTGATCGGATTCCGGTCCTCGGAAAACCTGGGTGCCGCGTACGGCATTGCGGTCACCGGCACGATGGTGGTGACCACGCTGCTGATGCTCGTCGTCGCGGCGCGCCTGTGGCACTGGAAGCTGCCGTGGATCATCGCGGTCGGCGCGATCTTCCTGATTGTCGATCTCGCGTTCTTCGGCGCCAACCTGCTGAAGGTCGAGCATGGCGGCTGGTTTCCGCTGGCGCTGGGCATCCTGGTGTTCACGGTGATGACCACCTGGCGGCGCGGGCGCGAACTGGTGCTGCGGCAACTGCAACACGGCGGACTGGCGCTGCAACCTTTCATCGCCAGCATCGGCGAGTACCCGCCGACCAGGGTGCCCGGCACGGCGGTGTTCATGACCGCCAATCCCGCCGCGGTGCCGCACGCGCTGCTGCACAGCCTGAAGCATTTCAAGGCGCTGCACGCGCGCAACGTGCTGCTGAACGTCGAGACGCTGGAAACGCCGTATGCCGAGCGCGCCGAACGCGTCGAGATCCGCGACCTCGGCCATTCGTTCCACAGGGTGACGCTGCGCTTCGGCTTCATGGAGGATCCGGACGTGCCGGACGCGCTGGCGGCCTGTGCGCAACACGGATTGCCGTTCGACATGATGGACACCACCTTCTTCCTGTCGCGCGAAACCGTCATCGCGACACGGCGTCCCGGCATGGCGCGCTGGCGCGACAAGCTGTTCGCCTTCCTGTCGCGCAACGCGCTGCCCGCGACCGCGTTCTTCCATATTCCCGGCAACCGGCTGGTCGAATTGGGGACGCAGGTCGAAATCTAGGACGAAGATGCGTGGCGGCGCCCGCCAAACATGAACCGCCGCTTGCGTTCACCGTGACATCCACTTTCCGCACGCGCATCATGTCCAGGAACGCGTGCACTGCGCCGTGCGCGGCGTCTGCGGAAAACCCCTGTTCACGGAGCAGCGAGGAGGTGCGACATGCCTGCCAAGAAGGCCATCGAAAGGGCGAAGAAGGACAAGCGCGAAGGCAAGTCCGCCAGCACCCAGGCGGGCGAATTCGTGCGCGAGGAAATCGACCACATACGCGAGGGCCAGCACGGCGCGCGCTCGACCAAGCAGGCCATCGCGATCGGGCTGTCCGAAGCGCGCCGCGCCGGCGTCGACCTGCCGCCGCCGAAGAAGGGCAAGGCATCGTCCAAAACCGTCAAGCGGGCGAAGCGTGACCTCGCGGCGGGGAAGAAGGGGACCGCCCGTCGTCCGTCGGCGAAGCGCTCGCGCGCGACCAAGCAGGCGCTGAAGCGCGAAGGCCATTCCGCCGCATCGAAGCGGGCGCTCTCGAAACACGCCCGCAAGGCGGCGCGCAAACGCACGGCCGGCCAGCGCTCCGCGGCCGCGAAGAAGGCAGCGCGCACCAAGGGTGCGAAGGAACGCTCCGCCGCGGCGCGCAAGGCTGCACGCACGCGCGCAAGGAATCGCAAGCGCTGAAGCGGCGGCGCAATGATCGCCGGCGTGCGGGTTCCGGCATAATCACCGCATGAGTGAATCCCGCGTCGTCGACGCCATCGAAAGCCCCGCCGAGCAAGTCGTCGAAGCCAGCGTGCGTCCGCGCACGCTGGCCGAATATGTCGGCCAGCCAGCGATGCGCGAGCAACTTTCGTTGTCCATCGAGGCGGCGAGAAAACGCGGCGACGCACTGGACCACGTGCTGGTGTTCGGGCCTCCCGGTCTGGGCAAGACCACCATCTCGCACGTGATCGCCAACGAGCTTGGCGTCAACCTTCGCACCACGTCCGGCCCGGTGCTGGAACGTGCGGGCGATCTCGCGGCGCTGCTCACCAACCTGCAGCCGCACGACGTGCTTTTCATCGACGAGATCCATCGCCTGTCGCCGGTGGTGGAGGAAGTGCTGTATCCGGCGCTGGAGGATTTCCAGATCGACATCATGCTGGGCGAAGGCCCGGCCGCGCGTTCGATCAAGCTGGACCTGCCGCATTTCACGCTGGTGGGCGCGACGACGCGCGCGGGCATGTTGACCAGTCCCTTGCGCGACCGCTTCGGCATCGTGCACCGGCTGGAGTTCTACACGCCCGGCGAACTCGCATCGATCGTCGCGCGCTCGGCGCGCATCCTGGACATCGTTTGCGACGAGGACGGCGCCGCGGAAATCGCGCGGCGTTCGCGCGGCACGCCACGCATCGCCAACCGCCTGCTGCGGCGCGTGCGCGATTACGCCGAAGTGCGCGCGGGCGGACGCATCACCCGTGACGCCGCTTCCGCCGCGCTGGAAATGCTGCAGGTGGACGCCGGCGGCTACGACGAATTGGACCGCCGCCTGTTGCGCCTGATCCTGGAGCAGTTCGACGGCGGCCCGGTGGGCGTGGAATCGCTGGCCGCCGCCCTGGCCGAGGATCGCGACACCATCGAGGACGTGCTGGAACCCTATCTGATCCAGCAGGGCTTGCTGGCACGCACCGCGCGCGGACGCATCGCGACCGCCAAGGCGTGGCGCCATTTTGGCCTGAGGCCGCCGCGCGGCAGCGAGCCGGCGATGAACCTGTTCGAAGACGCGGGGTCCTAGATGATCGATGCGGCCGATCACGCGCAGCCGGCGTTCAGGTGGCGGACAAGGGTGTATTGGGAAGATACCGACGCTGGCGGGGTGGTGTATCACGCGGGGTATCTCCGGTTTCTGGAACGCGCGCGCACCGAATGGATGCGCGCGATGGCAATGGGGCAGGATGCCCTGCGCCGGTCGCACGGAATCGTGTTCGTGGTGCGCGAATTGAGCATCGCCTATGACAAGCCGGCCCGGCTCGACGACGAACTGGATTCGACGGTGCGGGTGATGCGCCTGCGTTCGGCCAGCCTCGACATTGCACAGGACGTGCTGCGCGCGGCCGATGGCGTTACGCTGGCGCGCGCGCAGGTGCGCATCGCGTGCGTGGATGCGGAGGCGTTCGCGCCGCGACGGATTCCCGCGAACATCGCTGATCTGATTCAAGGAAACGACTTGCAATGAACGGTTCCATCAACATCCTCGATTTGGTCATCCACGCCAGCTGGCCGGTGAAGCTGGTGCTGCTGATCCTGGTGATCTTCTCGTTCACGTCGTGGGTGATCATTTTCCGGAAGAAGGCGATGCTGGATGCCGCCGCCCGCGATGCGGACGGTTTCGAGGAACGCTTCTGGTCGGGCGTGGATCTCGCGGCGTTGTTCCGCGAGGTGGGCAATCGCGCGAGCGAAGCGGGCGGGCTCGCCGCGGTGTTCGAATCGGGCTTTCGCGAATTCGTGCGCCAGCGCCAGCGCGGTGGCGGCGAAGACCGGCGCGCGGTGATGGAGGCGTCGGAACGCGCGATGCGCGTGGCCGGCACGCGCGAGGTCGAAAAGCTGGAACACAATCTCGAATATCTTGCCAACGTCGGGTCCATCAGCACCTACGTGGGCCTGTTCGGCACCGTGTGGGGCATCATGATCGCCTTCCAGGGTTTGGGCAGCCTGAAGCAGGCCACCATCGCCACCGTCGCGCCCGGCATTTCCGAGGCGCTGGTCGCGACCGCGATGGGCCTGTTCGCCGCGATCCCCGCGGTGTGGGCCTACAACCGTTATTCGACGCGGCTGGAACGCATCACCGTTCGCTACGACACCTTCCAGGAAGAGTTTTCGTCCGTCCTGCACCGGCAAATGCAATCCGAGCAGGCCGCGCCGTCCGAACGCGCCAAGGCGCCGGTGCGGTAACGGAGGCGTATCGAAATGGCCCTGCAAACCCGCAGCCGTCGTCGCCGCCGGATGGCGGAAATCAACATCGTGCCGTACATCGACGTGATGCTGGTGCTGCTGATCATCTTCATGGTGACCGCGCCGATGTTGAACCTCGGCGCCGACATCCAGTTGCCGCAATCCGGCGCCAAGGCGCTGCAGGACGAAAAGCAGCCGGTGCTGGTGACGGTGGACCATGACGGCAACGTGTTCCTGACCCTCGGCAAGAGTCCGCGCGAACAGGTGGATGACGAGACGCTGGTGAAGGATGTATCCGCCTTCGTCAAGCAGGATCCGAAAGCCTCGGTGATGCTCGGCGGCGACAAGCGGGTCGACTACGGGCGCGTCAACCAGGTGTTGGGGTTGCTGCAGCAGGCCGGCGTCGCCAAGGTCGGATTGATGAGCCAGCCCGAGGCCGCGGTGGCCCCCGTGAGCAATGGAAAGCGCTGACGCCACACCGCGCGCGGTCGCCTATTCCGCGTTGCTGCACCTCGGCATCGTCGCGTTCCTGGCGCTGGCGACGCTGAACTGCACGCATTGGGAAAGCCTGGCCGACGTGCTGCACCTGCCGGAAGGCATGCGCCCGGTGACCTGCACGCACGTGGTGCAGTTGCAGGGCCCGGTGATCGAAGCCACCCTGGTCGGCCCGGCTGCCGCGCCGCCGCCGCCCGCGTCCAAGCGCGCGCAGAAGGCCTCGCCGAAGCACGAGGAAAAAGCCGAGCCGAAACCCAAGCCGCCGCCGCCCGCGCCGGTGCGCGTGCTGCCGACACCCGTGCCCCAGCCGAAGCTGAAAGACCAGGAAAAGATCGCCGAGATCGCCGAGCAGAAGGCCGAGCAGGAAAAAAAGGCGCAGGAAGAACAACAAAAGCAGCGGATGGCGGAATTGACAAAGCAGAAGGAAGCCGAGCGCATCCTGAAGGAATTGGCCAAGGTCAGGGCCGAAAGCGAAGCCCAGCAGCGCAAGATCAACCTCGAGGCGCAGAAGGCGCAACAACTCGCCGATCTGCGCAAGGCCAGCCAGGCCCAGAACGCGCAGAACGTCCCGGAGGCCAAACAGGCCATGACGGGCCAGGCGGGCACTTCCAACGATGCCTACGTCGCCGCGTTGCAGAACGCGATCACGCAGAACTGGCTGAGGCCCGACAACATCCCGGTCGGCGTCGTATGCCCGGTGGAAATCAAGCAGATACCGGGCGGTCAGGTGATATCTGCCACAGTATTGCCCAGTTGTCCGTTCAACGACGTGGCCAGGGCGTCGGTCGAACACGCGGTGCTGCGTTCCTCGCCACTGCCCTACAAGGGGTTTGAAAAACAATTCTCCCGCGACATCATCTTCAATTTCACGGTGACTTCATCGCAATGAAAGGTGCTCGAATCATGCGAATGCCCAAAATCCTGTTTGCCCTGATTTTCGCGTTGCTTGCGGCATTGTTTGCCACGCAGGCCGGCGCGCAGGGCCTGACGGTGCAGATCGTCAACGGCGTGCCCTCGGCGATCCCGATCACGGTGGTGCCGTTCGGCCAGCAAGGTTCCGGGCCGGCGTCGCCCGTGGACATCGCGCAGATCGTCAGCATGGATCTGAATCGCTGCGGCAAATTCCGCACGCTGCCGACCAGCGAAGTGGTGGAGTCGCCGACCACCGGGTCGCAGGTCAAGTTCGCGACCTGGCAGCAGTTGAAGCAGGATTACATCGTGGTCGGCCGCACCAGCTACGACGGCGGTGCGCTCAAGGCCGATTTCGAATTGTGGGACGTCAACAAGCAGCAGCAATTGCTGGGCCTGTCGATCACCGGCCAAGGCAGCGACCTGCGCCGGGTCGCGCACCAGATCGCGGACCAGATCTACCAGAAGATCATCGGTGTGCGGGGCGCGTTCGACACGCGCATCGCCTACGTGACCATGGTGGGCCTGGGCGACAACGCGCAATACGCGCTGGTGGTCGCCGATTCCGATGGCTACAACCCGCAGACCGTGGTGCGTTCGCACGAGGCGCTGCTGTCGCCGGCGTGGTCGCCAAACGGCCAGGAACTGGCTTACGTGTCGTTCGAAAGCGGCAACTCGGCGATCTACATCCAGAACATCGCCACCGGTTCGCGCCGCGTGGTCTCCGCGCGCGCGGGCATCAACGGCGCGCCGCGCTTTGCGCCGGACGGCAGGCGCCTCGCCGTGAGCCTGTCGTTCCAGGGCAACCCGGAAATCTACGCGATGGATCTCGGCACCGGTGCGCTGACGCGCCTGACCCACAATCTCGCGATCGACACCGAGCCGCGCTGGACGCCCGACGGCGCCAGTGTGGTGTTCACCTCGGACCGCTCCGGCAAGCCGCAGTTGTACGAAATTCCGGCCTCCGGCGGCACGCCGCAGCGCATCACTTTCCAGGGTCAATACAACGCCAACGCGTCGATCAGCTACGACGGCAAGAAGATTGCGATGGTGCAGGGCAACGGAAACGTGTATCGTATTGCAGTGATGGACCGCTCTCTCGGCGGTCAGGAGACATTCGTTTCCCCGGGCAATCTGGACGACGCGCCAAGCTGGGCACCCAACGCCAGCATGCTCCTCTACGCAGCCAACGAAGGCCCACGCGGCGTCTTGTACGCTGTTTCGGCCGACGGGCGGGTGCGTCAGCGGCTGGTGTTGGGCGACGGCGACGTGCGCGAACCGGCCTGGGGGCCGTATCGGAATCCTTGACGCCACCTTGATTGAAAGGATGCTTCAATTCAACATGTTGTACCCACCACTCACTCACTCACTCGTTCAAAAAAAGGATGGATTCGCCATGAACGCAACCGTTCGCGTCTCCGTAGTTGCATTGATGTGCCTGGCCGCTGCGGCCTGCGCCAAGAAGCAAGAAGTCAAGGCGCCGCCGCCGCCCGAAGCTCCGACCACCACCACCGCGCCGACCACTGAAGGCGCGTTCACGCCGGCCGACCTGCAGTCCAACGCCTGCCTGCGTACCCGCGTGATCTACTTCGACTTCGACAAGAGCGACATCCAGTCGCAGTTCGACAACATCGTCGCCTGCCACGCCAAGTACCTGCGCGACCGTCCGATGGCGCGCATGACGATCGAAGGCAACACCGACGAACGCGGCACCCGTGAGTACAACCTCGGCCTCGGCGAGCGCCGTGGCAATGCACTTGCGAGCGCGCTGGAAGCCGCCGGTGCCTCGGCCGACCAGATCAAGGTCGTGAGCTATGGCGAGGAACGCCCGGTGTGCCGTGAGCACAACGAAAGCTGCTGGCACCAGAACCGTCGCGACAACATCGTCTACACCACCGAGTGATCGGAGTGGCGATCGACGCACGCAAGTCGCGCACGTTCGCAAGGATCATGGCCGCTTCGGCGGCCATGATCGTTGCAGGGGCGGGCATTACCGCGGCCTCGGCGCAGGACGCGTACCAGGGTTCCGCGGCCGCGCCGCCGCCATCCAACAGTCTCGCGCTGGTCAATCAGATCCAGGCCATGCGCGACCAGATGCAGCAGATGCAGGGCCAGATCGAGGAACTGCAGCACCAACTCCGGCAGCTCCAGCAAACCGGCAAGGATCAGTACGTCGACCTGGATTCCCGCGTCGGCAAGCTGGAACACGCGCAGCCTGCAGCCTCGGCTTCAGCGCCCACGCCCGTTGCGTCCGCGGCGAGCGCACCGGCGCTGTCTGCGCCCAGCGCGTCGAAGGCATTACCGCCGGCCAAGCCGGCTTCTCCCGCCGACCAGGCGGCTGCGCAAGCCGATTTCGATGCGGCATTCAAATCGCTTCGGGCCGGCAATTACGTCGATTCGGCGCGCGGTTTCCGCGCCTTCATCGACAAGTACCCCGACAGCACGCTGGCGCCGAACGCGTATTACTGGCTGGGCAGTTCGTACCAGGTCACCCAGAACTACAAACCGGCGCTGACCGCATTCCAGACGTTGCTGCGGAAGTATCCGGACGACGCCAAGGCTGCGGAAGCGCAACTCCGCGTCGCCGACTGCCAGATCGCGCTGAAGGATTTCGCCGCCGCGCGCACCACCTTGCAGGCGGTGATCAAGGCGCATCCCGGCACGCCGCTGGAAAAACGCGCGCGCGACCGGATGAACGACATTCCGCCCTCCGCGGGCACGAAGTGAAGCGCCGGTCCTGATGGCCGCGCGTTCCGCGCCGCCGGCGGTGGTGCTGGTTTCCGGAGGCATGGATTCGGCGGTGACGCTGGCGATAGCGCGCGCGCGAGGCTTCGCGTGTCACGCCTTGTCGGTAGCCTACGGTCAACGCCATGCGTCCGAACTCGCCGCCGCCACGCATGTTGCCGCGAAGCTGGGTGCGGTCGAGCACAAGACCGTTTCCGTGGGTCTGCGCAGCATCGGCGGGTCGGCGCTCACCGCCGACATCGCGGTGCCCGAACACGCCGATGCGCACGGCGAGAACGACATACCGGTCACGTACGTACCGGCGCGCAACACCATCATGCTGTCGATCGCGCTGGGCTGGGCGGAAACGCTGGGCGCGAACGATCTCTTCTGCGGCGTCAACGCGGTCGATTACTCGGGCTATCCGGATTGCCGGCCCGCCTTCATCGAAGCCTTCGCGCGGCTCGCCAACCTCGCTACCAAGGCGGGTGTCGAGGGCCGCACGCTGCACGTGCACGCGCCGCTGATCGAGTTGTCGAAAGCCGACATCGTGCGCGAAGGCATGCGTCTCGGCGTCGACTTCTCGGCAACGGTGTCGTGCTATCGCGCCGACGCCGCCGGCCGCGCCTGCGGTCACTGCGATGCCTGCGTGCTGCGCGCGCGCGGGTTTGCGGATGCGGGCGTTGCCGATCCCACGCACTACGTTCCGTCGGCGTGACACGTTAGAATGCGCGGCTCGCTCTTCGGAAACGAGGGTGATCGGGCGAGGCTTCGTTGCAGGTGATCGCGGCGTGTCCCTCACCCCGTGCCCTCTCCCGCGTGCGGGAGAGGGGGAGTGATCGTCGCGCTGCGCGCGACAGCGTTATTGTTTTGGAGCGGGGCCGTTAGCTCAGCGGTAGAGCAGTGGACTTTTAATCCATTGGTCGATGGTTCGATCCCATCACGGCCCACCAATTTGTAACTCAGATACCCTCGCCGCATGGTGTCCTCCACTGCATCCACGGTTGCCGTATGGTTGCCGTCCGCGGTCCGCTTGTGCTTGCCGGCACCGTGTGGCGTGATCGCGCCGCCGAGACGTGGTCGCGCGGATGGGGCTGGTAGCTCCACGCGCCTTTGACATTTACACACTTACGCTTCTGCGATCATCGGGCGGTTCATTCCCTTGACCGCGAGGTCGTGCACATGACTACGTACAAGGTGGGGTACTTCGTTGGCAGCCTGGCCAGGGCTTCGATTAACCGCAAGCTGTCGAAGGCATTGGTCAACGTCGCGCCGCCGGAACTGAGCATGGTCGAGATCCCGTTCAAGGATCTGCCGCTTTACAGCTACGATTACGACGCCGATTACCCCCCGGTCGCGCGCGCCTTCAAGCAGGCGATCGCCGACGTCGATGCGGTGCTGTTCGTCACGCCCGAGTACAACCGTTCGATCCCGGGCGCATTGAAGAACGCGATCGATTGGGCGAGCCGTCCGTGGGGCAAGAATTCCTTCACGCGCAAGCCTTCGGCGATCATCGGCACTTCGCCTGGTTCAATCGGCACCGCGGTTGCGCAGCAGAGTCTTCGCAGCGTGCTCTGCTTCTGCAACTCGCCGCTTATGAACACGCTTGAAGCCTACATCCAGTTCACGCCAAACCTGATCAGCGATGACGGCCAGGTCACCAACGACTCGACTGCGGAGTTCCTGCGCAACTACATGGCCGAATTCCACACCTTCATCGCGCGGGTGGAGCGGGCGTACCAGGAGAATGCGTGATTTCCAGTGCGCTCGTCGTCGGCCTGAACATGCGAGTTGCCTTCGGCGGGGGCAACTTGCCGAGGCGGGCTGGCACTCACGCGCGGTAGTAATCGCGCATCGGGTAATGGCGCGCGTACAGCGCGAAGACCAGCGCCGCGAGCGCAGCGAAGCCGGCGAAGAAGAACATCAGGAATGCGGTTTCTTCGATGCCGGTCGCAGCGACCCAGCCGGTTACCGTGTCGTTGCGTATGCCGGCGTCGGCCAGCAGCACCCACAGGTTGCCGAACGTCACCGATAGCATCCAGAAGCTCATGATCGAGCCCTTCATCGACGGCGGTGCCTGGCTGTAGGCGAATTCCAGACCGGTCGCGGAAACCAGCACTTCGCCCAGCGTCAGCAGGGCGTACGGCAGGATCTGCCACGCGATCGACACCACGTTGCCGCCGTCGAGCGCAAGCTGCAGCGTGCCCGCGGCCACCCACGCCAGCGCCGACAGCGCAATGCCCGCGCCCATCCTGCGCAGCGCGGTGGGCTCGATGCCCATGCGGCGCATCAGCGGGAACAGCACGAGGTTGTTGAACGGGATCAGCAGCAACACCAGCATCGGGTTCAGCGCCTGCATCTGCGCTTCGTGGAACCACGCGGGTTTGGCCATTTCTGCGCCCTGCAGCACCCAGGTCGAAGCTTTCTGGTCGAACAGCGACCAGAACGGCGTCACCAGCGCGAACACCACCAGCACGCGCAGGACACCGCGGACACCCTCGACGGCCTCGTCCGGGTGCGTGCCGCGCGCGCGTTCCAGCTGCATCGCGGTGCCGATGCCGCCGCCTGCCAGCATCGCACCGAGCGCGAGGCAGGCGCCGATCACGAATCCCAGCGCGGGGATCATCGCCAATGCCGCCACGGCGGCGACGATGCCCAATAGCGCAATCCACAGCCCAGGACGTGCCTGTCCCCGCTCGCGCGCCAGCAGCGCGGTGCGCGCGACCCGCAGCAGCGAGTGGGGGTTCGGCGGCGTGGGCGGCAGCCGCACGTAGCGGTGGCGTCCCAGCCAGAACACCACCAGTGCGATAGCCATCAATGCGCCGGGAATGCCGAATGCGATGGCCGGGCCGAGGTCGCGCAGGAACAGCGGCATCAACAGCGACGCGAAGAACGAACCGAAATTGATGATCCAGTAGAAGCCGTCGTAGACGACCTTCGCGCGATGCTTGTTGCTGGAATCGAACTGGTCGCCGACGAACGCCGACACCAGCGGTTTGATACCGCCGGAACCGAGCGCGATCAGAAACAGTCCGGTGTAGAAGCCGGTGCGGCTGTCCTCGAACAACGCGAGGCACGCGTGTCCGACGACATACACCATCGACAGCCACAGCACCGTGTGATACTTGCCGAAGAAGCGGTCCGCGATCCAGCCGCCCAGCAACGGGAAGAAATACACCCCGATCACGAAGGTGTGGAAAACGTCCTTCGCCGCCAGCGCGCGTTCGTCCAGCGGCAGGAACACCAGCAACGTCGACACCAGGAACGGCGTCAGGATGTTGCGCATGCCATAGAAGCTGAAGCGCTCGCAGCCCTCGGTCGCGATGATGTACGGGATCTGGCGAGGCAGTGCTGCGGGCGCTGGAGCAGCGGCGGTGGCGGCGGTCGTCGTCATCGTCGTGGAACTGAAAAGAATGCCCGAGCATACCGGTTTCACGCTGCCGCGTCCGTGCACGAGCCAACATCGCGCGGCGTGCCCGTTGGGCTCCATTAACCCCGCCGCGGGATCCGCGGTTTAGGATAGGCCTTTGCAGCGGAGTACCCCGATGAACATCACGGAAGAAGGAAGGACAGCCATGCAGAACGGAGCGGAAGCCATGTCAAGCGCAAAGGAACACATGCTGCACGGTGCCAATGTGGTCGCCGACCAGGGTCAGGAGATGGCGAGCAAGGCTTGGCGGGGCGCGCAGCGCGCCGGCGATCAGGTCAGCGGTTTCGTGCATCGCCGTCCCGTCGAAACCGCGCTACTGAGTGCGGCGGTGGCTTGCCTGATCACCGGCTTGGCGTTCTGGGCCACGCGTCCCGATTGATCGGGTCGTCAGTTGCTGCCCGACCGGAATCGTTTCACCACCACCGGTATCAGCGCCAGCAGCCCCAGTCCGACCAGCGGCAGCCAGATGTGCGGCTCCGTGATCAGGTTGGGCGTCAGGCCTTGGCCTTCGGCGATGGATTGACCGAGGCCGGCGCCGATGGCGGTTTCGAACACCAGCATGATCACGCCGCCGAGTGCGGTCGCGAGGGTGAACAACCATACCGGGCAGCGCAGCCACGCCAGCGCGACCGTGATGCCGCCGAACGGGAACAGCGGCACCAGGCGCAGGAACAGCGTGTAGGAAACGGGATTGGCCTGGTAGCCCTGCCGCACGCGTTCCACGAATTTCGGGGGCGGGCGCTTGCCCGCGCCGAAGGCGTGTCGTGCCGCGTAGAACAGCATCAGCGAGCCCAGTACCTCGCCCACCAGCGATAGCCCGATCGCCGGGCCCATGCCGAACAGCATCCCTCCCGCGATGATGATGAACAGCGGGCCGGGCAGTGCGGTCGCGATCGAGATCGTCAGCACCACGACGTACACCACGTAGGTCAATACGGGATGCGCGGCGATCTGGTGCGACCAGTTGGCCTGCTCGGCCATGATGTGATGCGGGGAAAGTTGCTGCAGCATGCCGCTTGCGCCGACCGCCACCCCGATCGCGATCAGGATCACCAGCGGGATGAAAGCGCGCAGTCGGGTCATGGCTCAGAGGCAGACGAAATTCGGGAAGCATAGCCGGTCCAAAGCGGACCACGCGGTGCGTTGCCCCGATTGATCCATGTCAAGTCAATAGCGGGCGCCACCGCGTGCGCCGTATTTCGCGAGCACTGCGCGTGCATCTTCGCGACGAAGGTCGCGCTGCACCCGAATGCCTCGGCGTTCCAGTTCGCCCATCCAGTCCGCGGGCAGCGGTCCTTCATCGAAGCCGGCCAGTGATTCGGTATCTTCGCTGCGCGCCGCGACCAACAGTTCGTTGATGCCGGCCCACACGATCGCGCCGTAGCACTGGCAGCAGGGCTGCGAACTGGAAGCAAGCGTGTAGCGACGCCCATCTTCATCCAGACGGGCGCGCCCGAGCTTCTGTTGCGCGCCGGCGAGTGCCACGATTTCCGCGTGCGCCAGCGACGATTTCAGCGGTTCGACGCGATTGACGCCAACCGCCACCACGCGGCCGTCGTCATCGAAAATTGCGGCGCCGAAAGGGCCGCCGCTGGCATGGTCGACATTCCAACGCGCGAGCCGGATCGCCAGCGCGATCCGTGCCTCGGTGTCGCGGAAGATTCGCGAGAAATCGACCGATTCCGCAATCCATGCGGGCAGCGTTGGAACGTGATGATCCATTCCGCCATGTTCGTCCATGGCTCCACGCTAGCACGGCCGACCTGAATTTCGGTCAGCGGCGTGGCGCGGCGTGTTCGATCGCGAGCCCGATGCCGAGCTGCGCTGGGCGCGGCCGCGGCGTCGGCGGTGCGGGTCAGGTATCGCGTGCGGGAATGTTGAATGTGCCGTCGACGACTTCGACGAAATTGCGCTCTTCCTTCAGGATGAAACGCTTTTCCTGCGCGAAGGCGAAGTTCCGTTTGCCGTCGGCATCCTGTCGCAAACGCTTCTGGTAAGTCTCGTACGCAGCGAGGTCGTCGAATCCGATCAGGCCCCAGCCGACGTAGTTGGTCCCCTGCCACGGCAGGAAATAACCGATCAGGTCGCCGCCGCAGCGGGGAATGATCTTGCCCCAGTTTTCGGCGTAGGCCGTGAAGGCGTCGCGTTGGAAGGGATCGATTTCGTAGCGGATGATGCAAACGATCTTCATGCGGGATCTTCCTGTTTCGGGGAGTCGCGGGCCAGTGCGGCGCGCGAACGCCGGCGGCACGCCGACGATCGCGGCGGCAGCCACGGCAACGCCGGCGCCCAGGAACGCTCGACGTGTCACGTTGCGGGGCGCCTCGTGCTTTTTCGGTGGCGGCAGGGACATGCGGGGGCAGTCTCGCGCTGGAACGGGATGGGCGGGCGCTGCCCGCGTCACCATGTTGCGGCTTGCGCGGCATCAATACTTCGATTACGGTAAAAGCATGGATGTTCGCGACGCCGACGCGCGCCTTTCCGCCGTGGCCGCGGCCATCGCCGAGCCGGCGCGGACGCAGATGCTGTGCCGGCTGCTGGACGGCTGCGCCCGGACCAGCACCGAGTTGGCGATCGTTGCGGGGGTGAGCCCCTCGACCGCCAGCGTCCATCTGGCCAGGCTCGCCGGGCAGAAGCTGGTCAAGGTGACGCCGCAGGGGCGGCATCGCTATTACAGTCTTCGCGACGCGAACGTGGCCGCGGCGATCGAGGCATTGAGCCTGGTTGCGGGTGCGCCGGGCGAGCCTTTCGAGCCCGCCACGCCGGATCGCCTGCGCAGCGCGCGCACGTGTTACGACCACATGGCCGGCAGACTTGCCGTGGCGTTGCACGATTCTCTGTTCGAGTTGCGCTGGCTGTCCCGATCAGACGGGAACGACTACGACGTGACGCGCACGGGCATCGAAGGGTGCGCGGGGCTGGACATCGATGTGTCCGCGGCGCGCGGCGCACGGCGGCGCTTCGCCTGCGGCTGCCTGGACTGGAGTGAACGCCGTCCGCACCTTGCCGGGGCGCTGGGGGCGGCGTTGCTCGCGAGTGCGTTGCGTCGCGGCTGGATGACGCGCGATCTCGACAGCCGTGCGCTTGCCGTGACCCGCAAGGGGCAAAGGGCCTTGCGCGAACGGTTTGGGATCGAGGTCTGAACCCGCGTCTGTTACAAGCGGCGGCGGCGCCCGAAGATCAGCGACACGATGAACAGGATGATGAAGATGACGAACAGGATCTTCGCGATGCCGGCTGCCAGCCCGGCGACACCGAAGAACCCGAAGAAGCCTGCGATCAGCGCGATGATCAGGAAAACAATGGCGTAATAAAGCATTGGAACTCTCCTTGTGCCAAGACTCTGGCGTTCGTGTCACGTACTCGTGTCGCCCGCCTCGTCGTGCCGCTCGTGGAAGGCTCCGGACAAGCGGATCCTTCACTTGTCCGGAGGGGTTCCCGCGGTGTCGGCACACCTGACGGGATGCCGGCCGGGCGCGGAGGGGACGGCCCGGCAGGCGCGGCTTCATCCTTGAAGTCGCCGGAAACGCCGGCGGCGTTTCCGGAGTGAAGGCCGGTGCGCGGACGTCGCGACTCCATGCGAGCGTCCGCGCATCGGCACGCTACAACTCCCGCTCGAATTCGCACACCTGCAGCCGTGCCTCCTCGCGGTTCACGCCGTAGCGATCCTGCAGCACGCGCGCGAGATACTCGGCGTTGCCACCGACAAACAGGACGTCGTCCGCAGTCAATTTGCGCCAGCGGTCCCGCAACTTGCCGGAGATCCTCGTCCATTCCTGCTGGATCCGGTCATGCGCGGTCGCAAACGTCCCGGAGTCGACAGCGGGCTCGAGTTCGAGGGCGGGCATGGCTCAGTCCTTGGACTTGAGGCCGGACGCGTCGACGTCCTTCACGCCCTTGACGCTTTTCGCGACGGCAATGGCTTTGTTGACCGCGTTCTCGGTATCCAGCACACCGGTCAAGGTCACGACGCCATCGACGGTCTTCACCGTCACGTCCATGCTCTTGACGCCCTTGGTGGTGGCGAGTTCGCTTTTCACCTTGGTGGTGATCCACGCATCGCTCACGGCCTGGCCGGCACTGGACGAATGATCGGTCGTCGGTGCGGCCTGCTGTGCCGCCAGTGCGACGCCCGTGGACAATCCGAAGCTGACCGCGACGGCGAGAGCGATGACGGCGAAGTGGCGAGAGTGCTTCATCGTGTTCTCCTGTTGTGTCGGGTGCAAGGCCGCCGGAGCGACGATGCGGGTCGAACGTAGCAACAGGAAAATGACCGACCGCTAACCGCGCCGGTGCGCGGAAAGAATCGATACCGTGCTCGTTCAGGTTTGTGGTGCACGGGTCGCGGAAAGCGGCAAGAAAGCTGGCTTTTTCTGCCGGACGCGGGGCCACGCGCACGGCCCGAATCTTCAGGATGCGTTCGGGTTCAGGTAAAGGATCCGTCGCGACCGCGTGACGAGCGCGCGAAGGCGGAAGCCCGCCAGCGAAGTCACCGCGCGCGTTGTGCCCACGTGTCGCGCAAGGTCACCGCGCGATTGAAGACCGGTTGTTCGCTCGAATGATCGTGGCGGTCCGCGACGAAGTAGCCGGTCCGCTCGAACTGGAAATGTTGCTCGGGCGCGGCATCGCGCAGCGAGGGTTCCAGATGCGCCCGCACGCTGCGGCGCGAATCGGGGTTCAGGTGATCCAGCCAGGTCTTGCCGTCGGAATCGTCCTCGGGATCGGCGGCGTCGAACAGCCGGTCGTACAGGCGCACTTCCGCTTCGATCGCGTGCTTCGCACTGACCCAATGGATGGTGCCCTTCACCTTGCGATCGGCGCCCGGCATGCCGTGACGCGATTCGGAGTCGAGCGCGCAGCGAAGTTCCGTCACGTTGCCGGATGAATCCTTGATCACTTCATCGCAGCGCACGATGCCAACGCCGCGCAGGCGTACTTCGCCGCCGGGAACGAGCCGCTTGAAACCCTTCGGCGGCACTTCGGCGAAATCCTCGCGTTCGATCCATACGTCGCGCGCGAACGGCACCTCGCGGGTACCGAACGATTCGTCCTTGGGATGGTTCGGGAACGCCAGTGTTTCCTCGTGGTCGTCCGGCAGATTGGTGAGCACCAGCCGCAGTGGATCGAACACCGCCATCCGGCGCGGCGCACGCACGTCGAGATCCTCGCGCACGCAGTTCTCCAGCACGCCGTAATCGATCACGCTGTTCTGCTTGGAAAGCCCGGCGCGTTCCCAGAACAGGCGGATCGCGGCGGCAGTGAAGCCGCGCCGGCGCACGCCGGCCAGCGTCGGCATCCGCGGGTCGTCCCAGCCGTCGACGCGGCCGTCGTTCACCAGTTCCAGCAGCTTCCGCTTGCTCATCACGGTGTAGGAGAGATTGCCGCGCGCGAATTCGATCTGGCGCGGCTTCGATGGCGCCGTCGGCAAACCCTTCTCGACCAGCGGCTGCCACAGTTCCGGATGGTTCGGGAAATCCACGTTGTCGACACACCAGTCGTACAGCGGGCGGTGATCCTCGAACTCCAGCGTGCAGAAGGAATGCGTGATGCCTTCGAGCGCATCGGACAGCGAATGCGCGAAGTCGTACATCGGATAGATCGGCCACGCATCGCCGGTGTTCTGGTGCGTGACCTTGCGGATGCGGTACAGCGCGGGATCGCGCAGGTTGATGTTGCCGGAGGCCATGTCGATCTTGGCGCGCAGCGTGCGCGAGCCGTCGGCGAATTCGCCCGCGCGCATGCGGCGGAACAGGCCGAGGTTTTCTTCGACCGAACGGTTGCGGTACGGCGAGTCGCGGCCGGGTTCGGTCAGCGTGCCGCGAAATTCGCGTACCTGTTCGGCGTCGAGGTCATCCACGTAGGCGTTGCCGTCCGCGATCAACTTCAGCGCGGCGCGGTAGAACACCTCGAAGTAGTCGGACGCGTGACGCAGTTCGCTCCATTCGAAGCCGAGCCAGCGCACCGAATCCTTGATGCCTTCCACGAACGCCGGATCTTCCTTGCCGGGATTGGTGTCGTCGAGGCGCAGATTGCAGGTGCCGCCGAACTCTCTCGCGATGCCGAAGTCGAGGCAGATCGCCTTGGCGTGGCCGATGTGCAGGTGACCATTCGGTTCCGGCGGAAAGCGCGTGGCGACCCGGCCGCCGTGTTTCCCGGACGCCTGGTCGCTTAGCACGATCTGGCGGATGAAATTGGTGACGACGGGGGTGTGTTCGTCCGCCATGTTGGCTTCCGGTGCAGGTCAACGCGCAAGTGTAACGTCGTTGTGAGTGGAAAAATGGAAAGGGTAAAACGTAAAAGGTGAAACGTGAAACGTGAAACGTGAAAGGTGAAACGTGGCTCCACTTTCCCTTTACAGGCCGCGCAGCGGCCGACTTCACGTTTTACGTTTAACGCTTGCGTGCACCGCTGGGAAAGATTAGCTTCAGCTCCATGCGAACCGTCTACCACGCGGAAGGCATCGTCGATGCGCACCTGGTGAAGGACGCGCTGGAGCAGGCCGGCATTCCGGCGTTCGTCAACGGCGAATACCTGATCGGCGGCATGGGGCAGTTGCCCGCGCGGGATTTCCTGACCGTGAGCGTGCCCGATGTTGCGGTGGAAGCGGCCGTGCCGGTGGTGCGGGAAGTCAGCGAATTGTTGCGCTCGCCGCCCACGGAACCGGCCGATGCGACGCTGCCGCCGTTGCACCTCAAGCCTGCGGCCACTTGAACGCGGTCGCGGCGAGTGCGGAGATCGATGACGCGCTGCGCGCGCGGCTTGCCGCGCACGTCCGCGACGTGCCCGATTTCCCATCGCCGGGGGTGTTGTTCAAGGACATCACGCCGTTGCTGGCTGATGCGCGGGCCTTGCGCGATTGCGTGGACGCGCTGGCGGCGCCGTGGCGCGGCGCCGGGCTGGATGCGATCTGCGGCATCGAGGCGCGCGGATTCATCTTCGGTGCGGCGCTGGCGCGCGCGCTGGATGCCGGTTTCGTGCCGTTGCGCAAGGCCGGCAAGCTGCCGGCGGCGACGCGCAGTGTCGAATACCTTCTCGAATATGGTTCCGCGCGACTCGAGGCCCACGAGGATGCGCTCGTTCCCGGCGCGCGCGTCCTGATCGCCGATGACGTGCTGGCGACTGGCGGCACACTGGCGGCCGGTTTTGATCTGGTGCGAAGCCTTGGCGCCGAAGTCGCCGGGGCGGCGGTGGTGATCGAACTCGCCTTCCTCGAAGGCCGTGCGCGCTGGCCGGCGGGTGTGCCGTTGCGCTCGCTGCTTCGCTATTGATCGCCTGCGCCTTTGTGGGTTGGGCTGAGCGCAGCGAAGCCCAACGCAATCGTGCCAAGACGTTGGGCTTCCGCCGATGAAACCGGCGTCAGCCCAACCTACGTGATCTGTATTCATCCGCGTTAATCCGCGTCAAACCGGCTCTTGATCTGCATGCATCGGTGCAGGTCCGTGATCCGGCTTGGACGACTTCCAACCTACCCGCGCGGCGCGGTTTGCCGGAACGTGGGACGTTGCGCCAACACCACTTGGGTGTGGAACGGTTCGCCCGCGCGCAGACCGGAAATGTCAACCTTGCTGCCGGGCGTCATTTCCGCCTCGCGGGTGCGCAATCCGGCAGGGTCGATGACCGGTTGTTTGTCCATCTTCAGCAGCACGTCGCCCGCCTGCAGCCCGGCCTGGGCCGCCGGTCCGCCCGGATAGATGTCGACCACCATTGCGCCGCGCGCCGCGGCGGGCAATCCGGAATCGGCGGAGATCATCACGTTGCCGACTTCCACGCCCAGCCAGCCGCGCACGACCCGGCCGTGCTCCACGATCTGCTCCAGCACGCGCTTGGCGGTGCGTACCGGAATCGCGAAACCGATGCCTTGCGCGCCCGCATCGCGATCGAACATCGCGGTGTTGATGCCGATCAGTTCGCCTTCCGCGTTCACCAGCGCGCCGCCGGAATTGCCGGAGTTGATGGCCGCATCGGTCTGGATGAAATCCTCGTAGGGCGACAGGACCAACTGTCGCTGCAGCGCACTGACGATGCCCATCGTCACCGTCTGTCCAATGCCGAACGGGTTGCCGATCGCCAATACCACGTCGCCCACGCGCGGCGCTTTGCCGTCGACCTGGATCGTGGGTAGCGTGCCGGCGTCGATCTTCAGCACCGCGAGGTCGGTGTCCGGATCGGTGCCGATCACCCGCGCATGCGCGACGCGGCCGTCGTGCAGCAGTACCTGGATGTCGTCGGCACCCGAAATCACATGGTTGTTGGTGAGCACGTAACCGTCGGACGTGAAGATCACGCCGGAACCGAGGCTTTGTTCGCGACGTTTCAGTGCGGGGGCGGCCATGCCGCCCCACAGCCGCTGCAGGATCGGGTCGGGAAACACCGCCAGTGGCCGTTCGGTGACCGTCTTGTCGGCATAGATGTTCACCACTGCCGGCGTCGCTTTGGCGACGGCATCGGCGTAGGACGCCGGACCGGGCGCCGGCGTATCAGATATGGGAGATGCGGAGGCGGCGGGATGCCCGCCGTGCAATCCGTCGCGCAGATGCTTGCCCACGTCAGGCCATGCGAGGCTGATCAAAAAGGCAGCTGCAAGGCCCGCCACCACGAATTGCAGGATGAACAGGAGCGGGCGGAACTTGCCAGGCATGGGGAATGCGGCCTCGTCGGACGCCGTCGGATTGTGCGCTCACGGGGCGAACGCTAAACTAACACGATTTTGGGGCCCGATGGATGACGGGACTGCGGTCGTGGCCGGCCGCTCGTCCGTTCCGTGCGCATCGGACAACACCAACCGCGGCGTGGTTCAAAAGTCGCGACTACAAGCAGTGCGGAGAGGCTGATGGCGGACGAAAGCATCAACAAGGGTCGACGCAGATTCCTCACGGCATCCACGGCCGTGATCGGCGGCGCCGGTTTGGCCATCACGGCGATTCCATTCGTCGAAACCTGGTTGCCCAGCGCGCGCGCCGAATCGGCCGGCGCGCCGGTGACCATCGCGATCGGCAAGATCGAGAAGGGCCAGATGGTGCGCTACGGCTGGCGCAGCCAGCCCGTGTTCGTGGTGAATCGCACCCCGGAACAGTTGGAATGGTTGCCCAAGCAGGACTCGCTTCTGCGCGACCCGCAGTCGAAAGAGTCTGAGCAACCGAAGTACTGTCAGAACGCCACGCGTTCCATCAAGCCCGAGTGGATGGTGCTGATCGGGATCTGCACCCATCTGGGCTGCGTGCCGGACTACAAGGGCGAAGTGAAGCCCGAACCGTTCGACCCGAACTGGAAGGGCGGCTTCTACTGCCCCTGCCACCATTCCCGCTACGACATTGCGGCCCGCGTCTACCAGGGCGTGCCGGCGCCGCTGAACATGGTGGTGCCGCCGTACCACTTCGTCGATGACACCCATATCCAGATCGGCGTCGACCCGAAAGGAGCCGCGTAATGGGCGCGTTCACGCAATGGTTCAACGAGCGTACGCCGGGACTGGGCGCGGTCTACAAGAAGCACATGACGGGCTATTACGCGCCCAGGAACTTCAACGTCATGTACTACTTCGGTTCGCTGGCGCTGCTGGTGCTGGTGAACCAGATCGTCACGGGCATCTTCCTGACGATGTTCTACACGCCCACCGCGGCCGGCGCGTTCGATTCCGTGCAATACATCATGCGCGACGTGCGCTGGGGCTGGCTGGTGCGCTACATGCACGTGACCGGCGCCTCGATGTTCTTCATCGTGGTGTACCTGCACATGTTCCGCGGACTGATGTACGGCTCGTACAAGAAGCCGCGCGAACTGGTGTGGCTGCTGGGCATGCTGATTTTCCTGGCGCTGATGGCCGAGGCCTTCATGGGCTACGTGCTGCCGTGGGGCAACATGTCGTTCTGGGGCGCGAAGGTGATCATCACGCTGTTCAGTGCGGTGCCGGTGATCGGCTCGCAGCTGGTGGACTGGATCATGGGCAGCTTCGTGCCGTCCGATCCCACCCTCAACCGCTTCTTCGCGCTGCACGTGGTGGCGCTGCCGCTGGTGCTGCTGCTGCTGGTGGTGCTGCATCTCGGCGCCCTGCACGAAGTGGGGTCCAACAACCCCGACGGCGTCGAGATCAAGAAGCACAAGGGGCCGGACGGCCATCCGCTGGACGGCATTCCCTTCCACCCGTATTACACCGTGAAGGATCTGGTCGGCGTGGGCGTGTTCCTGATCATCTGCGCGATCATCATCTTCTTCGAGCCGACCGTGGGCGGGTTCTTCCTCGAACACGACAATTCGATTCCGGCCAACGATCTGGTGACGCCCGCCACCATCAAGCCAGTGTGGTATTTCTCGCCGTTCTACGCGATCCTGCGGATGATCCCGAGCAAGGGATTCGGCGTGCTGGCGATGGCGTTGTCGATCATCGTGCTGTTCCTGGTGCCTTGGCTGGACCGTGGCATGGTCAAGTCGGTCCGCTACCGCGGCGTCGGCTACAAGGTGGCGCTGACGATCTTCGCGATCGTGTTCATCCTGCTCGCCGCCATCGGCGCCGACCTGACGCCCGGCTGGATCGTGTCCATCTTCGGTCCCGACGCCGACATCACCACGATCGAGAACCTGTTCGGCCGGACCCTGGTGGTCCTGTACTTCGCGTTCTTCGCGTTCCTGTGGGTCTATACGTTCTTCGGATTGGAGAAAACCAAGCCGGTTCCGGAAAGGGTGAGCACGCATGACTGACAAGACTTTCCGCGCGTCCATGCGCTCGCTCTCGGCCCTGCTGGTCGCGCTTGCCGTGGCGCTGGTGGCCTCGCCCTTCGCGTTCGCGGAGGAGGGGGGCGGTTATGCCAATGCCAACGTCAACGTGCACGACCAAGCCTCGTTGCAGCGTGGCGCGCGCCTGTTCATGAACTACTGCGTGGGCTGCCATTCGCTGAAGTACCTGCGCTACTCGCAGATGGCGGACGGGCTCGGGCTCACCGAAAAGCAGGTGATGGAAAATCTGAACTTCACTGGCGCAAAGTTCGGCGAGCCGATCGTCACGGCGATGCCGGAGGCCGAGGCCGAGAAGTGGTTCGGCAAGGTGCCGCCAGACCTGTCGCTGGAAGTCAGCGCCAAGGGCGCGAACTGGGTTGCGGCGTATCTCAAGGCGTTCTACCTCGACCCCGCGACCAACAGCGGCTGGAACAACACGGTCTTCCCGAACGTCGCGATGCCGTTCCCGCTGTGGCAGTTGCAGGGCGAGCAGGTGGCGGTGATGAATCCGCCCGAGAATGGCCAGCCGGCCACCGTCAAGGAACTGAAGCTCGCCCAGCCCGGCAGCATGACGCCCGCGCAGTACGATGGGGCGGTGCGCGACCTCACCGCGTTCCTGGCTTACGTGTCGGCGCCGGACGAGCTGCCGCGCAGCCGCATCGGTGCGTGGGTGGTGATTTATCTGGTACTTTTCACCCTGTTCGCCTTGGTGCTGAAAAAGGAATACTGGAAGGACGTGCATTGACCCGGCGGGTGCTGCGCCCGCTAGCTGATGCCCACAACCCGGGACTGTCGCGTCACCGGACCTAGGGCCTGCAAACAGGCCCTGATCGCCCAAAGGGGACACTGGCATGATCCAAACAGCTCACACCACCCGCACCGTGCTGACCCTGTTCACCGCGCCCGACGACGTCCAGTCACACCGCGTGCGGCTGGTGCTGGCCGCCAAGGGCGTGGTCTACGACCGCGTGGAGGTGCCGCCCGGCAAACCCCACGAAGAACTGCTTTCGATCAACCCGTATGGCGACACCCCGACCCTGCAGGACCGCGACATGGTCCTGTACGAGCCGGACGTGGTGTGCGAGTACATCGATGAGCGTTATCCGCATCCGCCGCTGATGCCGGTCGATCCGCTGTCGCGCGCGCGTCTGCGTCTGGCCTGCGTGCGGATCGAGCGCGACTGGGTGCCGGAAGTGGCGAACATCCGTGCCGGCGGCCGCGCCGCCGAGGCCGCGCGCAAGCGGCTGTGCGACCACCTGATGGCCGCGCTGCCGCTGTTCAAGGCCGCGAAGTTTTTCCTGAATCCCGAAATCAGCCTCGCCGATTGCCTGGTCGCACCGGTGGTGTGGCGCCTGCCTTCGCTCGGCGTGTCGCTGCCCAAGGAAGCCAAGCCGATCGTCGATTACGGCGAGCGGTTGTTCCGCAGCCAGGGCTTTGCGCGAAGCCTCACGGCCGAAGAGCGTCTGCTGGGCGAATTGTGACCGAGCAAACCCCCGCCATGACCTCGAACCGTCCGTATCTGTTGCGGGCGGTGCACGAGTGGATTTGCGACAACGGCCTCACTCCGTACATCGTGGTCGATGCCGCCAAGCCGGGCGTGCGGGTGCCACCGCAGGCGATCAGTGAAGGCCGGGTCGTGTTGAACCTCGCGCCGCGTGCGATCGCGCATCTGGAAATCGGCAACGACGCGATCACGTTCATGGCACGCTTCGGCGGCGTCAGCCACGCGGTCAACGTTCCCGTCGCCGCCGTGCAGGCGATCTACGCGCGCGAAAACGGCCAGGGCATGCTGCTGGCCGAGGATGCTGCGGGCACGACTTCGCCCGCGTCGACCCCGGATGCGTCGCCGGCCAAACCCACCGCGCCTGCCTTGCAAGCCGTACCCACCTCCGCGCAGGATGCGTCCCTGTCCGATGGCGAGGGCGAAAAAGGCGATGACGGCGACAAGCCGGACACGCCGCGGCCCAAGGGCAAGCCCAGTCTGCACGTCGTGAAGTGACGACACGATGTCGCTATCCCGAGCAGGCCATGGATGGCCGGTGACACGGGGTCCAGCGTGCGCAGGTTCTGACGCCGGCTTCATCGGCGGAAGCCCACAATTTCCCGCGACTCACGTTGGGCTACCCCCGGATCAAGTCCGGGGTCAGCCCAACCTGCGAAGAGCGGCTCAACGTCACCCGGCGCAGCATTCGCGAACGCTCCACGCCCGCGCAAGCGTGTGGCACGTTGGGCGGAGGTCAGTGCAACGTCCTTCGCGCGCGCGTGATCGGAACGATGTTGCCGTCGCCGTCCGGCGCACGCCAGGCTGCCGCCACGTCGGGCACGTCGCGGAACGCGTGCGCCCCCGCGTCAGGATGGTGTGGCGACGGCATGCTCTCGCCCACGATGCGATCGCCCAGCAGCCGGATGCTGGCGGGCTGGCGATCGTCGCCGCCGCGGCTGGTCTCGAAACGGTATTCGCGCATCACGTGCAGGGTGCCGCGCCGCCAGTCCGCGCGCAGGCGATGCAACGCCACGCTGTCGTCGAGCAGTTGCACCCCGTGCCGTTCGCACAGCCGCCGGGCATGCACCGTCGCGCGTTCGCGCAGCCGCAGCACGTGATGCCACGACCCAATCAGCACCATCAACGCAAGCAGCGGCAACCAGACTTCAAGCACGTCACGATCCTCGCGCGCCCGGGTCGGGCGCGTACGCGGCCATCATGCCCGCATCGGCATGGGAAAGACAGATCAGGAAGTCGGGGGCTGAGGAGCGTTATTTCACGCGTTCGACGCGCACGCTCTGGTTGCAACCCTGCACGTACATCAGCCAGCTGCCGAGGATCATCGGCTTGATCGTGACTTCGGGGTTGTCGACTTCCGGGCACGAGTACGCGCCGGATTCGGCCTGTTTCCAGACCTGGCCATTGTCGAGCGTGAAGGTGGTTTGTCCGGCCCAACCGTTGAAGTGCCCGACCAAGTGCGTGTTGAATTTGTCACGCGGCTGGTTGGTCGGATAGAACACCAGCTGGCCGCTGGCCGAAACCATCTTGGTCTGCTCGTGCGTGCGCAGCCAGTTGTCGAGGTTCTGGAGTTCCTGCGGCGTGAGCTTGTCGAGACCCGCGGCCTTGAAGTCGGCCGCCGACATGCGCTCCTCGAGCGAAGAAAACTGTTGCGCCATGACGGGCAGGGCGGTGGTCAGCAGGGCCAGTGCGGCCAGCAACATCAGTGGAGTGCGCATGGGCGGCGATAATAGCAGTGCCCCATGCAGGCCGCACGGGGTTCGTGGAGAGTCCGATTTAATACACTGGCCGTCTTTCGGCGGCCTTTCCCCGGCGCCGACGGACGGCTGTTTCGGCCTATGGATCCATCGCTGACGAACATCGATGCCGGGCGCGCGGCGCCCGTCGCCACGTTGTCTGCAGTCGAACGCGCGCTTTGGGCGGAGACCGACGCGTTGCTGCGGGGCATTGGCTGCGATGCGGAAACGCGTGCCGCAGCGGGATGGTACGCGGTGGCCATCGCGCATCCGCAGGCGTGGCTCGCCGAAAGCGTGGGCGCACCGGAATCGTTGCGCCGGCTGGTGGGAGGCCAGCAGCAGGCCGAACGCGTGTGGGCGCTGCATGCTGCGCGTGATGGCGGCTCGGGCAGCGAGGGCTTGCGCCGATTGCTGTTGGCGATCATCCGCGATCTTCGTGTCGTGTACCTGTTGCTGGCTAGGCAGTTGGCGAAATTGCGCGCCGCGGCTTCGCTGCCGGAAGCCGAACGCCGCGAACTGGCGCAACTGACCCGCGACATCCACGCGCCACTGGCCAATCGGCTCGGCATCGGCCAGTGGAAATGGGAATTGGAAGACCTGGCGTTCCGGTATCTGCAGCCAGAGACCTACCGTCGCATCGCCGCGTTGCTGGACGAACGCCGTGCCGATCGCGAAGCGTGGATCGCGCGCTGCGTCGATGCGTTGCGCGAGGCGCTGCGTGTGCAAGGCATCGAAGCCACCGTCGACGGACGCGCCAAGCACATCTACTCCATCTGGCGGAAGATGCAGCGCAAGCGCATCGGTTTCGGCGAGCTGTACGACATCCGTGCCCTGCGCGTGCTCACTCGCAGCGTGGCCGACTGCTACGCGGTGCTCGGCGTGGTGCATGCGTTATGGCCGATCATTCCGCAGGAATTCGACGACTACATCGCGCGTCCCAAGGGCAACAACTACCGCTCGCTGCACACCGCCGTGATCGGGCCGGAAGGCAAGACGCTGGAAGTGCAGATCCGCACCGAAGAGATGCATCGCGGCGCCGAACTTGGCGTGGCCGCGCATTGGCGCTACAAGGAAGGCGGCGCCGGTGACGCCGCGTATCAGGCGCGCGTCGCGTGGATGCGCAAGCTGCTGGAAACGCGCGGCGAGGGCGAAGACGATGCGGCGCTGGCGGCGGAACTGCGCGCGGAACTGGCCGAGGATCGCGTGTACCTCTTGACGCCCAAGGGCGAGGTGATCGACCTGCCGGCCGGCGCGACGGTGCTCGATTTCGCGTACCACGTGCACACCATGGTCGGGCACCGCTGTCGCGGCGCCAAGGTGAATGGCCGCATCGTGCCGCTGACGCACCAGCCGGCCAGCGGCGATCGCATCGAAATCCTCACCGCACGCGAACCCGCGCCCAGTCGCGACTGGCTGTCGCCGCAGCTCGGGTACCTTGCCACTGCCAGCGCGCGCGGCAAGTTGCGCGCGTGGTTTCGTCGCGAGGATCTCGCCGCCAACGTCGCCGCCGGCAAGCTGCTGCTGGAACGCGAAGTGCGCCGCCTCGGCATGGCCGACGACGTGCTGGAAACCCTGCCGGCGCGGCTGGGCCGCAAGAACCGGGATGACCTGCTGGTGGCGCTCGCGCTCGGTGAGATCGGCATCGCGCAACTGACGCGTGCGATGCTGGAAACTCAGCCGGCGCCGCAATCGGCGCCGGCAAAGCTGTCGCGGCGCACTCCATCCGATGCCGGCAAGGCCGGCGCGGTGACCGTGGAGGGCGTCGGCAACTTGCTGACGACGCTTGCGCGTTGCTGTCGCCCGCTGCCCGGTGACGAGGTCATCGGCTACGTCACGCGCGGGCGCGGCGTCACCGTGCACCGCGCCGATTGCGCCGCGCTGGCGCGGCTGCGCGCGCGCGATCCCGCGCGAGTGATCGAGGTCCGCTGGCACAGCGCGCCCGATCGCGCCTACGAAGTCGATATCGCCGTGGTCGGCTACGACCGCCGCGATCTGCAACGCGACGTCACCAACGCGGTCGCCAACAGCGGCGCGCGCATCGTGGCTTCCGACAGCCGCAGCAACGGCGATCTCGGTGAACTGACGATGCATTTCACGCTGCGCGTGCGCGACTACGGCGAATTGTCGTCGTTGCTGACCCGGCTTGCGGCCCTGCCCAATGTCACCGATGCACGCCGGCTGGCCGCCGGCTGAATGCCGCCCCGCACGGCCCGGAGGCACGTGCGACCGGATGCTAAGATGCGCGATGCCGTGGCTTGAACAGGTGGAACCGGTGCAGGTCGCCGCGGTCTCACGGACACGATTGGGCACGCCGAAGTGCGCTTCGGCGGTGGATTTTGGGCGATGGATTTTGCATGAGCGGTCGGCACGATTCTTCTTCACGCGACACGCCGCGTCGGACCGATCCGACGCTGGGTGATCTCGATCAGCTGGACGCGGGCGCCGAGCGTCGCGGCCCTGCGCGCGAGCGTGAACCCGAGCGCCCGGCGTCCGCCCCGCGGCCGCCGCCGTTCAACACCCGCCCGACTCGCAGGCGCCCGTTGCGCAGGCACCATCGGGTGCGGTGGTCGCTGATCATCCTGGCGGTGGTGCTGGCCGGCGTGATCGGCTGGCTGTGGAGCCATCAGGCGATGCTCAGCGGCATGCTGCCGCAGACGCAATTGAATGCGCTGCTGACGCGCGCGGATACCGCGTACTCGGCGGGGAACCTGGCCGGCAGCCCCGACAGCGCGCGCGACTTGTACGAAGCCGCGCGTGCACTCGACCCCGACAACGAACACGCGCTGACGGGATTGCAGAACGTAGGCCATGCGGAACTCGACCAGGCGCAGGCCGCCCTGAAGAAGCGCGATTACGCCGCCGCGCGATCCTCGCTGGAGGAAGCGCGCAGCCTGCTCGGCGGGGGCGCCGCGGTCGACGTGATGGACCAGGCGCTGGCCAAGGCGGTGCTGCAGACCTCCAACGTGGATGTGCTGATCAACCAGGCGCGCGCCGCGCTCGCGAACGGGCACATCGATGGTCCCGACGGCGCGGCGGCGCTGTTCGGCAAGGTGCTCGCGGGTGATCCGAACAACGCGGTGGCGCGACACGGGATGGATCAGATCGGCGATCTGCTCGCCACCCGCATCCAGGGCCAGATCGGCGGCAACGATCTCGCTGGCGCCAAGCAGACGCTCTCGACGCTTGCGGGTTTGTTGCCGCGTTATTCGCAACTGCCGACGCTGCGCGCCGCCGTCGCCGCCGCGGACCGCGATTCCGATTCGCAACGCGACCAGTACCTCGACAAGGGCCAGGCTTACCTGCGCGCGGGCAGGATCACCGGCACCGGCGACGACAACGCCGAAGCGCAATTCCAGGCGGCGCTGAAGGCCGATCCCGACAGCGATAAGGCCAAGGCGGGGCTCGGGCAGGTCGCCGCGGCCCTGGTCGTGCAGGCCAATGCCGCGATGGAATCGGGGCATCCGCAGGATGCGAAAACACTGCTCGACGAGGCGGCCGAACTGGCGCCCAAGTCGACGGACCTTGCGGCAGCGCGCTCGCGCCTCGCCGCCAGCGAAACCCGACCCGCACCGGAGCCGGCGAAGCGGGCCACGGCGCACGCGGAGGTGGCCACGGTCGAAGCCGAACAGACGCCCGAGGCTTCCGCCCCGCCCCCGCCTGCGCCGCTGACGCCGATGCAATCGGCCAAGGTCGCACGGCTGGTGGCGCGCGCCCAAAGCGCCGCGCGCAAGGGCGACATCATGTTGCCGCCGGGCGACAGTGCCTATGACCTGTATCGCGCCGCGCTGGGCATCGACGGCGACAATGCCGAGGCGCAGGCCGGTTTGCGCGCGCTGCCGGAAGTGACCCGCGCCCAGTTCGATCAGGCGGTGCGCGAAGACAATCTGGATCACGCGCACGACATGCTGGCGACGCTGGAGCAACTCGATCCGGGCGATCCCGCCACCCCGGCCATGCGCCGCAGTCTGGGCAACGCCTGGCTCGATCGCGCCGACCATTATGTCGGGCTGGGCGAGTTGGCAGCTGCACGCACTGCATTGCAGGAAGCGCAGCGCCTGGTGCCGCAGGATCCGCGCCTCAGCCAGGTGGATGCGAGAATACAGCGCGGCAATCGGGGAAGCTCGGAATAACCTGCCGCGCGAAGGCGAAGGCAAACCGCAATGGGTGAATGGCGCGAGGGGACGGTGCTGGTGTGTGGCGCCAGCAGCCAGATCGGCTGCTTTCTGTTGCCCGAACTGGCGCGGGCCGGAGCGACGGTGCTGGCGTTGTCACGCACGGCGCAACCCGGCGTCGCGGGCGCGACGTGGTTGCTGGGCGCGCTGCCCCGGTCGCCGCCTGCCGCGGATGTCGCGGCATCGGTCTGCAGTTTTGCACCGCTGGACGCGCTGGCTCGATGGATCGACGCCAGCGCCGCACCCAGGCTCGAGCGCGTCGTGGCCACCGGTTCGATGAGCGCGGCAAGCAAACAGGCATCGCCGGTTGCAGCCGAGCGCGAGGTATCACGGCGGCTGCGCGAAGGCGAAGCCGCGCTGGCCAGCGCCTGCGGACGGCGCGGGATTGCGTGGACGATATTTCGTCCGACCCTGATCTACGGCGCAGCCCGCGACAAAAGCCTCACGCCACTCGCGCGCCGCGCCATGCATTGGCGGGTGTTCGGATTGCCGGCGGGCTCGGGCTTGCGCCAGCCGGTGCACGCGGCCGACATCGCGACGGCGGTGCTGTGCGCGCTGGGCGGTGGTGCGGAAGGCCGCGTGCTGCAGATCGGTGGTGGGGAGCGATTGACGGCGAGCGCGATGTTCGAACGCGTGCGTGCCAGCTTGCCAGTGCGCACCCTCGCGCTACGCATTCCGGGAGCACTGGTTCGCGCCGGCGCACGCGCCCTGCCACCCCTGCGCGGACCGCTGACGCGACTGGAACAGGATCTCGTCGCCGACAACACCGAACTCGAACGACTGCTCGGTGTGCATCCGCGCAATTTCAGACCGGACCGCGCATGTTGGGGACTTTGAACTCGCCGTCCGCGCGGCGACAATCACGCCGCCATGTTGCAGGAACCACTGCTCCCTCTCGTGTCGATCCCGTGCTCGCGCAACGGTGCGCGGCAATGGCCGCATCATGACTGACGCCCCGGTTTCGGATGCTGCGTCGGCGCACCAGCCCGGCGTGTGCGCGGTGGTGGTGACCTGGCAGCCCGACATCGAGGTGCTGCGCGAACTGCTGGACGCGCTGTCCCCGCAGGTCGGGCGCATCGTTGTGGTGGACAACGCCACGCGTGATCCGGCATTCCGGGTATTCTGCGCAGCGCGCACCGACATGATGCTGGTCGCGTCGAGCGAGAATCACGGGCTTGCGCACGCGATCAACGTCGGCATCGAGCATGCGCGCGGCTTGCCGGGTGTATCGCACGTGCTGCTGATGGACCAGGACAGCGTGCCGGAAGCGGGCATGGTCGACGCGTTGCAATCGGCGCTTCGAAAATGCGCCAGCGAGCGGGTGGCTGCGGTCGGTCCGTGTTTTCGTGATCCGCGCGAAGCGGGCGACGCGCCATTCGTGCGGATCCGTTTTCCGGTCAACGAGAAGGTCGTTTGCGACGGCCAGTGCGAAACCGTCCGGTGCGATTTCCTGATTTCGTCCGGCTGCCTGATCCCGCTCGCGGTGCTGGATGACGTGGGCGGGATGGATGGCGCACTGTTCATCGACAACGTGGACCTGGATTGGTGTTTCCGCGCCAGCGCCGCGGGCTACACCCTGCATGGCGCATGCGCCGCGCACCTGCGCCACAGCCTCGGCGAAACTCGCCGATACGTGCCCGGCGTGCCGCGCGGCATCGTGGTGCACTCGCCGCGACGCTTGTTCTACATGATGCGCAACCGCGTGTTGCTGTACCGGCGCGCGTACACGCCGCGACGCTGGATCGCGCAGGACGTGCCGCGTCTCGTCGTCAAGTTCCTGTTGTTCTCGCTGCTGGTGGCGCCGCGCCGGAAAAACGTGCGCAGCATGCTGGCGGGGCTGTGGGCGGGCCTGCGCGGGCGCGTGACGCCGCCGCCCGGGAGTGCCTGAGCGATCAGTCGCGCATCAGTTTGCGCACGCGGCGTTTCAATGCCGGGAGCGTCTCGGTTTCGAACCACGGGTGCCGCTGGAACCAGGCGGTATTGCGCGGGCTCGGATGCGGCAGCGGCAGCACGCCCCCGTCGAAATATTCGCGCCATGCCTCGCAGGTTGCCGTCAGCGTCGCCTTGCGCTGGTTGCCGAGCATGCCGCGGATCGCGTAACTGCCGATCGCCAGCGTCAATGCGATGTTCACGAGGCGCGGCATCAACCGCGGATGCCACAGCGGCGCGCATTCCGGCCGCGGCGGCAGGTCGCCGGATTCGCTCTTGCCGGGGTAGCAGAAACCCATCGGCACGATCGCGACGCGGTGCGGGTCGTAGAACGTGGCGTTGTCGATGCCCAGCCACGCACGCAACTTCTCGCCGCTTTTGTCGTTGAAGGGAACGCCCGTTTCGTGCACCTTGCGCCCCGGCGCCTGGCTGACAATCAGCAAGCGCGCATCCGGATGCGCCTGCAGCACGGGGCGGCAACCGTGGGGCAGGTGCCGCGTACACACTTGGCACGCATGGATGCGCGCCATCAGCGCGTCGAAGGATTCGGTCGCTGGAGCGGCGGCCATCGCGACCGGTCGGTTCATCCGCGGAATTCTAGTTCATTCCGATGTGGTGTTCGTAGCGGCTGTGGGTGAGAAGTCAGGGCGAAGCCGGGCGCTTACGCGAGCCGGTGGCATCGCGTGCCCGAATGAGCGCCCGGCCACGGATGGTCGGGCTGGCGCGCGCACCAAGGATGGCTGATCGCCGTGTCGCGGCGCATGCGAGACAGTCAATGTCGGGCTGTCGGTTGCGCGACGCCATGCATTGCGATCATGGACGATCGCATCAATCCGTATATTCGAACACCTGCACCACCTTGTTCACGCCGGCCACGGTGCGCACGATGTTCACCACCGTGTCGGCTTCCTGGTGGCTGACCAGGCCCATCAGGTAGACATTGCCGTGCGCGGTGCTGACCTTGACGCGACCGGGATCGAAGCCGGGCAAATCGCCGTGCAGCAGCGACGTCTTCACGCGCGCGGTCAGCGAAGCATCGAGCGCCGAACGGCCCACCGACTGCAGCGGCATCACGTCGATCAGGTTCACGACGCGCTGCACGCCTTCGTAGCCGGTGACGTCGGCTTCGGCGCGCTGTTTCACTTCTTCGGTGCTGGCCTCGCCGATCATCAGCAGCACGCCGTTGTAGACGCTGGTGCCGATGTGCGCCCGGCCGTCGAGTTGCGGGTCGTTGTCCAGCGCGCGCTGCGCGGTGATCTGCACGTTGCGGTCGTTGAGCAGCCGATTGAAACCGCGGCGCGGCGTGAAGGCGCTGCACGCGGCGAGCGCGAAGCACAGCGAAAGCAGGGTGGTCAGGACGATGGTCTTGCGCATGTCTGGATTCCCGATTTCAAAACATTTCGAATGCGGCGCGTTGCCAGTCACAGCTCGGCGCGCCGGCATCGCCGTCGAACGCTATCACATCGAACCTGCACGGCATCGAAGCGAACTGCGGATGCGCCTGCAGGAAACCCTGCGCGGCGCGCACGAGTTTTTCGCGCTTGGCGGAGCCGACCGAAGCCGCGCCGCCGCCAAAACTTGCGTGGCGCCGGTAGCGTACCTCCACGAACACCAGCGTGTCGCCGTCGCGCATCACGAGGTCGAGTTCACCGAAACGGGTGCGGTAGTTGCTTTCGACACGTTTCAGGCCCGCGCGTTCCAGACAATCCAGCGCGCGCTGCTCGAAGCGGGCGCCGACCGCAACGGCGGTCATGGATCGGTCGGCGCCGGGATATCCGCCGGTTGCGTTTCCAGTCCCGCCGCCACCGGCCGTGCGACGCCGCCCTGGAATTCCACCCAGATCGGCGTGCGCTGCACGTGGCCGAAGGCGTCCATCGTCAGTTGCCCGGAAGCGCCTGGCACGTAGCTGCCGGGATGCGTACGCATCCAGCCGAGGTAGGGGATGAGTGCGTACGCGTCCATGCCGAACGCGAACAGGCGCGCCGCCGGGCCGCCGGCCGTCACGAGTTGCGAAGCCAGTGTGGTGTGGTCGGGCAGGCCCGCCTGCGCATCGTACAACCAGGGTTCGTCGCAGAAGCGCACGCCATCGAGGTCGGCGTCGGCGGTGGGGTTGCCATCACCCGAGTACACCATCGACGTGGAAAACACCGGCAGCGCCGAACGCGCCAGCTTGAGTTGCGGCAGCAGCAGGCGCGCCTGCGCCGGCCGCAGCAACGCGACGATGCCGGTTTGCGAGCCCGAACCGGCCAGCGCGGCCTGGATCTGCCCGGCGAAATCCACGCTGCTTTGCTGCAGCACGATGTCATTGGCGACCTGGCCGCCCAGGCTTTCGAACTGCGACCTGAAGGCATCGAAGGTGCGTGACGCGGTGTCATCGGTGCCGCGGAACACAACGGCGGCGTGCAGCCCCAGCGTGACCAGGTGCGCGGCGAGTTGTGCGCCCTCGGCCTCGGGCAGCAGCGCGAATTCGTAGCTGCCGGCTGGCGTGGGTGTGCTGCCTTGCGGATGGTTGAGCGCAAGCACCGGCACGGGCAGATTGGGCTGCGCGAAAATCGCGCCCACCGCGTCGCGGCCCAAGGGTCCCACGACCAGCGCGGCGCCATCGATCACGGCCTGGTGGTAGGCGGCCACGCTGCCGGCGGCCGTGCCCCCGGTGTCGTAGACGCTGATCGTCGGGCGGCGTTCCCGCGTCACCGGCGTGTGGAAGTACGCGGTGAAAAAACCGTCGCGCACGGCCGCGCCGGCGACCGCGACCGGTCCGGTCGCGGGCAGCAACAGGGCGACCTTGGCCGGCATCGCGTAGCCTTGCGGCGCCGCCGCGCCCTGCAAGGTGCCGACCGGCTGGTTGGGTTGCGGCAGCACCCGCGCCGCTGCGGCGCCCGGGTGTGCGATGGCTTTTCGCACCCAAGGCTTGACCGGGTCATTGTCGGCGAGCGACGGATAAACCTGCGCCAGCGATTCGCGGCCCATGCCCGCCAGGATCGCAACTGCCTGTTGTTGCTCGGGCGTTTGTGCCTCAGGCGGCAGCAGTGCGGCACGCTGGATCAGCGATCGCGCGGCGGCAAGGTGGTCGCCGTTGGCAAGCTGGGCGCGTGCCTGCAGACCGAGCGCTTGTTGTCGCAGGTCGGGCGGCGCATCCGGGGGTACCGCGGCGAGTTGCTTCAATGCGGCATGGGCATCGCCGCGCTGCAAGGCCGCATTGGCGGCGCGCACGTGTTCGATCGCGGAGCGGGCGTGTGGGCCTTCGCCCGCCTGTTGCTGCGACGGTCCGAGCGTTGCGCAACCCGCAAACAACGCGAGCGCCGCGAGCAGGACAACGATGTGCGCGTGCGATCTGTTCCGTAGCATGCCGTTTCCATGCGCGCCTGGCGCGGCCTTTTCGGCGATGATAACGGATCGTGCCGCATCGCCAGGAATCGCATCATGAACGCGGGAACGCTCTGGGTGGTCGCGACGCCGATCGGCAACCTGGGCGATCTTTCGCCGCGCGCGCAACAGGTGTTGCGCGATGCCAGCGTGATCGCCGCGGAAGACACGCGCCACAGCCGCCCGCTGCTGCAACACTTCGGGATCGCAACGCCGCTGACCGCGTTGCACGAACACAACGAGCGCGCCGCGGTGGCGGCGATCATCGCGAAACTGCGGGCGGGCGAAGACATCGCATTGATTTCGGATGCCGGCACGCCGCTGATCAGCGATCCGGGGTTCCGTCTGGTGCGCGCGGCGCGTGAGGCAGGCATCGACGTTTCACCCGTGCCGGGCGCCTGCGCCGCGATCGCGGCACTGTCGGTGGCGGGCCTGCCCAGCGACCGGGCCGTGTTCGAAGGATTCCTGTCCGCGAAAGCTTCCGCACGGCGTGAACGCTTGCGCGAGCTGGCGAATGAAACCCGCACGCTGGTGATTTACGAATCATCCCACCGCATCGCCGAGTGCTGCGCCGATCTGCGCGATGCGTTCGGCAGTGGACGCGAGGCGCGCCTGCTGCGCGAGCTCACCAAGCTGCACGAAACCTGCGTCGGCCCGACGCTGGGCGAGATCGCGGCGCGCGTGGAGTCCGATGCCGAGCAACGTCTCGGCGAGTGCGTGCTGGTGATCGCCGGGTGCGGTGAAGAAGTCGATGCGAAGCTGGCGGAAGGCCGTCGTATCTACACGCTGCTGCGCGCCGAGTTGCCGCCCGCGCAAGCCGCGAAGCTCGCCGCCGCGATCAGCGGTGCGCCGCGCAAGGCGCTCTACGAGCCGGGAATGGTGAATCGAGAATAGGAAATCGGAAAGTACGAGCTGCTGCTTCACGATTCCCGATTCTCCATTCTCGATTCCCGGGCCATTACAATGGCCCGTGGAGTCGGCCGGACAGTCGCGTCGTTCGTTCGCGAATGCCGAGGAAAGTCCGGGCTCCGTAGGGCAGGGTGCCAGGTAACGCCTGGGCGGCGCGAGCCGACGGAAAGTGCAACAGAGAGCAGACCGCCTAAGCCGAAAGGCCGGCAAGGGTGAAACGGTGGGGTAAGAGCCCACCGCGAGTCGGGCAACCGACCGGCACGGCAAACCCCACCCGGAGCAAG
>Ga0207707_10000388_pt1 | contig 45939 bp, 51 predicted proteins | sample KBSC83BmetaG_FD_184336 | JGI IMG/M metagenome (GOLD analysis project Ga0207707, IMG submission 184336) | Corn rhizosphere microbial communities from Kellogg Biological Station, Michigan, USA - KBS C8-3B metaG (SPAdes) (version 2) | ecosystem: Host-associated > Plants > Roots > Rhizosphere ... | reverse complement strand
CCGCGGTCGGAAAAATGCCGGAGGCGAGCGGGGTCGCGCTCGGCTTTGACCGGCTGGTGATGCTGGCGAGCGGGGCTTTGCGGATCGATCAGGTGGTATGGACACCACCGGCAGGTGAAAGATGAGCAGGATCAATCTGGCACGGACGCTGCGCGAGCCGAAAGAGCTCGTTGCCCACGGCCTTGCACGCGCGGCCGATCTCGCCGCGCTTGAAAAGGTCGCGGCGCGCTACGCGGTCGCGGTGACGCCCGACATCGCCGCACTCATCGACGCCGGCGATCCCAATGATCCCATCGCGCGGCAGTTCGTTCCGAGCCCGGACGAACTGGCGTCGCAACCTTCCGAGCGCGCCGATCCGATCGGTGATGATGCCCATTCGCCCGTGGCCGGCATCGTCCACCGCTACCCCGATCGCGTGCTGTTCAAGCTCGTGCATGTCTGCGCGGTCTATTGCCGGTTCTGCTTCCGCCGCGAGATGGTCGGACCCGGCAAGGAAAGCGCGCTGCCGGATCAGGCCTATACGGCCGCGCTCGACTATATCCGTGCGCATCACGAGATTTGGGAGGTCATCCTGACCGGCGGCGATCCGCTGATGTTGTCGCCGCGCCGCCTCAGCGAAATCATGGCCGACCTCGCCGCCATCGACCATGTCAGGATCATCCGCCTTCATACCCGCGTGCCCGTCGCCGATCCGGCACGCATCGGTGCCGAGATGGTTGCAGCGCTCAGGGTCGAGGGGGCCACCACGTGGATCGCAGTGCACGCCAACCATGCCCGCGAATTTTCGCCCGGCGCCCGCGCCGCCATCGCGCGGCTGGCCGATGCCGGCATTCCCATGGTCAGCCAGTCGGTGCTGCTGGCCGGCGTCAACGACAATCCGGTCGCGCTCGAGGAGCTGATGCGCGGGTTCGTCGAATGCCGCATCAAGCCCTATTACCTTCATCACGGCGATCTCGCGCCGGGCACCGCGCATCTGCGCACCACCATCGCCCGCGGCCAGGAATTGATGCGAAACCTGCGCGGCAGGGTGTCCGGATTGTGTCAGCCGGATTACGTACTTGATATTCCGGGCGGGGCGGGCAAATCACCGGTCGGCCCAAGCTACCTTTCGCCACAGGATTCTCTCGCCGGCTCAGGTGAAGAGCACGCGGAAACGCGCTATCGTGTCACCGACTACTGCGGCGACGTTCATCTCTACCCGCCACAATCCTGAGGTCACGGTGCGGGCAACATTCTCTGGGACTGGAGGAGCAACATGAAGAAAATAATGATCTCGATGGCGCTCCTGATGGCGATCGGCACGCCCTCGGCCATGGCGCAGGGCGGCGGGAGCTCGTCCATGTCGAAGAACAGCGGTGTACCCCAAGCGCCGGTCGGCCATCGTCAGCCGCGCAAGGGCGACGTGCCGGACGAGAAGAACCTCTCCAACCCGAACGATCCCGTGAACAAGGAAGACGCGATCCTCGACAAGAAGATCAAGAGCATCTGCCGAGGTTGCTAGCGCGTTTTCCAGCGAAGTGGAAACCGGTTCGCGTGAAGAAAACGCGCTAAAACAAGAGTCCAGAGCCCCGTTCCGATTCAATCGGAACGGAAAAGGCTCTAGTTCGCGCGCCGGCGCGGGGCACGAAGGTACGTGCCCCGCCGCACAATCGGCTCAAGCCGAAATCTCCTGGACAGAGCCGCGTTTCGCCCGTCGCCGTGATGCGACCGCGTCGGCCAATTGCTCGAGCACGGGCACCGTCGTCTCCCAGTCGATGCAGCCATCGGTGATGCTTTGCCCATAGGTCAACGGCACGCCCGGTACGACGTCCTGGCGTCCCGCCACGAGATGGCTCTCGATCATGACGCCCATGATGCGCCGCTCGCCGCCCGCGACCTGGGACCCGATATCGGACGCGACCATCGGCTGATTTTCCGGATTCTTGCCGCTGTTGGCGTGGCTGGTGTCGATCATGAGGCGCGGGTTGACGCCGGCGCGGTGCAGCTCGGTTGATGCCGCGTCGACGCTGGCAGCGTCGTAATTCGGCGCGCGGCCGCCGCGCAGGATCACGTGGCAGTCCTCATTGCCCGAGGTCGCTGCGATGGCCGAGCGGCCACCCTTGGTCACTGCCATGAAATGATGTGGATGCGAGGCGGATTTCACGGCTTCGGCTGCGATGCGCACATTGCCGTCGGTGCCGTTCTTGAAGCCGACGGGGCAGGAGAGACCGGAAGCGAGTTCGCGATGGATCTGGCTCTCGGTGGTGCGTGCGCCGATCGCGGCCCAGGCCACGAGATCGGCGAGATATTGCGGCGTCGTCATATCCAGGAATTCGGCGCCCGCCGGCAGCCCGAGATTGTTGACCGCCGAGAGCACGTTGCGCGCGAGCCGCAGGCCCTTGTTGATGTTGAAGCTGCCGTCGAGATCGGGATCGTTGATCAGCCCCTTCCAGCCGACGGTGGTCCGCGGCTTCTCGAAATAGACCCGCATGACGACCTCGAGCCGGTCGGCGAGGCGCTCGCGCAGGGTGGCGAGACGGGTGGCATAGTCGATGGCGGCGTCGGGATCGTGGATCGAGCACGGGCCGACGATGACGAGCAGGCGGTCGTCGGTGCCGCCCAGGATGGCGTGGATGGCGTTGCGCGCGCCCATCGCGACGCGGGTGGCGGTCAGGGTGCGCGGAACTTCACGCATCACCTCTTCCGGCGTACTCAGTTCCTTCAATTCACGGATGCGTAGGTCGTCTGTGGTGCTCAACACGGCGGGCTCCTTTTTTCAACGAACCTGCCGGCCAAACAAAAAGCCGCCAGGTCTGGCGGCTGTTCGGACTTTGTGCTGCAATTCTTCAGATTGAGCGCGATCCTCCCACCGCCAGCGAGCTGTCGTAGCCAAAATACCAAAAATAGCTGGTGGCGCGATTGATCATGGGCGCTCTCTTAGCGCAGCGCTGTGGCCCTGTCACCCCCTAAAGCGCGATGATTTTCATCATCGCGCTTTAGGCTGTTGTTTGCGCATGATTTCCGCGTTTGTCGCGAGGGAAAACCGCTGCACACTTTTCCGGATCATGCGCCAAAAATCAAAGCGCGGCGTTGCGGGCAGCCAGCGCCATGCCGATCAGCGTCGCGCCGCCGAACAACAGATTGATGCCGACCAGAAGCCCGATCGCCCATTCCGCCGAGCCGGGTAGCCCCGCGATGATGAAGAATGCGATCAGGATGTCCATCAGCCCCGCGACCAGGAGCCACGACCAGCGCCCCGACAATTCGCGCCGGTGCTCCAGCGCATACATGATGGTGGCGACACCCTCTGCGAGGAAATAGGCGCCGATCACGATCGTCAGCGTGAGCACGCCCTGCATCGGGCGCGCGAGCAGGATGCCGCCGGCCAGCACCGCCAGCGCCGCCGAGATCAGGGACCACCAGAAGCCCGGCATGTTGCGCGCCCAGTAGGTCAGCACCAGCCCGGCGATGCCGGTGACGAGGAACATCCAGCCGAGGAAGATGGTGACCGCAAGGCTTGCCAGCGGCGGCACGATCATGGCGGCAAGGCCGAGGATCGCCAGCAGGACGCCCTCGAACAGAAAGGCCTTCCAGTGCTCGCGCACCGCAGCGCTCATCTTCGATTGCAATTTGTTCAAATCGTCAGGAAGGGTCATGGGAGCTCTCCCGCTGCCGGCACGCTGAATCGGGGGCGATCTTAGCCGCGACTGGGCACCGACGAAAAGCCCTCAACCGTGATGCGCAGCCGGTTGCGGCCGGCAAAGTAGATCGCGGTTGTGACAACCAGCAGTGCGCAGCCAAGCCCAATCGAGGCGAGCCCGATCGGGATCAGCACGAAGGCGAGGTTGCGGTCGGGATTGAGCAGCCAATGGTGCACCGAGGTCAGCACGAAGACGAGGCCGATGAAGCCGGCGCCGCCGCCGCCGACCAGGACCGCCCACATCTTGCGAAGCTGGCTCAACCGCTCGCGATCGAGATCGGTGCGGGGGGCATGGTGGCGCGCGACGCGCCGCACCAGCCGCATCGCAAAACCGATCGAGGCGAAGCCGATCAGAATGCTGGCCAGTGCGAGCCAGAGCCGTGCGTTGGGGTCGAGGCCGGGGGCCTTCTGCAGCATCAGCAGCGGAAAATCGAAGCCCGCATGCAGCGCGACGGGGCCTGCGACCAGCAGCATGTAACTGGAGATGCGTGCCCAATCGCGGTTCAAGCGATGCGCGCCGAGCGCGGTGCCGCTGCGGGCGATGGCAAGATAGGCGCCGGCGATGACGCCGAGAGCGCCGTGAAACGGCACGGTCAGCACGCTGCGCAGCGCCGCGAGCGAACGCCACATCTCCTCATGCTGTACGAGGTAGGCAAGGTTTTCGTAAGCGGCAAAACCGAGCCCCGCGGCGGCGCCATAGACCACGGTGTCCATGGGATCGGCGAACGGGCGGCGGCGCATCGAGACCCCGGCGATGACCAGGATCTTCACGATCTCTTCCGGTAACGCGACGCCGAACACCGCATGCTGCGCCTGCGCGAGCCACAGATTGGCCGGAGCGCCAAACAGGTTGGCAAACGGCGCGCGGATCAGGCCGAGCAGAAGGATGCTGGCCGCACCAAGCGTAAACGCTGTCCAGACTTTCAACGGCGGCCCCGGCCGTTCGCCGGCGGCGACCACAAGCCACAGGATCAGCAGCGCGGGGGCGACCGCGGCCGTACCGAGCACGGTGGGGAGGGATTGAAGCAGGTTCATCTGGATTGCAGATAGACCATTTTTCGAACCAGACTACGTCTTGCGCGCGACGACGTTTCGTCGCACATGCGCTGCGCTCCGATCAATGGCTGTCGCCCCGAACAGCCCGGGAAATGCTCAAAAAACGGTCGAGCAGCCGCGCATCAGCAACCGCGGCAGATGCCGTTCATCCTGGCGTTCACTATCGCATCATCGCCGCCGTCCGAAACGCCGGTGCTGCCGGGCATTCCATCGGGCCGCGTCAGCGGTATGTTATGTGCCGGTCTCGGCAACGGGATCGGATAGGTCGCGACCGGCGGATTGATCCTGTCATAACAGGTCAAACGAGCGGCGGGATCCGTGAGCGTCTTGCAATCCTGCGTTTCCGCAAACGCAGCCCCGGTCATCGCGCAAATGGCCGCCATGGCGGCGAGAAATCTCATCTCAGGTCCTTCGGTTCGCAGGAGCAAAGCGAGGTAAAACCCCCGCGGCGAGCAAATTCAATGATTTGTCAGTCGAATCAACGGCTTTTCGGAGTCTCCCAAGATCAAAATGCATGCATCCGGCGCCCCTGTCCATAAGTGGATTTGTGACAGCGGGAACCGGGGAGGCAGTTCGTGCTTGTTGAGAATCCACCTTGTCCAGCAGCGAAGGCACTCCGGGTGATTATGGTTCGGGCGGCAGAAACCCATTCGAGATCCGTGCTGAAGGCCGTCAGCTGGCGTACCTTGGGAACGATCGACACTTTTGCCATCAGCTGGTTCATGACAGGCCGGGTCGCGGTCGCAGGTTCAATCGCGGGGCTCGAGATCATCACCAAGATCGCCTGGTATTATCTGCACGAACGGATCTGGGCGATCATCCCCTGGGGACGCCGTCACCTCAATCGTATCGCGTAAAGGGAGAGCGCGGTGAACTCACCGCGGCTTGGCTTCGGCGCTGCCTGCCTTGGTCCTGGATTTCGCGGTCTTGGTCGCCGCCGGGGCATCGGTGCTGCGCACGGCTCCCCAGGGATCGCCCGGCCCCTTGTCGGGAATGGCGCCGAGCGAACGCTTGTAGGCATCGGCGGCTGCCTTGTCGGCGGCTTTCTGGGACGTGGTCTTTTCCTTCTCCGTCTCGCCATATTGCGGCACGTGGGACTGCTGCGCGAACGCAGGCAAAGCCAGTGAAGCAACGATTGCCGTCGCCAGAACAACGCGCATGATCAGCTCCTCGATTTGCGCGGAAGATAGCCCAAAGCGGCATGGTGTCGAAACCAAAAAGCATCCTCAGGAACCGGCATCCGGACGGCCCGCGCGCTGCAGCAGGAGACGGCAGGTCTCGACGAACACCTCCGCGCCGGTGACGATGTTGGCATCGGCGGTATTTTCCGTCCAGTGATGGCTGATGCCGCCGATCGAGGGCACGAACATCATGCCTGCCGGCATGACGGTGGAGAGCACCTGGGCATCATGGCCGGCGCCGCTCGGCATGCGTACCGATTGGCCGCCGGCGCGAGCCCCGGCGGCGCCTTCGATCGCGTCCTGGAAGGCTTCGTTCATCAGGGCGGGTACGCCGGTGCGGATACGCTCGACCGTGACGCCGACCGGGCCCTGCGCGGTGGCGTCGGCGGCCATGCCGCGCAGCTTCACTTCCAGCCGCTCGATCACCGCTGAATTGTCGTCGCGGATCTGAAACAGCATTTCCGCGCCGCCGGGAATGATGCTGGGCGCGCCCGGATCGAGCGTGATGCGGCCGGTGGTCCAGACCGTGCGCGGTCCGCAGAATTCTGGAAAGTTCTCGTCGATCGCGACGCAGAATTTCGCCAGCGCAAGGCCGGCATCCTTGCGGATTTCCATCCGCGTGGTACCTGCGTGGTTCTGCTCCCCGGTAAAACGGATGCGGTATTGCCAGATGCCGACGATCGACGTGACGATGCCGATCCTGAGCCCGCTGGTCTCCAGCCGCTCGCCCTGCTCGATGTGGGCCTCGAGATAGCCGATGTACCGGCCGCGTTCGGCGGCGATGCGCGGCCTGCCGGCGAGCCCGGCGCTCTGCAGCGCCTGCCGCATCGATCGGTCGGCATTGCGGTCCCGCGCCGCGTCGATGTCGGCCTCCGTGACCGCGCCGACAAAGGAGCGGCTGCCGAGGAAGGAGCCGAAATGACCCTCCTCGTCGCACCATGAGGCGACATCGACCGCGCCGTCGATGCCGGGATGGCCGTTGATCACGCGTGCGGCCTCCAGCGCGTAGATGACGCCGAGCGGTCCATCGAGCCAGCCAGCATGGTTCTGGCTTTCGAGGTGCGAGCCGGCGAGCAGCCTTGGGCCGCCCTTGACGCTGGTGCCGAGCACATTGCCGATGCCGTCGATGGTGGCAGACAAATGAGCCTCCGGCAGCCGCGACACGAGCCACTGCAGCGATTGCATATGGGCATCGGAAAACGTCGGCTTGTGCACGCCGCTCTTGTAGGTGCCGATGGCACGCAGCGCGTTGAGGTCGGCCAGGACACGGGCGCCGTCGGCGCGGGGGGCAGGGTCGGACATCGGGCCGCAACTTTCATGACCGGAAACGCGACGATGTTTTGAAGCGATCGGCGCGTCCGGCTCAAGCGAAATCGCGCCGGGATCATGCACAAATCCGCCCGAAGCGGGAGCAATCGGCCTGTGCGGTGGCTGTGAATCGATGAACATCGCGGGGATCCGAAGCCGAACGACTACGCGGACCGCGTCTCCCGCTGCGTCCGAATGGTCGCGCGAGGACCGCGAAAGGAAGCCCGCCATTTGCGGCGGGCGCCAAGTTAAGGGAGGAAACGCCGCCCGAGGACGGCACCGCAAACCTAGCGTGAGTCGGGCTGCGCCTGTGTGTTGCAGTTCACACATCGCCGGAGAAACGGAGTTACGCCCCTTCCGGGGCGCCGAGTCCGGCCGCGATCGCAGACTCTACTTCGGTGGCCAGGACCCTCAGGTGTTCCGCGAGCCGGGTGAAGAGTTCCCGCTTCCCGGGATCGGTCGCCAGATCCCTGATAAGCGCGCACTCGGCGGCGTCGGCACGCGCTTCTCAAGGTGTATCTTCATGTCCCGCATGATGGAGTTCCCCCATCGGGAACCTACCTATCTGGCGCAGCTCGAACTCCCGCAAATGCTAAGTCCGGCCCGGTTCGCCCATCGCGGCGGTGCTACCGAGGGACTCGTTTCTTGCGCGTCGTCTTGGCCTTGGGTGCGCCGGCCGCCGTCATTTCGATCTCTTGCGTATTTGCTTCTCTCGCTTCTCTCAAAGCCCGCAAACGTGCCATGTTGGTGCGGACGGCCGCCGCCTGCAGTTCGACATCCGCCATCGCCTTCTTCCCCTCCTCGTGGGCGATCCTCTGTCGGTTGGCTCGGGCGATGCTTTCGGGAGAGGGGACGTCTGATTTCTTGCTGACCATGTTCTCTCCCGCGCTGACACGACGAAAACCCGCTCAACCTCCGGGGTCGAGCGGGCATTGCACCCTTCCAGTACATCCGTGGAAAGGCGCGACGGGCCTTAGGCGAGCGCGAGATTCTCCGCGCTGCTCTTGCCCCGCATCTTGTCTGTCTTGATTTCGAACGTAACCTTCTGGCCCTCGGCCAGGCCCGAAAGACCTGCCCGTTCGACTGCACTGATGTGCACGAACACGTCATTGCCGCCGTCATTCGGCTGGATAAATCCGAAGCCCTTCTGGCCGTTGAACCACTTCACTGTACCTGTCGCCATTCTCTTCTCCAAAGCGCATTTCGCGCATCTCGCGTGGGAGTCACACGAGCCAAATTCAACTTCGTCGATGTCTCTGGAGGAGGAGCCCGCGGGCCCATTCAACAAGGCACAGCGGCTAAGCGAACTACGCCCGTATATAGAGCCGGGGTGGTATTTGCAAGGCGCGGGGTAACTTTATTGCTTTTGCGCACCGCTCTTGCAGGGCAAGATTCGCTCTTTCAGAATTCCATTGCGGGAATCGAATTGCCGGAAACAAGGCAAAGGCAACCTTGCGGGAAATGTCGAAAGAACGGGGTATTTCCGGGAATTCTGGCGCTCCCTAGCGGAATCGAACCGCTCTCTCCACCGTGAAAGGGTGGCGTCCTAACCGATAGACGAAGGGAGCAAAACCATCGAAATATCAATGCTTTGCAGCTAGGAGTTCACCGTGCAGGGGAGGGCGCAGATCGCGATCCGCCGGCCACGGCGGCGAACGTATAGAGGCGTTTGCGCGAACCGGCAAGCCGCCAGCGGCCGGTTTCCGCGGGGCTAACGGAAGGCCTGACTATTCAATCAAATCAACAGTTTTGAAAGGTCTGCCGCCCTAGGTGTAGGCAGACCAATGAGCGGAACAATGACAGCACCCAGGAAACGGGAAGCGCGGAAATCAACGAGCCAGCCGGCGTGGATCACGCTGGATGGCGGCTTTGCCGCGCGCCAATGCGTGGTGCTGAACATTTCCAGTTCAGGCGCGAAGATCACCGTCGATGAGGCCGTGGCACTCCCCGCCACCCTGCGGCTGGCGTTCTCTCGCGATGCGCGCACCGGACACAAATGCCAGGTGATCTGGCGCAGTGGCCGCTCGGCGGGCGTGAAATTCGTGCGCTAGTTTGCGCCACGCTGCCGCGCTACAAGGCGGCATGCGACAAATCCTTTTCCTGCTCACGCTCGTTCTGCCGATCGCATCGCTCTCTGCCGAGCAGACGCGCCCGCTGAAGTTCGATCAACCGGGCAACGGGAAAAATCCGCCTGTGAAGGAGCCGAGGCCGGACAATTCCTGCGCGGCCTATGGCGCAGGTTTTGTGAATATCGCCGGTACCAATACCTGCGTGCAGGTCGGCGGCTCGATCAGCGTCGGCGCGGGCGGTCGTATCGGACGCTAAAGCGCGATGAATTCGGGATGAATCGTCATCGCGCTTTAGCTCTTTGTTTAGGCACGATCTCCGCGCCAACGCGTTCCGCGTTTGTCGCTAGGGAAAACCGCTTCGCACTTTTCCGGATCATGCCTTGTGGACGCTATATCCGGAAATGACAACTCAAGTCATCGGCGTCGCGAGTTGCCTGGCAAAGCTCGGCCGGCCCGCGATGTCGGCGTACCAGCGTTCGACATGCGCAAATGCCGGCTTGGCGATGCCCGTGAAGCCGAGCCAGCGCCGCGCGAACGCGCCGACCGCGATGTCGGCGATCGTGAACTGATCGCCTTCCATGTAGCGCTGTGTCGATAGCTGGCGGTCGGCGATCGCCCACACCGGCGCCTCCGCGTCGGCGTCCTTCTGGATCTGCGCCAGGTCCTGCTTTTCCTTTGGCGTGCGGACCAGCGCCCAGAACACCGGGCGGTCGACCGGCTGCACGGTCGAGAGCGTCCAGTCGAGCCAGCGGTCGACGGCGGCGCGCCGCTTCGGGTCGATCGGATAGATCGGCGTGCCCTTGCCATAGGCCATGCAGAGATAGCGCATCACCGAGTTGGACTCCCACAGCACGAAGTCGCCATCGACCAGCGTCGGCACGCGGCCGTTGGGGTTCATCGCGAGATATTCAGGCTCGTTGTTCTTGCCGAACTGCATGCCGGCGTCGATGCGCCCGTAGGGAATATCGAGCTCGGCCAGGCACCACAGCGCCTTCTGCACATTGACCGAGTTGGACCGGCCCCAGATCGTCAATCCCACGTCTCGCTCCCGATGTTGAACTTGCGGTCGGCTCCGTTCATATCGGAATTTTCGCAGATGCGCGCGCAAAAAAGCCCCGCAAAAAGCGGGGCCTTCCTGTGTGCTTCAAGCGCGTAATATTCTCACGCTAGCGGCCGAAGAACAGCCACAGCAGAATAATCACCGGGATCGGCACGCCCAGCAGCCACAGCAAAATTCCTCTTCCCATCTCGTAACCCTCCTTAATTCCTCCAGGTTGCCGGGACAACGCGAGGTCACAGGCAAGGTTCCGCGCGAAAAGGCCCGGTGGCATTTCTTCGGAATCTCGGAGAACGACAGACGCAAGGCCTACCAGTGGCCGGTGTTCGGCATCGAGGACCACGGCTCGGCCGGCGGCTTCGGATCGCCCTTCTGCAACAGCTCGATCGAATGCAGGTCGGGCGAGCGCACGAACGCCATGTTGCCGTCGCGCGGCGGACGGTTGATGGCGATGCCCATCTTCATGAGCTTGTCGCAGGTCGCGTAGATGTCGTCGACCTCGTAGGCGAGGTGGCCGAAATGACGGTCCTCGCCGTATTTCTCCTCGTCCCAGTTATAGGTGAGCTCGACCAAGGGCGCGCCGCGGGTCTGCGGCTGCTTCTTGAGCAGATCGACATCTTCCGGCGCGCACAGGAACACCAGCGTGAAGCGGGCCTTGTCGTTGTCGATGCGGCGGACCTCCTTCAGCCCCAGCGCATCCTGGTAGAACTTCATTGCGACATCGAGGTTGCGCACGCGCAGCATGGTGTGAAGGAAACGCATTTTCTTACTCCCCTTGCGGACGGTTTTGGTTGGCGCCGTTCAATAGCAGCAAAATGCGGCAAGGGGCAGGGGGTGTATGTCTGCACATGCCCCGTCGCGACCTGGATGACGGCGCGAGAGATGCAGAATGACGGCATGAGAGGCTGCCGCGGTCCCTAGAACAGCCTTCAAATCGTCCGTGTCTACCGCGGAAAACGTTGATGCGACCCAGCCGCCGCGAGGCCTCGGGTTTTCTGAACCGGTCGCTCCGCCACGGGCGTGCGTGGAAGATCCCCGAACTCGGACGAGGCGTAATCCCTTCCTTGAGGCGTCACGATGTGAAGGTCGTAACAGCCGGTCCTGGCCAGCTCGCGCGCCTTCGTGAGTGCGGCCTCCGCGGTCTTGCGCCGGTGAATCAACTCGCCGTGCTGGCACATCGCTCTGACAGTGAAACTCATTTCTTCTTCTTTTTCTTTTTCCGTTTCAGCACGTCGGCCTGGGCCCGAAAGGCGTCCGCCAGAGATCTCATCTGGCCGGCAACAAAGGAATCGGCCGTCTGGGTTGCGACCCGTTCTGCGGTGACTGCCTGCTTCCGAATGGCCTTTGTCATTCCCATCCGTGGTCAATTTTCCGGATTTGAAGTTGTTCCAGCCGATGAGGCCAGGGCGACATGGGTTGAGGCTGTTTTTACGGCAGGCCTTGAATACTGCGACATCACGACTGAATGACTTCAGGGGAACCGCTCGTTCGCAGGACTGTTACCTTCGTGGAGGACGTCATGGACAATCTCACCAGGAAAGACCAACGCGACCGCTCGAAAATCAACATGCACGAGGATTTCGAGGTCAAATACTGGACCAAAGAACTCGGCGTGTCGAAAGAGCAGCTTCAACGCGCGGTCGACAAGGTTGGAAATTCAGCCGCTGCGGTTCGCAGAGAAATCGGGATATTAGGCGACCGTCATTGAACCCTGAGTGCAAGTCTTGTTTTGGTATCGGTTGAATGTGTGGAATCGTTCCGACCGCGCCTCGTCACAGGGATTGGGCTGTCAGTGCGGAGCGGGAATGCTCCGCTGTTGCCAGAAAATTACCGGATACAAGCCATGGAATCGATAAGATCGGCTCTCGAAGAGAAATCGGCAGAGTGTGCGAGGGAAGCGCGCAAGCAGGCTGCGCTTCTCGGCCCTGGCCCGGTTCGCGATGCTCTTTTGCAGAAGGCGAAGGAATACGAAGCGGAAATCCCGGAAGACGAAACCTACGAATAAGCCAGACCCTGCGAATAAACCTGTCGTTAGGATGTGCTTCGCGCCGATTTGTCCGACTCCGATTCGTTCTTCGAGAACGTAATGGAGTCGGAAGCAGAACGAAAATTCCGCGCGTCCCCACATCCGCCTTACCATCCACTAACCGTGACGTGTTGCACGGAACGGACTTCGCCGCCTGCTTAATTGAACGGGACGGAGAATGCGGGAAGGCTCAGTGATGGATTACTACGCAACAGCCCTCATCGAGGTCGCAGTTGATCTGTTCTTCTGGTTGAGGAGCAGCTTCAAGAAAAAGCCTCCCGTGATAGGGAGGCCCAGCGTGCCATCGGTTCCGCCTCGCTAAGCGACCCCCAAGTCCTTCGCCTGAGCACTTCGATTTCGATGCAAGCGTTACGGGGACGCAACTAGGCGGCCAAAGCCCGCTCGAGGGCGATCGCCTGTTCCCGGTTATGCACCGCGATGGCGGTGTGGGTGTAATCGTGGACCGCGTTCGTGTCCGCGATCTGGCGCAGGAGTTCTGCGCCCTTGATGACGTGCAGTCCCATTCCTTCGCTGGCCGATGGGAAGATGCCGAGGACCACGTCGTGTTCGGATACGACAACCCGCAGCGCCAGGGCCTGATCCTGGGATGTGTGAATGAAATGGCGGATATGGTCTGCGAGGCTTCGCAGTTCTTCAAAATCGATCATACGCATACTCCACGCAACTAAACCATCGATTCTAGGCACGACATGCTTACTGAAGCATGAAGGCTGATCGGCGAACGAGGAGTTTTGCGGCGCTGAGGACGCCGGCCGGGAGTTGGGCGCTAGCCGGCCACGTGCAATTCATCGGCCGGCGATCCGGTTCCAAAAAAGAAAACCCCACCGCGGCAAGCCACGGCAGGGTTCGCTTGGAGGAGCCTTTTTATAGGCCACCTGAAGCCTCCCATGTCGAAGGCCGCGTGGCCAATCAAGTAAATGAGAGGAGATGAGCGCGAAGGGCAAAAGCCCCCTCGCGGCAACGCGCCTCAAGGTCCACAGTGCTGTCTGATGCCGACGCTCGACTTTCTCGTCGCTGATGTCGTTGCGTCGAATGAAAACCAGTCGTTAAGACTTCGCCCGCGCCGATTTGTCTGCTTGCGATTCGTTCTTTGAGAACGAACTGGAGTCAGATGCAGAACATCGGGGCCCAACAACATTGTTCAACTCGCTTGCGCGTTCGGCGTCCCGATGGCGATGTGAAAGAGTGCTCGGCGGTTGCAGCGGGACGCGCCATCCGAAGAATAATCTCAGTGACGGTCCGCACAGTCTCGCTGGCGCAGCGCGGCCAAGAGTCTCCCGTTCAATGGGGAGATGCCACATGCTGGCTTTTATTGTTCTGGCGGCGGCGTTGCCATCGCTCCTGTGTCTCGGTTCGTCGGCCTTCCTTGCCTACAAGGAGCGACCGCAGTGGGTCTGGTTCGCCGTGTTGTCGCTCATCACGGGATGGGGCGGCGCCTGGACGCTGAACCTGATCGGCGTCTGGCGGCTGGCCGCCCACGGATAATGTCATTAGAGATGCGCGGAACCGCGCCGCTCCTCCAGCGTTACAAGGCCATGCTGCCTTGGAGGAGGAAGACATGGATTTCACGAAGGGCGCGTTACTCTGGCTATTGGGCGTGCCGCTGCCGATCATTCTGCTGATCGCCTTGTTCTGGCACCACTGATCGAAAAGGCCCCTCGCAGGGCCTTTTCCTTTAGAGGAACACCATGTTCCCCACTGTGCCCCGCAAACCACAACCTTGACGCAACTTTGATAACATTGTGACCGGATGATTGCAGCCGCCCTCGAATCAACTAGACCGCTAGCGGGGCTGGGAAGCGGAGAGTAAAGGGGATGAGAGTCGCTTCCTTGGAAAGTGTGTTGATGGCGGCCACGCTGGTATCGGCTGTCGTCGTGGTGTTTTGGGGATTTAAAATTCTCTACGGCACCTGAACAAGCAGAAGCTTGCGTCGCAACAGTACCTCCCAAGGGGCTTTCGGCACAGGCGCCTTCCGCGGCGGCGGAGGTCTGCTGTTCGGTTCGGCGAAGGCATGGTGTGCCTCGCATTGCATGACCCTGAAAAATTGAGCGACAACCCGGCGCATACGCCCTCGCGTGGACCCGGCAGCATTGCTGTCGCGCGGTCCCTGAGTGCGAACTGATCCCATCCTTCGTCTCGCAACACCTCGGACTTGTCTGGCAACGCCTCGATTTTCGACGAGCGTTGCAGAAAAGACTCAGGCGCATCCCGCCGATCAACAGGATGGTTGAAAGTGATTGACGCCCGCTGCAGCGCGGCCCAGAAGAGGGGCAGTCATCACCCAATGCGTATTGAATTTGGTTCCCGGCGCCTCGCATCCACGCGAGAGCCGCAACAATATATTTGGTTTACGGATCTGATGCGACTTGGCTTCTTTCTGATGATCACGGCGTTCATCATCATGGGTGCGGAAGTCGCCTATGCGCTCTATCAGTTGGCCGGCCTCGTGCTCTGAACAGCCTGCGTGAGCTTGATCACGCCCATCGCAATCGCGGCATAGCATCATCGCGGCCATCGTTTCGCCAAGACGGATGGTCGCCGTGGCCGAATTTCTCGCCCAACTCATGCTGGCGCTGCTTCAGGCCGTTGCCGGGCTGCTCTGCTATTTCACCAGCAGGTTTCTGCTGCCGGTGTTCACCCGCGGACGGGTGGTCGTCATGCCCTATGGGAGCCCTGGCGCGTCGCGCTGGCTCATCCCCTGCCGCCGACTTCCGAACGGAACGATCGGCGTCGACGGCGATGTCGCCATTCTGATCGCGCTGATTTTTTGGACCGTGGTGATCGTGGGATCCGTTCTCATGCTGCACGCCCGGTCCGGCTAGAGGATTGCCGTGACCCCAACCTTTCACGCCGCCGACCGGCAGACCTACCGGCGCGCCGCGATCGTGGGCCTGCTGTTTTGTTTGGCCTTCGTCGTGATCAGCTTCTCGTTGCGGCCGCAAGCCGGGGAAACCCGCGCTTTGGTCAAGGCCGACCGCCTGGTGCGGACGGCGAGCGAGGGCCGCCCGGCGCATTAAGACGCACGTCTGGAGCTTCTCTCCATGCCGCCGCGGGTTATAATCGCCCCGGGACGAGGGGGCGACGGCGTCCTGAGATGAAGAACGGGCTTTATTCCATTCGTATCCAGATGCTGGACGGGGTCCCGGGCCACGACAGCGGGGTCACGATCCTGCGCGACGGCCAGTTGATCAGCGGGGGACCGTATTTCTGGTCCATCGGTTCCTACACGGCCGGTGATGGCACCTGGAAGGGGCACTTTTCGACCAACCAGCATACGCCCTTTGCCGATCCCTTCGTCCGTCCGCTGTTCGGAGGGCAGGAGGTCACCAGCGGATTCTCCGGAACCTATACGGACGATGGCGCCGAGGTGTTTGGCACCACGCTCGTGGGCGGCAGCCGTTCGATGAGTTTTCGCGCGACACTGAAACGGCTGGCGGATCTCTGAGCGCTGCAGCTTACGCCAAGCTTACCGCGACGCGGGCTTGTCGTCCTTGCGCGGTGATCTGCGCCAGGTTGCGATCGCAATGAACCCGGCAAACCCGAGCACATCCAGGACAACTTCAAGCCACGCCGGCATGACCTTCCCCCCAAGGGAATGAAGCGGACAAGTTAACGCCGCACAAAGACCCCGCCGGCATCCGAAGACGTCGACGGGGTCAAATGTGCTCTTGCCTCTCCAACGCGACATAAACGTGGAGCGCGCAGTTTCGTTCCGCCAGCCCCCAGAGAAAATTCTTGCGGAAATTTTAGGCGGGTTCCCGGTCGACGGCTGGTTCCCGCCGAAACCTCCGACGCCTCCAGACGTTAAGTCGCAGCTTCTGAAGAGGAGGATCACATGAGAAAGACATTGGCTGTTCCGGCGACCGTCGCGGCGGTTGGCGCAACGGCGATGACCGTGCCGGCTCCTGCGGAGGCACGCGGCCTCGGGCCGGGCCTCGCCTTCGGTCTGGCGGCAGGCGCGCTGACGGCGGGCGCGATCGCGGCGTCGCATCCTTATGGCTATGGGCCGTACTACGGCTATTCCTACGGACCGCGCGTCTATTACGGCCCGGGCCCGTACGCCTATGATGGCGGCCCGTACTATGGCCACCGCCACTACTATCGCCACTGGTGACGCACGTTACCGGTCATACGAAAAGCCCGGAGCAAGCTCCGGGCTTTTTTCCATTGTCGAGCCCCGATTACGACCAGGAGGGGATTGGTTTGATCCCGCGCGCATTCTGCAGCGTGGTGATGAAATATTCCTCGCGTTCGCGCTCGAACCTCTGCTGCGTGGCACGGAAACTGGCGACCCGCGCCGCAATCTCTGCCCGCTCCGCGGCGAGGCGCTTTTCCTGTTCACTCATACCCGTCCCTCTTTTTCTTCCCGTTGATTCGGGTCCCATGATGATTGGCGTCTCCGATTGGGGCGCGATTGGGGAGAGAGCGGTGCAGGATTATGATCTGCACAATGCCGGCGAAAGATTCGGCCGACGAAAAATCTGGCTGAAGAAAATTGGGTCGATGAAAATTTTCATCGCGTGAAATGTTTTTGGTGCGTGTACACGCGAGGCGGCCTGAGGCCGCGAGCGTCGACCGGCGGTGCGGGCGGAAATCCGCCTGAGCCCGTGCTATATAGTCGGCGCGGCCCGCAGGCAGACGGATTTTTCTGACGATGATTGCAAAGGATATTCAAAGCGCAGTGGAGCAGCTTGGCGAGATGATCGCCAATGCTTCCACCATCGTGCCCTTTACCGGTGCCGGCATCTCGACCGAGTGCGGGATTCCCGATTTCCGCTCGCCGGGCGGCTTATGGACCCGCAACCGCCCGATCGGCTTCGACGAATTCGTGGCGAGTCAGGACGCGCGCGATGAATCCTGGCGCCGCCGCTTTGCGATGGAGCCGACCTTTGCCGCGGCAAAGCCCGGCCGCGGCCACCGCGCGCTCGCCTCGCTTTATCGCGCCGGCAAGGTTCCTTCGATCATCACCCAGAACATCGACAATCTGCATCAGGCGTCGGGCTTCGCGCCGGACCACGTCATCGAGTTGCACGGCAACACGACCTATGCCCGCTGTATCGGCTGCGGCCGCGCCTACGACCTGCCGTGGGTAAAGCAACGCTTCGACCAGGGCGGCGGCGCGCCCGACTGCACCGACTGCGACGAGCCGATCAAGACCGCGACCATCTCGTTCGGCCAGTCGATGCCGGAGCAGGAGATGATGCGCGCCACCGAGCTGGCGCAGCATTGCGACCTCTTCATCGCGATCGGGTCGTCGCTGGTGGTGTGGCCGGCCGCCGGCTTTCCGATGATGGCCAAGAACTGCGGTGCAAAACTCGTGATCGTCAATCGCGAGCCCACCGATCAGAATGAGCTGGCCGACCTCGTCATTCCCTTCGACATCGGCGAAACGCTCGGACCCTTTGTCGGAAATTAGGGCATGTTGCAAAAAAGCCAGCCTGGCTTTTGGATGGCGCTGCAGGGATCATTTTTTGAAAAGATTGTGTTCGATCAAGAACTAGCGCGCGAAGACCGTCGTTCAGCGCGTCCGCTGCGCAGGTGATTCGGGCCTGTGCAAGGCTGTTCATAGGTTTCGTCAAATTTGTTTTTTTTCTATGCGCCGCAAACGGGGATGTTATCTTTTGATTCGAATAGATTCGCGCGGTCATCTCGTTTTTTTGATGAGAAGCGCGCTTGGTGCGGTCATTTAGGCGCGGTGGACCGCAAAACTGAAGTGTGAGGTCCGGGGTTATGGGGTCGGACGGATTTGAGTCCAAGAAAGGGGGTCCGGCGTCAGGCGGGACAGGACCCAACCAACTTGGACCTGGGGAGTTTTCATCGGGGCCCGCGCGCGACGCGGCGATTGAAGCTCTTTCAGGTTTGGGGGAAGCCGCCAATCTCGTCGAAATATCCGGCGTCATCAAATGGTTCGACGCCTCGAAGGGGTATGGCTTCATCGTTCCGGACAATGGCTGGCCGGACGTGCTGCTTCACGTCACGGTGCTTAGGCGCGACGGCTACCAGACGGCCTACGAGGGAGCGCGGCTCGTCTGCGAGTGTGTGCAGCGTGCCAAGGGCTACCAGGCTTTCCGCATCCTCTCGATGGACGAATCGACGGCGATCCATCCGGCGCAGATGCTGCCTCCGCGCACCCATGTCACGGTCACACCGACCAGTGGGCTCGAGCGGGCGCAGGTCAAATGGTTCAACCGGTTGCGCGGTTTCGGCTTCCTGACCTGCGGGGAGGGCTCGCCGGACATCTTCGTGCATATGGAGACGCTGCGCCGCTTCGGCATGACCGAGCTTCGCCCGGGCCAGTATGTGCTGGTCCGCTTCGGGCCGGGCTCCAAGGGCATGATGGCGGCTGAGATCCATCCCGAGACGGGGTCTCCCGGCCTGCATTCGCACTAAAAGCATCGTCAAACCAAGGCGATCGGGGCCGGCAAGACCGTGCGCGCTCGCGCGGCCTGATGGTTCCGCGGCGCCTTGCTGCCGGCGCTGTGAGCGTGTATCGACATCGCGATCCCAATGATCGGGGTATAGCGCAGCCTGGTAGCGCGGCAGTTTTGGGTACTGCAGGTCTCAGGTTCGAATCCTGATGCCCCGACCAAACCTTTCTCTTTTCAACGAGTTGCCGCGAGGGGCGGGAGTTCGACGCGAGCCCGCAGCGCTAGCGGTGCAGCCCGAGCAGGACCACGCCGAGCAGCAGCGTCAGGCAACCTGCCACACGCCAGGCGCTGAGACCCTCGCGCAGGATCAGCATTCCGAACATCGCGCCGACCATCATGGACATCTCGCGCGCCGGGGCCACGAGGCTCAGCGGTGCGCCCCAGTCGAGGGCGGTGAGCACCAGGATATAGGACAGCGGCGACAGCGCCCCGACGGCGATCGCGAGCAGCCAGCGGCCTTTCATCGATTCCCTGATACGCGCGCGGCCGGAAAGCATCACCGGAGCCAGCATCACGACGCGCACGAAGTTCGAGAACCAGTCGAGCACTACCGGCCCGATCCCGAGCACCTTCACGCCGTAACCGTCCACGACGGTATAGCTCGCGATCAGCGCGCCCGTGGTGACACCCCACCGGATGCCATCATGGCCGCCCGGGCGGCGGAAGGCCGAGAGATCGCCCTGCGTCGTGATCAGCGCGATGCCGGCGACAACCGCCAGCAGGCCGAGCAAGCCGTGCGCCGACGGGGACTCGCCGAGCAGGATGAAGGCGCCGAGCGAGGACAGCATCGGTCCGGTGCCGCGCGCGACGGGATAGACCACCGAGAGGTCCGCGACCTGGTAGCCCCGCTGCAGGCACAGGCTGTAGCCGAGATGGATGATCCCGCTGAGGAGGATGCAGCCTGCGACGGGCCAGCTCCAACTCTGCGCGTGATGCCAGAGGACCCAGGCGACCCACGGCAAATAAATGATGCAGGCAACGAGGGAATAGGCGAAGACGAACGACGACCCTGCCTCCGCGGCGCGCTTGGAAAAAAGATTCCAGGTGGCGTGAATGAAGGCGGCGAGAACGACGAGGGCGAGGGGAGCGAGCAGCATGAGACCTCCGGGCCTTTTGCAGGCCGATCAGGATCTCGACGTCTCCTCCTCTGGGCTTTTGTCCCTCGGGTGCCGCCGCGGCCGGTTGGCCGCGGTGTCCGCAACGCTCGAACCCGGATTGCCGCGCTGGTTCCTTCACACCCGCTCGATGATGATCGCGGGCGCCATGCCGCCGGCGGCACACATCGTCACCAGCCCGCGCTTGAGGTCGCGCCGTTCCAGCTCGTCGAGCACGGTGCCGATCAGGATCGACCCGGTTGCGCCGATGGGATGGCCGAGCGCGATCGAGCCGCCGTTGACGTTCACCTTGGCGCGGTCGAGCCTGAGATCGCGGATGAACTTTTCCGCCACGACCGCGAACGCCTCGTTGATCTCGAACAGGTCGATGTCGTCGAGGGTGAGGCCGGCCTTGGCCAGCACCTTCCTCGTCGCCGGCACCGGCGCGTTCAGCATCAGCGTCGGTGAGTCCCCGATATTGGCGGTGGCGACGACGCGCGCCCGCGGCTTCAGGCCGTGCGCCCTGGCATAACTCGGCGAGGCCAGCAGGATCGCGGCCGAGCCGTCCACCACGCCTGAGGAATTGCCGCCATGATGCATGTGATCGATCTCGAGCCCCGGATGCTTCTGCAGGATGAGATTGCGATAGGTCGTCCCCTTGTCGTCGATCGGGTAGTCGGCGATCGCCGGGAAGGCGGGCTTCAGCGCCGCGAGCCCTTCGAGCGTGGTCTGCGGCCGCGGATATTCTTCCTTGTCGAGCGCGAGGCTACCGTCCTCGCGATGGACGGGCACGAGGCCCTTGTTGAAATAGCCGTTCGCAATCGCATGCGCCGCCCGCTTCTGGCTTTCGAGTCCGAGCTGGTCGACGTCGGCCCGCGTGATGCCTTCCATGGTCGCGATCGCATCGGCGCAAACGCCCTGGTGCGATTGCGGATGCCGGGCGCGGAGGCGGAGGTTGCCCGCGTCCATCATGAACGGTCCGCTGCCGCGGCGGCCTTCCATGGACATCATCTCGGTACCGCCCGCGATCACCAGATCCTCCGAGCCCGCCATGATGGAATTGGCGGCCATGGCGACGCTGGTGATGCCGGAACCGCAGAAACGGTCGAGTGTGACCCCGCTGGCGCGGACATCGTAGCCGGCGTCGAGCGCCGACATGCGCCCGAGATCGCCACTCTGCGGTCCGAGCTGTGCGGCGGTGCCCCAGACGATGTCGTCGACATCGGCGGTGTCGATGCCGGTGCGCTCGGCCAGCGCCCGCAATACGGTGGCGCCGAGCTGCTGCGGATGAATGCCCGACAATGCGCCCTTGCCGGCCTTGCCAATCCCGCGCGGCGTGCGGCAGGCGTCGATGATCAGCGCGTCAGCCATGGGCGTGTTCCCTTCCGGTGTTCTTCCTGATGCGAAGGATCAAAGCCGATCTCGCCCGCGCGGTCCAGACCAGTATCCGCTTGACGGGAACGCGTCGCCAGTTGATCGGCATGTATGCCATCCGCGAACAACCCAAGCGGCGGCAGAGCATGAGGAGACGCCGATGGCGAGACTGCCCCTGATCGATCCGGAATCCACCAGCGGTGACGTCCGCGCCTCTTTCGACCGGATGCCGGTCAAGCTGAATATCTTCCGGATGCTGGCGCATGCCGACACCAATTTCATTCCAGCGATGCGGCTCGGCAATGCCATCCTGCACAAGCAGAAGCTCAGCCATGTCCATCGCGAGCTCCTGATCCTTCAGGCCGCGCAACGGGAAGGCGGCGCCTATGAATGGCGCCAGCATGTGCCGATCGCGCTCGGTCTCGGCGTGACGCAGGCGCAGATCGATGCCGTCGAGCGCGGCGACTACACGGACGCGTCGCTCGGTGAGGCCGAGCGCGCTCTGCTGGCGTTCGGTTGCGAGTCGATCGACAACGTTCGCGTAGGGGAGGCGACCTTCACTGCCGCCAAAAGGCACTTCAGCCCGCAGGAGATCGTGGAAGCGGTCGTCACCATCGGATTCTACATGATGATGGCGCGGCTGACTGAGGCGACGGAGGTCGATCTCGATCCCGCCGCGGGCATGGCCGTATATGACGGCGGGCGGAAAAGGTAACAGCCAGAACAAGGATTGATCGGAAACGCCGCCGCGCGGAGCCATCCGCGCTGCGGCCGGCTGCGTTGGGCTGCGTCAGCACGGTCTGCCTGACCCCAGATCCACAATATTGTAATTAGAATTTAATTCATGTATTGTTTAAGCGAAGGTCTCGACACCTGCGTCCGTGAGACTCTGCGCCGGAGCGGCGCAAGGGTCCGAGGTCGCGCGGGAAATCCAAGAAGACCAAAGGGGAAACCATCATCAGGGAGGAGAACGACCGTGGCTACTGGGGAAAACGATCTCGTCACGCTCTACGACCGGGCGCCGTTGAGCGCGCGCTATTGGGTTTCTATCGGGCTCGCAGGCGTGAGCAGCATCTTCGACTTCTTCGATTTCTTCATCGTCGGCTTCCTGGTCGCGGTGCTGGCGCCGCAATGGCACCTGACTTTCGGGCAGACCTCGATCATGCTGCTATCGGCCGGCATCGGCGCGATCCTGGGGTCGCTGGTGTGGGGTGCGCTCGGCGATCGCTTCGGCCGAAGCAAGCTGCTCGCGGCCGGGGTTGCGATCTGCGCACTCGGCTCGGGTTCCATCTCGCTGATCCCCGAGGGAAACTGGATGCTGTTTGCCGCGCTGCGCTTTGCAGTCGGCTACGGTGTCGGCGCGGCCTCGGTGGTCGCGCTGCCCATGATCGTCGAGTATACGCCGACCCGCTATCGCACCGTCATCGGCAGCGCGACGCTGATTCCGGTCTCGATCGGCATCTTCACGGCTTCGCTGACCGCGGCCACGCTGTTGCATTCGATCGGCTGGCGCGGGCTGGCCTCGCTCGGTTACCTCCCGCTGATCCCGGCCCTCTTGATCATCCTGATCGTGCCGGAATCGGTACGATGGCTGGTGTCGCGCGGGCGCTATGCGGAGGCCCGCAAGATCGTCGGCCAAGCGCTGAAGGTGCCGCCGGAAACCCTGCCGCTGCCGTCCGGCGCGGCCGAAACTGCCATCAATGCGCGCGCGCAGGCATCGAGATTCTCCGATCTGCTCGCTCAGCCAAAACTGTTCTGGCTTACCGTCATCCTCTGGTTCGGCGCCAGCACCGCCAACTATGGCGTGTTCTTGTGGGGACCGACCATCGTGGCGCTGCTGATGGGCGTCCCGCCGCAGGATGCCGCCAAGCTGTTTGTCTATGTCAGCTTAACCGGCATGATCGGCCGCGTGGCCTTCTCGATCCTTCCGCAATGGCTCGGACGGCGGCGCTGCGGGGAGATCATGGGCTACGGCATTGCGCTGACCCTGGGGGCTGCGGGTATCTTCTGCGACCGTACGCTGTTCGGCTACCCGGCGTTTGTCGTGCTGCTCGTTCCGGCAGCGCTGTTCTTCGATGGCGGCTTTGCCAATATCGCGCCCTATGCCGCCGAAACCTTCCCGGTGCGCCTGAGCGCGCGGGCGGTGGGACTGTCGCAGGCGGCTAACGGTGTCGGCAAGATCGCCGGCCCCCTGTGCCTCGCGCTGATCGCCGGCACCTCCAACCTGATCACGCCGAAGGCGACGATCGACGCCGTCACGCCGGCTTTCCTGTTCCTGGCCTGTTGCGGGCTGGCGATCGGGCTTGCCTTCACTTTGCTTGGCGTGGAGACGCATGGCAAGCCGCTGGTGCTCGAGAGCGGCGAGGCTTCCTCGTCACCTGGCGAAGCGCTCAAAATCCGGGAGCAGCCAAGCCTGGGGCGGTGACAGGATCAGCGGCGCAGTGATGCGCCGTTGCCTTCGGGAGCCGCGGAGATGATTTGCTTGAACAGCAGCGCCAACTCCGCGGCCATCTCGTCGTCATTGGCCGGCATGTTCCGGCCGGGGGCCACCTGAGCGAATACCATGCGCTGTTGCAGCAGGGCGTAGATGGCGCGGGTGGCAAAGGCGACCTTCTTGTCCAGGAGGTCGGCCGGCATCTTCACCTTCTGCCTGACAACGGAGGCGATGCGATCGGCCGCATGGCGCATATTGGAGGCGGCGCGCTCGAAGACCTCGCTGTCGCCGAGCAGATAGGACGGCCGCAACAGGTTTTTATTGCGCGAATAGTGATTTGCCAGTCCGCGGCAGATCAGGAGCAGGGATTCGTCGAGGGAAAGGTTCTCATGCCGATCGAGACGCATGCTCTCATCGATCCGCGCGATCTGCCGGTCGCGGATCGATTCATGCAGGGCGACCAGGATGCTGGTCTTGTCCTTGAAGCGCGCATAGATCGAGGCCGGCACGCAGCCGGCACGGGCGGCGATATCGGGGATCGTGATCTCCTCGAAGGTGCGGCCGTCGAGCAAGGATTCCAGTGCCTGGATGATGTCCTGCATCCGCTTCTCGGATCTCGCCTGCTTGGGCGCATTGACGCGGCCTAGCTTGGCGATCACCCCAAGATCATGCGTCGGCGCGGACGCTTTCGGGGCCTGGCGGCGGATTCTAGGCATCAATGGTTTCTCCTGGACTCCATCCATAGCCGATCCGTCTCGGGAAAACAAAGTTGTTGACTAAATTAGAATGTAATTCTAATTTAACCGTCAACCAGGCTTTGCAGGGAGGTTTTGAGATGGCCGAGCAACACGGCGCCGCCGAGGTGAAACCCGTCATTGTCGTGGGGGCGGGGCCGGTGGGCCTTGGAGCCACGCTGGAGCTCGCGCGCTGCGGCGTACGCTCGATCCTGATCGAGCGCAACGAGCGCACGAGCTGGCATCCAAAGACGCGCAACTTCAACACCCGTACCATGGAGATCGCGCGCGGCTGGGGCCGCGAGATCTATGACGAATTGAGCGGCCTCGACCTGCCGCCGAACTGGAAATCGCCGATCCGTTTCCTCGACTGCGTCGTGGGCACCGAGACCGGCCATGTCGTCTCCAAGGGCTTTGCCGGCGCCGGACCTGATCTGAGCCCGGTCAGCTCGTTACTGTCGTCGCAGGACATGCTGGAGCCGGTGATGCTGCGCGAGATCAAGCGTACCGGCATGGTAGACACACGCTTCGGCCACGAATTGATCGAGATCGTGCGCGGACATGAGGACGACGCGACCTCGGTAGAGATCAGGGCCCGCAACAACGAGACCGGCGAGACCTATAGCCTCACCGCGCCGGCGCTGGTCGCCGCCGATGGTGCTGCGAGCTTCGTTCGCGATTTCCTGCAGATCCCGCTCGATGGGCCGAAGAAGATCGCGCATTTCATCAATTGCTATTACTTCGCCGATATCGAGAAATATGTCGGCGAGCGCTCCGGCATCCTGCTGTTTGTGTCGAACCAGAAGGCGATGGGCGTGTTCCAGCCGCTCGACGCCAAGGGCCGCTGGCTGTCGCAGATTCAGGTGCCGGAGGATCAATGGTCGACCGACATCTTCACGCCCGAGCGCTGCGCGCAATGGGTGAGGGATGGCGTCGGCGTGCAGGACCTCGAAGTGGAGGTGCGCTCGGTCGGCAAATGGCAGATGAATGCAGTGGTTGGGCGCAGGCTGATCGCCGGCCGCATCCTGCTCACCGGCGACGCCGCGCATATGTTCCCGCCGACCGGCGGGCTCGGGGCCAATACCGGCATGCAGGGCATGCACAATGCGATGTGGAAGCTCGCGCTCCATCTGAAGGGCAAGGCCGGACGGCAATTGTTGCAGACCTATGAGGACGAGCGGCGCCCGGTGGCGCGCTGGGTCGCCGACCAGTCCTATCACAACCGCCAGCAGGTCAATAAACTGGGCGCGATTTCGCGCGGCGAGGTGCCGGCCGACGAGATGGGCCGCAAGGACGTCCTGCAGGCGACGCGCCGCTACGGCAATCACATCGGGCTCGAACTCGGCACGATCTACGTCTCCGATGCGGTAGTGGCCGACGGCAGCAACCCGCCCGTGGTCGATGATCCCTATACCGATTATGTCCCATCCGGCCATCCCGGCGCGCGCATGCCGCATGTCTGGCTCGATCGGAAAGGCGAGCGCATCTCGACGCTCGATCTGATCGGGCCCGAGTTCTCGCTGATCGCGGGACCGAAGGGGCGGGACTGGAGCCGGATCGCCGACGCCGCCGGCCGGCTCACAGGCCTCGCGCTGCAGTCCCACGTAATCGGCGGCGATCTCGTCGACGTTGAGAACACCTTCAAGGCTCGCTTCGGCCTCACCGATACCGGCGCGGTGCTGGTGCGGCCGGACGGCTATATCGCCTGGCGCGCGACGGAGCTGAAGCCCGGCAGCGAGGAGGCTCTCGTCAACGCACTGGTCAGCGTGCTGGCTTTGCCCCGGCAGCAGACGGCCGCGGGCACCAAAGCGAAAGTTCACGCCTGAGCGGAGAAGGCCCCATGTATTCCCTGGAAGGCCAGCATGTGCTGGTCGTCGGCGGCAGCTCGGGTCTTGGTCTCGCTACCGCCGTTCATGCCCATCGCCTCGGCGCCAAGGTGACGATCGCATCGCGAAGCGCGGAAAAGCTTGCGGCCGCGCAGAAGGCAGTCGGCGAACGCTGCACGCCGGTGGAGGCCGATGTCAGCGACGAGTCATCAATGGCCCGCTTGTTCGATGGTGCAGGCGCACTCGATCACATCTTCTTTAGCGCCGGCAGGTATCCGAAAGCGCTGGTTCGTGAAGCCGAGGTAAGCAAGGTCCGCATCGGCCTGGAAGACCGATTCTGGGGAGCGTTCTTTGTCTGCAAATACGGCGCGCCGAAGTTGCGCAAGGATGGCTCGATCACTTTCGTCACCGGCGTCGCGGTGTTCAAGCCGGGCGGGCCGGGCGCAAGCGTCGTCGTTGCCGGCGCCGGTGCGGTGGATGCGTTCACGCGATCGATGGCGAAGGAGCTCGCGCCGATACGCGTCAATTCGCTATCGCCGGGACTTTGCGACACGTCATTGGTGCGGGACGTCTATGGCGAAGCCTGGGATCAGGTAGCGAAGATGTGGGCCGAGCGCGTGCTCGTCGGGCGGGTCGGCACGGTCGACGACATCGCGCATGCGGCGATGTTCCTGATGACCAACACCTATGTGACCGGCACCACGCTGCACGTTGAAGGCGGTCAACGTCTGGTTTGAGAACAGCGTTTGCAACGGATCAGGGTGGACGTGACGTGGTCGAAGGCGGTGGAGACATATGCGCAAGCTGGATTGCGCTCTTGAGACGCCGGCAAATAGCGAACAGCACATCAATGCCGGGACCATTCGGGCGATCTCGGTGACCAGTTCAAACCCGCTCGGCAAATTTCCCGACGCGGCACCAATGGCGTCCGTCTATCCGGAGGTGGTGATGGAGGGGTGGCAGGCGATCCTGCTGCCCGCCGCTACGCCGCGACCGATCCGCGACCAGCTCAATGCGGAGTTTGCGAAGATCATTCGCGATCCGGAGATCGCCAACCGGCTTCGAGAACTCGGTTTCGAGCCGGTCGGTGATACGCCGGACGAGGCCGCCGCGGTCCTCAAGATCGATTACGAGCGCTCTGGGCCGATCATTGGCTCTTTGAAGCTCAGGCCTGACTAGCCCGAAACGTTGGTGCAGGACGGCCATGGGCTGCCGTTCTCGATCGGCACAGCGCCGCCGGCGCGCTCCCAAAGCGGGACCGTCAAAGAAACATGTCGTCGACGTCAACGGTGGAGCGCGAGCCGATCTCGTCGAAGTTCTGCGCAAGCCATCGGCCGGCCGACTCCCGTCCCTCGTCGCGCAACCGGCACAGCAAGCTCCATTCAGGATGAAACTGCGTGGCGGTACCGAGCTGCGACATCAGGCGGTCGTTGCCGATCCAGTGAATGAGCATGCGGCTGTGTTTGGTCCCGTCCAGCTCGCCATTGTCGATCAGTCTGGTCGCAAAGGCGACAGCGCGCATCTCCCGCATCAAGGACGAGTTGAAGCTGATTTCGGTGATGCGGTGCAGAACATCAGCAGCGCTCGCCGGCAGCTCGTCGCGCCGGATCGCCGTCACCTGCACGATCACTACGTCCTTGGACCCCCTGCGATAGATCAGCGGATAGATCGCGGGATTGCCGAGATAGCCGCCATCCCAATAATGCTCGCCGTCGATTTCGACCGTCTGGAAATACGGCGGGAGGCAAGCGGAAGCTAGCACCGCATCGATGGAGATCCCCGGCGACTGAAATACCTTGATCTTGCCGGTGCGGATGTTGGTCGCGTTGAGGAAGAGCTGCGGAGCTTCGGTGGACCGGTTGAGCCGATCGAAGTCGATCACCTTCAACAGCACGGACCTGAGCGGGTTGAGATTGAACGGATTGAGCAGGGCAGGTGGAAGGACGTGGGTGAAGAAATGGATGGCGGCGTGAAACGGATGGTATTCGGGCGGCAGCCGCAGTGCCTGAATCCACTGGTTCAGCGGCGAATAGAGGTCGAACATCATATCCGTTCGCGAAACCTCTTCCCAGAAATGATGCAGGGTTTCCCGCGCGGCCTTGGGCCCGCCGACGGCCATCCCGGACGCCAACGCGACCGCATTCATGGCGCCCGCGCTGGTCGCACTGATCGCTTCTACCCCGATGCGACCATCTTCGAGCAGGCGGTCGAGCACGCCCCAGACAAAGGCACCATGCGCGCCGCCGCCCTGGAGGGCGAGATTCACGTTTTTCATGAATCGTGTTCGCTCTATTCGATACCTGCCGGCACCGGCGCTGAACAGCGGTGCCTTGCAGGGATTTTGCACATTTATTGGAGCGCGAACAGGTGCTCAAGATGCGGCGCACCAGCGCTGTTTCGGGCAAGTGTGATAATGGCGCAGATCAAAGCCGATCTTCGCCACCCAGTCTAGACCAGTTCTGAAGCGAAGTAATCTTGCGCCCATCTGGAACAACCGAATGGTGGTCCAGCTACAACAGCCGCGCACGAACAACGGTAACCAGAATTTCCGCCAGTATCACAACCACGAATATGGCGATCAGCACGACCGCGACCTGGTCCCAGTAAAGCAGATTCATGGCTGTATCGAGTGCGACGCCCACGCCGCCGGCGCCCACGATGCCCAGCACCGCGGATTCGCGAATATTGATATCCCACCGGAAGAGGGCGATCGACCAGAAGGCAGGGCGGACTTGCGGCCAGTAGCCCCAGAGCAGGGTCGCAAGCCTTGACGCACCGTTAGCCGCAAGAGCCTCGATCGAGCCCTTGCTGGATTCCTCCAGCGCTTCCGCAAAAAGCTTGCCGGTGAAGCCGATCGATCGGAACGCGATGGCGAGTGTGCCGGCGAGGGGTCCGGGGCCGAAGACAGCGACGAAGAGCAGCGCCCACACCAGCGAATTGATCGATCGCGAGGTCACGAAGACGAATTTGGCAAACAGGTTGAGCGTCAGATTGGGCGTCACGTTGCGGGCTGCCAGCAAACCGACGGGGACCGCCATCACGATCGCAATGATAGTGCCAAGGGTCGCGATGTGGAGCGTTTCGATCAGCCCCTTCAGGGTTGGGCCGACATAGGACAGGTCCGGCGGCCACATCCGGCCCACCAGGTCGACCATCTGGTCTGGTGCATCGTACAGGAACTCGGGAATGACATCGATCGTGCGCAGCGATGCCACGAGGGCGGCGACGGCGAATAAATAGAAGGCAAAGCGCGACAGCCGTTGCAACGGCGTGAATCGCTGCCAGTCGCGATGGAGGACGTCTGCGACCGTCACTGGAACACTCGCCTCGCCCAGCCCGAAACGATCTCCGCGATCATGATCAAGCTGACGATGATGATCAGGATGGCGAGGACCACGTCGAAATCGAAGCGCTGATAGGCCGTGAACAGGGCCGCGCCGATCCCGCCGCCGCCGACGATGCCGACCATCGTCGAGTTCCGCAGGTTGGAGTCGAGTTGATAGGTGGCAAAGCCGATGAAACGGGGCAGGACCTGCGGCTGGACGCCCATGATCAGCGTGCTGATGAAGCCGGCGCCGGTCGCGCGCACGGCCTCGACCTGCTTGAGCGAAATTTCCTCGATCGCCTCGGCAAACAGTTTCGATATGAAGCCGATCGATGCGACGATCAGCGCCATGACGCCGGCCAGGGCGCCAAAGCCGATGGCCTTGACGAACAGGATGGCCACGATGATCGGATGGAACGAGCGGCAGAGCGCAATGAACCCGCGCGTCGGCCAGCTGATCCACCCCGGCACCAGATTGCGCGCGGCAAGCAAGCCGATCGGCAGCGCCAGCAGGATTCCGAAGAAGGTGGCGATGACCGCGATCTGAAGGCTCTCGAGGATGCCGCCGGCGATCAGCTCCCAGCGGCTGAAATTCGGCGGGAACATCCGGACCAGAAAGCGGTGGCCATGCTCGATGCCGGTCGAAAATCGCTCGGGGCTGAACCCGAGCTGGGAGCCTGCGTAGACGACGTAGAGCGCGAGCAGGAGCCAGCCGATGCGCGCGCCCCAGTTCGGCGCGAAGGCGACACGTCCGCCGCTCTTGTCCTGTGGCGTCATTCCATCCAGCTTTCGCCGCCATAGATGTTCTTGAGGTCCGTGTCGGTCAGGCCGGCGGGCGGGCCGTTATACACCACGTTTCCTCCGGTCATGCCGACGACGCGCGACGCGTAACGCCGCGCAAGCTCGACATTGTGGATGTTGACGATGACGGGGATCGCCCGCTCACGCGCGACCTGCTGCAGGATCTCCATGATCTCGACCGACGTCTTCGGATCGAGGGAGGAGGTGGGCTCATCGGCCAGAATGATATCGGGCTCTTGCATGATGGCACGCGCGATGCCGACGCGCTGACGCTGTCCGCCCGACAGGGCATCGGCGCGTTGGGATGCCGACCCCGGAAGCCCCACCGAATCCAGGAGGTCGAAGGCCCGTTGAATGTCGCCTTCGGGAAATTTGCGCAGCCATGCGCGCCAGACCGGAACATAGCCGAGGCGGCCGCACAGCAAATTCTCCATGACGGTCAGGCGCTCGACGAGATTGTACTCCTGGAACACCATGCCGATGCGACGGCGCGCGTTCCGCAGGGCGCGGCCTGACAGTTTCGCCAGGTCCTGACCTCGAAACAGGATTTCACCGGAGGTCGGCTGCACGAGGCGGTTGACGCAGCGGATCAGCGTGCTCTTGCCGGTGCCGGAAGGGCCGATGATGGCCGTCAGGCCGGAGCCGGGAAAGGTCAGGTTGATGCCGCGCAGCACCGGCTGACTGCTTCGGTACTCCTTGTAGAGATCGCGCACGATGAGAGCGCGATCTACTTCGGGGACGGACATTCCTCCGTGGGCCGTTCCGGTGGCGGCCGGTGTCATGGTTTCTTGGCCTGCTCCGCCTTCTTCTTCGCAGCATCGGCCTCGCGAGCGCTTTCCTTCTCGTAGGCAGCCTTGTTGTACGGCGTGCCGGAATCCTCGGCGACCTTGCGGATGATCGCCCAATCCTTCTTGTAGGTGATCGGGAAGAAACGGTCGTCGCCCTCGAAATCCTTCTGCATTTCCGGCGGGAAGCGGAAATCGTAGAAGCACTGCTTGAGCTTGGCGGCGAGTTCCGGCTTGAGATCGTGCGCGTAGGCGAAGCCCGAGCTCGGAAAAGTCTCGCTGCGGTAGATGATGCGGAAGTCGTCACGCTTGACCGTGCCTCGCGCCGCCATCCGCTCGAACACGTCGGAGGCGACGGCCGCGGCATCATAATCGCCCGATTCGACGCCAAGCACGGACTTGTCATGGCCGCCTGAGAAGACGATCGGGTAATCGTCACCCGGCTTGAGGCCTTGCTCGGGAAAGAGTGCCTTCGGCGCCAGATTGCCCGAGTTGGAGGAGGGCGCCGTGTGAGCGAGCTTCTTGCCTTTCAGGTCGCTGAGCTTCTGATACGGGCTCGAGTTCTTCACGATGACGATGAGGTTGTAGCCCTCGACCCCCTTCTCGGTACCTTTGGCGGCAAATGGAACGGCGCCGGCCATGTTGACCGCAAATCCGACGGGACCGGTTGAGAAGCCGGCCACCGTCAGGCGGCCGGAGCGCATCGCCTCGATCTCCGCGGAATTGGACTGCACGGGGTAATAGACGACGCGCTTGCCGGTGCATTTGCCGAGATACTCGGTGAAGGGACGAAACGCATTCTCATAGACCGCGGGATCCTCGACCGGTGTGTAGGCGAAGACGATAACGCTGGGATCGCGCGTCTTGGCCGGGACGTCGGCCACGAGATCGCCATCCGCGTCGCAATAGGCCTCGTCGAGCTCACCGCGGCTGGGGCAGGATTGCGCTCCGGCGAGCGACGGAATCAGGAATCCAATGGCAATGGCTGCAAAACATAGCGAGCGCATCCGCGGCGTCATGTCGGCTCCTTCCCTCTAGCTCTCTTGTGCGCCGCACCCGTCGATCCCAGTCCGACCATCCGCTTTTCGGTTGATGATCAAGCACTTGAAAATCGGACCTTGAGGTCGACCGGCAGGCTTGTAAGTTATATGACAGTTTTATGACAGTGTCGTACCGCTGTCGATCAGGAATGCGTACCGGGATGCGCAGCAATGGGCTCGCAGACCGAGGGTTGGCACGGGAGGTTTCATGCACGCCAAGGAAGTTGAAGGCAATGGAGTTCGGTTGCCGCTGACGATCGACCGCCGCAGCGTCGTGATCGGCGCCGTCGCGGCGCCGTTTCTTCTTCGCGGCGCCAGTGCCGCGGAAGCCATCCGCGCCTATTCGATCTGGCCCGAGAACTACGCGCGTCCGATGCTGGAGGCCTTCGAAAAAGCGACAGGCATCCATGTGAACTTCGTCCGTTTCTCGTCAGGCGAGGCGTTGGCGCGCCTCATTGCCGAGAAGGGGAATCCGCAAGTCGACGTTCTATTTGGAGGTCCGGTGGAGACATTCACGGCCGGAGAAGATCAGGGGATTTTCGAGGCCTACACGCCGCCCAGCGCAGCCGATCTACCCAGGCGCTTCAAGAGCGAAAAGGGGATGTGGACTGCGATTGCCGACGATCCGCTGGTGTTCATGACGAACACCAAGTTCCTCGAAGAGCACAAGTTGAAGCCACCCGCGTCCTGGCAGGATCTGCTCGATCCCGCCTACAAGGGACAGCTTCAAATGGCCGATGCGCGCACCTCGGGAACGGCGGTCACCCGGATTTTCTCGATCCTGCAGGTGAACAACCGCAACGAGGACGCAGCCTTCGCCTACATGAAAAAGCTTCGGCAGAATATTCAGGTCTATACCAAGAGCGGTGGCGGGGGCACCGTTCCCGTTGGACTCGGCCAGGCCGGGGGCGGCATTTTCTTCATCGTCGATGCGTTGTTCACGCGGCAGAAAGGCTACGACGTCCAGATTTCATTCCCCGAGGAAGGCATCGGTTCGGCCGCCGAATGCATCGCGTTGGTCAAGGGCAACAAGAACACCACTGAGGCGAAGAAGCTGATCGACTGGGCGACGAGCCCGGATATGCAGTCGCAGCTGGCGCCCGCCAAGATCAACTTCCTTCCGGCCCACCCCAAGGTCGCGCCGGATCCCACCCTTGCCGCGATCCTGAAGGGTGCGAACATCATCGAGATCGATGACAAATGGGCGGGAGAGAACCGTAAGCGCATCGTCGATCGCTGGGTGGCTGAAGTGCTCAACGCCGGATAACGGCGTGTCGATCGCATTCCATGAGCGACGGCGCTTCGCGCTCCCTGACCGGGTGGCGCGGCAGGGCGGCCTGTTGTTGATCTGGCTGCTGCTTTTGCTCTTCGTCGTCTATCCGCTGGCGATGTTGTTGCAGCGTGCGGTACTCGACGATGGCGGCCTCTCGCTTGGGACCCTGATCGGTGCGCTCAAATCATCCAGCAATCTTCGCGCGTTGCGCAACAGCCTCGAGCTGGCCGGATTGGTGGGGGTAGCCGGCACGACCATCGGCTTCGTCTTTGCGTTCACGGTGGAGCGCTTGCGGCTTGGCAGGACGCTGCGCTGGCTGATCGACCGATCGACGTTCCTGCCGCTGATCTCGCCGCCGTTTACGACGTCGATTGCCATTGTGTTTTCGTTCGGTCCGCGCGGTCTGATTACTCACGATCTTCTCGGCCTGCAGAACGTCAAGGTGTATGGGTTGGCGAGCACCTTCGCGGCCGAGACCCTTACTTATTTCCCGATTGCCTATCTCGCGCTCCGGCCCATGCTGGCATCGATCAGCAATTCGCTGGAAGAGGCCTCTTTCAGCCTTGGCGCTTCCCGCTGGCGCGTGTTCCACACCGTGACGCTGCCGCTCGCGATGCCGGGCCTCGCCAACGCCTTCCTGCTCCTGTTCGGCTGCTCGCTGGCCGACTTCGCAACTCCGCTCATCCTGGCTGGCAGCGATTTTCCGGTTCTTCCGACCGAAGCCTATCTGCAGATCACCGGCATGTTCGACCTCAGGAGCGGCGCGATCCTGTCGCTGTTGCTGCTGGTGCCCGCCGGACTGGTCTTCCTAGCGCAGGAATGGCTGGTGGCGGGACGCTCCTATACCACGGTGACGGGGAAGGCTTCTGCGATATCGTCGAGAAACTCCGCCTCCGGTATCGCGGCTGGCTGCCTGCTGTTGTTTTGCGCGGTCACATGCGGCGTCATCGTCTACTTTTATGCCTTGCTCTTTTATGCATCGATCGTCCAGGCATTCGGCGCCAATCACACCCTGACGCTTGATCATTACCGGATCATTTTCAGCGAAGGGCTGCCTGCGATCAAGGATACGATGATCATCGCGCTGGTCGGCATGCCGCTCGGCGGCCTTTACGGAATCGCCGTCGGATACCTTGTCGGCCGCGGGAAATTCGTGGGCCGGAAAGCCATGGAACTCGTCAGCATGCTCAACTACGCTCTGCCGGGGACAATCGTCGGCATCGCGTACCTGGTCGCCTTCAACGATAAGCCGCTCGCGCTCACGGGAACGGCGACGATCCTGATTGCCTGCTACGTCTTTCGCTACAGCCCGACCGGCATCCGCACGACGATCGCGCTGTTGCAGCAGATCGACAGGAGCATGGAAGAGGCGTCGGCCAGTCTGGGTGCCGGCGGCTACTACACATTTCGACATGTGATGTTGCCGCTGATCATGCCGGCATTCTTTGCGGGCCTTGGCGTCGTGTTCATCCGCTCGATGACGGCGATCAGCGCCACGATCTTCCTGGTTTCGATCAACTGGACGCTGATCACGGTCAAGATTCTGGAAAACATGACGGAAGTCGCGCTCGGCCCGGCAGCGGCGTTTTCCGTCTTCGTCATTGCTGTGGTGCTTGTGGTGACCGAATTGCTCAATCGCGCGCTGTCTTATCTTACCGCGCCCAGTTTGCGCATCTCCCGTATCGGGACCTGAATCATGGATGCGACCTCCCTCGGCATCAAACTGGACGGCGTCTCGGCCATTTTCAGACATGCGCGGCGTGGGGACGTCACGGCGGTGCGCGACCTCCAACTCGACATCCATCCCGGTGAATTCCTGACCCTGCTGGGGGCGTCCGGGTGCGGCAAGACGACGGTGCTTCGTATGATCGGCGGCTTCCAGAAGCCGAGCGCTGGCCGGGTCTTTTTCGGCAGCCGCGATGTCACGAAGCAGGCAGCCAATCGACGCGACGTCGGGTTCGTGTTCCAGAACTACGCCCTGTTTCCGCACCTTTCGGTGTTCGAGAACGTCGCGTACGGACTCCGCGTGAAGCGATTGCCGGCAGATGAGATCCGTTTACGGGTCGAAGACGGTCTGCAGCAAGTTGGCCTTGCGGGTTTGAGCGACCGGATGATTTCAGAGCTTTCAGGCGGCCAGCAGCAGCGTGTCGCGCTTGCCCGTGCCATCGTGATCCAGCCCAGGGTGCTGCTGTTCGACGAGCCGCTGTCGAATCTCGATGCGCAGCTTAGAGTACAAATGCGTAGCGAGATCAGGCGGTTGCAGAAGGAGTTGAAGATTACGGCGGTCTACGTGACGCACGATCAGGAGGAGGCGATGGCCATCTCCGATCGCATCGCCATCATGAACGCCGGCCGGATCGATCAGATCGGAACGGCAGAGCAACTCTATCGCCGTCCGGTTTCACCGTTTGTCGCGACATTTCTCGGTGAAGCCAATCTCGTCCGGTGCAGGATTGTCGATGTTGCCATGGACCTGTTGACGCTCGGTATCGCGGACGCTCGCTGGAGCATTTCAACTCACGCTCGGGGGCTGGTTGGCGCGGAAGTCGAAGCGGTTGTTCGTCCGGAAGCCATCAGACTGTCTGAACCGCAGCGCGGGTTTCCAGGGCAAGTTGTGTCCAGCAGCTATCTCGGATCCAAAATCGAGTATCTGGTGCGGCTTGGCGATCAAATGTTGAAGGTTGTGCAGTCCGATCCGACTTTCGGGGCGCGCTTCGCCGAAGGCGCGGAAGTCGAGGTCACGCTGCCGCATGTGGGCGTGCAGCTTCTTGGCGAGGCCGTGCATCAATCGCCGTAGACAGGCTAATCCGAGGCAGCAACCGCAGAGCGCGGGAGTGGAACAAGCATCGCGCGGCGCGAGGACGCACGATCGATAATTCCCCCCGACGAAAAATCTGTTTGCGGCCTGGTTGGACGGGACGGGCCCGGAATCCGGCTTGCAATTGGGGGGTGGGCGCTAGATGATATTACCATAAGAAGATTGATTTGTCGGGATGGGACGCTTGCGGCTGACACAGCAAACCATTGTGTTTGGCATTTTCGCTGTGATGTTCGCTGCGTTTGCGCTTCTTCTGCCGGGATTTGCCACCACCCAGAACATCTTCACGCTGTTGCAGAACGTAGCCGTGCTCGGGATTCTCGGGCTCGGCATGGCGCTGGTCGTGATCGGGCGCGGCATCGATATCTCGCTGATCGCAGCGCTGGCCGTGCCGCCGGGCCTCGTGCTCCAGATGGTGCAGGACGGGCATGGGCTGCCGTTTTCGATTCTGACCGCGCTGCTGCTGTCGCTGGTGTTCGGCGCCATCAACGGCTGGCTGATCGCCTATGCCGAGGTGCCCTCGCTGTTCACGACCCTCGCCAGCGGTCTGTTGCTGGCCGGCCTCGGGCAGGCCGTGCTGTTCAAGCTCGACGTCGTGCAGTGGAGCCCCGGCATGGACGGTTTTGAGTTTCTGGGTCAGGGCAACATCCTCGGCGTCCCGATGCCCATCATCGTGTTCGCGATTGCCTGCGGCCTCGTCGCGTTCCTGCTTCGCAGGACCCGGATCGGGGCCTACATCTATGCCATCGGCGACAATCCGTTCGGCGCGCGGGTGACGGGGATTCCCTCGCGCCCCATCATCGTCCTGCAATACGTGCTGGCGGCGCTGATCGGCTGCTTTGCCGGACTTGTGTTGGTGTCATCCGTCAACAGCGGACCGACGCGGATATTTAACTCGACCCTGATCTACGACGTCATCCTGGTGGTCGTGCTTGGCGGCATCGGCCTTTCGGGCGGGCGGGGCGGCGTGCTGAGTGTCATCATCGGCACGCTTCTGATCGGCACGCTCTTGAACGGCATGACGATCATGGACGTGTCCTATTCCGCACAAAACCTCATCAAGGGCGTCGTGCTGCTGGTGGCCGTGATTGCGGACACTTTTCTCAATCCGCGCAACGAAGAAACCGCGCAGCAGGGCGATATCTGACAACGAACCGACGCGAATAACACCAAGGGAGGGAAATGATGCTGAACATGACGAAATGTCTGGCCGGGGCCGCGGCGCTCTGCGCGTTCGCGGTATTGCCGGCAGCCGCACAGGGGCTCGATGAGCCCTTCCAGGCGTCCTTCAAGCAGGCCCTGGCCGGCAAGACCGTGGCCTACATTCCGGTCGCCATGAACTTCGACCTGACCGAAGGCTGGTTCGCCGGCGTCAAGAAGGAGCTCGAGCCCTACGGCATGAAGGTCATCGTGCGCGACGCGAACTGGAGCACGAATGCCGGTGCCCAGGCGCTGACCACGCTGATCTCTGAAAAACCTGCGGCGATCATCGTTCACAATCCGGACGTGCAAACCTATGCCAAGCTGATGCAACGTGCCGAGAACGAGGGCATCTACATCATCCAGATCAACATGGGTTCGGTCTACCGAAGCTCGGCCTTCGTCGGCGCGAACTGGATCGAGATCGGCGAGCGCGATGCAGAAGCCGTCGTGAAGTCCTGCCAGGGCAAGTCGAACAAGATCGCGATCGTGCAAGGCGCGCTGTCGGCGGCCGCGTCCGCCTACACCCTGAAGGGCGTCGAGAACGTTCTCGCCAAGCACCCCGAGGTGAAGGTGGTGTCGAGCCAGGCCGCGGATTGGGACGCCTCGAAGGCCAAGGCCATCGTCCAGACCGTGCTGAAGCAGCACCCGGACCTCTGCGGTATCGTCGGCTTCTGGGACGGCATGGATATCGGCACCGCTGCGGCCGTGAAGGAGGCGGGCTTGACCGGCAAGGTGTTTGTGGCGACGTCCGGAGGCGGCGAGCGCAAGGGCGCCTGCGAGCTCGTCAAGTCGGGCGCGTTCGACCTCAACGTCAGCTACGACGTGCCGACGCAAGCCGCCGATATGGCCGCGATGATCAAGTGGCTGCTGTCCTCGGGGGCGAAGCCCGGCTCGGTGAAGGGCTCCGCCTATACGACACTGATCCCGATCACCAAGGAGAATGCCGACAGCAACACGTCCTGCTGGAATCTGGCCGATCTGAAGAAGTAGCTCTCATCACGACAACGGCTCCGGCGCCTCCCTCGATGGCGCCGGAGCGTCGGTTTCGCAGAAGTCAGATGGTTCGCCGATGCAGGAAGCTCTTGTTCGACTGAAGGCCAGATACTGGCCCGACCATCTGCTTGGCGAAATCCTGAGCAAGCGCTGGACCGAAACCGCGATCCCCGTGATCGTGCTGATGATCGTCGCCATTGCGCTCAGCCGGGCCATCGACAATTTCTTCTCTCCAGGCTCGCTCGCGGACACCGCTCGCCAGGCCGGCGAGATCGGCTTCGTCGTGCTGGGAATGGCGCTGGTCGTCATTGTCGGCGGCATCGATCTGTCGGTCGGATCGATGTTTGCACTGTGCGACTTCTGCGCGCTCTATTTCCTCGACGTGCTGGACTGGCCGGTGCCGGCGGTGATCCTCGTGACGCTTGCCTGCGGCGCGCTCTTGGGGGCCGTCAACGGCCTCCTGATCGGTTATCTCAGGCTCAGGGCGTTCATCACGACCCTGATCACGCTGATCATCTACCGCTCCACCTACGATCTCCTGCTGTTCAGCAATTCGACCAAGATCGCAGCGGCCTTTCCGGACTTTCCGTCCTGGAATTTCATCGGCGGCGGCGATGTGCTGGGCGTTCCCAGCGTCGCCATCCTCTATCTCGCCGTGGCGATCTTCGGCCACATCTTCCTGACCCGGCTTCGCCCGGGCTGGCATATTACGGCGATCGGCGGCTCGCGCCGCTCGGCCTACAATTCCGGCATTCCCGTGCGGCGGACCATTGCGCTGTGTTACGTCGCCTGTGGCGTCCTGACCGCGACGGGTGCGCTGTTTTTCGCGGCGCGGCTTGGTACGGTCGGCGGCGATGTCGGCATCGGCCTCGAGGTGACGGTCCTGACCGCGACCGTGCTCGGCGGCATCACGCTCGGCGGCGGCAAGGGGTCAGTCGCCAAGGCGGCGGCCGGAACGCTGATCGTGCTGCTCGTCACCAATGGCCTGACCACGATGTCAGTCAGGGGCGGGTTCAACCGCATGGTGCTGGCGGGAATCCTGCTGGTCGCCGCCGTCATCGACATCCGGTGGCTGAAGAACCGGACACGCATCATCAGCAAGGTCTATGTCGCGCCGACCTATCACCGCCTGCCGCCGCCACCGCCGACCGAGATCGGCAAGGGCGGGCCGTTCGAGCAGAACGACAAGCTGCGGGACGTCTCGCTGATCGGGCTCGGCCGCATCGAGGCGCCGGAGGACGTGATCCTCGATCGCCATGACAATCTCTACGCGGGATCGCGCCACGGCGACATCATGCGCTTCTTCCCGCCAGATTACGAGAAGATGGAAGTATATGCCCATATCGGCGGCCAGCCGCTCGGCATGGCCTTCGATCGCAAGGACAACCTCTATGTCTGCATCGGCGGCATGGGGCTTTATCGCATCACCCCGGACCGCAGAATCGAGAAGGCGACTGACGAGACCAACCGCAGCATCTACTCCGTCAACGACGACAGCCGTCTCCGCCTCGCCGACGACCTCGATATCGCGGACGATGGCCGGATTTTCTTCTCCGAGGCAACGGTGCGCTATGAGATGCACGAGTGGCCGGTGGACGGGCTGGAAGCGCGCGGCAACGGCCGCATCGTCTGCTACGACCCCCGCACCAACACCACCCGCACGGTGTTGCGCGGCCTGAAATTCCCCAACGGCATCTGCATCGCCAGCGACGGGCAATCGATCCTGTTTGCCGAAACCTTCGGCTGTTCGATCAAGCGCTACTGGTTCGACGGCCCGAAGCAGGGCAAGGTCGAGGTCGTCATGGATAATCTCCCGGGCTTCCCCGACAACATCAACCTCGCCTCCGATGGCAATTATTGGCTTGCCATCGTCGGCATGCGCTCTCCGGCGCTCGATCTGGCGTGGCGGATGCCGGGCTTCCGCCGGCGCATGGGCAAGCGCCTGCCGGTCGACGAATGGTTGTTCCCGAACATCAACACCGGCTGTGTCGTGAAGTTCAACGAGAAGGGCGAAGTTCTGGAGTCCTATTGGGACCTCAAGAGCACCAATCATCCCATGATCACCTCAATGCGCGAGCACCGCGGCCATCTCTATCTCGGCGGCATCCTGAACAACCGGATCGGTAGATACAAGCTCGAGAACGCGGACCCGAATTTCGTCCAGTACGACCGGCGATGGGGGAAGTCGGCGTGATCCCGGCCCTGGAGGACTTCTTCGACCGCATCCTTGGACGGGGCGATGCCGCGATCACGGTGCCGACATTTGACGGTTCGCTGAAGCCGAACCAGTTGCTGGAGCGCGCTGAGGTGGTCGCGGAGTTCGCCGAGCCGGAGGATATCGGCTGCATCGACGATGTGCTCTATCTCGCCGACGGAGCAGTACTGCGCCGTTGCGCTGGCACCTCGTCGCGGGAGGTCCGACGTTTTGAGCGGCCGGTCACGGCGTTTTGTGGCTTGCCTGGCGGCCGGCTCGCAGTGGCGCTGGGTGGCACGGAAGTCAGGGTATTTGGGGCGATTGAAGGGACCGATGCCGGGAAGGTGATTTCGGGTGGTGGCATGTGCGCGGTCAATGCGCTGGCGCCCGGTCCCGATGGCAGCCTGCTCGCGACCGACGGCTCGGCAAACGAGCCCTATCAGGATTGGGCACGCGATCTCCTCAATCGTGGACGCAGTGGCAGGTTGCTCGCGATCAATCCAGAGACCGGAGCGGTCAACGTGAAGGCGTCCGGGCTGCATTACGCGTTCGGCGTGGCGGCAGCGGCGAGCGACGTGCTGGTTAGCGAAAGCTGGCGGCATCGCCTGGTCGCGGTCGGAGCAGGCGGGGTGGTGCGGAGCGCGCTCGACCATTTGCCGGTCTATCCTTCCCGCATGGCGCCCGCTTCCGACGGCGGCTTCTGGGTGACGGCCTTCACCGCGAGGACGCAGCTGTTCGAGTTTGTCCTGCGCGAAGCCGGCTATCGCAAGCGCATGATGAAGGAAGTGCCACCGGAGTCCTGGGTCATCCCGCGGCTGGGCTCGGGCGGCTCGTTCCACGAGCCAATGCAGGGTGCGCATCTGAAGACCATGGGTGTGGTCAAGCCCTGGGCGCCGCCGCGGTCCTACGGGCTGGTGATCCGGCTGGCGGCGGATTTCTCGCCGATGTTCTCGTTCCACAGCCGCGTCGACGGCGAGAACCATGGCGTCGTCGCAGCAGCCGAATTGAACGGCTCGCTCTACGTGCTCGCCAAGGGGCCGAAGCGGCTGTTGCGTCTCACTTTATCGGAAGCGAAAGAGGCGCTCGCCGCATGAGCGACAATGTCGTCGAGTTTCGCAAGGCCACCAAGCTCTATGCCGGCGTGCCGGCCATCCAGGACGTCGATTTCGAGCTGCGCCGCGGCGAAATCCACGCGCTGGTCGGCGAGAATGGCGCCGGCAAGTCGACCCTGACCAAGGCCATGGCCGGCGTCGTCGCGCTGACTTCAGGCTCGATGTTCGTGAACGGCGTCGAGGCCGCACCGCAAACTCCGCTGGAAGCGCGCCATCTCGGCATCGCCATGGTGTTCCAGGAAAACAGCCTGGTGCCGACCATGACGGTCGCGCAGAACCTGTTCCTGGGTCAGGAGAAATTCTACAACCGGCTGCGCGGCATCTACATCGCCGCCCAGCAGTTCCTGCAATCGCTGAACTTCGACGTCACGCCGACGATGACGGTCGGGCTGTTGGGCGCTGCCAAGAAGCAGATGGTGGAGATCGCGCGCGCGGTCCTGCACCAGGCCCAGGTCATCGTCTTCGACGAGCCGACCGCGTCACTCACGCCTGAGGAGAAGAACTACTTCTTCGATCTGGTCCGGTCGCTGAAGCAGCGCGGCGTTTCGATCGTCTTCATCTCGCATGCGCTGGAGGAGGCGCTGCTCCTGGCCGACCGCATCACCGTGCTGCGCGACGGCAAGCATGTCGTGACCGACGACGCCTCGAAGTTCGATCGCGCCCGGATCGTGCAGGCCATGGTCGGCCGCGATCTCTCCAATACCCTCTACGGCAAGCGCAAGACCGATGTCCGTGCGCCGGGCGAGCGGGTTTTGACCGTGCAGAACCTGAAGATGGCACCGATGGTGAAGAACAATTCGCTGTCGGTGTTCGCGGGCCAGGTCACCGGCGTGTTCGGGCTGGTCGGTGCCGGGCGCACCGAGACCTTTAAGATCGTCGCAGGCGTGCTGAAGCGCGATTTCTTCCATGGCGGCGAAATCCTGCTGCGGGGCAAGCCGGTGCGTTACCGCGTGCCGGCGCCCGCGGTGCGCGCGGGCATCGCCTATGTGACGGAAGACCGCAAGGTCGAGGGTTTCTTCGAGACCATGTCGGTCGCCCGCAACATCTATCTCGGCATCCTCGCCAAGTTTCCGCATGGGCGGTTCTTCCTGTCGAGCCGCGAGTCGCAGAAGGCGGGCGACGACTGGATTTCCAGGCTGAGGGTGCGCGCCACCGGCACCAGGGCCAAGGTGGTCGAATTGTCGGGCGGAAACCAGCAGAAGGTGGTGATCGCGAAATCGCTGGCGCAGGAGCCCGACCTGATCATCTTCGACGAACCGACGCGCGGTGTCGACGTCGGCGCCATTGTCGAGATCCACGAGCTCATCAATCGCCTTGCCGACGAGGGCAAGGCCGTGGTCGTGATCTCCTCTTACTTGCCGGAAATACTGGCGCTGTCGGACCGCATCCTGGTGAGCCGGCAGGGCAAGGTGGTGGAGGAGTTTTCCGCGCTGGAGGCGACCGAGGAAAAGATCATGTATGCGGCCATCCACTGACGAGCGACAGGGGCGCGGCTCCTGTCAGCGGTGTCCGGCGGGAAGCCCGTCGAATCCTTCCGGCAGCGGACGGCCGAGTGCAAACTGTCCGACGGGGCCTTCGGTATGGAAGGGCTGTCCGGTCATTCTGGCAAAGAGGTCGATATTGCTGGTCCCGATCGCGCAGCCGCCGAGCCCGAGATCGGTCGCGCCCAGATAAAGCGTCTGCAGGAGCACGCCGACGTCCTTGAGGATCAGCGAATAAGCGATAGCGGAGTACTTCCAGGCGATCCGGTTGAATCGCGCTGCGATCGTGATCAGGATTTGCGGCGGGGCAGGCGCGTCCATGCCGAAACTCGCTGCGGAAAGCTGTGCTTCCATGTCGTGGGGGCGCGCCGGGATCGGCACCAGCGCATGACGCTCGGCGTCGTAATGGTAGAAGCCGCGCGCGAGCCCTTCGCAGGTGTTCACTGTGAGATAAAACTCGAGCTCATAGGAGCTGCCGGCGGAGGGATAGGGCCGCGAGGTGTAATCGAGATCGGGCCCGATATCGCCTTCACCGAAATCGAGCGGGCTGGTCCATTTCGATTTGACCCGCGCGGCCTGATCGAGCAATCGCGCAAGCTCGGTGAGCGCAATCGGCCTGGCGTCGTCGAAGTCGCGTACCGAGTGACGCGCGGCGAGCAGCACGGCGAAGTCGGAAGCGGGCTCGTTCCCCGTAAGGGTCTGCAGATCGATCGGCGCACCCTGCCATGGCTCCCGCACCGCCGGAGGTGGCGCGATCGTGCCGACATAGGGATAGCGTCCGCCCATCGGATTGGCCTGGCGGCCTTCGGTCGAGTGGGTGTGAAACAGGAGGTCGTGAAAATCCCATACGACGAGATTCGGGTCGCCCTCGTCGGCACGAAGGCCTTCGCTCTTGGCGTCAACCCTGAACAGGATTTCGCACGCGACGAGCAGACCGAGCAGCACGAGCCCGACAAAATTCTTCTCCTGTCGAAGCGCGCTGATCTTTTGCGGCGTCGATAATGTCAGGATCGCAGCGGCGATCTTCGGATCGGCGATCCGGAATAGCGCCGGCGAGCGCGGTGATTCCAGCACCAGCTCGTTGCCGCGCCGCCGCAGATAGGCAAAACGCGAGAGCACGATCGTGTCGGCATTGCCGAGCTTGGCCGGCTGCGGCCAGTAATCGGGAACCTGCGGCTCGATCGCAGCGAGTTCGCTGCCGCGCGGCGCCGCAAGGCGGTATTCGAGAAGCCCGGCGCGTGCGAGGCGGCGGGCCAACGCCTCGATTTCCTGGTCGGCCTGCTTTCGCGCCGGCGAGAAAGAGGTAACCGGCAGGCCCTCGCTCAAACCTTTCGCGCGTGCGACCGTGTCGGGGCTGATGTTGCCGAGCTCGACCGCATAGCCGTCGACATAGGCGCCGACCTTGCCGTTCGCGTAGACCTCCAGCGCGATCTGGCTGTTGGCGCGCGCAACAAGTGCGGGCGCCGCGGCCTTCCGTGCCGGCTTCTTCTTCGGTGCGCGCGAGCGGGCCATGGTCTTCAGATATGGGTCTTCAGGTGTGGGGCAGGAATGGCGTAAGTTCGTCCTCGCGGAGCGGCTGATCGAGCCAGCCAAGCTTCACCGGCACATCATACAGCCGGCCTGGCCCGAACCTCTTGTAGAAATGCCGCAGGCCCGGAACGATCACTCGCACCACGGGAACCTCGACGTCGGGCCGCGTCTGGTCGAGGACGAGGAAATCATAACCGGCCCGCCGGGCGACCTCGACGCAGGCTTCGACCTGCTCCTTCACACTGTCGAGCGGAACGGTCATGCCGAGTTCGGGCGGCGGCGGCACGGCGTGGTTGGCCGGGTTCAGGAACGGATGATTCTCCAGACGCAGCGGCGTTGTGCCGTCGAGCGTCGACCTGTCGCCGCGCATGCCGCCGCCGTCGATCACGTTGATCGACAGGAACTGGCTGAGCTCCGTCAGTGAGCGCAGCATGGCGATGCGGCGATCGAAATGCGCGCCCGAGCCGAACTCGATGTTCTCCTTGCCGTCCTGCATCCAGTGCATGATCGCGACATAGGTCGGCACGCCGAGATCGCTGGTGACGTCGAGCACCCAGATCTTTCGCCCATAGCCGGTGAACTGCGCCCTGAGGTCGCGGATATAGGAATCGTCGAACTGGCTGAGGTCGATTTCCGGGCGCTGCAGGCGGTTGTACCACCAGATCGCATAGGCATCGCGTTCGACCAATTCGAGGAAGCCCTGAACGATGGCCTCCTCGCGGGTATTGCCGGCGGCGCAGCCGTTCGAGTCCGTGTGGAAGTCCTCATAGAAGAAGTAGAGCAGGCCGGTCGGCAGATATTTGAAGCGCTGGTCGCGGAGCGACCAGACCGGCGACCATTCGATCTTTGCGTCGTGATCGATCGGGTCGGGCACGGGGTGGGCGCCTTCCGCCAGCGGCTCGTGCCGGCTTGCAATCTGCGTCTCGCTGAAATGCTGGACGTCGTTGGAGAGAATGGCATCGCCTGCCGGAAAATCGGCAAAGCGGCGCGTCATCCGGATCTCGTCGCCCTGGAAGATGCCGGAATAGCGCTCGATCGCTTCCATCAGCGCGCTGGCCTCGGCCTGCTCGGCGGTCGAGCCCTTGCCGAAACTGCC
>Ga0207707_10000386_pt1 | contig 46013 bp, 47 predicted proteins | sample KBSC83BmetaG_FD_184336 | JGI IMG/M metagenome (GOLD analysis project Ga0207707, IMG submission 184336) | Corn rhizosphere microbial communities from Kellogg Biological Station, Michigan, USA - KBS C8-3B metaG (SPAdes) (version 2) | ecosystem: Host-associated > Plants > Roots > Rhizosphere ... | reverse complement strand
CCAACGATCCCGAACGAAGTGAGCGAGGGCCAAGCCGTCCATGGAACCGGGCATTCGGATATCGGTGAAAATGAGGTGAATGTCATGGCGCTTCTCGAGCACCGCAATAGCCTCGTCCGCGTCGCTCGCCTCAATGACCTCGAAGCCAGCTTCGCCGATGGTCTCTAAAGCGTTCATGCGAACAAGCAGATCGTCCTCGACGATCAGGATCACGGGTCGGCTACTCGCTAAGATGACCATAAAATTGTTCCGGGCACAACCGACCAAGTGACTGAACAGCCTTTAGTTCCTTTCTGTAAACGGCAGCGAACCCAAACTCGAAGTCGCGAGGCCGAAATCGTGGTGTGGCGAAGCGGCGCTCCTGGCATCCCGAGCGAGAGATAGCTCGACGCATCGACTTCCTAAAGGTGGCACTTGCGCAAAGACGCCATCCAGGGAAGGTTCAAGCAAAAATGACCAAGAGGCTTTCGTTCGAAATTCGATCAACTGGCAGGACTGCACATCAGGTACCGAGTTCAATATGATCGGTTCATTATTGCTTCGGCATGGAACGCCTAGCCTGACCACGAATTGTCTTCCCGACTGCTAAGCCACCCGCAGGCAATGCCCGCTTGGCTCTGCCCGATCTTTCAGGAGAAGATAGGCGTCTTCATCGGCGCCAAGCTCCAGTCGCCACCATGGCGATGGCCGCGCTCCGCTTGTCCCCTACTCTCGGCCTCGGTCGAAGGAGAATTTTATGGTTGAAGTGAACTTACCGCGCCACATCCTTGACCGCGCCGAAAGGCGATGGGCACAAACGCTCGAAGCTCAAACACATGTCTGGAAGTTAGCAGAGCGAAGCCAACGCAGCGTGACTGATCAAGGAGTGCCGGTCGTCCGCCGTCGCGAACGGCGCAAGCTAACGAAAGAAGTTGCTTAGATGGTCAGCCGCCCGATCTCGGTCGCTGCATTCCATCCAAACAATTCAGCAGACGACCTACGGCTTGAGTTCGGCCGAGAAGTGCCGCAAAGCGAAACTGCCCGGAAGAAGCCTTCCTGCCCCAAGCCCGTCGCCTCCGCCTTGCTAAGCGGCGCCCCGGCCGTGCGGGCTACGAGCCGCCGCGGGTTCGGCAGCGGGCTGATATGCAATGTGGTCTTTAGCTAAACAGACGCCAAGCCGCACTAGAGGTCGCTCTCAAAGCCTTTGCCGGATCATTGCCAGTCTAGCCCTAGCGGAAAGCGGCTCCGTCTGACCTGATCTCGAGCCGGGAGCCCCAAGATTTTGCCTCGCATCTAAGATTGGCCCGCCCAGGAACCCGGAACGCAAGATCCGGTTGAATCGGCATGCTGAAGCAGGTCGCAATCACGCTCTGGTCTGTTGGTGCTGCATGCCTGTTCGCATTCGACTTGGCAGCGCTAGTCGCCCATTATTGATCCTTCTCCGTGCTAACAGCTCAGCCCGCGGTTCGGGCTTGGCGCGCAACCGATGCGGCCGAGGAAGCGCGGGACACGGGCGGTGTCCAACAGTCGTTCCGAAGAGCACCTCCTCGGCTACAGCATGCTTTAGCTCCCATTCCGGGCATTAGGACCCGCAATGGCGAGGATATGCCAGCTAAGAAAAGACAGGTCGCCAAAAACAAGGGAATACCGAATGCCGGGAGTAATCGAGCGAAACAACGTGCACATCTGCGGCGCTGGGGAGAGGGCGATGATGTTCGCCCATGGCTTCGGTTGCGACCAGAACATGTGGCGATTCGTGGCGCCGGCCTTCGAAAAGGATTTCCGCACTGTCCTGTTCGACCACGTGGGCGCCGGCGGCTCGGACCTTGGCGCCTACGAGAAGACCAAATATTCGAGCCTGGCCGGCTACGCCGACGAGGTCGTGGAGATGGGCCGAGAGTTGGACCTGCGGGACGCCGTCTTCGTCGGCCATTCCGTGAGCGGCATGATCGGAGTGCTCGCCGCCGGGAAGGCGCCCGGCATGTTCGGCAAGCTGGTTCTGGTCGGTCCCTCCGCCCGCTACATTGATGACGAAGGATATAAGGGGGGCTTCAGCGCGAAACAGATCGAAGAGTTGCTGCAATTCCTGGAATCCAATCACATGGGCTGGTCGGCGCAGATGGCGCCGATGATCATGGGTAATCCGGACAGGCCCGAGCTCGGCCAAGAACTGACCAACAGCTTCTGCCGCACCGATCCGGAGATCGCCAAAGCGTTTGCTCGCGTGACCTTCACCTCCGACAATCGCGGGGACCTCGCCCGTGTCGCCGTGCCGACGCTGGTCCTTCAGTGCAGCGAAGACATCATCGCCGCCCAGGAGGTCGGCGACTTCGTCAACCACACCATTCCGAACAGCCGGATGATTGTGCTCAAGGCCACCGGCCATTGCCCAAATCTCAGCGCTCCGGAAGAAGTAATTTCCGCAATGCGAACCTTCGTGTGACCGCGCGTGAACGACGCCCACCTCGATTTCGGAGACATGATCGAGAACGCGCCGTGCGCGTACGTATCTCTTTCACCAGGCGGCCGGATCGAACTTGCGAACCACACCTTTCTGAGTTGGACTGGCTACGCCGCGGACCAAACAGCCGGAAAGCGATTGAGCGAATTTCTGACGATGGCAGGACGGATCTATTATGAAACCCACATCGCGCCACTCTTGCGGATGCAGGGCTCGTTCGAGGAATTCGCCATCGACGTGATCAAGGCCGACGGGCAGCCTCTGCAGATGATCGCAAACGCGAGCGAACGCCGGGATGCGGACGGCAAGCCTCTATCGATTCGCTTGGCGCTCATCAGGGCGACCGACCGACGACGTTACGAGCAGGAGCTTCTCGGAGCCCGAGAGATCGCGAAAGCCTCCGAGAAGGCGGCCGAGGAAAGACTTCAGCGTGAGCACGAGGCATCGGAGCTGCGCGAGCAGTTCATCGCGGTGCTTGGCCACGATCTGCGCAATCCGCTGGCCTCCATCAGTGCAGGCACCCGCATCCTCGACAGAACGGCGCAAACCGAAAAGGAGCATCAGGTCATAGCAATGATGCAGACTACCGTCATCCGCATGGCGGGGTTGATCGATAATGTTCTCGACCTCGCCCGCGGTCGGCTGGGTGGCGGGATCGGATTAGACCGCGACGCCGGAAAGCCGTTGGAGCCGGTTCTAATGGGGGTGGTCGATGAATTGAGACTGGCCTCGCCAGGCCGGGTGATCGAAGCCGAATTCAAGATCAACCACGCCGTGAACTGCGACCGCTCCCGGATCGGGCAGATGCTCTCCAATCTTCTCGGAAACGCGTTGACGCACGGGGCGTCCAATAAGCCGGTTGTGGTCCATGCCGTGACTCGGGATGAGTCATTCGAACTTTGGGTCTCCAACGCCGGCGAGCCCATCCCGGCGGCCGCGATGGATAAGCTATTCGAGCCCTTCTTCCGCGCTAATGCGCACACCAGCCGACAAGGCCTCGGACTGGGCCTCTACATTGCCTCCCAGATCGCCAAGGCCCATGGCGGCGAACTGACCGTCAGTTCGACGAGGGAAGCGACGCGGTTTACGTTCTCCATGCCTCTATTGCCCGCCGACGCCTGACCAGGCCGTCGAGCCCACGGCTCCTGCAGGGAAAGTTTGGCCACTCGATCATTTACCCAAGCCTGAGGATTGTAGGTTCGCGGGGCCATCGGCCTGACGCGGCCCGTCCGAGAGGTAAGCACTTTCGAGTTAAGCCTCGTCTACCTGGCGCGCTCCAGATCGGCACTCCACATTATCGACCTCCAAAGAGCTTTGCCCTTTTCCGAGGTCGTTCCATTTCGAAGCGGTGCGTTCGCGGCGCGGCGATCGCCGCCAGCCACGCCTGATAGGTCTTCAGCTTCCTGTTGAGATTTCCCCGCACCGCATGCTGAACGATCCGTCATTGTTTCTACCTCGCAAGCAAAGAGCTTTGGAAGCGAGCGAACAGCGTGGCCGGTGCGGGATATACTTCGACGCACCCCGCTCGTCGTAGCGAGCTTTCCGTGAACCCGCCGCAAAGCACGCCGACGGTCGCGACCTTCGCCTTGCCGGCCCCGATGGCATCATAGGGCGAATCGCCGATTGCGACGGCGTCGGAAGCTTCGATCTTGAGCTTCTTGAAGGCGACCTCGAAGACGTCCGGCGCCGGTTTCGATTCTTCGACATCGTCGGACGATATCGTCACGTCCACCAACTCGGTGATGCGCGCGATGTCGAGGTACTTGTCCAGTTCATCCTTCTTGGCGGAGGAAGCGATGGCGATCCGAACTCCCGAGTCGCGTACGCGCCGCAGCAAGTCGGGGACTGCAGAGAACGGTCGCACAAGCGGCAGGTACTCGGCCTTGAAACGATTGCCGCGCCACTCCTCCAGTTCTTTGCCATGGTCTCGCTGTTCATCGGCGGACAGGAAGACCGGAACGAGCTTGTCTCCGCCCTTGCCGATCTGGCCCCGAGCCTGTTCGAAGCTCACATCGTGGCCGAACTTGGCCATCGCTTCGTGCCAAGCGAGCGCGTGAAGGTCCACCGAATCCAGAAGCGTGCCGTCCAAGTCGAAGATAGCGGCTTTCGGCAATTCAAAATCCTCCAGGTTCGACGCGGCAAGGCGCCGCACATCACAGGTTGCATCCGGATCGACCCGTCGCGCAACGTTCGGCATCAGCGTTTCCAGCTGGGCCGCCGTCGCCTCGTCTTGGCGGCTACGGCCGATATCTTCCTCCGCGCCGTCCTCGAGCTTCGCTTTTGGAACCTTCATTGCGAATGCGCATTCTTTGTGCAGCTAAATGCCGGCCGCAGGAAGGAAACGAAGATGTCAGCGATTTCGCCTCAATCCGTTCAAACGGAAATAGCCGAACCTTCAATGTCCGGAATTTCCTGGCCGGCGGTTCTGGCAGGTGCAGCTGCATCCTGCGCGCTTACGCTCGTTCTCCTTTCCTTCGGGGCGGGCATGGGCTTTGCGGTGGTCTCTCCTTGGACCGGCTCGGGAGTGTCCTCGACGACGTTCGAGATCGGCACGGGCCTTTATTTCATCGTAATGGCGATGATCTCGTCCGCCGTCGGAGGCTATCTGGCCGGCCGGTTGCGAACCAAATGGACAGGAATCCAGACCGCCGAAGTGCAATTCCGCGACACGGCGCATGGCTTCTTGGCCTGGGCGGTCGCGTCCGTTTTCGGTGCAATAGTCCTTGCATCCCCGGCCAGTTCACTGATGGGCGGGGCCGCTTCCGGTGCGACAAGCGCCGCGACCAATTCCGCGCAATCTTCGCCGGTGAATGGCTATGTCGACACGCTGCTCCGGCCCGATAGTTCGTCGGCGCAAGCGCAGCAGAATTCCTCGGACAGCCACGGCGAGATGGTCCGTCTGTTCACGACCAGCTTCCGCCAGGATGGAGATCTGAAACCCGCCGACCGGACCTATGTCGCCAAGGTCGTATCCGCGCGGACCGGGCTAAGCCAGGCGGATGCAGAGAAGCGGGTCACGGAGGTCTCCAATCAGGTGAAGGCCGACCTCGATCGCGCCCGCAAGACCGCGATGCAGCTCGCGATCTGGCTGACGCTGTCGCTATTCATCGGGGCGTTTTCCGCAGCGGCCGCGGCGATGGAAGGCGGCGGCCTTCGCGACGGGACCTGGGGAAAGAGGACTTACGTCAAGACCGCACTCAACCGCTGACGCTCAGCCACGAAAGGAGAGACCGCTATGCCCATCCTACTTTGGCTTCTCGGAATTCCGATTCCGCTCATCATTCTCATCATGCTGCTTCATCACTGACGGTAGCGCCGCTTACAGCAGAGTGGCCAACAGCTATCGCTCCGAAGCATGGAGAGCGCAATGTTTCGAACTCGGCGCAGAATATTGCTTCAATGCCGTACTCGACGCCGAGTTCTTGGTCGAGGATGATTAATGGGCGCGCAGCGAAAAGCCGAAGGCACGGCTAGAACAAACCTTCGCGCCGCCATCGAGCGGCTCGGACCGTATCGATCGTTGATTCTACTTCTGGTGCCCGCCAGCATCGTGGAGCCCTTGAAATTGGCCGCCGTCGCCATCGCCGGAGATGGACACTGGATTACAGGCTCGGTCGTGATCGTTGCCGCCTATGCCGCCAGCCTGCTGGTCGTCGAACGTTTGTTCAGGATCGTCAAACCGAAGCTGCTCATGCTTCCATGGTTTGCCCGGAGCTGGAGCTGCTTCGCCGTGCTATACGGAAAAGTCTTCAACCGCTCCAAAACCGCGGCCGCAGCTAGAGCGCGCTTCCGGCGGAGGGAGCCGAAACTTAACGACGAACTCAATTAGCCCGCGTGCCACGCTTTGCGGTGCGGCGGGCTAGCACCGCCGCACGTCGCGCAATAACAAGGGCTGCCCCCAATTCGAGCGGCCTCCATTATGTTGAACGCCGGGCCGGTCATATCGAACGGATCGATGAAGCCGCGGTCCCTACCGCCAACATGGATTCCCGGCCGATATGCGCGCGAACGATGTCCTTAGGGGGCGCCGAACGCGTGGGCAAGGGAGCCGGGGGAGTGTGCCGAGCCCGACGGAACGCACGGAATTCGCTGGCTGCAAGCAGATGCTTTCCGGCATGGCGATGCACAAACTGAACATGCGTCGACGCGTCAAGAATCCTCGCCGGGAAGGAACCATCTTCTTACAATTCTCTTTTAACCGGAAACGCGGAACTGTTCCATGCAGCCAAAGCAGCCTGTGCGCCCTCGAAGGCGTTTAAAACAAACAAGCTCTCTTGCGGACCGACTGCAAGCAAGCGCGGCCTCGGCCGCTTCAGATGCGATCGTGTTGCCGGATGGTCCGGAGCGCGAAGCGCTGCTCAAGAAAGCACGGCTCGCTGAAGCCGGCGCAAGGATCAATGCGTGGCTGACATCTCCAACTCCAACACGGCAGAATGCAAAAAGGAAGGAAAGATGAGCGGGCTCGATGAACGCACTAAAACTCGATTGGAATTCATATTGGACGAAGTCTGCTCGACCCTTCCAAAGGGAGGCGATCACGAGAGTCGCAAGTTCGTTGCCGAGCAGCTTATGCTCTGCGCGCGGGCCGGTAAGACGTCACTCGAAGAACTCGCCTATGCCGGGCAAAGGGCTCTTGTTCAGCTAAGGCGCGTGGCCTCGTCAGCGCGCAGCGATGGCCTGATCGAAGCAGGTTGAAGCAACAGCACAGGTGGACGTAAAGTCCGTTGGTGCGCGTCGCGCTTCGACGACATTGCTTCACGAGCAATATGAGGACCTGCCCCCGTACAACGATGACCTTCATGCCGCCCCCGTCCCCACGCTTTGGCTGATTTCGTTCATCGGCGCGGCGACGGTGGAAATCAGTCAAGTTGGCGCAAACTCAAGTCGAATTTCCGGGTGCCTCTCGAGCGCAACCAATTCTGCCTCGACTCGACACAGGATGGGTGGGCAAAGCAGTGAGCGACGACGACCACCTTCGCCGTCAGGGCCGACAACGCGCGGCCGGCTTGGAATTGCTGAAGCCTGCCGCCAAAACGCGCGCGCCTTCTCGAAGTCGTCCCATGCTGCTACATCGGGCACCGGCGGAATTGTCACCAATTCGCGGCGATCGAAGCCGACCAGGGCCGCATCCACGAGATCTTCGTGTTAATCGGCGTGGGGTCCCGACGCCGATCGGCCCGATAAGTGTCTGATCGACATGGTGTTTGAGGGGTCATGCTTCGTTGCCGATTTACACATGCGAACATCGGCCACATGACGGGCCGCCAACTGCAGCGCCGCCCCGGCAACGAAATCGACGTCGAGAAGGTGCTCCGGGCCTGCGCCCGGCACCGATGTGCCGTCGAGATCAACGCGCACCCGTGGCGTCTGGACCTGGATCGGCGCTGGCATCAGGCAGCGCTCGATCTTGGTTGCATGTTGAGCATCAATCCAGACGCCCATTCCATTCCGGAGCTCGACCACATTCATTGGGGCGCCGAGATGGCCCGCAAAGGCGGCGTCCCCGCGGACCGCGTCCTGAACGCGATGCTGCTCGGCGAAATCATGAAGCACCTGAAGCGGAAGCGCCGTTTTGCAGCGCGTGCCGCATGATGCCGGAAGGTGTGGGGCCAGACGGCAAGGTCATCGCCGTCTCGATTGACGGCAAGCATCGGTTCAGCAAGGTGGCCCGACCGTCGGTGACGCTCGTGGCCGGCCATGGCATCGAGGGGGACGCGCACTACGGCCCGTTCGTGAAGCATCGATATTTGGCGCGGCGAAATCCGCGATCACCCAACCTACGCCAGGTGCATCTCATGCCGAGCGAAACTCTCCTCGTCCTGCGCGCGGCCGGTTACGAGGTCGGACCTGGCGAACTCGGCGAGAACATCACCACCGCCGGTCTCGATCTCGAGGGTCTGGCTTTGAACGCCGAACTCCGGATCGGGGCATCGGCCCACATTCGTCTCACCGGCTTGAGGACTCCTTGCATTCTGATAGATCGCTTTCGATCCGCTTTGAAGGCCCGCCTCGTGAGTGACGAGCCTGGACCGCCCTTCAAAGCTGGAGTCATGGGAGTCGTGATCGAAAGCGGCGACGTCTCGCCTGGTGACGTTATCCGCGTCGATCTCCCTGCGCCACCCCACTTGCTGCTGCCGCCGCTCTGACGCACCACCGGGTCGGTTCAGCCGGTTTCGAGGTCACGAGTGGAATGGCGGCGCCAAAGCTCGATCGAGCCAACCGACCTAGCTACCTCTGCTTGCTAGCAAACATGCGCTCCAGAAAAGCGGCTTGCGCAGGCAGAATTTTCTCCTTTGCGGCGTCGACACCGAACCATTCGGCGCGGTCTACCTCTGGAAATGCCTTGCGGCGTCCGCACCTGGGCGGCCATTCGATCTCGAACGAATTGCTGATCAGGTTCGTGGGATCGAAGTCACTCTTCCCTAAAAACGCGATTACACACTTCCCGCCTCGCTGGCGGATCTCGCCCAGCGGCCGCAACGCGCCGACCGAGGCATGCGGTCCGAGCTCTTCCGCAAACTCTCGCCGGGCTGCGCGCTCTGGATCCTCTTCGACGTCGATCTCCCCCTTCGGGATCGACCAGGCGCCTGCGTCCTTGTTCCGCCAGTACGGGCCTCCGGGATGGACAAGGAGCACTTCCAGCCCATCCGCACGTTCGCGATAGGCCAGGATGCCCGCACTGATCTTTGAGCTTGACCGTTCAGGTTTCGATATAGTCATCTCGGGCAGTACCATCGGTCAAGCGGGCTCAACGCTCTCATCGTATTCGTAACCCCTTGGAAGCGGCCACGGAAGGACGGCCCATGCCGGACGGTCATTGTGTTTGCCTCCTTCCGTGAAAGCCTTCACATCAGCATCTGTCGAAGTTTCAGAGCATCAGCTGGCGCCGCGCTTTTTTGATCGTTATCAAAATAGATGTAGACGTCGATGCCGCGGTTTTTCCAGGAGCGGTTTCGTTTGGCCCATTCCTTTAACGTGCTCTCTGGGTAATGCCCTTTGTAGCGGCCGCCTGGCCCGTGTCCTCGAACGTAGACAAAGTCGGCGGTGCGCTTCCATGGCGCCGGCGCGTCGTGATGGTCTGATAGGCAAAGCGAGATATTTTGGTCCGCCAGCAGTTTCAGGATCTGGGGCGCGTACCAACTTGGATCACGAAATTCAAAACTGTACCGCCGCTTATCTGACAACAATTTGAAAAATGTTCTCAGCCGGTCGGCGTCGGCTTTGAAGTTCGGTGGAAGCTGGAAAAGGATCGGACCAACCTTGCTTCCTAAATGAGACAGTCGGTCTTCCAGCAATTCGAGACTGTTGACGGAATTCTCCGACAAGCGCTTCCAGTGGGTGATGAACTTCGATGCCTTCCAAGCGAAGACGAAATCTCTCCCCGTCAGCTCGCGCCAGGTCTTGACGGCTTCCGGCGTCGGCGTCCTGTAGAACGCCCCATTTAACTCTGTCGTCTGAAACTGACTCGCATAGAATTGAAGCTGCGACTTGAGCGGGAGCCCCTTCGGGAAAAAAGGTCCTCGCCATGAATCATAATGCCAGCCCGACGTGCCGATCAGAACGCGAGCCATCGCTTTACGGCTTCATGACAACCTTGATGCAGCCGTCCTTCTTGGCGCGGAAGGTCTTATAAAGTTCCGGCCCCTCCTCAAGCGTGGCGCGATGCGTAATTACGAACGACGGGTCGATTTCGCCCTTCTCGATCCGTTCGAGTAGGTTGGGAAGATAGTGCTGCACGGGTGTCTGGGCCATGCGGAACGTCAGGCCGCGGTTGATCGCGGATCCCATCGGGATCTTATCGAGAAGGCCTCCATACACACCGACGATCGACACCGTTCCGAAATTGCGGCAGCAATGAATTGCCTGTCGAAGCACATGCGGGCGGTCCGTGCCCATGAAGGTTGCGACCTTGACCCGATCGACCACGGCATCGAAGCCGGAGCCGATGTCAGGTTCTGTCCCCACGGCGTCGATGCAGGCATCGGCGCCGCGACCGTCCGTCAAATCCTGGATGCGGTCGTAGATATCTTCCTTCTTGAAATTCAATGTCATCGCGCCGGATGCCTGCGCCAGCGCCATCCTCTCCGGTACGGTATCGATGGCGATAACCCGTTCGGCGCCCAACAGGAATGCGCTCTTAATCGCAAACTGACCCACGGGACCACAGCCCCACACGGCGACCGTCTCGCCGCCTTTGAGATTGCAGAAATCGGCGGCCATGAAGCCGGTCGGGAATATGTCGGACAGGAACAGGACCTGCTCGTCGCTGAGGCCTTGCGGCACCTTGATGGGGCCGACGTCGGCGTAGGGTACGCGCAGGTACTCGGCCTGCCCACCTGAGTACCCGCCGAGCATGTGGGAGTACCCGAACAGGCCGGCCGGCGAATGTCCCCACAGCTTCTCGGCCATCTTGTGGTTAGGGTTCGACCGCTCGCAGCCAGAAAAGAAGCCCTTCTTGCAGAAGAAACACTCGCCGCAGGAGATCGTGAACGGCATCACTACCCTGTCGCCAACTTTGAGCTTCTTGTTGTCGGCTCCGACCTCGACGACTTCGCCCATAGTTTCATGGCCCAGGACATCGCCCTTTTCCATCGACGGCATCACGCCGTCGAACAGATGGAGATCCGAGCCACAGATGGCACAGGCCGTAACCTTGATGATGGCATCTCGCCCGTCCTGGATCGTCGGATCCGGCACCGTCTCGCAGCGGATGTCGTTTTTGCCGTGCCAAGTCAGCGCCTTCATCGGGTTTCTCCATCGGAATGTCGGAGACACAAACGCTGGGCGGAGATTCCGTTCCTGTTGCCAACGGGATGCAAAAGGAACACCAGTTTGTCCGGGGGGTTGGGTCTTTGACCTGACCCCACGGAGATACTCTATGACGGCTACCCGACGATTCGCGATCGTGACCGGCCAGCGATCAGGAGGTCGTATCCCTCCTTGGCGCAGCGCTTGGCCAGTTCCAAACCGATGCCTGTCGAGGCGCTCACTTGATCTTCAACTTCGATAACAGAGTCCGATCAATCCTCTGGCGGATTTGCTCAAAATCGCATTGGGCTGGCTTTTTATCGGGTCGCCACCGCAGGATGGAAGTGCCGTGGCGGAACCGGCCGCCCGTAAAATGATCGTAGGAGACTTCGACTACGTATTTCGGCTTCACTGGCTGCCATTCCGCAGACCGTTTGGTCGACCATCGGCTCGGACCACCTGGAGCGTTTCCCGTAAAGCTTCGATCTTGCTTTATTGCCTCAAGCTTGTCGGTGAGAGCCGGCTTGTCCTTGGCTTTGATACCCGACGAAAACCCCACGTGATGAAGCAGGCCATCGGCGTCGTAGAGCCCGAGAAGAATAGAGCCGACGACCCTCCGACCTGATTGAACGTTTTCCCCATGCCGGAAGCCGCCGATGACGCAATCCGCGCTTCGGTAACGCTTGATCTTTTGCATGCCGTCGCGGTTGCCCGCTTGATACGGGAGATCGACGCGCTTGGCGATCACGCCATCGCTTCCGCCTCCCGCCGACGCAAGCCAGCGATGGGCGTCCTTTAACTTCAGACTGGCGGGAGAGAGACGAAAACGGCCTGCGCTCGTGAAGTGACGCGCAGCGAATTCTTCGAGCAACGGCCGCCGCTTTGCGAGCGATTTGGTCTCAAGCTCGATCCTACCCTCCTTCAGAATGTCGAACGCCAAAAACAAAGCCGGCGTTTGCTCCGCCAGCTTCTTCACGCGGCTCGCAGCCGGATGGATGCGTTGCAAGAGATCGTCGAATGAAAATCGGCCTTCGATCGGAACTACGATCTCGCCGTCCAGGATGAAACGGTTCTCGCGTAACTCAAGCGCGGCAGCAGCAAGCTCCGGAAAATAGCGCCTTAAATCCTGACCCGACTTCGAATACATGGTGACGGCGTCAGCGTCGCGCGTCAGCAAACAACGGAAACCGTCCCATTTGGGTTCGTATTGCCATTCATCGCCGATCGGGATGGCGTCGACCGATCGCGCTTCCATAGCCTCGATATGATGGCGATCGTTCCTCAAGCCGCCCTGCGCTTCCGGCCGCGTTGGGTCGCCCCTCGTTTCCGACCCTTCGGTGACGTCGTGGCTTTCTTGCGGCCCAGGCTTTGCTTCAGCGCATCCATCAAATCGATGACGTTGCTTTCCTCTTCCTTTTCTTCTGGCGCTTCGATCGTCTTGCCCGCGGCCTTGCGCTTGACCAGCGCCTTCAGCGCAGTCTCATACTTGTCCTTGAATTTGTGCGGATCGAATTTGGAGGCCTTTGTGTCGAGGATATGGGCCGCAAGGTCGACCATATCCTTCGACACCTTCGGACTGGGTATATCGCCGAAGTAATCGTCCTCGTCCCTCAATTCGTAAGGATATCGGAGGGTTGTGCCAAGCAGCCCCTTGCCTAGGGGTTTCAGCGCAATGACATGCTCCCTGTTTGCAAGGACAACGCGCGCAAGAGCGACCTTGTCTTTTCGCTTCATGGCGTCGCGGATCACGGCAAAAGCATCCACCCCAGCTTTGCCGTTGGGCACGATATAATAGGGCTTGTCTAGATATCGCTCATCAATCTCCTCGGCTGGAACGAAGTCGTCGATTTCGATCGTGTGGGTGCTTTCGAGCTTCACGGCCTCGAGCTCTTCCTCGTCGATCTCGACATACCGGCCCTTGGATAGTTCGTAGCCCCTGCCCTTATGGTCCCTGTCCACGACCCGGCCCGTCTGCTCGTCGACCAACTGCTGTTTCAGCCTGTGGCCGGTCTTGGTGTTGATCTGATGAAAATGGGTCTTCTCGGCCTGGGTCGAGGCTGGGTAGAGGGAAATCGGGCAGGTGACGAGCGAGAGCTTAAGTGAGCCATTCCAATAGGCACGAGGCGCCATTTCGATCCTCCGGTTGGGTGGAACTTTAACCGCCGCGGGAACTTTCCGTTCCGTCTCTCTCCGATCTCGACGGTGCCGGCATGGTCAAGAAGCTGCTTGCAAGATACCGAGCCAAACGCGATTTCACCAAGACGGCCGAACCCCGCGGAAGTGCTGAGGTCAAGGCGTCGAAGAGCCTCCGATTCGTGATTCAGAAGCATGCGGCATTGCACCTGCACTATGATCTGAGATTGGAATTGGATGGCGTCTTCAAATCCTGGGCTGTCACCAAGGGACCTTCCCTCGATCCGCATGACAAGCGGCTCGCCGTCGAGGTCGAGGATCATCCACTGGATTACGGCGACTTCGAAGGCACCATTCCAAAGGGCCAGTACGGCGGAGGTACCGTCATGGTCTGGGATCGCGGATACTGGGACTGTGAGGATCCCGAGGCTGGCTATGCAAAGGGCAAGCTGGATTTCACTCTCGAGGGTGAAAAACTCTATGGCGGCTGGGTTCTGACCCGGATGCGCCAGCGAGACGGCGAAAAGCGCGCCAACTGGCTTCTGATCAAGCATCGCGACGAGTGTGCCCGGGAAGGGAAGAAAAACCGCATTCTGGAGGAGGACAGGTCAGTCGCCTCAGGCCGATCGATGGACGAGATCACGGCGGGCAAAGGTCGGGGACCCAAGCCGTTCGTCACGGCCAATAAATTGCGGATGAGATCGCGCGCGCCCGCAAAAGCGGAATGGAAATCGCACCGTGCTGCGGCGCGCTCGTCGCCGACGCACAAGGGTTCGCGCGCTATCGCGGGACGAAGCCGGCGCTCCGCCGCAAAGAAGTCTTCCAAAAATACCCGGGCTGCTTCCGATGGCATGCCGCCGTTCGTCTCGCCGCAATTATGCGTTTCGGTGGATCGTCCGCCGGCAGGCACCGATTGGGTCCACGAGATCAAGTTCGACGGATATCGCATCCAGGTTCGGGTCGAGGACGGCAGTGTTACCTTGAAGACCCGCAAAGGCCTGGATTGGACGTCCAAATTTAGGGCGATCGCAACGGCCGCCGCCGCACTGCCCAACTGCATCGTTGATGGCGAGATCGCTGCGCTCGATCATCGCGGTTCTCCGGATTTCGCGGGTCTGCAGGCTGCCCTGTCGGACGAAAAGACCGGTGACCTGATCTTTTTCGCCTTCGATCTTATTTTTCTTGGTGGGCAGGATTTACGCCGGGAAAGCGTTACCGATCGCAAGCAGAAGCTGAAGCGATTACTCGAGAAGGCATACGGGAAGGATCAGGCCGAAATTCGCTATGTCGAGCATTTCGAAACAGGGGGCGATGCGGTCCTCAAATCTGCTTGCCGCATGTCTCTGGAAGGCATCGTCTCAAAACAGGCCAGCGCGTCGTACGTGTCCGGACGGACAGACACCTGGACCAAGGCCAAGTGCCGGGCTGGGCACGAGGTGGTCATCGGCGGTTGGAATAGTAACGGGAGCCAGTTCAAATCTCTCATGGTCGGGGTGTATCGCGGCGATCACCTGGTCTATGTCGGCAATGTCGGAACGGGCTATGGCGCCGACAAGGTATCGCGCCTGATGCCGAAGCTGAAGGCTGCGGCCTCCGAGACCAATCCGTTCGGCGGCAAGGATGCGCCTCGCAAGAAGTCCGGAATGCATTGGTTGAAGCCGGAACTCGTGGCTGAGATCGAGTTTGCGGGGTTCACCGGCGCCGGCATGATCAGGCAGGCCGCGTTCAAGGGGCTGCGCCAGGACAAACCCGCCAAGGAAGTGGAAACCGAAGGACCGGCACCGGCCGATCAGGTCGAGATCGCAGAGCCAACTCCCAAACACGCGAGGAAACGGCCCGCGACATCATCGAGCGGTTCCTCTGACGGACTGGTGATGGGGGTCGCTCTCAGCCGTCCCGACAAGATTCTGTGGCCCGACGAAGGGCAAGGCGCGATCACGAAGCTCGATCTCGCAATGTATTTCGAGAGTGTCGGCGACTGGATGATCCAACATCTGAGAGGCCGCCCATGCTCGATTATCAGGGCTCCGGACGGTATCGAGGGACAGCGCTTCTTTCAGCGTCACTCGATGAAGGGCGGATCTAGTCTGCTCGAGCAGGTCACCGTTTCCGGCGATCGCAAGCCCTATGTCCAGATCGACCGCGTCGAGGGTCTGGCAGCCGTGGCCCAAAGCGCCGGCGTCGAACTTCATCCCTGGAACAATCAGCCGGGCGAGCCAGCCCTGCCCGGCCGTCTCGTGTTCGACCTGGACCCGGCGCCGGACGTGGATTTCGAGGCCGTCATCACCGCCGCAACGGAAATGCGCGACCGGCTCGCCGAGCTAGGTCTTGTGTCATTTTGCAAGACGACCGGCGGCAAAGGTTTGCACATCGTGACGCCGCTTGCCCGGCCGAAGAAGGCACAAAAATTCGATTGGGCCTCCGCCAAGCAGTTCGCGCGTGAGGTCTGCAGCCAAATGGCGAGCGACAGTCCGGACCGCTACCTGATCAACATGAGCAAGGCAAAGCGAAGCGGAAAGATATTCCTGGACTATCTCCGGAATGACCAGTTCTCGACCGCGGTCGCGCCGCTTTCCCCGCGGGGCCGATCGCATGCCCCGGTCTCGATGCCGATCGTCTGGGCGGAGGTCAGGCGAGGCCTGAATCCTTTGCAATTTACCATTCAGACTGTTCCTGGCCTGCTCAAGAAGTCGAAGGCTTGGGACGACTATTGTCAGGCCGAACGTCCTCCGCTGCAAGCCATAGCGAATTTGGCAAGGCAATGTCGGCTCATTCGTGCAGCCTGACGAAACAGCGGTTCAGTACATTGGATGCCGCACTTGGAAATGTACGAAGCGGTGGAGTGACGACCAGTAATGAAATGGACGCCGACAACATGCTGAGCAAGTTTGCGCGAAGGCGCCTACCGACAAGGGGGCTTTACGAAACCTCGGAACAGAGGCATGCATGCCGCTAAAGGACCAGATCAAAAATCTGACGCGCAAGCTGGTCGAGGACAAGCCCGACGAAGCTGCCCTTGGCCGCATGGTCCGTCGCATGGTCCGGAAGAGCACGGTAACGCGCCTTCATTTCAGGGATGACGGCATCATTCCCAATCATCCGCATTGGCCCTTGCTGGTTTATCGCCGCGCCGTCACGCTCGCGCGCGGCTACGATCCGGCAGCAAGCATTGATGCGCTGTTCTCCGCTAATGGGTGGGGCCGCTCTTGGCGCGACAGCATCTATGACTTTCTTCATTACCACTCGCAAATCCACGAGGTTCTCGGCGTCGCGAAGGGCCATGCCATCGTGGAGTTTGGGGGCATCAAGGGAAAGCGCATCATGGTACGGGTGGGCGATATCGCAATCCTTCCGGCGGGCACCGGCCATCGCCTGATCGAGGCAAGCAAGGATTTACTGATCGTCGGCGCCTACCCGGCGGATGGAACCTACGACGAATGCACGGATACGCGCGATGCCGTCGAAGCGCGCAAACGCATTGCGAAAACGAAGCGGCCCAAAAGCGATCCCGTACACGGAAAGCGCGGCGGACTCCTTGAAGCATGGAAGCGAGGTCACAACTGACGGATCGATTCGATAACCTGCGGCGAATCTAGCCAAGCGCGGCAGCGGTCGCGAAGATTCGACGTCGCGGCAGCGAACTCAACCAGTTTCAGACGCAGTATCTGATGGGCCGCGTCAGAAGGTCAAAACCATGAACGAACAAACCGCCCGCGTCTGGGATCTCATCGAAAAGTCGGAGCATGTATGCTGACGACCCGCCTGCACCAGCGCGATCAGGACGACGACGACAGCCAGCATCATTTCGGGCATGAAGCGCTGATAGCCGTAGCGAATACCGAGATCGCCGAGGCCGCCGCCGCCAACCGCACCAACCATGGCAGAATAGCCGAGCAGGCTGACGAGAGCGGGCGGCACAGCCGCCCGCCCGCTCGCGTCATGGAAGACGGGTACATCCGCCGCGTCCCATGTCACTTCCGGTTCTTGTCGAGAGCCTGCGCCATTTCGAGATGGTGCTGCAAATGCGGCAAGGTCTTTCCGGCCCAGTCCTTCAGTTTCGGATTGTCGCCGCCCTTGGCATAGCGCTCGAAGAGGGAAACGGCATCCTTGTGCGCGCTGACCTGCATCGGATCGTATTCGGAAACAAAATCCTCGGGCTTCGTGTCATTCAGCTTGTCGATCTTCTTCTGCGATGAACTGTCGAGCGCGGCCGGAATCTCCGCCTTGACGTCGCCGCTGGTGACGAGCGCCTTCAATTCGGTGCTGGTCTTGGTGTGGTCGGTGACCATTTGCTCGGCGAATTTCCTTTCGTCGGCATTGCCCTTCTGAAGCGCGATTTTGGCAGCGGCAATCTCGGTCATATCGCTGATAGCCGCTTCCTTTACGAAATCCGCGGTCGTGGGCGCAATGCCAAGGGTGGAATTGACGCCGGTTTTCTCGCCAACCGACTGGGCAAGCGCGGCGGATGAAAGAAAGCAGGCAAAAACAGCAATAAAAGCGGCGCGTTTCATGGGACGACCTCAAGGCTGGATTCCCGGCGGCAGGCCGGGGAATGTCCGCCTAACGGAGGAAGCGGGAACTAGTTCCATACGGCACTCTTATCGTCGCGCACGTAGCGAGACATGGCGCCGATATACGGCGCCGCGGTTTACCGGACGGCTGTCTCATTTTGCCCGCGGGGAACACCTTGACCACTTCAAAGCTCACGCCAAAAGTCCAGAGACGCGCCACCTTTCGCTTTAAGAACTTTTTCAAGAAACTTGGTCCCGGCCTCATCACCGGCGCGTCCGACGACGACCCTTCCGGCATCGGCACTTACAGCCAGGCAGGGGCGCAGCTTGGCTTTGGTATCGGCTGGACGATGCTTCTCACCTACCCGCTGATGGTCGCCATCCAGGAAATCTCGGGCCGCATCGGTCGCGTCACCGGCCATGGCATCGCAGGCAATGTCTGCCGAAACTATGGCCCTGCCTGTGTCTGGAGCCTTGTCGTTCTTCTCTTCATCGCCAATACGATCAATATCGCGGCCGACCTTGGCGCCATGGCTGATGCGCTGAAACTTCTCATCGGCGGACCCGGCATCCTTTATGTGGTGGCGTTCGGCGCGGTCTCCATCCTGGCGCAGATATTCTTCAACTACGACCGCTATGTCGCCATCCTCAAATGGCTGACGCTTTGTCTCTTCGCCTATGTCATCGCGCTCGCCGTCGTTCACGTGCCCTGGGGGCAAGCGGCCCGAGGCATTCTCATTCCGCAGATTCAATGGAATGGCGGCTTCCTGACCACGCTCGTCGCCATTCTCGGCACGACCATCTCGCCCTATCTGTTCATCTGGCAATCCTCGACCGAAGCCGAGGAACAACGCGTCGACCACAAGAAGACACCCCTAAAGAAGGACGCGACCGACGCGCGCGAGGAATTCCAGCGCATCCGCCTCGACACGATGATTGGCATGGCTTTCTCCAATCTCATCGCTATATCGATTATCATTACGACGGCGGCGACGCTTCATGCCCACGGCAAGACCGATATCGCAAGCTCCGCCGATGCCGCCAAGGCACTGGAACCCATCGCCGGACCCTTCGCCGGCCTGATTTTTTCGCTCGGCATCATCGGCACCGGCCTTCTTGCCATTCCCGTGCTGGCAGGCTCAACCGCCTATGCCATTGGCGAAGGCCGCAAGTGGAAAGTAGGGCTGTCCCGCAAGCCGCGCGAAGCCGTCGCATTCTATACGGTGCTGGCGCTTTCCGGCCTGGTAGGCATCGGTCTCAATTTCACGCCCATCGACCCCATGAAGGCGCTCTACTGGAGCGCGGTCATCAACGGCGTCCTTGCTGCGCCCGTCATGGTCATCCTCATGTTGCTGGTGCGCCGCAAAGAGGTCATGGGAAAACTGGTCGTCAAGGGCTGGCTCTATTGGCTGGGATGGGCCTCGACCGTGGCCATGGGCTTTTGCATTATCGGAATGGCCGTAAGCCTGTTCACAGGCGGGCACTGAGCCCAAGTTCCGCCTTGCACCCCAGCGTCTCCTGGCAGACAAAACGCCGCATGCGGGGCTTTTCTTGGCGGGTCTGGGTGGTGGCGCTCGTTATTCTGGCGAGCGGGATGGCGGCTGCGCTGGCCGAGCCCGAAAAAAGACCGATGACGACAAGCCCGCCGACCCCGACACCGGGGAGAGCACTGTAGAAGAAAAGACGCTCGGCCTCCTGCCGCAGCCGTTTCAGTCCTATGGGGTCAAGTTCGCTGCGACCTATATCGGCGAGAGCCTCGGCAATGTTTCGGGCGGGCTCCGGCGTGGCGCCATTTACGAGGGACGGCTCAACCTTGCCGTCGACATAGACCTTGGGCGACTGGCCGGGTGGGAGCAATGGGCGTTTACGCCAACGTCTTTCAGATCCACGGGCAAGGACTTTCACGGAATTATCTCCAGAACTATCTGGTCGTCAGTGGCATTGAAGCGCTGCCCGCGACGCGTCTCTACGAAGCCTATGTTGAAAAACAGTGGGGCGCCAAGACCGTGTCGCTGAAATTTGGGCAACTTGCCGCGGACTCCGAATTCTTCAACACCAAATACACCGTCCTGACCAACGCCTCGATGGGATGGCCCGCCATCACTTCCCTCGACCTCTTGAGCGGCGGCCCGTCGCCGCCGCTCTCGGCCATGGGCGCGCGCGTTCTTGTCAACTTTAACGAAAGCTGGTCCGCGCTCGCCGGCATCTTCGACGGCAACCAGGCGGGGTACGGCACTGATGATCCCCAGCAGCGCGATCGCTACGGGCTTAACTTTCGCGTCACCGACGCGCCGCTGCTTCTTGGGCAATTGCAATATGCCTGGCACAACAAGAAAGGCGATCCGGGCCTTGCGGGAAGCATCAAGCTTGACGGGTGGCAGAACTTCGGCCGCTATGATGATTTGCGCTACGCCTCAAACGGCGTCTCCTTCGCCAGCCCGCTCGCCGCCACGCAGCCCGCGATGTTGCGCGGCGATAGCGGCATCTGGGCCATCGCCGAACAACAAGTCCTGAAAGTGAAGGGGTCAGACGATAGGGGCATCGGCGTTTTTGCACGCGTGGCGGAAAGCCCCTCCCGCGCAAGCCTGATTGATTTCTACGCCGATGCGGGGGTTGAGTTCATCGGTCTTGCCGACGCACGGCCCGACGACAAATTCGGCATCGCGGCAGGCTATGCGCATGTGGGGCGCGCCGCGCAGGCGCTCGACGCGGACTTTGCAGCCGCCACTCCTTCATGGCCAAGGCGCAGCTTCGGGAGTCTCATCACAGCAGTCTACCAATACCAGATCCGCGACGGCTGGACCGCGCAACCCAATCTTCAATACATCATCCGGCCCGGCGGCGGAGCAACCGATCCGGTGGGGCCGCAGCCCGGCCGCGCCTTGCGCAACGCCACGGTGCTGGGGCTTCGCACCACGCTCAAATTCTGAACAGCCATCTGCTTGCGACCCGTTGCTCCATCCGGGCTGTTCTACCCGGATAAAACGCTTATCCCAGCTTCGGCCGGCGCGAGGCTTCCCCAGGGCATTCACGAACCCCCATCCGGATATAGTCGGTCACGCGCGGCACGGTTGCGATATCGGCGGCCACGGCATCGCAGCCCGCATCACGCAGCGCTTCCGCCGAAAAACCGCCCGTCAGGAGACCAATGCTGGCCGTGCCCGCGCGCAACGCCGCCCTGGCATCGGACGGCGTATCGCCGACCATCACCGCGTATTCGGGTGACGCCCCCAGAGCCCGAAGCGCGCTTTCAAGAATGCCAGGGGTAGGCTTGCCCTCAGGCACATCCGCGCCGCAGCTGATGGCTCTGATGAAGGGATCGATGCCAAGTATTTCGCGGTACCGCCCAAGGCTCTTGCCCCTGCAATCGGTTGCGAGCGCCAATGCCGTATCCACCCTGCTCAAACTGCGCAGCGTATCCCGCACATGGGGAAAGGACCTTACCTCCATAAGGTAGTCACGCTCGAAATTCGCGCCGCGCTCCTTCAGGATTTCGTTCCGCGCTTTTTCGGACACCTCCGGCAGCAAGGCTTCAAGCATATCCGTGCCATCCATGCCCGACAGCGCCTGAAGCGCCTCGCGGGACACGGGATGGCCGGCATCCGCCAGCGTTTCCTGCCAGCAGCGAAGGCTTAGTGGGACGCTGTCGACCAGCCTCCCCTCGATATCGAAAAGGATGGAGTACTTATGCATACTCTTCTCTCTTGAACGGAACTACCGAGCGCAACAAAAGGTTCATAAAAATGCAATGACGAAAGAACTCGATGCCAAGCTCAAAACCGCCCTCGATGAATCCCGGCTCCTCATCCTGGGCGCGCAGGTGTTGTTCGGCTTTGCCTTTCAGGGCGTCTTTCAGGAGCTCTTCCGCAATGTCTCGCCGGCAAGCCGCTGGCTGCAAGGCGCGGCACTTGCGCTTTTGTGCGCGAGCGTCGGACTTCTGATTGCGCCCTCGATGTATCACCGGGTGGCCTGCCGCGGGCAAAGCCGCCATCGCGCTATCCATGTGGCAGGAACCCTGACCGGCTGGAGCCTCTTGCCGTTTACACTTGGCCTTGGAGCCTCGGCCTTCGTCGTGTTCGACACCATGGCCGGGCGCGAATTCGGGATTGCCATGGGCGCGGCTCTGGCCGCAACCGGCCTTGCGCTGCTCTTCGGCCTCGGTATGGCGCTTCGAAAGCAGGCCAAGCCGTTTCCGCCCGAGAGCGAGACGCCGCTCAAGCCGAGGATAGAGCAACTGCTCACGGAAGCCCGCGTCATCATTCCGGGCGGCCAGGCGCTGCTCGGCTTTCAGTTCGTTGCCACCCTCACCAAAAGTTTTCACGATCTGCCCGGCTGGGTGCAGGCCGTGCATGCCGCGGGGCTCATTGCCGTGGCGCTATCCGTCCTCCTGCTGATGACGCCCGCCGCGCTGCATCGCCTGGCGTATCACGGCGAAGACGACCCGGAGTTCTTCCGCATCGGCTCCGGACTCGTCATTGCGGCAGCATTGCCCCTTGCGCTCGGTATCGCGGCCGACATCGCAGTCGTGTTTCATGTCGTGAGCAAGGACACAGCCGTGGCCATCCTGTCCGGCGTCGCCGCGTTCCTTGCGCTCATGATGGCATGGTATGTTTTTCCGCTCGCGCATCGCGGGGCGTCCCATGGGAACGCTTAAGGCCTCCCGCGGCGACCGGGCGGCGCATCTTTGCATCGACATGCAGCGGCTTTTTGCCGAAGGAGGACCATGGCCCACACCCTGGATGCCCCGCGTATTGCCGACGATTGAGAAGCTCGTCGCCCGCGCGCCGGAGCGCACCATCTTCACGCGCTTCATTCCTCCGAACGCGCCCGAGGACGCCTCCGGGATGTGGCGAGCCTATTACGCCAAATGGCCACATGTGACGCAGCAGACCATGGATCGCGACTTGCTTCGTCTCGTGCCCGAGCTCGAAAGCTTCGCGCCGCCAGCCCACATCGTCGACAAGCCCGTCTATTCCGCTTTCGCCACAGGCGCCTTGCGGGCGTATCTTCAGGACAAGGACGTCGACACGCTGCTCGTGACCGGCTCCGAGACCGATGTCTGCGTGCTCGCCACCGTGCTCGATGCCGTCGACTGCGGCTACCGGGTCATTGTCGTGAAAGACGGGCTTTGCTCCTCATCCGATGCTGCCCATGAAGCCTCGCTTCATCTCTATTCCCAGCGCTTCGACATCCAGATTGAGCTCGCTGAGGCTGACGAGGTGCTGGAGACGTGGCGGCCCTAGAACGGCATGAAGCTTCGATGACGTCAGGAACGACGCGGTTCTGCCGGCGTTTGGCTTTTTTCACCAATACAACGCTGGAGAAAGCCATGGCAGAACGCGAGACAGGAAATCTTATCGGCAGCGACAAGGTGGAAGGCACCGCCGTTTATGGCGCCGATCAGGAGAAGATTGGCAGCATCGAGCGCGTCATGATTGACAAGGTGTCGGGCAAGGTCGCCTACGCCGTATTGAGCTATGGCGGCTTTCTTGGCATCGGCGACGACCATTATCCGACGCCCTGGTCCAGCCTCACCTATGACACCAACCTCGGTGGCTACCGCACTAACATCACCAAGGACCGGCTCGACAAGGCGCCGCGCTACGCAAGCGAAAATGACTGGAGCTGGGATCGCGAAAACGACCAGCGCGTCTACGACTATTACCAGGCCTCTCCTTACTGGTGACAAGGCCGCCGTCAGAAGCCCTTCAAACCAGCGCCGGGCTTTCGGCCGTGGAACCACGTCCGGTTCCGCAGCTTATCATCACGATTTCATTCCAACGGAGGCACGCCATGAGCAAGACCAAGACCCTGAACGATCTTTTCCACGACACCCTCAAGGACATCTACTTCGCAGAAAAGAAGATCTTGAGCGCCCTGCCGAAGATGGCCAAGGCGGCCCAGAGCGAAGAATTGCGGGCCGCGTTCGAGAAGCACCAGGTAGAGACCGAAGGCCAGATTGAGCGGCTGGAATCGGTGTTCGAGGCCATCGAGGCCCGTCCGCAAGGCAAGACCTGCGATGCCATCATGGGCATTCTCGATGAAGGCAAGGAAATCATGTCCGAATACAAGGGCGCGCCAGCGCTCGACGCCGGCCTGCTCGCCGCGGCCCAGGCCGTCGAGCACTACGAGATTTCTCGCTACGGCACGCTCATCACCTGGGCGGGCGAACTCGGCCTTACCGATGCCGTGAAGCTTCTGAAAGAAACGCTGGCCGAAGAGAAGAAAACCGACGAGACCCTGACCAGCCTTGCGAAAAGCGTCGTCAATGCCGAGGCGGAAGCCGCCTAGTTTTGGTCAAGCGTCGTTCAGTCATGGGTTATTGAGGCGGGCCGCTTCAATAACCCAACTGACTCTTGATGCGACCTGGCCAAGTCTTAAGAAGTCTTGCAATCGCGGAGGAATGCCCATGGCGAAGAAAGCCAAAAAAACCAAGAAGGCGAAAAAGCGCCGTTACGCGAAGAGCTCCGGCAGCGACGTCAAAAGCGAGATGCGCCGGTACAAGAAGGGCTCTGCCAAGAGCGGGCGCGGCGGCAAGGGCGGCAAGGTGAAAAGCCGCAAACAGGCGATTGCCATAGGCCTCTCGAAAGCCCGCAAGAAGGGCAAGAAAGTGCCAAAGAAGAAATCCCGGTCTTAAGCCAGAGCTTCTGCCCGCACGGCACGTCCATGCGGGCATTTTTTCTGCGTGCAAGAAAGAGGCGGACGCGCTAGAACGCGGGCGCGCTCGCCCGCGTCCTGCGCCGTGTCGCGGAGCCAGGTGTACAGGCGATGAGCTACTTGTGGCCCCGCGCCACGAAAACATCGATGTCCTACATGGTAGCTTCCCGAAGGAGACCGTGGCTTGCAGTAAGCGTAAACGGGAAGAGGGCTTCGGCAGAAACCGTCTCTTCGTTCAACCCGCCGCTGGATGAAGTCGCGCTCCAGATCCGAGAGCGGGATTGCGAGCAGTTTGCGATACCGCGCGATGTTGCTGCGATGGGCGCGCAGGGCGCACATCTGAAAGCAGCCGCCCGCCCGTGACGGGGCCGCTACGCGGCCCGCGGCAAATCCCGCGGGCGCCGCTCAAGATGCCGCCGCAAAGCATCGCTTTCGATGTCGATGCGTTCCTGAAAGCGCCTGCGCTCCGGCCCGTCGGCCGTGTCCCGGAGCCAGGTGTAGTAGGCGATGATCTTCTCATGGCCTCGCGCCACAAACGCATCCACGTCAAACATGGCGGCTGCCCTGGCCGACGTCGTTCACGGTCGGAAGCGTGAAGGGGAAGAGGGCCTCCACCGAAGCGTTCTCTTCGTTCAACCGGCGTTCAATGAAAGCCCGCTCCAGATCCGAGAGCGGGCTCGCGAGCAGCCTTCGATAGCGCGCGATATTGCTGCGATGCGCGCGGAGACGTGCCAGGGTCTCGTCCAGCATGCCGGTGCTCCTCATGCTGCCACCGCCCGTTCGGTTGAACGCAAGCGGCAGGGCTTGCCGCCCGGCGGATGACGCGGCCCGCCATCCAGCTCACACAAGGCTTCAAGAATGGCATCGATGGAGACCGGCTGCTTGAGGCCCTTCGGTGAGCGCATCGCAGGGCAGGATGCGATAGCGGAAGCGTCCGATGCCTAGGATGCAAGGATGGCCCGCTTCTCGGAAAGCGTGAGCCCCTCATGCCGGACCACGTCTCGCGGATGCTCAAAGACCGTGCCCGGATGCAAAAGCGCGTTGAAATCGAAAACGTTGTCGTCGGCGGTCGTCGGCCGCATGGGATCCTCCTGTTCATTGACGATAGTCAAGGAAGCCGAGCGGTTTTCATGCCGCGCGGCTTCCACTAGCGCCCTTAGCTCGCTGGCGTTAAGCCGCCTTGGCTTCCAGTTGCTGCACGTTGTCCCTGCCGCCGCCATTGATGGCGATGCGCCGCGGCTTCATCGCTTCCGGCACCTCGCGCACGAGCTCAATGGTCAGGAGCCCGTTGTCGAAGGATGCGTGCTTGACCTGCACGTAATCCGCAAGGCTGAACTGGCGCTTGAAATTGCGGGTCGAGATTCCCCGATGCAAAAACTGCCGCTCGCCTTTCTCGGGCCTCGCTCCCTCGATCGTGACGGTGTTCTGCTCGGCCGTGACCGAGATGTCTTCCGGCGCGAAACCGGCGACCGCCAATGAGATCTGATAGCGGTCTTCACCCAGCCGCTCAATATTGTAGGGCGGGTAATTATCCTCGCCGGCCCGCTGGGCCATTTCGGCAAGGTCGAACAGGCGATCGAAACCGACGGTCGAACGCCAGAGGGGCGAAAAGTCGTAACTGCGCATAGCCAAATCCTCCAAAGAGCAAGATGGTTACGAGCGGCACCGGACACGACCGGTGCCCGTCTCACCTGACCAGGCCCTACCGGCGCCCGGCCGCCATCCTTCGATGGCGACAAAAAAATTAGCAAAGCGGTTTTTGGTTTCAAGAGGGGGCAGAAAAATTTTTTTAAGGGGCCACCGGAGGCCTGCCCGGGGCCGCATCGGCGGGGCGCCGGCGCTCCGATGGCGCAGAAGCGTCAGCCCGTCAGCCCGCGCTTGCGCTACCAAATTGCGCGGCATGCCGTCTTGCGAACTGCTCAAAGCGTGTCGGCTCGACGCCGAACGCCCTGTGACGCTTCGAGACTGACATGCGATTGCGGGTGCCTGCGCCGCTCCGCTGCCTGTTTGCCCAGCGCACCGATCATGAAGGGCGGCAATCCAGCCGCTTCCATGCCGCGGCGATGCGTCTCGGGATCAATCGGCTCATAGTGGACAGGCTTGCCTGTAACCGTCCCGATGGTTTCGGCGATTTCGGCCATCGTCAGGGCTTCAGGACCCGTAATGTCCAGCGATGCATTTTCAAAACGTGGACGGGTCAGAACCCCGAATGCGATTTTCGCGACATCGAGGATGTCGACCGGCGACAACGCGATATCCGAGTGCGGAAGAGGGAGAACGCCCTTCCCGGCGATGGCGGGCACCGACCGGAGATAGACCTGCATGAACTGGGACGGGCGCAGATGCGTCCAGGCAAGGCCGGACTGTTCGAGATGATCCTCGATGTCCTCGTGCATTTGCGTGAAAGGAAAGGCCGCGGCATCGAAGCCGATGCCGGACTCGCGGCCGGAGAATTTCACCACGGCCGCAACGCCCATGGCCTTGCAGGCGTCGATGAAGGCGGTTTGCGTTTCCACCATATCCGGCGTCGCGCTCGATATCAGCAGCGCGCGGTCGACGCCTTCCAGCGCGGGCCCCACGGTCTCGCGCCGCGCCATGTCACCCATCACGACCTCAACGCCTTCCAGTCCTGCGATGGCATCCGCCTTTCCGCCGTCGCGCACCAGCGCCCGCACGGGCACCTTGTTGTTTGCAAATTCCTTAACGATGGCCGAGCCGCTGAGGCCTGCCGCGCCGGTAACCAAAATCATGCGTTGCTCCAAATGAGGTTGTGACCTCAACGAGACGTGCCGAAAGGGGCAAAGGATTCCCTGGCCCCCGAAATTTTTTCAAGGCAGCCCGAATCCTTTCGTGGGTCCCGGCCGTCTTTCGTGATGAGCCCTTCAACAGGAGACCCACCCATGGCCCTTACGCTCGTGCAATACCGCGTCAAACCCGCGATGATTGAAGAGAACCAGCGCCTTATCGAAGCCGTGTTCGCCGAGCTCGCTGCGCGCAAGCCGGAAGGCGTGAAATACGCCTCCCTTCATCTTGGCGAGGGCCTCTTTTGCCATCTGGTGGATGGCGATACGACGGCCTTGCAGGCGCTGGAGGCTTTCAAGGCGTTCCAGTACAATTTCGAGGCGCGGCGCGAGGCACCCCCGCAGCGAAACGCCGCCATCATGATCGGCAATCATCACATGCTGGCTTTTCCGTGAGGATTTAATCTTGGCAGCAAAGGCTCACGGCAATCCCGGCAGCGGGCAGACCGGCGGCGAAGCGATGGCGCAAACCTTTGCCGCGCTGCGGCCAAAGCTGCACCGCTACTGTGCGCGGATGGTGGGGTCGGCCATCGATGCGGAGGACGTGGTGCAAGACGCGCTCGCCAAGGCCATCGCCGCGCTGCAAGCTGAGCCCGCCATCGCCCATGTCGAGGGCTGGCTCTTCCGCATCGCTCACAATGCGGCCCTCGACTTCCTGCGGCAACGGGCGCGGCAGCAATCCGTCTTTGCAAACGAGGATATCGCGATGGTCCCCGATTTGGTTGACCCCGTGCAGCAGCGCGAGCTCGCCGCGGCTGGCCTGCGCAACTTCATGCGGCTATCGGCATCCGAACGAAGCGCCGTCATCCTCATGGACGTGCTCGGCTACTCACTCGATGAAATCAGCCGCATCACCGAAAGCACCATTCCCGCCATCAAGGCCGCTCTGCACCGAGGCCGCACGCGGCTACGAACCATCATGCAGGAGCCAGCCGATTCCACGCCGCCAGCCTTGCACCCGTCCGAGCGGACCCGCCTTATGGCCTATATCGACCGCTTCAACGCGCGCGACTTCGATGCGGTCCGAAGCATGCTGGCCGAGGATGTCCAGTTGGACCTCGTCGGCAAGACGCGGATGCGGGGGGCCGAGGTTGGCCGGTATTTCGGAAACTACGCGAGCATATCCGACTGGCAGCTTCGGCCTGGCCTCGTCGAAGGCCGGCCCGCGGCCATCGTGATGAACCCTGCGGATCTCGCCGCGCCGCCACGCTACTTCATTCTGCTCGATTGGACGGAGGAACACGTCAGCGGCATCCGTGACTTCCGCCACGTCCACTATGTGGCCGAGGGTGCAGAGATTATCCTGCTGGATCCAAGTAACTGAAGCTCGCATGGTCGCGACAAACTCTGAACGCGGCCGCGCCGAGCGCGCGCTTAGAGGCCTCAAGGCGAGACGCGTCCCGGGTGGTCCCGGGCCGTTTCAAGCGCGCGGCTCAGTTCGTGAAGCTGATACGGCTTGCGAAGAAGCGGAAACTCCACCCCGGATTCGCGTGCGGCATCGCTGTATCCGGTGGCAAGCACGACCGGCAAGGCCGGGTGCTTGCGTTTGAGATGGCGCGCGAGCCCGAGCCCGTCCATCTTGCCCGGCATGACGATGTCGCTAAAGACGATATCGATGCCGTCATGCTCAATTTCGTGAAGCGCGGCATCGGCATCGCTGACCCACTTCACGTGGTAGCCAAGCTCTTCCAGCAACACCGTGCTCGATAACGCAACGTCGGGATTGTCTTCCACCAAAAGAACCGTGCCCGCGCCGCCCGCCATGGCGTCCGACGTGTTACCCGCGGCCTCCTTGCCGATATAGCGCGGCAAGAAAATGGTTACCGCCGTTCCTTCGCCAAGGCGGCTTTCGACCTTGACGAAGCCGCCCGCCTGGTTCGCGAAACCATGGACCTGCGAGAGTCCAAGACCCGTGCCCTTGCCCACGGGCTTGGTCGTGAAGAAGGGATCGAAGACCTTGGCCAGAACGTCTTCCGGGATGCCGACCCCTGTATCCTTGACCGATATCGCGACGTAGTCGCCCGGGCTTTCGGCATCAACCAGATGCTGATGGCTGGCCTCGATGCGAACGGTGCCGCCGGCGGGCATGGCGTCCTTCGCGTTCAAGGTCAGATTGACGAGGGCGGTCTCGAACTCGGCGAAATCCGCAAAGACGGGCCCGAGATTCTCGGGGATGTCTACCTCCAGCTGCACCTTGCTGCCGAGGCCGGTCTGCAATACATCGCGCACCGCGGCGACCGCTTCGCCCGGCCTCAGCTCCACCGGGTCAACTTGCTGGCGGCGGGCAAAGGTGAGGAGCTGGCGCGTCAGCGCCGCGCCACGCTGAAGGCTGGCATCGATGCTTTCGGCCGCGCTGACCGCGCGCGCGTCCACGGCAAAGCGTTTGATAAGGCGCACATGGCCCATGACAGCCATGAGGAGATTGTTGAAGTCGTGGGCGACGCCGCCCGTGAGCTGTCCCAGCGCGTCCATCTTCTGCGATTCCGCGAGCTGCTTTTGCATCCGCTCCAGCTTTTGCTGCGCCTCCCGGCGCTCGGTGATGTCACGCGTGATTTTCGCAAAGCCGATGAGTTCGCCCGCGTCATTGCGCACGGGATCGATAACGACGCTGGCCCAGAAGAACGTGCCGTCCTTGCGGACCCGGAGCCCTTCTTCCTCGTAGCGGCCCTTTTCGCGGGCGATCTGCAAGGCCCGTGCGGGCTTGCCCGCCTCGCGGTCGCCGGGCGTATAGAAGCGGGAGAAATGCTGCCCGATGATTTCAGCCCTTGATGCGCTGGCCGCCCAGATTCCAGTTTGTGACCCGGCCCTCGGGGTCGAGCATATAGAGGGCGTAGTCCGTGACATTGTCGACCAGAAGGCGGAAATGATTCTCACTCTCGCTTAAGGCCGCGCGGGCCCGCATACGCTCGGTGATGTCGCGAGTGATTTTGGCGAAGCCCACGAGCTGGCCGTCCTCGTGAATGGCGTCGATGACGGCGGAGGCGAAGAAGCGAGTGCCGTCCTTGCGCACCCGCCAGCCTTCGGCCTCGAAGCGGCCGGTACGGCGGGCCGTCTCCAGCGCGCGGCCGGGAAGAACGGCCCGGTCCTCCGGCGGATAAAACACCGAAAAATGCTGGCCGATGATTTCGGGTGCTTCATAACCCTTGATGCGCTCCGCGCCTGCATTCCAGCTCGAGACGACGCCACCCGGATCCAGCATGCAAATGGCATAATCCGTGACCCCCTGCACGAGAAGGCGGAAGGCCCGTTCGCTCTCAAGAAGGCTTCGCGCCGGGATCGTCTCTTCCCTCATTTTCAGTCCGCTCTCCTGATGCCGAAACCTGATGCAACGCGGTAAAGGCCGCAACGTTCCTGACCCCGCTCAGCCCGAGCCCGAGAGTCGGTCCCGGATGGCGCAGCCAAGGACGCCGCCGACAAGCGCCAGACCGACCGCATTGGCGAGCACGAGGATGGCATCGCCCCGGCTAAAGCCATAGGCGACCCAGAGACCAAGACCAAGCGCCAGCGCCAGCGCCAGCAAGGTCAAAAGGGAAAGGTCCGCGGTTGAGCCGCGGGGCATCGCCTTGCAAAGTTGCGGCGCATAGGAAAGGGAGGTCAGTGCCGCCGCCAGTACGCCCATCGCCGTCACCATCATGTCCATCGTGATTGGAAAAGCACCTGTCGCAGCTTCGTTCCTTATTGGCTGTCCTTGAGGGCATCGGCCTCCGCCTGGAGGCGTCGGCCGTCACGTCCTAGTCGCTAAAGCGATCCGAGCCGCCAAGGCGCGTCTCGGCCCATAAATGGTAACGGCCGTTTGCCCGGTCGCGCTATCGCGCGCGCACGTGCCCCGCACTTTTTGATTTTGTTTTTTGTGCGTGTCCCTCGTGCAGACCCTCGCGCGTCACGTCTTTCGCCTGACTTTGCGCCCCCGAAGAGGTGCATTCATTGGTTTTCGACGCGGGCTTGGCTGCCAAAACCACTACATGCCGACTTACATCGCTTGCTACCGCTTCGCCCAAGGAGGGGCCGAACAGCATATTGACGCCGAAACGCACGAAGCGGCGCTCGCAATCGCCAAGCACACCCACCCGGACGAACTCACCATCGAGCCCATCTACATTAGGCCTCTGGAAATCTCGGTTTTCCACTCGAAGGACGACGACAATATCCTTGTGACGTGGTTAAGGCGTGCGGAGCAGTCAGCCCGCGCAGCCATGAACACTTCCACCAGCTTGCGTGAAGCCATCCTCTTCATAAAGCGCGGCAAGCCCATCAGCGCCTATCGCTGTTTCATGGACGCCGTCCACTTCGCGGTGGAGGCTAAACCATGACGCTCATCCCCGACCATCTCCGCACCATCATGAAGAACAACGCGCACAATCGTCCTGCCGCTTGCCGAAATCGTGCCGCCGCTTGCATAGCCTTGCTACGAATGGCAGTCGCAAAGCTGCCTAGCTAACTGGCGACGACAGCGAAGGCGTCCTGCGGTCGCCCTCGCCGCCGTCACGGACCGAGAGCTATGATTTCCTCAATGCGCGTTGCTCTCGATGGTCCCTTCGAAGACGCATTTGCGCAGTCGAACTACCAATCGGCGGTCACCCGAGCGGATTTCTCGTAAGGATCGTAGCAAGCTGTCCGATCACAGAAGCAGCCTTTTCCTCGCGGCCAAAAGCATTTCCGGCGGAAATCTTGTGGACGTTGACGATGCGTGCTTTCTCACACTGGAAAGCGGTCCTTGGCGCGTCAGGATCATCTTCGACCACGCACTCGACTTCAACTTCATAAATGCGCGGATATTCGTGGTGAGCTGCCCAAATTGCAGCTTGGTCAAACAGCTTCACCATGTAGATGCGATCGTTCCGACGGATATCTGGCGAGACGCCTGCGTTTCCTTTTCCCCATTCTTTCGTTCATGGCCCCGCCGACCGACTTTCTTCTTCCTCGGTTCGAAACATACAGCACTGGCGAGAACGCCGACTACGGCACGTTGCTGACCGCGGTACGAAGATCAGCGTCGCGCGATCGGCGCTTTCGGCGTCGGTCCCGCACCGAGCGGCAATCGAGTCGTCCCAAAGTCGTCCAGTACGAATTAGGTCTCTCCTTCGGCATCGTGAAGGACAATGGATGGGGCACGCATGACAAGAGCCTACCCTTAACCTCGCCGTAGATCTCTCCGGGATTTCGGGTCAGAGCTGGGTTCGATTCCGATTTCGATTCCGATCAGGGCGATTGTGAAGTCCGGAACGGCATAAGCGTCCCCGCTGCGGGAAGCCTGCTGTTTTATTTTTGTCGGCGAATACCGCGCGTCATCCTGCTGGTATTTGTGCTGGTATCGGCAGCGATCGACGATAAAAGTGGCCTCAAATTCAAATGGTTATGGCTCTAGGCAATTATCGGCCAGGGGCACCACGCTTCGCCCTGCGGGCTACGCGTGGCGCAGCCGCGCGCAGCGGGAGCGAAGACGGACTCAGGCGACCGGGATTGGCGGCGCGATGCCAAAGCCTGTATGCTCCCACCGTCATCCACAGAGCGACCGCCATGACCGATCTCAGCTTTGAAGCCGCCCTGAACGAGCGCGTCGACGACATGCTCGACGCCTGCACCCGATGCGGCAAATGCGTCGAGGTCTGTCCGAGCGTGGCGCCTGCCAATCTCGGCGGGGCTCTGCCCACCGATGTCATCGCGGGCGTGATCGATCTCGTGCGCACCGGCGACGGCCCGGAAGCTTCGCGCAAATGGGCGTCCGCCTGCATGCTGAGCGGCCATTGCATCGAGGCCTGCGATGAGGGCGTCAATCCGCGCTTCCTGCTCGCGATGGCGCGCGGCGCGATGCGGCGGAAGGAATCCGACCTGGCCACGCGGCGCCGCGCGGGCGTCACCCGGTATCGCGAGACCAGCCGCGACGTCGCCACGCTGTCGCGGATGCAGCTCGACCACGCCGCGCTGGAGCGGCTTGGCCAGGGCACGGCCTCGCTGGCGTCATCCGGCGAAACACCGGACTTCGTGTTCTATACCGGCTGTAACGTGCTCAAGACACCACACATCGCACTGCTCGCGCTCGACGTGATGGACGTGCTCGGCATCTCCTATTCGGTAATGGGCGGTCCCAGCCATTGCTGCGGCGTGATGCAGCTTCGCACCGGCGACGCCGAGATGTCCGGCCGCATGGGCACGAGCTCCGTCGACAAGATGTCGAACAGCAAATCGGGCGTGCTGTCCTGGTGTCCGAGCTGCTACGTCCAGTTCAGTGAAACGACGCTGCCGACGATCGAACGGCAGCGCGGCTCAAAACCGTTCGAGATGACGCCGTTTCTCCGCTTCCTGCGCGGCCGGCTCGACGAGCTGCGGCCGCTTTTGCGCGAACGCATCGAGATGCGCGTCGCGCTGCACCGGCATTCCGGCGTCGCCGGAATTGCCGAGGCGGTGCTCGATCTGCTGCAGGCCGTGCCCGGCCTCGAGATCGTCGATCTGCAGCAACCTTCGGTCGGCCTGCAAAGCGCGAGCATGGCGGTGCTGCCCGATTACAAGCGCGAGCTTCAGCGCGTCGAGCTCGAGGCGGCAGGCCGCGCCGGCGTCGATGCGCTGGTCACGATCTACCACTCCGACCATCGCGAGCTCTGCGCCCATGAGCGAGATCAGCCGTTTCGCATCCTGAACATCCTGGAGGTCCTCGGCCAAAGCATGGGCCTGCATCGCCATGACCGGCACAAGGAATTGAAGATCACCCAGGACGCGGATCTGATCGTCAGCGAATGCGCGGATCTGATCGGCGAGCATGCACTCGATCCCGCGGTCGCGCGCGAGGTCGTGGTCAAGGCGATGCTGGGAGATCAGCCGTTGCCGCTCAAGGGCGGCGCAAAACTGCCGGATACGCGTCCCGCCGGCGCGAGCGCGTCATGATCGAAATCAATTCGGATTGGCCGGCTGCGCCTGCTTCGGGCCTGCCGGTGCGGGCTCGACCGACAGCGACGGATCGGTCGGCAATATCTGGGCGCGGGCGCCGCGGGCGACCTCGCCCGTTGTCGTTTGCCTGGCCTGGTCGGCCGATTTGATTTCCGGCGGGTGCCAGCGGTCGCGGATCTGAAGCGTGAGCACGACGATGCAGGCGAGCGCGACGGCCGCCGAAAACGCAGCGATCTGAGGCCGATTGATATGCGGTCGTTCGTGCACGTCGCCGATCCCTGTGTTGATGCAATTCATTAACGGGAAAGCCGCCCCGAAGTTCCGTCTCTGCCGCGCTTGCCTCGCTCCGCCCTCGCATCACGAACGCCAGGGCGGAGCAGACCTCGTCGACAGCGCGGACCTTGATGTCGACGAGGCCGGGCGGAAGTGACGGGTTCACGATAGTCCTCAGGCACTCCGTCCACAAAAATGCAAAAGCCCGGCTCGAGGCCGGGCCTTTGACGGAGCGGTTTGCCGGAAACTCCGGCCATGGCACGAAGCGGTCAGGCCTGCGGCTGCGGCTCCAGGCCGGCGTCCGGATCGGGCCGCGGACGCGGCTTGCCGGCCGGAGGCACGGCGGACGCGCGCGGCGTGGTCGGCTCCAGCACCGACTCGCGGTTCGGCTTCTTGCCGTTGAGCAGATCCTTGATCTCGTCGCCGGACAGCGTCTCGAACTCGAGCAGCCCCTGCGCGATCTTCTCCCAGTCGCCGCGATACTCGAGCAGGATGCGGCGCGCCTCCTGCTCGCCATCCTCGACCAGGCTGCGGATTTCCGCATCGATCAGGCGCGCGGTCTCCTCGGAGATATTGGTCGAGCGCGCCACCGAATGACCCAGGAACACTTCCTGCTCGTTGCTCTGGTAGCGCACGCGGCCAAGCTTGTCGGACATGCCCCATTCCATGACCATGGCGCGCGCCAGATTGGTCGCCTGCTGGATGTCGCCGGAGGCGCCGTTGGTCACCTTGTCGGGACCGGAGTTGAGGATTTCCGCTTCGCGGCCGCCGAGCGCGATTGCAAGCCGCGACACGCACCACTGCCGCGTATAGCCGATGCGGTCGCCCTCGGGGAGTTGCATCACCATGCCGAGCGCGCGTCCGCGCGGAATGATGGTCGCCTTGTGCACGGGGTCGGAGCCGGGCACGTGCAGGGCTACGAGCGCGTGACCCGCCTCGTGATAGGCAGTGTTGCGCTTTTCCTCCTCGGTCATGACCAGCGACTTGCGCTCGGCGCCCATCATGACCTTGTCCTTGGCCTCCTCGAACTCGGACTGGGTCACCATGCGCTTGTTGCGCCGCGCCGCCGTCAGCGCCGCCTCGTTGACGAGGTTCATCAGGTCGGCACCGGAAAAGCCCGGCGTGCCGCGCGCGATGGTCTTCAGGTTGACGTCGGGCGCCAGCGGCACCTTGCGGACGTGAACCTTCAGGATCTGCTCGCGGCCGACGATGTCGGGGTTCGACACCACGACCTGGCGATCGAAGCGGCCGGGCCGCATCAAGGCGGGATCGAGCACGTCGGGCCGGTTGGTGGCCGCGATCAGGATCACGCCCTCATTGGCCTCGAAGCCGTCCATTTCGACCAGCAACTGGTTCAGCGTCTGCTCGCGCTCGTCATTGCCGCCGCCGAGACCGGCGCCGCGATGGCGGCCGACCGCGTCGATTTCGTCGATGAAGATGATGCAGGGCGCGTTCTTCTTCGCCTGCTCGAACATGTCGCGGACGCGGGAAGCACCCACGCCGACGAACATCTCGACGAAGTCAGAACCGGAAATGGTGAAGAACGGCACGTTGGCTTCGCCCGCGACCGCGCGCGCGATCAGCGTCTTGCCGGTGCCGGGAGGGCCGACCAGCAGCACGCCACGCGGAATGCGTCCGCCGAGGCGCTGGAATTTACCGGGGTCGCGCAGGAACTCGACGATTTCCTGCAGGTCCTGCTTGGCTTCATCGACGCCGGCGACGTCCTCGAACGTGACGCGGCCATGCGCTTCGGTCAGCATCTTCGCGCGCGACTTGCCAAAACCCATCGCCTTGCCGGCACCGCCCTGCATCTGACGCGACAGGAATATCCACACGCCGATCAGCGCGATGAACGGCAACCAGGAGACGAGCAGCGAGACGAACCACGGCACGTTGTCGCCCGGCGGCTTCGCCGTGATCGAGACCTTGCCGTCATAGAGACGCTTGACCAGCGTCGGGTCGCTCGGCGCGTAGGTCTGGAAGCTCGAGCCATTGGTGAAGGTGCCGTGAATCTCCGGCCCCTGAATCACGACGTCGCGGACATGGCCCTGATCGACTTCGGTCAGGAGCTGCGAGAACGAAATATCCTGGGACGAGGTGCGCTGACCGGGATTCTGGAACAGCGTGAACAGCGCCAACAGCAACAAAACGATGATAACCCAGAGGGCGAAATTGCGCAGATTGGCGTTCATCGACTTTCCTTCGTGGTCGCGCGGATCGCGGCCTTTTTGTCCTTATGGACCTATCCCTTGGTAGCCACGAGGGAAGCCCCCTGCTCGACCATATTGCAATTTAGGTGCCGCTCGCCTCGATGCCAAGAGAACCAGGCCGGACTATTTAGCGCATCCCGGCGCGATTCCGACGCAAAAAATGATGCTGGAAGCGGCCTTTTCTGAGGTGGTTAAGACTCCTGACGGGATTAGCACATAAACGACGGTGTTATTTGCCGATTGCGACACTCATCGACGCCGTCGCGGGGGCGCAGGCTCGATACGGATTTTCCCCTGACCCTCTCCCTGGCTGACACTCACCAGCGCGCCGGCCAAGGTCTGCTTTAGCCTGATTTGCGCGGCCCTGGGGCCGCTTTTGGGGGACTTTTCCATGAAACACCGGTCCAACTGCGTCAGAAGTGCCTCGACCTTGCCGAGCTTGGCCGGCCCTTCATGTCCAAAAGTATTGATCGCGCGCATCAGCAGGCGGAGCCGGATTTCCTCCGGCAGGGTGGCGAAAGCATCGGCGTCGAACTCGCGCGCCTGGCCCCTCGGCGCAGTGCGTCCGGTCAGTGCAAGGTAGCGCTCCGCACCATCAGTCAGGACCTCGATCGCAGCATTGGCCCGGGCGAGCCGCGCAGCCAGCCGCGCGAGACCGCTTGCATCGCCGCCTTCGGCCGCCAGCAGCGGCAACAGGGCGCGCAGCCGCGGGCGCGTGAACGCGGTGTCGCGGTTCGTCGGATCGTCGGCGTAGCCGATCCCGGCCCTCTTCAGCGTCGCGACCAGCCGCGATTTCGGCACGGCGAGCAACGGCCGCACCAGGATCACACCGTCGCGCGCAGTCTCGTGCGCCATCGCCGACAAACCGGAGATGCCGCTGCCGCGCAACAACCGCATCAGCACTGTCTCGGCCTGGTCGTCGCGGGTATGCGCGCTGAGGATGTGGGTCGCGCCCTCGCCTCGTGCCGCCCGCGCCAGCAGGCGGTAGCGCTCGGCACGTGCCGCCGCGGGAATGCCGGTGCCCGGCTTGGCGCCGGTCCACTTCATCGTGCGATGTGCGATCTCGAGCGCGCGGGCAAGCTGCTTGACGTCGCGCGCCTCCCGCGCGGCTTCCGGCCGGAGCCCATGATCGACGGTGACCGCGAGCAGGCGCGGTCCGCGCGACAGCGCGCGGCGCCAGCGCGCGGCAAGCCACATCAGCGCGACGGAATCGGGGCCGCCGGAGACCGCGATCAGGAGCGCTGGCGCGTCCTTCCACGGCGCGAACAGCGCTTTGGCCTCAGCGGCCGAAACCGGTGCATGATCCTCATCCCGCATGGCGCAATTATGCCTCTCGTGCGGCTGCGACACCATATGCCGCGTCAGGACTTGATGGACGCAAACGCGCGGGACAAGATCGCCGGCCCCCAAACAAGGAATGCCGGCATGGGACCGCCCACATCCGCGACACAGGCGACCTGGTACTTCGATGTGATCTCGCCGTTCTCCTATCTCGCGCTTGGCGAGATCGAGGAGCTCGCGCAGCGCATCGGCATCACCTGGCGGCCGATCCTGTTCGCCGCGCTGCTGGAGCGCTGGAAACATCTGGGGCCCGCGGAAATTCCCCCGAAACGGATCCACACCTACCGGCTCTGCGTATTCGAGGCAGAGCGCCGCGGGATCCGTTTCCGCTTTCCCCCGACGCATCCCTTCAATCCGCTGAAGCCGCTGCGCCTGCTCGCCGCACTCGACGCCGATCCCCGCGCCGTCCGCATCGTGATGGATCGCATCTGGCGCGACGGTCTCGACCTGTCGCTCGAAGAGAACTGGAAAGCAACCTGCAGCGCGCTCGGGCTCGATCCGGCGAGAGCAGCCGCGCTGGTCGACGCGGCGGAGACCAAGGCGAAGCTTCGGGCCAACACCGACATGGCGGTCGCAGCCGGACTGTTCGGGGTGCCGACGCTACAGATCGGCGAGGAGCCGTTCTGGGGCGCCGACGCGCTGCCGATGGCGCGCGCCTATCTCGACAATCCCGAGATGTTCAACTCCGGGGAGATGCATCGCGTCGCGACCATGGGGGCATCGGCCTCGCGCACGCCTGCCGCCGGCACGCGCTGAGCCGACTTGAAGGTGGTCAGCACTTCACGCGCTTCTGCTCGCGGTCGACGGCGGCTTTGACGCCGGCCGAGGAACGCGGATATTTCCGCGTCACTTCCCCGAAGGCGGCGCAAGCGGCTTCCTTTTCCTTGAGCGCGGCCAGCGATTGCCCAAGCCGGAGCAGCGCGTCGGGCGCCTTGCCCGATTTATCGTATTTGCTGGTGACGTTGAGGAAGACTTCGGCGGCGTCGCGATATTGCTGGCGCTGGAAGTAGCTCTCGCCCAGCCAGTATTGCGATTCGCCGACCAGCGCATCGTTCGGAAATTTCTGCGCGAAGTTCTTCATGGTCTCTTCGGCGAGCGCATAATCCTTGCGCTGCATGTAGCCGATGCCGAGGTCGTATTCGTCGCGCGGCGAGTTGGTCGGAGGAGCGGTAGCGAGCCCGCCGCCGGTGCCGTTGGGATTGCGCGGCGGCGGGGGCGGCAGGCCGGCCTGCTGAGGCGGGCCCCCCTGCTGTGGCTGGCCTGCTTGCGGATAGGCGGCGCCATTGGAGAGATCGAGCGGCTCACCTGCCGCGCGCCCGACGGGCGCACCGACGGAGCCGTTAGCGGGGATCGGAAGCCGGCCACCGCCGAGCGCCTGTGGCGCCCCCGGCGCATTCGGGTTCTGGCTGGGATCGAAGGCGTCGCCGCGGCGTCCGCGCGGCCCTGCCGGCTCCTGCGCCATCGGCGCCGGACCCGCGACCTGGCCCTGCGGATAAGCCTGCTGCTGCGGATAGCCCTGCTGGGTCTGCGGGTAACCGCCGCCCTGCGGCTGGGCGTAGCCGCCCTGAGCCGCTGGCGGCTGGTTATAGGAAGGGCCCGCCTGGACCGGCGGCACGGCCGCGACATTGGGCTGGCCCGCGGGCGCGCCCGGCGCCGGCGGCGGTGTCCCGCCGAGCTGCCGCAGCCGCTCCTCGAGCTGCCGATTGCGGTATTGCAGTTCCTCGTTCTGGCCGGTGAGCTGGCGCAACTGGCTTTCCAGCCTCTGGATGCGCATTTCCGCATCCGCATCATCCGACTGGGCGAGGGCCTGCGAAGACAGCGAAAGCAGCGCGGCCATCGCGGCGGCGCCGGTCATTTTGCGAAGACTGGATGACATGTTGCCCTGACGAAACGATCGACGTGACACGCGAAAGCGAGCCCCATTGAGGAACGGAGTACGCCGGAATTGTGACTGGCGATCCGAATCCGGCGCAGCATCAGTGGGTATGGTTTAGTATCGGCTCCGAAACAAGCAAGTGGCCTTGTAAGTGGCCTTGGCGAGGCGCGCCGTTCATCAAGATGAAGGAGATCGGACCATGCACGTATCCGTGAACGGGATACGGCTCTTCTTCGAAGGCACAAAGTTCGTCCCCGACGGGCCGGTGATGCGCAACTTCATCCAGCGGCCAAAATGAAACCGGCGCCCCAAGGGCGCCGGAAATCCAGACAGGCGAGCGCAGGGCTTCACGAGTTTGCGTTCAGCACCGTGACGGCACGGCGATTCTGCGACCAGCAGGAGATGTCGTTGCAGACCGCGACCGGGCGCTCCTTGCCGTAGGAGATGGTGCGCATGCGGCTGCCATCGATGCCGCGCGAGGTCATGTAGGCGCGAACCGACTGGGCGCGGCGGGCGCCGAGCGCGATATTGTATTCGCGGGTGCCGCGTTCGTCCGCATGGCCCTCGATGGTGAAGGTGTAGCGCGGATAGCTCTGCAGCCACTGGATCTGCTTGTCGAGGGTCGCGATCGCCTGCGGGGAGAGATCGGTCTGGTCGCTCTCGAAGAACACGCGGTCGCCGACATTGACCACGAAGTCCTGCTGGCTGCCCGGCGTGGCGGAGCTCGCCATCGCATCGGCACCAAGGTTCTTGTTGGCGCACGCGCCCATCGACAGCGCGACCGCAAGCACGGCGGCCAGCTTCAATCCCTGGAGGATACGCATTGGATTTCTCATTCGGGAGCCTCCACGCTCACGTCTTCAGACTGCAATCCGGTCTACAGGGGGTTGGTTAAGCGAACGTTCCGTCAACCTTGATGGGGTGTTGCCGAGCCCGTTCAAATGCCCCCGAACGGCGAAAAGCGACCGCGATAGTTAATGGGTTGTAAATGTGGCGCGACGGTGAAAGCAAGCGGCCTCGCCGCACATCAACAACTGGATTTTCGCGCCGATTCTACATGAACAACGCAGGCCCGCCTGGAACCTGCGCCAGCTCGATCGTCAGGAGCGAACGATGGAGGCGGGATGGCCCGCGGAAACCCGATTCGGGATTAAAAAGGGCTTGCCGGACCGTTCGAACAGCATGCGCCGCTCGAACGCGCTGGAACGCATGTAGGGAAAGCGCTGGAACACCCGTTCCTTGATATCCGGGTATTTGGCAGCCATCAGGCCGACCGGCTTGATCAGGCCGGGATAGAGCCGCGGCTCTCCCCAGGGTTCCTGCAGGAACACCTTGCGATAGAAGGCGCGATGCTCGGGACGGACATTGGCAAGACCGATGTCCGCATTGAAGTGCGCACAGGCTACGTAGCCGAGACGGACCGTGACGTAAGGAAGTTCGGGGAAGAGCCGCGCCTTGTCGGGATCGGCCACGAAGCGCGTCGGATCGATAATGATCTTGCCGCGGTCGAGCTCGGGATGGAGCATGTCGGTGAACATTTCCGACGAAGGCGAGCCACGCCATTCGCCCGCCAGCACGCTGACGCGGATCGAGCTGAGCAGCTCGCCGCGCAGATGGATGCCGAAGATGAAGTTGTTCGGCAGGTCGTCGTAGCGATCCGTGACGCGCTCGGACTGCGATGGAAGGATTGCGCCTTCGCGCAAATAGGCGCGGTAACGGAGCCGGTATATCTCGTCCTTTGCTTCGGGAGTTTCGGCGAGGCGGTAATCGACATGTTCGAGAGGGTCCGAGCGGCGCTCCTGAATCACCAACGCCGTCGCATTAACCGCAGACCTGATCATCGATATCCCAACGCAAACAACTTACAAGCGAGACCGGGACGCTTAACACGCCCTTAACGATTTTACAAAGCTATCAACCTATTAGGGTTAATCAAGTCGAATATGGCGACTCCATAAAAGGAGAATTACCTCCTCAAAACAACCGGCAATTGCAGGACTTTTCAGGCGATCGAGCGCGACGAAACCACCGTCAGCTGGTCTTCCGGCGACCGTCTGCCATGCGAGGCGTTCAGGAGCTGGCGGATCCGCACGGCCGGAACCGGCCGGCTGAACAGGTAGCCCTGGGCCTCGCTGACGGTGCCGTCGGCCGAGATCAGTTCGAGCTGCTCGTTGGTCTCGATGCCTTCGACCACGACCGACATGCCGAGATCGGCCGACAGGCGGGCGACGCCGCGCAGCAGCGTCAGCGGGCGATCGCTGTCGATGCCTTCGAGGAAGGAACGGTCGATCTTCACCTTCTGCAGCGGGAAGTTATGCAGATAGCTGAGGCTCGAATAGCCGGTGCCGAAATCGTCCAGCGAGATGCGCACGCCGATCGCGCTCAATTGCGACAGCACGTCGTGGGTCAGTTGCGTGTTGCGCAACAGCGAGGATTCGGTGATCTCGATCTCGAGCCGGTTCGCCGGCAGGCCAGAGACCTCCAATGCGTAGCGGACCTCGCTCAGGATGTCGCGCTGATGGAACTGCTGCGGCGAGAAATTCACGGCGACGCTGACGCCTTCCGGCCACTTCATGCATTCCATGCAGGCCTTGCGCAGGATCCAGCGGCCGAGATCGACGATCAGGCCCATGTCTTCGGCGACCGGAATGATGTCGACCGGAGACACGGTGCCGCGCACCGGATGGTTCCAGCGCAGCAAGGCTTCGCAGGTCGTGATCTTGCCGGACTTGAGATTGACCAGCGGCTGGTAGAACAGCTCGAACTCCTCGTTCGCCAGCGCCTTGCGCAGGTCGAGCTCGAGGATGCGGCGCGACTCGACGGTCTGCGCCAGTTCCTCGCGGAAGAAGCAGAAGGTGCCGCGGCCATCGGCCTTGGCCTTGTAGAGGGCCATGTCGGCGTTTTTCAGCAATGTGTCGGCGCTGACGCCGGATGAGGTCATGGCGATGCCGACGCTGGCGCCGATCTCGACCAGATGATTGTCGATCTTGTAGCGTTCGCTCAGACTATCGACGATACGCCGCGCAAGGCCCGCCGCATCCTCGGCGCTGCGGATGTTCTGCTGGAACACCACGAACTCGTCGCCGCCGAAGCGCGCCACGAAATCCTCTGGCCGCAGCATTTCGCGCATCCGCTCCGCAACCAGGCACAGCAGCTGGTCGCCGCAGGGATGGCCGAGCGTGTCGTTGACCTGCTTGAACTGGTCGAGATCGACGAACAGCAGCGCCGAGAGCTGGTCGGCCTCGCACGGCGCGTTGAGAAGACGCTCGATCTCGTCGCGGAAATTGACCCGGTTGGGAAGCGCGGTCAGCTCGTCATAGCGCGCCAGATGGCTGATGCGGGCCTCGGCGTTGCGCCGCTCGGTGATGTCCTCGAGCAGCACCACGGCGCCGCCGCCGGCCATCGGCTGGAACGTCCATGACAGGGAGCGGCCGCGCGCGATGTCGGGATCGGTGGTGATGATGTCGCGCGCCTGCGAATCCTCGATCTCGGCAAGAATGATCCTGCCGCTTGCCGCCGAGATCGAACCGGCCTTGACGCAGGCGTCGACGATATCTTCCGCGCTCATGCGGCGGTCGACCATGCCGTCCGGCAGGTTCATCATCTCGCTGAAGCGGTGGTTCATCACCGCAAGCGTGCCGTCGGCGCGAAACATGCACAGCCCGTGCGGCATGTTGTTCAGCGCCGTGTCGAACTGGCTCGCGATCGCAGCCTCGCGCTCCCGCGCGACGAGGGCGCGAACGAACATCTGCTGCAGGCTGGTCGAGATGTGCTTGAGCGCGAAGAAGAACACGACGTTCAACAGCGCCATGCCGAAATAATACGGGCTGCCGTAAACAGCCATCGCCGCCGTCATGGGACCGCAGGCGAGCAGCATCTGGACATGGAATATCCAGGGTCGGCCGTAGGTGCGGCCGCTGCCACCGGAGACGTAACCGAGCGTCACCGAAATAGCGATCATGTGCGCGACGGCATCGTCGGACACGAGCAGCGCCACAAAGCACCACAGCCCGAGCGCGCCGGCATAGCACATGGCGCCGAGCTGATAGCGCATCTCCCAGCGCAGGACCTGGGCCGGCGCCATTGACGCCTTGCGGCGCTGATACTGGCGTACATCGATGGCGCGCACGGCGCCGATCAGGACCAGCAGCAGCACGCAGGGCCAGAGCCAGAAATTGCCGGTCTTCAGCGCGGTCAGGAGCGCTGCGAACGCGTTGCACAGCGAGCCTGCGAACATCGTGCTCGCGTCCTGAAAGAGCGAATCGATCAGCGCCGCGTAGATCGTCGGCGACATCTTCTGATCGGGTTCTTTGCCTGTGCTTGCGAGCTGCATTGGGCGGTTACGCACATCCCTTCGAGGGTCGTAGTTCTACCCGCCCCAGATGAAGTCTTTCTGAGCGAACATCGTTACCGAAAGGTTCCCCGGAGCTCTCCGAAAATCGGGAATTCGCCCAATAGATCAGCAGGCTAGGCAAAGCTTGCCGGCCTGCATTCGGAAGCCCAGATGAGGTTCGCAAAGCCGTCCATGCGCAGCCCGGCCGGTAGCCGGTCACCTGTACCGATCCGCTCGCATGGGTGGATAGGGGGCACCCTCTTCAATCAGGGCACGCGCTTGACGCCGGGCCTTCCCGCACCGCTGGGCCTCTCCCACCGTGACCCGCCGAATCTTAACCACCAGTTAAGATTTGACCTTAATTCCGGGTAAACACGTATTGGTAGAGCGGCCGATACCAAGTAGTTTCGGCACGTAGTTGGAGTGCTGGAGAGTATTGAAATGACCGAAACGGTCGTGGCGCGTTCGGCCAAGCTTGGCGACACCTGCCTGCGGGACATCCCGCGCCTGCTGACAAAGGAAGAAATCCGCGACTTGTCGCGGATCGACAGCGTTAGATTCACCCTGGCCGCCATACTCGAATATGGACTGATCACAGCCGCGATCTGGATCAGCTGGACCTGGTGGAATCCGGTGACCTACGTGCTCGCCGTCGTCGTGATCGGCTCGCGCATCAACGGGCTCGGCGGACTGATGCATGACGCCGCGCATTATCGCGGCTACACCAACCGCGCGCTCAACGACTTCGTCGGCGAGATCCTGGCGCTGCCGACCTCGACCTCGATGGCCGGCTATCGCAACACGCATTTTGCCCACCATCGCGAGCTCAACAGCGAAAACGATCCCGACTGGCGGCGCAATCTCGGGCTGAAGGAATATGAATTCCCGGCCTCGCGCGGCAGCGTGATGATGTATTTCGCGCAGTATCTGTCGGGCCTGAAGATCGGCACCGCCCTGTTCGGCTTCCACAAGAACAAGGAGACGCGCGACATTCCGGCCGCGGTCGCGCGGGCGCGGCTCGTCTTCTTTGCCGGCCTCGTCGCCGCCTCGATCGTGCTCGGCTTCTGGAAGCTGATCCTGCTCTACTGGATCGTGCCGCTCATGACGGTCTTCCTTGCGATCCGCTATCTCCGCAGCATCGCCGAACACTACGCGGTCGAGCATGAGAACGTGCTCAATGAGAGCCGCACCGTGCTCGCGCCGTTCTGGGAGCTCTGGCTGATCGCTCCCTGGAACCTGAACTACCACCTCGAGCATCACCTGTTCCCCGGCGTGCCCTGCTTCCGGCTCGGAGAACTGCATCGGCTCCTGATGACGCGCGAGCCGTATCCGCAGGTCGCGCATATCACCTACGGCTATTTCAACGGGCTGTTGCGCGACTGCGCGTCCACGCCTCCGGCCGAGGTCGTGACCTCGGCGTCATAGACTGCGAAGGCCGATCGATTTCGCGTCGATCGGGTCCTGCTTTCGTCAGGACAATAGGGGCGACCAGGCCGGATCGGAAGCGTAGCCCGGCGTCGGCACGCGCTGCTCGTTGCGGCCGGAAATGTCGACCGTGAACAGCGACGGTCCGCCGGTGCCGCCGGGGTCGCGGAAGAACATCAGCACGCGTCCGTTGGGCGCAAAGGTCGGGCCCTCATTGTGGAAGCCCGAGGTGAGGATGCGCTCGCCCGAGCCGTCGGTCTTCATGATGCCGATCGCGAACTGCCCGCCGCCCTGCTTGGTGAAGGCGATATAGTCGCCGCGCGGCGACCACACCGGCGTCGAGTAGCTGCCGTCGCCGAAGGAGATGCGTTGCGCCTGTCCGC
>Ga0207707_10000385_pt1 | contig 46035 bp, 66 predicted proteins | sample KBSC83BmetaG_FD_184336 | JGI IMG/M metagenome (GOLD analysis project Ga0207707, IMG submission 184336) | Corn rhizosphere microbial communities from Kellogg Biological Station, Michigan, USA - KBS C8-3B metaG (SPAdes) (version 2) | ecosystem: Host-associated > Plants > Roots > Rhizosphere ... | reverse complement strand
TTATTTTTTTATTTATTTTTTTTTAATTTTTTTTTAATTTTTTTATTTTTTTTTTTTTTTTTTTTTTTTTATTATAACTATATTTTAGTTTATAAATTCGATTTCTTCAAGACCCTAGGGCTGACTGGCATTCTGGCAAAAGCCTTGTGTTACGATGTGGCAAAAGCCTTGTGTTACCGTGTGCAACCGTACCGTTGTGCGTCCGTTAGGACCCCATATATAATAGAGGTACGAGGAGGTGCCCACTATGACGCAAGAAGACCCGATGGCCGAGATCGAGAAGGAGCTGTTCGGCGAGGCCACGAACGGCCAACGAGCCAAGCGCATCCTAGATAGCGGAGCCACTCAGGCAGCGGCTACGCTGGTGGACCTGGCGGCAAATGGGATGTCCGAAAGGACAAGGCTCTCGGCTGCCGGGATGATCCTCGATCGCGTGATTGGCCCAGCGGGAAAGGACCAGCAGGAAGACTCTCTTGCGGAGTTCCTCGCCTCGATCCACAAGCTCGCCCAGGCAGACAAGCGGAGCTGACCCCCTGTGGCTATCGATCCGGTAACGAGCGCATTCTGGCAGAAGGTGGGGTACAAGCCGCACCCGCGCCAGATCGAGTACCATGCCTCGAACGCGCGCTTCCGGGTTCCATGCTGCGGACGAAGGTTTGGCAAGAGCACGATGGCGGGCATGGATGTTACGCCCAAGCACCTTCTCAAGCCGAACAAGATGGTCTGGATTGTGGGGCCGACGTATGACCTTGCCGAGAAGGAATTTCGCGTGGTGTGGAATGCCCTCATTGTGCAACAGGGCTTGGGCCGCGACAAGCGTGTCAAGAAGGCGTATTCCAAGCGGGCCGGCGACATGTTCATTCAGCTGCCCTGGGGTACTCGCGTGGAGTGTCGCTCTGCCGAACACCCGGAGTATTTGGTCGGTGAGGCGCTCGATCACGTCATCATGTCAGAGGCGGCGAAGCATAAGAAGGAGACGTGGGAGCGCTATATACGTCCCGCTCTGGCTGACCGTCGAGGTGGCGCGGATTTTCCCACCACTCCCGAAGGTTTCAATTGGCTTCACGACCTCTGGCAGCTTGGTCGTCGTGACAAGTTCCGCGGGATCTATCAGTCCTGGCGTTTCCCTAGCTGGGAGAACAGCCATGTCTATCCAGCGGGCTATGCTGACGATGAGATCCAGCTCCTACTAGACACCAGCGAGCCGGAATGGTTCCAGCAGGAGATCGGCGCGGACTTCGCTTCCTTTGTCGGTAAGATTTTCCCCGAGTGGGATGAGACCCGGCACGTTCTGACCGGCGAGTACAAGTTCATCCCCGCATGGCCGAACTACATCGCCTTTGACTGGGGTTACACGAATCCCTTGGCTGCTGTCGAGTTCCAGGTCTCCCCGAGAGACGAGATCTACGTCTGGCGAGTGCACTACAAGAAATACAAGACGATTAACGACCACGTCGACCTGATGATGGCACGCGACCAGCCCCCGAACTACCACGTCAACTTGACGTTTGGAGACCCTGCGGACCCTGCTGCCGCGGAAGAAGTGTCGCGAGCCTTCGCCAAGCACAAGATGTTCATCCAGTGCTGGGCTCCTCCCGAGCTCAAGTCTCTCTTTACTTGGCGTGACGGCATTGACTTTATGGCGCACTTCATGCGGCCCCGAGAAGTCGATCGGGATAAGTGGGGCGCACCGATTGAGGAGCCTCGGTACTACGTCAGCTGGGACTGTAAAGACCATATCCGGGAGCTCAACAACTACCGGTCAAAAGAGCCGGTGAAGGGTCAGAACGTCCCTGAGCTAGGCAATAAGGTCGAAGACCACACCATTGACGCTATGCGGTATGCCCTCCTTTGTCTGTTCAAGCTGGGTGCTGCAGGTCAGCATCTGTCGCAGGACATGGTTTCCGCTGCCCCTGTGGAGCTCTCGCCGAAGGCAGCCGCGGAGCGGAACGCCATGCGGGAACAGAACGCGTTCGCAGCTCTCATGAACGCCTCTTCTGGTTCCGGTGGGTTCTTCTCTCTGGGCGGGAGTGATGACATTGTTTTCTGACTGGGACTGGACCTGGAGTTGGAATCCGCCAATGCGGGGCTGGGGTCTGATCATAGCTCTAGCCATCTTCGCCTCCTACTTTGCCGCGTACTGGATTGTTGGGAGGCGTCGTGGACTTTAGAGACTTGCCTCGAGTCAACCTTCAAGACCTGCTAGATGGTGGTTACGAGCCGGTCATTGCTCACCAGGGTCCTGATGCCTTCATTGTCATGGCACCTCCTGGTGGTGCAGCAGACCAAATTCTGGAAGGTGCTGCAGGTCCAGCACCGCGCAGGTACCTGGGTAGCCAGGAAGACGTAGCCCTATACCAGATGGCGCAGAGAGGGGATGCTCATGCCGCAGAACAGCTCACCAGCAGACAGTTGGCAGACTCAACTCTCCGAGCTCGTACAGGCGTTCAACGTCGTGGTCGACAGGCTCAGATCGCTCCTGGAACCACTGACGGCTCTAGCCAAGAGAGTCTGCGATTCGATCCTCCAGCAGACTCCAAGGTCGGGTTTGGTGCCGAGACCGGCACTATGCGAGTTCACCCCCGAGTGGACCTCGCCAAAGGCCTGGGAGTCGGGTTGGGCGCCCCTGTCCCAGGGATTGGCAACGAACTGGGAAGTACTGTCCCGTCGCCTTTCACGTCCTGGGTTCGCCGCGAGTACAACCGGGACCTATACGGCATCAAGGGGCTTCGGATCTACGACCGGATGCGCAAGTCCGACGGTACTGTCCGGGGGTCGCTGCGGCTGGCAAAGACGCCTGTCCTAGCTGGGCAATGGACCATGTCTCCAGCGTCACAGTCTTCCAAGGACAAGATGATTGCCAACTTCGTCTGGATGAACCTGACGCAGTGGATGAGCACGTCTTGGCCACAGACGCTGACCGAGGCTCTGCTCATGTTGGACTTCGGCTATTACATTTTCGAGAAGGTGTTTGCGCCAGGGGAGCACATCACCAATGATCCGGATGCTCGAGGTAAAATCGTCTGGCAGAAGCTGGCGCCTCGTCACCCCATGGACGTCAAGGAATGGTTCTTCGATTACGAGGGCGGACCTCTATCGGTTGACCTATGGGCACCACCTGTGTACATTCCTGGTCTACAGGGAGGTGTCTTCCAGGGCTATGAGCAGTGGGTCAATATCCCAATCGACAAGCTTCTGGTCTTCTCGTTTGATAAGGAAGCTGGCAATATCGAGGGTATCTCCCTGCTCCGTTCTGCTTACAAGCACTGGTACTACAAGGATAATCTCTACAAGATAGACGCGATCCAGAAGGAACGCCACGGCATCGGCGTCCCAGTGATCCAGCTCCCCGTCGGATACAGTCCTGAGGATCTAGCCAACGCCGATGCCCTGGGACGTAACCTTCGAGTCAACGATCGTGCGCACGTGGTACTGCCGCCGAACTGGGAGCTCACGTTTGCGGAGCTCAAGGGTCATCCCGTCAACTGCATTCAGTCGATCGAGCACCATGACACGCAGATCGAGAAGCAGATCCTCGGCCAGTTCCTGAACCCGCACGAGAAGACCGACGAGGCCGACCAGACGCTGTTTCTCAAGGCGACTAGGTTCACAGCCGACATCGTTACTGACGTGTACAACTCGTATGCCATTCCGCAACTCGTCGACATGAACTGGGCTGGAGTGCGTTATCCTCGGCTCACGGTCAAGAGGATCGGCGAGCAGGAGGACTGGCGCACGTACTCGTTCGCGATGAGGAACTACGTCGGCGCGGGCATCATTGTTCCCGACGAACCTCTCGAGAATCAGATTCGGGAAGAGATGGGCCTTCCGCCTGCAGACCCGACCACCTCGCGACTAGTCAACTCGCCGCAAGGTATGAACCCGCAAGCGGGCAAGGTTACGCCTATGGAGCTGCCAGGTACTCCCGAAGACATGATCGCCGCCCTGAAGGACGGATCGATCACCATGGACCAGCTCAAGCAGCTTATGAATCAGCAACCACAACCTCAAGGCCAGCCAGGACAGGGAGCACAAGCAGGTCTCCCTAGGCAGTCACCACCTAGCGCCCCCAAGCCGTCTACAGGAGCAGGCGATGGATCAGGAACATCAGGACGACGAGGTCAGTAGCCAGCCGAAGCTCATCACATGTGAGGGCGGCTTTCGCCTTCCAGCGTTCGGCATTGGCGTAACGGAGGACGAAGATGCCGAACAGTCCTGAGACCTATGACGTCGGCGTTAAGGCTGCTGTCGACGCCCTGGCGGCCTTGCTCAACAGCGGCTTCATCGATATCTACACGGGCACACAACCAGCCGTAGATGGTGCGCTGACAGGCACCAAGCTGGTTCGTCTGACCTTCGGGGCCACCGCGTTCGCCAACTCGACGGCTTCAGGTTCCGGGGCTACGGCTACTGCCAACGCGATCACGTCTGGCACAGCCAGCGCCGGCGGTACGGCAGCGTACTTCGCTTTGGTGAAGAGCGATGGCACTACGGTTGTCGGGACAGGTACTTGCGGTGTCTCTGGCTCGGACCTGAACCTCTCGACCACTACAATTGCTGCCAGTGACACGGTCAGCTGCTCCTCCTTCACCATCACGATGCCCCAGACCTAGGCGGTGCCGTGGCCCTTGTCCAGCACGCCTCGAACCAGGCAGTCTTCTCTTCTGGGACTACGGGGTCAGTCACTGTAACCTTGGGGAGCGCTGCTGGAGCTGGAAGCGCTCTGGTAGCATGTATCGGCATAACATCGGCGAGCGCTGCTCCAACGGTCGCCAACGTCAAGACTGGTGCTAATGCCGAGAACTGGGCCAAGGGTGTAGGCGCGTCTGACGCTACGTTCGGTGTCGACTCGGAAATCTGGGTCGACCTGAACACTGCTGGCGGAGGCACTACTGTTGTCGTAACGGTCAACTTCGGTCAAACGGCTACCGCTACCAAGCAGACGGTCGTTCAAGTTGACGTCTTTGAAGAGTCGAATATCTTGTCAGCTTCTGCGGTTGACAAGATTAGCGCTAGCCCGTTGGGTAACGATACAGCTTCGTGGTCCTCTGGTGCGACCGCGACAACTACTCAGGCAAGCGAGATTGCCTACGGCCATGCAGTAGTTGTTCCTGACAGTGCCGGAACTGGGACAGTTACTCCTCCAGGTAGTCCCTGGTCTAACCAGACAACGCTACATACTACTGGATCGGTTGGCGGCTTCGGTACGTTCAACATGTACTCGCAAGCCGGTCGCCAAGCACTTAGCTCGACGAGTACAGTCACCTACAACGGAACGGCAAGCGCCAACAGCTTCTGGGAAGCTACCGTTCTTACTCTCAAGACTAGTGGTGGCGGTGGCGGCGAGACCTCGACAGGCTCATTCGGTCTCAAGAAGGCCAGCTTTGGCGGTACTGCTAACAGGCGAATCAGCTCCACTGGTTCGTACGGTCTGAAGCGCATAGGCTACTCTGGCCAGATACATCGGCTAGTCACTGCGGCAGGATCTCTCAGCCTTAGGAAAGCCTCTTATCACGCCTCGGGCGCCGAGACCGTTCCTAGTACAGGCAACTTCGGTCTGAAGAAGGTCTCGTTCGGCGGCGCTGGTACAGTTACTCACACCGTCACTTCGACTGGTAGCTTTGGCCTAAAGAAGGTCGGCTACAACGCCACAGGGTCGAGAACGCCCGCTGCGCAGGCCAACTTTGCCCTACGCCCTGTGGCGTTCAGTGGCACGGTTCATCGCGTCGAGACCGGTACAGGAACTTATGGCCTGCAAAAGGTCAAGTTCGGTGGTAACGTTCACGTAGCTCGCCGGGATACTCGGCAAGCGCTGCATCTGTCTGGAACAGTAACTCATGCTCTAGTTCTAGGCGGCACAGCTTCTGTAGTCGACCATCTACTGGGTGGTACAGCGATTACGGTCGATCCTTATAACGGTACTGCGGTGCGTGTCGACCCAGTTAATGCCACACTCGTGGAGTGGACTATGCAAGAAATAGACATCGTTCTCGCCGAGTTCAACGACGAGACTGTAAACTTGGCAGTCGTTACAGGCACGCCGCCTACCACGTCACCTTACAACTTGACTGGCAAAAACCTCAAGATGTATCTGAAGCCTTCTGCTGGTGTGGCAGACGACAACCCTAGCGTGGTGGTCTTGTCTACGCAGACTGGCGAGATCACGATTACTGATGCGCCCAATGGTCTGGCAACGGCTGCTATTGACCATACCGATCTGACTAGTCCTACGGCCTTTGCCTTCTATCGAGTTGACGTAGTCGACGTATCGAATCATCAGAACACGGCTATCTTCGGTAAGGTGTCCATTACAGCGCTTTAGCGCTGAAGCGCTATTCTATAGAATGCGCGCTTAGACCGCGTCTAACCGCATTCTAACTGAAGGAACCGCGCGTTTGACTATCGATATATCAGCGCGATTGTCCGCGCGTCTAAATCGAATTCTAAATAGGTGTTACAGGGTAAAAGGAACCCCTAGCGGACTACTAAGGGTCACCTATATAATAGAAGTCATGTGAGGATGTGAAAGCATGTCCGTCTATAGCCCCTCAGGATCGGGTAATGTCCATGTAGACCGAGTGATGGGAAGTCGACAGGTGCCTCCGAAGGCAAAGGCCAAGAAGGGTATGGGATTCAAGGCCGCCGCTAAGGCGACTGGCCTCCCGCCCAAGCAGGCCAACGCCGTCATCGCTTCGGCAGCCAGGAAGGCATCGCCGGCGGCTAAGGCGGCAAATCCAAACCTCAAGAAGGTCGCCGCTAAGAAGGCGACGCCTAAGGCCGCCGGCAAGGGCCGCGGTGGCTACTCCGGTGGGAAGGGAGGCAAGGGCAAGTGACTTACGGTTACTGGGTCGACCTCAAGAGCCGGCAGCTCGGCGAGACGTCCTGGATCCACGCGCTTCCCATCGGGGAGTACGAGCATCCTGTCTACGGCAAGATGTCGTTCACGCCGGAGAAGGTCAACAACTTCGCCCTCAGCGTCAAGCAGAAGACTCGGGGCACCGAGCTCGACATCGACTACGACCACAAGACCGATCCGGCCAAGGGCAACAAGGCCGCGGGCTGGGTCAAGGACGCCGAGGTCCGCTCCGACGGGCTCTACCTCAACGTCGACTGGACGAACGAAGCGGCTTCCGCTATCAAGGCCGGCGAGTACCGCTACTTCAGTCCCGAGTTCGACGACGAGTGGACCGACCCTCAGGGCACCAAGCACACGGACGTCGTCTTCGGCGGCGGCCTCACGAACCGGCCGTTCCTTAAGGATCTGTGCCCGGTCAATCTGTCCGAAGTTTTCGCACAGGGAGGTAAGGTGAACGGACCGACTCCGGCGCCAGCACCCACTCCGCCCCAGCCGAGCCCGGCACCAACGCCGCCCGCTCCTCCTGTGGCGCTATCCGAAGAAGTCCTCGCGAAGCTCCTCGCCGACTCGCCGCTCGTCAAGCAGCTGACCGACCGCGTCGCCGCGGCTGAGAAGCAGCTGACCGAGTCCGAGCGCTCGCGCCGGCTGGCGGAGGTCAACCACCGTCTATCCTCGCTGCAGACCAAGCACGAGGGAAGGACCTACGTTCTCCCTCCTTCGGTCGTCAACGCGGTTGCCGAGGGCACGGTCTCCGGCGATCCTGTCAAGATGTCCGAGTCCTTCATTGGCGCGCTTGAGCAGCTTGCCAAGACGGGCTACGTCGAGCTCGGCGAGCGGGGCAAGATGGGTAACGGCCGCGAGGTCGACCCCACCACTCAGCTCAGCCAGGCCGTTCTGCAGGCTCGGACTGCCCACTTCCAGGCCACCGGCAAGCAGCTCTCGTATCGTGACGCGATCACGTACGTTGCTCGGAACAACCCCGAGCTGTACGAGAGCCACCGCGAGGCCAGCTACGCTGGGAAGGAGGACTAACCATGCCCGGTTCGGACCACATTCTCGCCAAGGCCTTCCTCGCAACTGGTGGCGCGGTCGCCTATCCTCAGTGGTCGGTCGTGCAGCAGGTCGCGGCAGTGGGACTCACTCCTGCGGCCGTCCAGTTGGCACCAATCACTCAGGGCGTCGCCGGCAACACGGGGATCGTCGGCGTCTGTCAGGAGCCACTCGACGCGGCGAAGACGGCGACGGGTAAGGCCTTCATCAACGTCGCGATGGAGGGCAACACCAAGTGCATCTGGGACGGCACGACAGGCGGCACCACGCCGTGGGCCACCGTCGGTATCGCTCCGGTGCTTGGCGCGTACGTTGTGCCCTCGCAGCTGGTCGCCGGCCGCGTCAAGTTCATTCCTGCGGCGGGCTCCGCTGGTCTGGGTTACGGCATTATCGGACAGCTGCTGTCGCTGCCCGGTTCGCCGCTGCCGACCTTTGGCGCGAACGCGGCCGCGGGCGACATCTTCGACGTCGCTCTGATGATCGGCGTCAGGGTCTAGGGAGGAGGAGCCTTAAATGGCGGTTTACGCACCGACCGGTTCTGGCAACGTTCACATTGACGTTGTCCTAACCCAGATCTCGGTTGCCTGGCCGAACGAGGGATTGGTCGGCAACGTCCTCTTTCCCGCTGTTCCGGTCAACAAGCAGTCGGACAAGTACTACATCTTCCAGGGCCGCGAGGGCTGGTACCCCGCGCTGGACGACGCTCGTGCTCCGGGCACCGAGGCCAACGAGGTTCCGGGTCTGACGGTCTCGCTCGGTTCGTACTACGCTCAGGAGCACGCGCTTCAGATCGCGGTTACGGACGAAGAGCGGGAGAACGCCGACTCGCCTCTGTCGCCCGATGTCGACGGCGCCGAGATGCTCGCGTCCAGGATCGCACTGGGCAAGGAGTACCGGATCCACTCGATGGTCACCACGGCAGCGAACTTCAACACTGCCTGCACGGTGGCCCTTTCCGGTACCGCGATCACCGGCCAGACCACACCGCCTGGCAACTTCGGCGTGCAGTGGGACGTGTCCGCAACCGCGACGCCGATCAAGGACATCCGGCAGGCAAGCCGCGACGTTCACGGCGTGTCGTTCCTGTCCGTCAACCAGGCGATCATCCCCTACCAGGTGATGTCCGCTCTGGAGGACTGCCAGGACTTCATCAACCGGATTCAGTACACCGAGCGGGCCATCCTGACGCCCGACCTGGTCGCGGCGCTGCTCAGCCTGAACAACGTCGTGGTCCCCGGCTTCGGCATCGCGACCAACAACCCGGGCCAGGTGCTCGCGCTGCAGTACCTCTGGGGCAAGGAAGTTCTCTTGGCCTACGCGCCTCCGCGGCCCGGTCTCAAGGTCCCCGCGTTCGCGTACCAGTTCACTTGGGGCTTCGGCGGCGGCGGCGGCGGCGGGGCTGGCGGCCTCGGCTTCGGCTCGGGCGCCTTCTCGGGCCAGGGCCTCGGGATCAATGCGCAGGACGGCACAGCGCTCAACCCGACCAGCCCCGCGGACACGGACAACGCTCTCGGCGGCGGCATCGTCGACCGGTGGCGTGAGGAGCGGCGCGCGTCCGACGTCATCCGATTCCGTCAGCGGTACGACCTCGAGCTGATCGGCGTCGACACGAACAACAAGTCCATCTGCGGCTTCCTGTTCACCAACGTCCTCGGCAACACGTTCGTCTGATAGGAGGTGTAGCATGGCTTACGTAGCCTACGCAAGTGGCCTAGGCGTCGCGCCTGGCGAGGTTGTCAACCCTGACGACTTCGACGAGGAGGACTGGAACTACCACGTCGCTCGTGGCAACGTCGTCAAGCAGGGCGGCGACCACGACCCCAACGTCCTCGCGGCACGCGCTGCTGGTGAGGACTACGAGGACCCGCGTGACGCAAGGATCGCGGCACTCGAGGCGGAACTTCTGCGTCTTAACGGCAAGCCTGGGACTCCGGCTCCGGGTGCTTTCCAGACGGAGAACGCCGATGACGACGAGGACCCGAAGACGCCCAAGGGGAGCGGTCCGAAGACGCCGCCGAAGTCCGAGTCCGGTCCCGAGACCAAGTAGGGGTGAGCTATGGCGGCGCACATCACGACTAGCCAAGTGCAGACGTGGTTGGAGTCGACCAAGCTCACCGTCACTACTCTGGATCCGGGTCTAGAGGCGCAGGTCTCGGGAGAGGTACTCGGACGCCTCACCGAGACCTACGCCTCGTTCGTCTCTAGCTGGGTCGACTCGACCACTACGCCTACCATCGTGCAGCAGGTCATGGCCATGATGTACGCTGGCTGGTTCTACGAGCGGGCCTACGCGGAAATAGCTACCGATACAGCCACTCGGAGCTACGGCGAGACGCTCAAGCGCTGGGCAATGACGCTGCTGACAGACATCATTCGCGGCGCTGTAGCCATTGCGGAGATCGAGCCCAACCAGCCAGCTGTTGCGCCCGTGTACTACCCGAACGACGTCAGCTCAACTTGGGACGCGGTTCGCGCCAACACTGACTGCAGCGACCAGTCTCTCGGTCCTGCGAAGTTCACGGTCGATAAGGTATTCTAGGGGGTGTCATGCCTGCGTATGTCCTGAGCAACAAGGTCCGCATTGCCAGTTTGTACAACTTGGGCTTTGACTTTAATCCCTCCATCGCCTTGACCGCTAAGAACTTCGACACCCTCGAGATCGACGTCCGGTCGTTTAGGGAGCCTCTCAAGCGATCGATCCAGACGGTCATTGCTCCTAGCATCGGCGCAAACTTCCTTGCAGGTGGTCGTCCCGAGACCTGGGTGCCTCTGGCTGACGCCACTCTTCCTGTCAAGTCGAAGGACCCGAAGACTAAGTTCCCAGTAGAAGACCCATTGATGCGTTCTGGTTTGCTGTTCAAGACCATGCAGCAGTACAACATCTGGACCGTCACCTCAATCGACGCGAAGATCGAAAGTCTGCCAGACAAGATCTGGTACGGCAACATACATCAAGGTGGACTAGGATCTCCCGAACCTTCCGCTGCTGAAGCCTCTGGTGGAACCATGGAAGGCTTCATGAGTATGATTGAGCGCGTACTCGAATCTGGTGGCGGCGGTGGCCAGAGAGGCCAATACTTCCCCGCACGACCGTTTGCAATGGTACAGACCGAGGACCTCGACAAGATTCGTGACGTCTTCGAGATCTGGCTCAACGAGCGCATCGTTGCAAGGTTGGGATTGTGATGCCTGGACCTAACACTGACAGCTCAGAGGTCGTCGCCAACTACATCTACCAGAAGCTGCTCAACCCTACTAACATGGCGGCTCTGGGACTGCAGGCAGTCTTCTACGGTGACCAGACACTTCTTCCTAGTACACCAGCAGTATGCGTAGCTCCAGGCGAGAAGCGCAGAGATTATCAAGGCGCGACTTTCCGGACCATGAACAACTTCCAGACTTACGTCTGGGTCTATTACGGCAAGATGCAGGACATCCAGGCGAACTTGCACAGCTCGACAGCGCTTGCGGATGCAATAGAGACCTTGCTGCACGGTGACCTAACCCTTGGCGGGAATGTGATCTCGTGCCTGTGCACAGCCTCCGAACCAGGGATGACTAACAAGGGCGGAGTTTGGATGATGGCTGCCCGCTTGACGTTCTCCTCAATAAGCAAGACAACTCTCCCCCAGCAGGTGGTGTGAATGCCCTATCGTGTAACAGTCGATCACCCCAACGCGGGGGACACAGACGTCTACATCCACGGCCTCGGCACGTTCCATAACGGGACAACGTACGACGTGTCCGACGAGGACATCGAGCGTTTCCGAATCATGAACTCGATCGTGAACGTCTCGAACCCGGACAAGAACGGCAACCGCAAGCACGTGCCAGCGCTCGCCAAACACCCTGTGGATTTGCAGATCTTCGGGGTCCGGGTGGAGCGCGTCGACGACGACAGCTCCACAGGGGAGGAGGGTAGCGAATGACCGGCTACGGAATTGGCGCTGGCGGCATCATTGGCGTCGGCTTCGAGACGACCGTTGGCACTTACGCGCCGCCGACGAAGTACGTGCCCATCTTGAACGAGACGCTCGAGCTCAAGGAGTCGAACCACTACCGTCGACCGATTCGCCAGACCGCTGGCCAGGTCGGCGTGGTGGCCGGCGACTTCGACGTCGAGGGCACGATCACCATGGAGGCGCTGGAAGACACGTGCCTCTACTTCACGGAGTGCAGTCGTGCTGTTGGCATCAAGAGCGGCACGACACCGAACTTCATCTACACGTACACGCCTACGTCGGTTGCGGTGGCTCCCAAGACCATGTCGATCACGATCGTCCGCAACGGTATCGTGTTCGCCTACACGGGCTGCATGACTTCGAAGCAGACGTTCTCCGTGAACAACAACATCCTTGAGTACGCGGTCGACATCATCGGCCTCAACGAGGCGACGCAGACGGCACCGACAGCTGTCTGGCCTACCTCGGTGCCTTACGGTCCTGGCTCGTGGAGCGTGCAGATCCCGAGCCTCACGCAGGTATTCGACATGGATACGTTTTCGCTGTCCATCGATGACGCCGGCGCAGCCATGTACCGTCTCAAGAACACTCGAGGCGCGCAGTTCGCCGCCTACGGTGAGCGGACCGTGCAGATGACCGCCTCTCGTGACTTCATGGACAAGGTCGACTACACAGCCTTCCAGCAGGTTACGGGGCAGAAGCTCACGATCGCGGTCACGAACGGTACCAACAACGGCATCTCGTTCGACGTGTTCCAGGGCATTAAGGACGTGTATCAGGTTCCGCTCTCTGGTCAGGGCGACCTTGTGCGAGCCTCGATCACGTACAACTCCGTACTCGACAACACCGGCTCCGAGTACGACATCATCTACAAGACGCAAGAGATCATCACGCCGCACGCGTAATCATGCCGAAGCATCGCAGAAAAGACAGGCATCAGAAGTCTAGGAGGAAGACTAAAATGCCAAGAGCAACAACGTCAACCGTCGCACAGGAATTCCCTCTCAAGTCGTGTGAGGGTGGCTGGGTCAAGCTCCGCCGGATGTCGTACGGCGAACGGCTGCACCGACAGGACATCGCAGTCTCCATGTCGATGCAGCAGGATCAGCGTTCCAGGTCCGCCTCGATGGACATCAAGCAGGCTCAGACCAAGGTCGGCGAGTTCGAGCTCGCGACCTGCGTCGTCGACCATAACTTGGAGAAGGACGACGGCTCCAAGCTCAACTTCAAGAACGGGATGGACTTCCAGCTTCTCGACGGGATGATCGGTGAGGAGATCGCCGCGCTGATCGAGGACATGCACAACTGGGAGAACGACCTCCCAAACTCCACAGGGAGATCCGAAAGCTCGTCTTCGGCGCCGGGCGAGCCGAGGTCAATCGACAACCGGATCTCGCAGACTCAGACGCCCTCTTGGCAGCCGAACTAATCGGCTTGACTAACATCTGCAAAGAGTTTCAGTGCCTGCCCGGTAGCGGCTCGCTGTACGACCAGGATGCGTTCCTGATGTGGGGAATCGGTCTAGTCGTGTCAGCAATGAAGGACCGAGAAGCTGACGAGCAGGCACGGAATAACAGCGGACGGCACGCGAGGAGGTAACAGCCGTGAAGCGGTGCAAGAAGTGCCAGCGGCTGTTGCCTCTTTCTATGTACGCCAAGAGCAATGTCACGAAGGATAAGCTCTGGAACTCTTGCAAGGACTGTAAGAGGATATACAACAAGCAGTACTATCAAGATCACAAGGAACAGTTCTTTGCTCGTGCACGGTTGCTAAATCCTGGATACAATGCTGTCAGGCGTGCGCGGGAACTTGGAAACGGTTCTGTAGAAGATATCGACCGACGAGCTGTTTGGGGTCGAGACGAAGGATGCTGTCGCATTAAACTGGTGTGTGATGGCATTTTCGTACCTTTCGACAAGATGCATTTGGATCACGTCATCCCTCTGAGTAAGGGAGGGACGCATACCTGGAACAACGTTCAGGTAGGTTGCGCGCCCTGTAATCTCAAGAAGGGTGGTGAGCTCCTTGCCTCTTGGAGTTCGTGAGGTCCTCCTCGTCGTCCGCGCGCAGAACATGTCAAGCGGTGTTCTGCGTAACATCGCGGGCGACTTCAACGCTCTGGACAGACAAGCCAAGAGTGCAGCACAGACCGCGATGCAGCAAGGCACAGCACTCATGGCTGTCGGTGCTGGTATCGCCGCGGTTGGCGCAGCGGGTATTGCCTTCTTGGCTAAGGCGACTAGCGACGCGGTAGAGTACAACAAGCAGGTCGCGCTTACCAAGACGCAGATGTTTGGCGTCAAGGCCAGCTTTGATCAGGTTGCTCAGGCCGGCATTGACGTCGCTAATAAGGTTGCCGTACCGCTAAATCAGATCCAGGGAGGTCTGTACGACATCTTCTCGTCTATGGACGTGAACCTGTCTCAGGCTAAGTACCTGCTGGTAAACTTCTCCAAGGAAGCCGTTGCTGGACAGGTGGATCTGTCTACAGCGGAACGCGCCTCCATTGGAATCATGAACGCCTACCAGATGAAGGTTCAGGACGTCACTAAAGTCCAGGACATCATGTTCAATCTGGTCAAGTACGGCGTTGGTACGTATGCGGACTTCGCGGACAACATTGGTCGAGTTACAGGACCGGCCGTTCGGGCTAATCAGACGTTTGAGCAGACCGCAGCCTTGATGGCTTTCACGACCCGAAACGGTCTGTCCGCGTCCAATGCCGCTTCGTCAGTCGGCCGAGCGCTCGATGCTATTGGCAAGTCTAGAGATAAGATCCAGAACTTTGGCCAGGTTGTAGTCGGTGCTCTAGGAGAGAAGACTGCCGACAAACTGGGCATTACTGCCAAGAGTATGATCAAGATGACGGATGCATCGGGCAAGCTGCTGCCCATCAACGTCATCATGACAGAGCTAGGCAAGGCTCTCAAGGGTCTAAACCCGACGCAGCTCAATGACGTCTTGACCGCTATGTTCAAGGGCACTGGCGGTACTATTCAAGCTATGCGGTTCATTGACTTGGCTGTGCACAACTTCGGCCAGCTGAACCAGATTACCAAGGAGATGGGTAACAGTAAGGGAGCTTTGCAGGCTGCGTACAAGACGATGGCCAACACTCCCGCAGCTCAGATCCAGCTTCTAAAGAACAACTTCCACGCCCTAATGATCGAAGTAGGCAATATCCTACTGCCAATCCTGAACAAGTTGGTTGGTGGGCTAGAGAAACTGTTTTCGTGGGTCGGCAAGATACCGCCGCACATTCTCAAGATCGGCGTAGTGGTCTTGGGAATCATTTCGATCCTGGCAATTCTAGCCGGTATTGTCATGATGGTCGTTGGTGCCTGGATCGTCTTGTCTACCATCATGGCAGCTTCTGAGATTGCTCTGCTTCCGATTTTGGGCATTGTAGCTTTGATCATTGCAGTGGTTGCCGGCCTAGCTGTAGCGGCGTACTTCATCTACAAGAACTGGGGCCCAATCAGCACATGGTTCCACAATATGTGGTTCGACATGTGGCATTGGATCGATCACATCTGGCAGAACATCTGGCATAGCATCACCGGCGCCTTTGACAAGGTCAAGCAGACCTTCCTTCACTTCCAGAGCTGGGTCGCAAGCAGCTTTGACAAGTGGTGGGAGACCCACGGAGAGGCTCTCGAGAAGGTCTGGCAAGCTGTCTGGACTCTTATCGGCGGAGACATTAAGGGTGCCTGGGACATCATTGTCGGTATTGCCAAGGTCGGCTTTGCTCTGCTAGAGACAGTAGCCAAGATCTACTGGGCCGGCGTTGAGATGGAATTCAAGATAGCCTGGGATATCATCGTGGCCGCCCTCAAGGTCGTCTGGGCGATCATTGTAGGCCTATTCAAGGCTTGGTTCGCACTGCTTGAAGCTGCAGCAAAGATCGCCTGGGCAGCCATTCAGATGATCTTCAAGGTAGTGTGGGACGTTCTCGTCGGGCTGTTCTCCGTCTTTCTCGATCTGCTCACCGGTCACTGGCACCAAGCCTGGGTCGACATCCTGAACGTGGGTCACCAGGTCTGGAACGCTATCAGCGCCTTCCTTAAGACTACCTGGAACGCGATCTTGTCTGCTGGCAAGAGCATCGGCAGCGCCTTCTCCAGTATGTGGATCAGCATCTGGCACTCCATCTACGACGGTGCTCATCAGGTCTGGAACTCGATTTGGGCCTTCCTGAAGCAGATCTGGGGCTACATAGTTTCCGGTGCTAAGTCGACGGTCAACGGTCTTAAGGACATCTGGAACGGTATCGAGAACGCCTTCAAGGGTCCAGTCAACTTCGTAATCCAGTACGTCTACGACGACGGTATCAAAGCCCTCTGGAACGCCGTCATGGGAGCTATCGGGCTCGGCAAGTTCGATCTGCCCAACGTCAGAACGTTCTCGTCAGGTGGTAGACTCGGGGGCTTTGGAGGCGGAGATGTTGTCCCTGCACTTCTCGAACCAGGCGAAGCTATCGTTGACAAATACAAGACGAAAAAGTATGCGGCACTATTTGCTGCAATGGGGGTTCCGGGCTTCGCTGGCGGCGGGATCATCAGCTCGGCCATTGATATCGGAAAGATGCTTCTTGCCGCCACCACAGGGAACCCGACAGCCTTCGTCAACGCCCTAACAGACTTCTCAGGCGGCGGTAGCGGTGCATCAGGCCAGCTGCTCGCTATGGTCACCACGCTCCCTGTGGCGATGATGAAGAAGGTGGTCGGCGCCGTCTGGAGCTCGATCACTAAGGCTGCAAAGACGTCTCAAAGCGTGGCAGTGGGAGCTGGACCAGGTGGAGGCACCGCTGCACAGAACCAGGCACTGGCTAAGTCTCTTATGCCTGGCTGGTCTAGTGGACCGTTCTGGTCTGACTGGCTGATGCTATGGAACCGAGAGTCTGGGTGGAACCAGTTCGCACAGAACCCGTCCTCTGGCGCGTATGGTATCCCCCAGGCTCTCCCATACACGAAGATGCCGAAGGCTGCATGGCCTGCTAGCGCTGGTGGCTCGTCGAACGTTCGTGCTCAGGAGTCGTGGGGCATTTCCTACATCCAGGGCAGGTACGGTAACCCTGCAGCTGCGTGGGCGCACGAGATGGCCTATAACTGGTACGGTAACGGGTTCCACGGAACTATCAACACTCCGACGTTGATTGGTGTAGGCGACGGCGGACCTGAGGATGTTACGATCACGCCGCGACGTAAGGGCGGCCATGGTCCGACTCAGAACTTCTACATCACCACGCAAGAGATCAATCCTCGATACCATGCCGCGCAGCTCGGCTTTGAACTGTCAAGGAGGTCGGGCTAAATGCCACCAGCTGGCCTTCAAGATTACACGTTCGCTTTCGGTGACTTCGGCACGGTATTGAATAGTGACGATATGGAGTTTCCGTTCATCGACGTAACGTCTGTGACCGGTCTCGACAATGCTCCTCTTAGGACTTCGACTGACGAGCATCAAGGTATGGACGGTACCTATGTTGACAGTCCGTACGAGTCGATGCGTACTGTCGTGGTGGCCGGAACGCTCTACACCGATCCATCAGATCCTGACACGCTGCTAGACCTGTTGAAGGCTGACTACAACAACAACGCCGTCAGGCCGTTCTACTTCCAGCTTCCAGGCAAGCCGCTACGCTATGTGAACGCTCAGGGCGGCGGACTCCAGTACGACATTAGCACCAGTAGGCGTATCGGAGTAACCCCGGTTCAGTTTACTGTGCTAGCTGGCGATCCGTACATTTACGAACACCCAGCACAGAGCGTTCTGATCTCAGTGCCAACACTGGTCAATGTTGGCACGGGATTCAACATGGCCTTCAACGTCGGATTCGGTGGCTCGATCCCCAACAACGGCGCGACGGTCCAGAACAACGGCACGCACACAGCTTACCCGGTTATCACAATGACGGGACCGCTCACTAACCCTGTACTGATAGATAGCGTCAGCGGTCTGACTATGAACTTCGACATCACACTGGTTGGTGGTGACGTTCTGGTAGTCGACTGCAGAAACAAGTCGGTTGTTCTCAATGGGACAATCAGTCGTAGAAGCTCGCTGCAAGGCTTGCAATGGTTCTCAGTACCGCCAGGTACCTCGGAGACAATCATCTTCGGAGCTTCAGCCGGTACAGGTCAAGCAACGCTAACAATGAACAGCACATATTACTAGGAGGTGCCATGCCTACTAACCCGCCTTACGTAGCTCAGGGCCGAACGGACCACCCCGCAGCATTGTTCAGGATGGCACTTGCTGGCATTGCCACAGGGCCCGCGGCTGTAGGTGTTACTAGTCCTGCAGGAGGTGTTAACCCGCTTCTGGGTGGACGCCTTGCGCCTTCAGGATTGTCGTCGATGGCAGTTCAGATCGGTACTGGACTCTGCTACATTCCTCACAGCACTGCCTGGAACGGAATGTACGCCTGCTACAACACGGCAGCGACGAACGTCAACATCAACGCGTCTTCGTCAACGCAGTGGCGACGTGACTACATCATCGCACAGGTCACAGACCCTGGAGACAACACCGCTGCATGGGCACTGACGAACGTCACAGGTTCGTTCTCGTCAACGGCTCCAGGCAACCTACCTGCGCTTCCGTCGAACTGCATCCCACTAGCCATCATCAACGTGGTCCCGAATATGTCGGTGACCTCTGGCGCAGGCACAGTAACTGATGCTCGGCCGTTCCAACCGCTGCCAGGCCCCATTATCACTACGTCGTCAAGCAAGCCGCCACTGTCTTCCCCTGGTGGGACGATGTGGTTCGAGACAGACACAAACCTGCTAGGCATCGTTGTCAACGGTCAGTACTCCTACATTCCTACGGGTGCGCAGATAGACGTATGGCATACGATAACGCCGTTCAACGGCTGGACAGCTTCTTCGCAGACACCTCGGTACAGGCTTACCAATGACGGCGGCCTTGAACTTAACGGCGCCATCAACGGCGGTGGGGCGGGAGCACAGCAGTTCTTTACTCTTCCAGGTGGATGGCGCCCAGTGAACAACCAGACATACGCATGCGGCGCAACTGCTGGCGTAATTGCTGGGCAGGCACCGTTCATCCAGGTCAACAACAACGGTCAGGTAGTCGCGAACGGTGTCAACCCCGGAACTGGTTCCATGACTGTCAACATTACTGGTCGCATTCCGATGAACTGAGGCCGCATGACAGCACAGTACAACTACCTAGCAACTGACCTGGTCAGTAATACCATTCTGGGTGAACTGCCTGTCAACAACGTGGCGCTCGACTGCCAGCTGAATAGCGCAGGCAACATGTCTTCGGGCATGAAGCTATCTGATCCACGTATTGACGATGACGAGCTCATAGCCAGAACCGAACCAGGCAAGACAGCCTTCTGGGCCTATCGCGAGAACCAGATCGTCTGGGGCGGTATCGTACTGAGTCGCGAGTACCAGTCCAACGGCAAGAGCTTGACTCTCACGGGTCAGACATTTGAGTGCTACGCGTCCAGAAGGTATCCGAGATCGGTTCTAGGTGCTAGTGGCGTTCTGAACCTGTCTTTGGGCATGTGTGAAACTGTCGACTATCTCTGGTCACACCTGCAGTCGATTTCAGGCGGATCTATTGGCGTCCAGGCGGCCCAGCTGCCGCTGGTAGACAACCCGACTACCTTGACGGTGAACGGGTACGATCTGTCGATATCCTATGGCGACCTGATTGCGTCGATCACTCAGCTCTCAAACGGGCCTGACTGGACGATTGGTTGGGCAGAAGACCAGAACGGACTGCCACTGAAGCAACTTGTCACTGGCATACCAATCGGCCAACAAGTTGCCGCGACAGACTTGGTAGTTGATTATCCTGGCCCTGTGGCGAACTACACGTACACCGAGAACTCGTCGTCGGGTTCTAACTACTGGTGGGCCACAGGGGATGGTGAGGGCGCTGCTCAAGCAGCAGGAGTTGCGATTGACGAGGCCACCCTGTCGAGCGGTTATCCCATCTGGGAACATGTCAATAACTACTCCGGTGTCACGTCACAAACAACGATCGACGCGCATGCAGCCTCCGACTTGAAGCAAAAGGGCATGCCGATGGTCACGCACTCGGCACGGTTCCATGCTACAGCCTTTCCGACATTTGGTTCTTACCAAATGGGTGACTATGCAATCGTCAACGTGACCGACCCTCGATTCCCAAAGGGTAAGACCTTCATAGTAAGGGTGATCGGCTGGTCCATACAGCCGCCTGACGAGAGCCAGGGTACGGAGATCATCACACCTGTATTCGACGAACCGTCTGCGAACTGACATGCCTAACTACCAGCGCGCGAAGCCCTTCGACATAGTTCAGACGATCTTGGACATGCAAAGGGCTATCAAGCAGTTGCAGATCCGATCTCCTGGCGTTGCAGTTCCTCCGCTCTGGGTTGACCTAAGCGGTAGCCTGTTGAACGGGTTCACACTTCAGGTCGGCGGCAGGATCCGGTATCGGATAGTTGACAACGTTATTACCTTCGACGTGTTCCATATGACTATGCCAGCCACTACTCCCTTCGTCTGCGTCAATCTGAATCCCGCACCCGTTACTGACAAACAATGGCCTGTCGTAACTAGCAACATTAACGGTACTGCGACACCTCGTGCCTTCTGGTCAAGCAGTACCGGTGACATAACAATCCAGAGTGTCGCTGCAAGTGCTGCTGACGTCAGCTGGCTACTCTCCTTTCCCATAGACGTCTGAGAGAGGTGATATGGACCCCGCACTCCTGCCGTACTTTGTAAGTGGAGGCGGCTTCGCAGGCATTATGGTATTCGCCTTCATCATGAAGTGGATAGTTCCTGGATGGGTAGTCAAGGAGAAGGACGCAACGATCAAGGAACTAAAGGCAGAGAACAAGGCTCAGGCAGCTCGAGCCGAAGCAGGTGTCCTAGCTGGACAGGTGGTGAAGGATGTCATGCTAGGGCTCCGTCAAGCCCACGAGGAGCTGACTCGGTGAAATTTTGGTTCTGGAGGAGGAAGGAAGTGCGAGCAGATGTTATGGCTGCAAGAAGGCGGAGGGAAGAAGCAGAGCGCCGACTAGCAGCGGACAATGAAGAGGTAATTGTTCCTCTACGTGAGATGCTTCACCACAACCACATCACCGCCGATGTTTCGGACCTCATTATCAGAAGCAGTCGAAGGGGTGAAGGTGACACAGGGACAGATAGCAATTGACATCATCAACTGGGGTGTCAATGTAGGGTTCGTGGTTACGTTCACGTTCCCTGGCTGGATCAGGCTTATCTGGAAGTGGACAGAATCAGACTGGGGCTGGAACACCGTTGCTCTAGATATGGCCGTCGCAGTGGCCTTGCTTCCATCTTGGGTGCATAGGGTATTTAACCTAAAGCCTGACACGTACCTCTTCATTTGGATAGTTGCTGGCTCGCTCTGGGCTATACCGATTATCGTCATCTGGCGAGCGTACATCATCTACCGGATACAACGCCATGGGGGGCGTCGTGCTTCTACCAGACCTAAGCGAGTTCCAGCCAAGGGCGAATCTAGCGGGGATTAAGTCCCAGAACGGCGGCGCAGTCATTCTTCGCGTCGGCTACGGAGCTAGGCGCATAGACAAGGTCTACACAAACCACAGGGCGGCAGCACACGAGGCCGACTTCCACTTCCTGGGTCTGTACCACTACGTCACTGCCGGCGACGACATCAGCGCTCAGGCGCACAAGTTCTGCGAGTGGGTCGGCGCACTCAAGACAGGCGAGATCCCGATCATCGACCTCGAGGAAGGTCCGGGCAACCAGTTCTCGCGGGCCACCAAGTGGCTTGACATCGTAGACGCTGGCCTCGGACTCAACAAGTTCACGCTCAACCGCAGGTCATGGCTATACAGTGGCGACTACTTTGCGAGGAACGCAGGCCTGCAGCCGATCTTCGAGTCGATCAGGCATACCTGGGTCGCAGCGTACGGAGATCAGGAGCCAAGCCTCCCGCACACCCTGTGGCAGTCGACCGACGGGAAGATCGGGTCGCATAAGACGAGCTGGTCGGGGGCGGGCTACTGCGATACGAACTTTACAAGGTACACGCTAGCCCAACTCGCCTCAACGGCCTGGATGCCGCCGCATGTCGCGGATGTCGGCGTCTGGAACATCCACCCAGTCTCGCTACTGCCTACGAGGGCCACTATAGACTGGGAGCACACAGGCGGCATCACAGAGTGGCAGGTTCACTGTGAAGGGCCCGGCTTCGATCACACGAACAACGTCTTCCATCCGCAGGCGGTGTACGAGGGCCTTAGGTCCGGTTCGAGGTACTACCTCTCGATCATTTCGATCGTCAACGGACATGGCGTGGGGACGGTAGGCAAGAAGACCTTCGATACTCCAGCCAAGTAGACGTCTGGCCCGACTCCTTGCACGATCTGCGGCGTGCGCCCTCCAGGGAGTCGGGCCAGACTTATCTCTACACGGCCTTGCGAAGGGTGCGTAGGATCTGTATCCTGACGTCGGTCATGCTCGGCGTGTTGACCAGATAGAACACCATGTGCTTGAGAGCGGCGTTCGCGTCCTTCCACTTGACGTAGGGAAGTAGTGTCAGGCCGAGTCGGCTGAGCTTGGCACCTTCGTCCATCCAGTGTAGAGCCTGACTAGCACCTTGGAAGACAACGAACCTGTCGTTAAGGGCCGCCCAGGTCTTGACGGTCCCGATGTACTCGACTGAGATCAGGAGCGAGAAGTCGTTGTTCCGCTTCTCGTAGCGTTCACACACGATTACGTCGGGCTGGTGCTTGTCGAGAAAGCGCCACAGGGTGCTGTGATGGTTCGGCTTGTTTAGCTGGCCTGAGGAGACGAAGTGCTCCTTAATGTCCTCACTGACCTTGAACTCCATGCCTTCTCGTTCAATTTCGAATATGCACCAGCCAGTTGTCCCGCCTGGGTCTATCGAGATGATCTTCACTTGTCTCTCCTTTTTCTACTATTCTAGTAACCATTTAGAATGCGATTTAGACGCGAGGAGCCCAAGCTGCTTATTGGGATGTTAAAAGCTTAGTCTCATCAGTTAGAACGCGTTTAGAAGCGGTCTAAATAACAGTCTAAACTTAGCTGCAGCTTTTAGCTCTTAAGCCTGTTGTTCCATTTGTCAAGAGCTTCTTGTGCGTGCTCCTTCTTAACGATCAGGTAAGGTAGAACCGCGTCTAGGAACCTTGCGGCTTCGCGCGTGTTGGTATGCCAGTTGTAAATGCCGTTGTACCGCTTATTGCCTTGCGAATGCCGGACGTAACCTCCGAACAGCGTCACGAGCCAGTCGAGAGGCGTTCTGTCTAGTTGTGCTACAGACACTTGGAGGTTGTAGGGCCCGTTGTACTCGATATGTCCTTCGCCATCGAAGAACCCTGCCGCATAGGCTTTATCGGTGTCAAGCATCGGACTTAGCGATTTGTTGACGTATGTCTTCCGCTTGAGCCGTCAGCTCTCGGATGTCTTCTTCGATGCGGGTAAGCTTAGCCTGGAGGCTTTGCCGGTTGTACTTCTCGACGACTACGATGTTGTCGGGATCCAGATTGTGCCGGTTGCCGTCTTTGAAGATCGCCCTCTCCTCAGGCTTGAGGCTCCTACCAAGTCTCCTCTCCGCGATCAGGCGGTGGAGTGGTTCCCATCCCTTCTCCGTCTTCTCGTACGTGTAGCCGTTCGCGTTCTTGAACGTGTCACCGATTTGCTTGGCGGTACCTCTCGCCATTGTTGTCTCCTACTCTACTCCGAAAGCACGTCGAATGCGTGACCAGCGAACTGGTCCGTTCTGGCCTGGCACAAGCTCTCCGACCTCTTGATCAGGCGACAGAGCGTCTAGCGACCACTCTCCATTATCTAGTTCCCAGATGACTAGGCGTAGCGGAGCGTGTATCGGGTGAGGTTCACTGGCAATGAAGACTGCTGACTGATCTCCCAGGACGACCTTATCGCCGGGACGAAGTTGCTTAACTGTAACAGGCATCTCTTCCTCCTAAAAGGGGCGGCCCCGAAAGAGCCGCCCCTCTTCCTGTGGCGTTAGGCGACTGTGGAAACCGTCGCCGACTTGCCGTCCTCGGACATCTGCACGTCCCAGGTGCGGTTGCCGTCGTCGGAGGCCTGAACCGTGAAGGTGTCAGAGCCCTCCTCCGTCGCAATCTGGAACGAGCCGCTGACGTTGGCGACCTCGTTGTTCTGGTTGCTGACCGAGATGGACACGTTGACGGTGAGCGTCTGAAGCTCCTCTCCCGAGTCCCAGGTCACGGTGCCGGTAACGGCGTCGCCCTGGCTGTAGGTCGACTTGTCGAAGGTGACCTGTGCGTTGTTGGCCGCTGCCATGTTGAGCTCCCTTTCGAGCCACTGGATGGGATGGTGAGGAAGGTGTCTCACAGCACGCCCCAATTCTCACCGGTTTCGATATCGACGGCGAACTGGACGTAGTCGCCGACGACCCGTCTTGCAGACTCCAGCATGTGGTACTGCAAGAGGCTCTTCATGAGGTCCACGTTGTCTTGATGACACTCGGTAAGAATCGAGTCGTGGACCAGGTTACGGACCCAGCCAATGCCCTTGAGCTGAGGCCGTAGGTGTGTGAAAGCGTCGAGGCAGATGTCAGAGGCGGTCGACTGGGGTAGGAAGGCCAGCGCCTCATTCATCACGTCCTTCTTGTTGTCGTTCGTGATCAACCAGAAGCGTCGGTGCCTACTGAACACTGTGACTAGGTCTTGGCCGCTGCCGACTTGTTTACGCGTCTGCTCTCGGAAGGCGACAATGTTCGGGATCACTTCGAAGAACGCGCGCATGCCGCGAGCCGCTTCAGCTACCGGGATTTTGAACTCGTCGGCAATGCTCTTCGCCTCACGGCCGTACGCTAGTCCGTAGACGTAAGCCTTGACGCGAATGCGTAGTTCCTTCTTCGCAGCCTTGCTAATACCAGAGGTGTTACCGTAAAGGACGGGGGTGAGCTCGTTGAAGATGTCTCTTGTCGGATCATTGAATATTTCCCGAAAATAAGGCTCTTGAGCCAGCCACGTGAGAACTCGTAGTTCGGCTTGACTATAGTCCGCTTGAACGAACACGTGGTCGGGTTGAACAGGAACGAACTGGGCGCGTAGCTTTTCCCCTCGTGTGATGTTCTGAAGGTTAGGGTTACGACAACTGAGGCGACCCGTTGACGTCCCATGAAGAAGGAAGGTCGGAAATACACGACCTCTGTCGACACGCTTACGAATACCCTTGACGTAGGTTCCATAGCTCTTGGCGTCCTTTCTGTGCGCCAGAAGTGTCTGGAGGAACTCTCTTCCGTCTCCATCAGGAGCTCGGCCGAGGAGTGTGTTCAGAGCCTCGACATCAGTTGTCTTGCTCATTCCACCTTTGGGGTTGCGCTTCATAGGGACGCGGAAGCCGAATCCTTCTAGAGCAGCCGCAACCTGTTGAGGCGATCGAGGGTTGAAGTTTGGCTTTCCAGCCAGTCCAGCCAGATCCGTTTCCAGTTCTGATAGGGTACCGGTGTACTCTTCCTTGAGACTGTCGTTGTACGCCAGATCCACGCCGATGCCATTGAGCTCCACGTACATGAGTTGATTGGATGCACGAACCAGAAAATCGTGAAGTGCTCGCAACCCTGGCTCTTGGTCCAGTAGCTCGCTGTACAGGAGGAACAGTTCGTACGTAGCGGCGCAGTCGTAAGCGTTGTACTTGTACAGGACTGGACGTGGAATAGTACCATATCCGGCGCCTGGACGAAGATATAGCTTGATCTCGTCGTCATAACGAGGTGCTCCTAGTCGCTCTACAGCCTGGTACTTCAGACCATGGATGCCTGCACGCTCATCAAGGCAATAGGATGCGAGCATTGTATCGAACCAGAGAGGTATGTCTCGCATTCCTTTGGCGTAAAGCCCAGCAAGATCGAACTTGCCATTTTGAGCAATGACACGACGGTGTTCTCGTAGATATTGACCGAGCCGGGCGCGGACATCTCTGTCGCGTAGTCCAGACTCACCGAACACCGCCACCTTCCCACGTTCGTAGCCAACTCCAACGCAAAGAAGGTGGTGTCGAGTGGGATGGTCGAACGAGACGTCTTTATCGATATCTGACTCGATATCAACAGTGATCGGAGCGGTTCGGGAAACGAGTTCACCCAGTCCGTCAAGAGCGTCTCGAGCCGATTCGAGTACAACGTATTCAGGTTCCCTCCATTGACTAGTTAGTCCCTTGAGCTTGGCGAAGTCGTTGACGATGGCCGGGAACCACGTGTCGCCTTTTGGACGTAGGCATGCTGCCGGGTGGATTGTAGGTACCACCTCATACGAAACTCCTTCTGAGCGCCTTGGTGGGCCAACTCGGAGCTTCGTGATACCATCCTTAGTTCCAAGCAGCGACTGTGCGGCAACATTACCCATAGCCACCACCCGTTGAATGTTGTGCTCTTCCAACTCCGCCAGAAGACGGGGCCTACATGCAGCCATCGACTTGGCTGTAGGGGTAGCGTTCGACGGTGGTCGACAGGAACAGGCATTGGTGAGTAGCGTCTCGGCTCGATCGATGTGGTGGTATCGAAGTACCTGGTCCAGGAGCTTACCTGAGATGCCTGTGAAAGGCACTCCAAGACGAGCCTCGTTAGCTCCTGGCGCTTCTCCGACAACCGCGATCCCATTACTCCCATTCCCCGCTGATGGTACGTACTTGCCTGTTTGAAAGAGGTCACAGTCTTCGCACTTGGCGAACGGGTGTCTACGCTCGGCCACGAGCCCACCTGTCTAGAATCATCTCATTGGTTTCGAGGTGACGAGCTGATATGGACGTTATGTCCATATATCCTGGCGGTCGCTCGTACCTACCGGAAGTATCCATGAAGGCCTCGTTGGACGCCCACACGAAGGGAGCATCGGTGTCCATCGACCTTACGATGCCCGCAGTCTCCTGGACCTCATTGAACTCTCTCGGATGCCTTCCGTGCCTCGCGTAGCCCAGTAGGTGAATCGGATTGCTCGGCAAGACCATGCTGATCCACTGGGCGATCTGGACCCTGGTGAGAGGGTTGATATCCTCAGCCAGCCTGCGAGGAATCCCGAAGGTGAAGACGCCCGTTTGCCCAAAGTGGATTCGCTCAATATCGGCTGCGCGATACAGGAACTCTTCAAACTCCCGTTCGCTCTGGATCTGCACGACGCACATGAGGCTTGGCGCCTTCGGAAGAGTGATGAGCTCAAACATGTTGAGGAACCGATCGACAGCCTTAAGCGTCTCTTCGGCATTGCCTCGCACGTCTGGCATTACGATCTCGTCGACTCGCCAGCTGTGCGCCATGTCGATGATTCGGTCATTTGTCATCATGCCATCCTCGAACATCCCGTTATCGAAGATGACGTACTTGTCTCGGCTCTCTGTTAGCGTGTTGACGTATTCCCGGTACATTGGGTTCTGAAGACACGACGGCAGGAGCATGTGGTACTTCCTGTGCAACGTCGTGTGCAACATGCTGTAGGGGGAAATGAGTGCGACTTCCATGGTGGTCTCCTTTAGTGGGGCCGGCTCCTTCAGAGAATGCGACCGCCAGACCGGAACCGGCCCCGAAGAGAATCTGGCGGAAGTTCACTACAACCTGGCGTTGATCGTCGCCCAGAGGTGGACGACGAACCCGAAGACGGCGGGGATGATGATCGGGATGGCGGCTTGCAGCGCGCCAGGCAGGCCTTCAGGGAACACGTAGGTCTGTAGCGCCCATAGGATGACGCCAACTACCGCCCCTGTGGCTGTTGAGACCGAGGTCGCGGTGACCGTGGTCTTCGGCGTGTTAGAACTTATCGCCGTGGTCACCCTTGAAGGCTGTTGCGGCGTCGGCTGAGTTGGAGGATGCTGGCTCACCATGGTAGACTCCCGGTGCGATGTGAGTGAGTTTGTTCTCGAGTGCGTAGAGGTAGGCCCGGACCGCCTGGTCCTTGGCTTCGACGAGCTTCTGCACGGCAATGGTCAGCTCCGGCGACGAAGGCACGATGCCCAGAAGACCCTCGGCCAAGGTCTCGAAGGGAACGACGATCGTCTTGATGTCGTCGCGGAGGTGACTTGAGTCCAGGAACCGAGTCTTGTCGCGCACAGGCTGAACGTGCTGCTGGAGGATGGACTGGTCGATCATCGTGAGATCTCCTTCATGGGCACGAAGCCCTGCTGGTCAACCTGAGGATGGGCCTCAAGGACTTTGTTCAGTTGTGCTCGGAGCAGGTACAGCTTGATGTAGGTCATGCGAGCATAGTTGCTCAGGTCGAGTACTTCGGCCATGGCCTCGGTGAGGGTGTCGATCGTAAGGAACTTAAGCGGCCCGTACTTCTGCGCTCCAATCTCCATACGCTCGGCGGACAGCTGAATGAACTCGGCGTCAGCTTCCTGTAGTAGCTGCTGGAACTCCGAAGCGCTGAGCATTGTTCTCCCTGATCTTGTCGTAGAGACTGGCAAAGTCTCTCTTCTGGATAGCGAGGATGTTGAACAGGTAGATGATAGCGTCTACCGCCTCGCTGGCGATCTGGTCAGCAACTTCGTCGGGCGAGTGCGTGCCACGTTCGACCTTCTTGACCAGGTTGCACATCTCGCCGACCTCGCCAGCGGCGGCAAGTGCCATGAACGTCGTGTTGTGTGCCAGGTCAGGGAACCAGGACTCAGAGTCCTCGAGGCACTGCTCGATTATGTCGTCGACATCGGTCAGCATTATCGAATCGCCTCCATAAACTCGGCCTTTGCGGTTCGGGTGTGATCTGCGAACACACCCCTTACCGAAGTCGTCCGCGTAGTCCCGGTCGCTCTGACTCCGCGAATCGACATGCAGGTGTGCTGGGCCTCCATGACGAGGATAACCCCCTTAGGGTCGAGCTGCTCCATGAACGAGTCCGCGATGGTCTCGGTCAGCTCTTCCTGAGTGTTGAGGCCTGCGGCGAAGTAGTTGATCAGCCGCGGGATCTTGCTCAGGCCTACGATTCGACCGTCCGGCACATAACCCATATGTGCCACGCCTACGAACGGGAGTACGTGATGCCTGCACAGCGTTGCGAACGGCAGGTCCTTCACCACGACCATGTTGTCGGTAGCCGCCTCGAAGGTCGTGAAGTCGAACTTCTCAGGCGTGGTGAGCTCCTTGAGCGCCTTCAGGAATCGCGCCGCGGTATCCCGCTCCTGTGGATCTGCAGGATTGAGATTCGCTGCGTGGACTAGAAGGAACTCGGCCAGAGACTCGAGCGACATGAACCTTGTGTGTCCGAGCTCGAAGTTGGCGTCCGCGAAGGGCGAGGGGTCCTGCATCAGTGTCACGTGTACCTCTTGTGTGCGCCGAAAATGTAGTTGTGAACCTGAACATTGAGCCGCCAAGGTAGCTGGTGGCTCTTGACGTACTCGACGATAGCCACGTCGGTGTACTTGTTCCAGGCAGCGCCGACGAACGTCTGGATCTGCTTCTCAGCAAGATGCTCGTCCCAGATCCTCATCGCCTCGTTCAGATCGTTTCGCGTTGTGACAACGAACTTGACCGAATGCGCGAAGTGGTTCAGGAGCTCGAGGTTCTTGATGCGTTGCCCGTTGTTCTCCCATTCTCCCGACCCAGGCAGCTTCCAGTCCATCACGAAGTTGCAGCGAGCAGCCAGCTCTGGATTGAACTTCAGCGTCCCGTTGGTGAAGATCTCGAACTTGCAGATGTCGCCTATCGACCGTACTACGGTGAGCAGGTCATTCTGGTCTTGCAGAAGAGGCTCTCCGCCGGTGAAGACGATGTTATCTGCACCGGTGCTCGCTCGCAGGTTGATAATCCGGTCTATGAGTTCGTCTGGCTCGACGCGCTCCTGCTCCTTGGTGAAGAGCTTCGGGTCGATAGCCTGAGGAGTGTCGCAGGGCCATCCCGGGCACTTCAGGTTGCATCCCGCGAACCGGACGAATTGCGACATCACCCCGACCTTCGGTCCCTCGCCTTGGGGGCTAGCGTAATGTTCAAGCAGTCGCAGCATTGAGGCTCCATGTCGCGTTGTTGACCTTCGTCTCCCAGACGTTGGCTCGGATACCGGTCGCGTACGAGTAAATGCTCTGCGCCCAGTATCCGATGGCCGTTGCTAGGTTCTCGGTCGTCGGGTCGCCGTACTGCATAACCTGCAAGCCAGGAAGTGTCATAGGCTTGAGGCTAGAATCGTACTCCTGACGAGGGTCTAGGTCCTGAGCCCACGGGTCTCGCGGATTGAGCAAGACGCGGTGGTCGAAGTTGCTATCCAGGTACTCCCTGAACTGCTGCTTGACTATGCCAAAGTCTAGGCCGAGAAGCAGGCCTGCAGAGTCGACCGGGCCGTTCAACGTGAGCGTCACCTGCCACGAGTGGCCATGAATGTTCTCACACTTGCCAGGTGTGAGGTAGAGACGGTGTGCCATCTCCACGTTGTGCCTGACCGAGATAGACTGTGTTGGCATGTTCACTTCTTGACTACCGCCCTACAGTTCAATGATTGGCTGGGTCCAGTCGGTCTTGCCGACCTTCTCAGGCTTGATTGCTTCCTTCCAGAACTCGGTGTCGAGATAGATCGTCTCGTCGTCGACTCCGGCCTTGTAAATAGCTTCCTGGCGCTCTACGCATGTGCCGCACCGGCCACAGTGGTACGCGCCGCCCTTGTAGCAGGACCAGGTGTCCTCGATCGGGACGTTGAGTTCATCGGCACGCTTGGCGATGTCGGTCTTCGTCTTGCTCAGGTAGGGCGTCCGAATCTCGAACTTCGGGCTGATGAAGCCAAGGTTGCCGGCCTTGATGGCCTCTTCGGTCTTAGTGATGAACTCTGGCCTGCAGTCGGGATAGATCGCGTGGTCGCCGGCGTGCACAGCCGTAGCGATGAACTCTCCTTCCCACGCAACGCACAGGCCCGCGGCGATCGTGAGCATGATCATGTTGCGGTTAGGAACGACCGTTGACTTCATATTCTCGGCGTCGTAGCGACCTTCGGGAACCGGGATACTGCCGTTCACCAGCGAAGACTTGCCACGAGAGATCGCCCAGCCGAAGTCGGACAGGTTGATGATCACGTGCTCGATCTGCAGGTCGGTGCAGATGATCGATGCCTGATACAGCTCCTTGTCGTGCCGCTGACCGTACTGGAACGACACTGCCTTCATGTCGTTCCCCTGGTCGATCAGGTCGTACAGCATCGTCGTGCTGTCGAGTCCGCCGCTAAGGACTGCGATACCCTTACTCATGACTAACTCCGCTAGGTATGTGTAGGTTGTCGTACGCCCTTCTCCGCCCTTGGAGATGAGCCCTCTGTCTATCAAGGTGCGTTCGATCTCGGTCATTTCTCTCGACGAGATATGGTAGTTCTGCATGAGCCTAGAACGTGGCACTGAACCGTTACGTTGGATAGCGTTCAGGATCGTCACCATCCTACGTTCTAGGTCACCCTTACCCACGTTGGCAACTACGTCTTGTGCATATCGCCTCCAAGAGTCGCCGAACGATGCGGCCTTCAGCAGGTCATGCTTCCGAATCACCACAGGGTGACCGGATGATCTGCTGGCGGCGATTAGCATGGCGCACTTCAGGATGCTCATCGATAGTCGAGCATTCATCGGTACGAGCTGTTCTGCGAGCTCGCCGGAATCAAGTCCGATCTGCGTTAGCGTCTGGTCAAGCTCGTTGAACCTCGACCAAGCCTCTGGCTCCATAGTGATCGGTGTCGGTTCTCTTTGCATCCCGATCACCTTGTCGCCTTTGACAACAGGCGTGCTCGACGGGTACCTGCTCGCGATACCCTTCAGCTCCGCTATTATTTCCTCTCTCCCTGTGGTGCTCTTCGTCTCGGGAGGGCCCAGCGGCTTGACCTTAGTAATGTCCGACATGGCTGTAATGATAATGAATCGAGGAAGGAAGCCGGACTCGACGTGCTCATGGGAGACAATGCGCATCATCTTGGACTTGATGCCTCCTCCAAACACGATCAGTCTCGGGTTCTTGACCTTAATCTCTTCCTTGCGGAGGAGTCGCTTCTGTGTCTTGCCGTCGTAGATCTTGGCGAGAAACTCCGCCATACCGGCCATGTAGTCCTTCTTGTGCATCTGGTCGATGAGTCCAGTGAACTCATCGCGCAGGAACATGGAAGGCATATTGTCCCGCGAGGCCAGTGCAGTCATAAGACCTTCGAGAGAACCATCCGTCGCCATGAGGATGTTCTCGTCGATCTCAAAGACTATGTCCGTAGCAAGTTCCATAGCTGTCGACTTACGCGTTAGGGTGGTGTCTGCAAGGATGAGGAACCAGAGGTTGGGAGCGATGAGACCGAAGCTGGTGGGCAGAGCGATGGATCCGGCGAGTAGTGAAGAGAGAGCAACGAAAGCTCCTGCAACATGATATTGCTCGGCGGCATCTCCGACGTTCTTTGCCCATTGCATATATCTGTCGATGAATGTCTCGGGGAGTCCACGTACTAGTTCCTTCTCGGTGTCTGACAAGAGGCTAATCTCGTCATTAGGCGGGCTCTTCGATACCCGAATGTTCTCGTCGAATCGGGACTTGGCTCTGCAAATGTCCTTCCAGAGGAGGATTGTGTTGTCCTCGAACTTGTTAACTACCGAGTCTCGACATACTTGGAAGACTTCTGACAGTTGCATGCCTGCTTCGAGACAGTACATTTCGAGGAGGAACAGTCTCGACGATCTGTCCTTAGCTTCGTCTACTCGAAAGAAGGTCGTAAAGGCGGCACCGTTAAGTCTGAACCGATACCGCTCAAGAATCTCTTCGCCCTTTTCCAGAATGAAGTCTGGAAAAGGAATGTCCAAGTATTCGTAGCCTGGAGCCTGAGGATACACGTCGAAGGCGCTCAACGCATATGACTCAGGCTTCCAGTCGATAATGCTGACCCTGGGCGGACCTTCGTCGGATGTGTACTTGTGATTGTGCGTGCCAGGAATTCTCAGGAGCTGAGTTAGGTCCCAGCCTGATCTGTCAGATCCCTCGTCGGCGTGAAAGTATGCAATGCGTCGGGCGATCGCTTCCGCTTCTTCACCTGGAATCGGCTTCTCAAGTGTCCATAGTGCCTGGTATCTTTTCGGGCTCGTTTCCAGCACTACCGTGGGAGCGATCTTCAACTTGTCTGGGGGGCAGTCATCGAGGTCTGCCCAGATGCTTGCTACCTGTCCTACGTTTTCCTTAGTCCGCTTCTTGACCTGTAGTAGCTGCGGACAGAAGTACACGTTCTCGCTGACCGCTTTGGACTTGAGATATGATACGGCGGAAGGGAACTCTTCCGGCCAAGCGAAGAACTGTTCCGTAAACTTGCCTTGGGGCCTTCTCGAGGCTATACAAAGGTAGCCAGTCAACGAACCGAAAGCGCTGTCGAAAAAGTCTTTGAACCCTGGCATTAGCCCCTCTCAAGACAACTTATGAGAGGGCGGCCCCAGGTCCCTACCCTCGCGGGGCCGCCCCCCTTGGAGATAACGCCGGAAGGAGAGAAGAACCGGCGCTACCTCCTACGGCAGGAGCGAGCCTCCAGAGCGTCCCGATCCGCTCGAAGCTCCAGCTCCCACCGCGTCCTGAGCCTTGGAGAAACCCTTGACCTCGATCCACGTCGCCGGGTCGTCTTCGGGGTTCTCCTTCTTCTTCTTCTGGTTAACGCCTCGGCGAACCTTGATCGCTCGACCGAGGTAGAATTCTGGCTCTTCGGGGATGTCGAGCCCGCCGCCCTTCTTACAGTTGTCGTACTCGCCGATGGCCTTCAGCAGGCCAACGATCGTGTAGAGCGCGCCGTCCCAGAGGCAGGCGTTGGCACCGATGACGCGCTCGGCGTAGATGCCGTCCTGGATCGTGAAGCGGAAGTACAGCATCGGCTTGCCGAAGTTGTTATCGGACGCGCTAGCCTTCGACTCGACGTCCGTGATGACGGCGTTGTACATGCCCGAGGGGATCGGCTGGTAGTCGCCGCCGGACTTGTCTTCCTGGTCTGAGACGTTGACGCGTACGGTCATTGGTTTGCATCCTTCGTGATGAGAGAGAAAATGTCGTGCATCTTGGGGTCGACCATGAGTAGTGGGAGGTTGCCGGAACGATCCTTGGTAACATATCCTTCAAGAGCGCCGGTCATGAGTACACGTTTGATCTGGGTTGCGGTTTGTTCGTCTCCTTGAGCAACTTGCTTGGTGTAGAGATACATCACCTGGTCGAAGAAGGCCGCAGCCTGGTTCGCCAGCTTGCCGGGCAGGTCCGGCTTCTTCCACAGGAGGCCCTTGTTGTCGCGCTCCTCCTGTTCGTGGCACACGATGACGAGGTTGACGGGCAGGTCTCGAAACCGCCTGATCATCAGTCGCATGCGGTTGGTGCTCTTCCCCCAGTCATGGAGGCCGGGCACGTCTGGGTCACGATCTGGGTGAGATGCCAGGGTTTGATCCATCACCCAATTCATGTTGGTCTTCTGGAGTTCGGTCAAGGTGTCGATGACGACCGTTCGGAACTCGCATCCATCTTTGGTGTTGTAGCACTGCCGGTCGAGTTCGTCGTAGATCGTCTCGAACTCTTCCCACGTCACCGACCCTCGGGTGTTGGGGTCGGGAATGATCATTGTGCTCGGAGCGACCTGTCTGATGGTCGAGGAACCCGCTTCGGCAGAGATGTACAGCGTGTCGCTCATGAGGGGGGAGTTCTGCGCGCCGGCAGCCAAGAACGTCTTACCTGACCCGGGCCGACCGTAGATCAGGATGTTGATGTTCGGCTTGACATCGCGGACCGGCGCCATCGGGATACCTGCGAACGACAGCTTCTTGAGGGAAGTTGACAGCGTTGGCATTGGTTCCGAGGCAGTCTGATCGGGTCCAGGTGCGGGCACGTCGGGCTTGCCGTCAGCGTGGGGGTGATACGGCTGCGATACCTTGGTTGTAATCGGACCAAGGTCTTCGTCAAGGTCTACGTCTTGAGGGTTAAGGGACATTGACTTCTTTCTCTGTCGGGAAGAGCTGATAGTTGATCTCGCCGAGCTCTTGACAGACACCTTCGATCGTGTAGTTGCTCAGGATCTGAAGGATGTCTTCCAGTTGTTTCTTCCTATTGATGAGCAGGATGTAAGTCCTACTGTCCATAGGAGTGCTTGTCCGTTGTGGACTCGGCAATTTCATAGTACCGAGGCTTCACTTCGAACATCGTCTCCAGTGCGTACTCGTAGTCCCGTCCAGCGGTCCGGTCGATACACGGACCTTGGAAGGCACACCAGCCGCACGTGAACCTTCCTGGGTTAGGATAGATCGCTGGGTGGCTGATCATTTCCTTGGCCTGCAGGAAGATGTTGTGGCCGACACTGACTAGCGTCTGCGATGGCTTGTAGATCTTGTGTACCTGAATGGCGCGCGGCCCCTCAACCCGCAGCCACTCTAGGTACTCGTTGTAAAGACCGGATGCATAGGCTGTCGGGTCCTTTGCCATTACGGTCTCTTTGAACATGGTGTAGTCAGGAGGGTTCTGCTTGCTCGTCGAGAACCGACGTCCCAGTCTCACGACCTTCATTTCCACAGGGGCTTCGGTTGTGCCCTTGCGGAGCTCGACGTACAAGAACCCGCGGATGTTGAGGTTCATCGCGACCATGAAGGCCCAGCAGTACGAGGCGACCTGGTCGTCGATCTCGAGAATGACGTCCGAGTCCTCGTTCATCATGCGCTGGGTGGTCTTCCAGTCGCGGATCCAGTAGCCGCCGAACTTGTCTTGCATGATTGCGTCGACGCGGCCCTCGTAGAAGACCGGCAGTCCTCTCCAGAGGTGCCGAGGAGCGAACGAGTCGGGATTGTCGCTCTTCTTCCGAACGGCTTGATACTTTTCCCAGCAGCGGTCGCACTTACAGTACAGCTGGTTGCCGTTCTCGTCTTTGACCGGGACTGCGAACTTCGCCTCGACAGCGACAGGAGTGTACTCGGCTTGCGGCAAGTGGTTTCGGGCGTACCACTGGATCATGCTAATGCCGAGGTTGAACGACTCCTCGTAGTTCTTCTCTTCCTCGTCTGATAGGCCGTACTTGTCGGTGACGCGAAGGAAGTTGGCACGTTGTTCCTTGCACTTCTCGATGAACGCTGTCTCAGCTCGAACACCGAGTGCGTACTTGTCGAGGTGCCAAGTCTTCGGGTCGTACATCACCTCCATCGCCCTGTGGAAGGCTACGCCGAACTCCAGGGGCGTCGCCGTAACTAGCGGTTGCCTGTTCTCGTTGAACAGCCAGTGCCAGCGTAGTCGGCACCCTCGGTAGGATCGGAGTTCGGAGACGTGTACTTCATGGTACAGTTCGGGTATGTCCATCTGATCTCTCCTCTCCTTTAATTATATAGTAGTCCAATGTGTGTCATCAAGGGTTACCATTAACATTGTTAAACTTAACCGAATGGAAACGGATCGCCACGCTTCCAGTTCAGGTAGCCCCTGATCATTCCTGCGGTGAAGGCGATCAGAGCTATGCCCACTACTATGTATTGCCAGATCATCCTACTTGGAAATCTCCTACCTTGTGCTCGAACTTCACGGTGTAACCGTCCCTCACGTCACGAGCGATGAGGAACGTGTAGATCAGTCCTCCCGTCTTCTGGTCTCGGATGCCGATCCAAACTTCCAGCAGTTTGTCCTTCATCATTGATCGCACGGCCTGTTCGACCATGTCTTCTGGAATGTTTGCACTTGTCATAATTCCCCCTGTCGTAGTTGTCTAATGCCTCCAGGGCCCTGCTCGGAGCTAGGTCGGTTACGCCTAGTTCTCCTTTTCAGGTGTGATTACCTTACACCACATCCGAGCAGGACGCTGGTGAGTACTAGGCGTTTCCGTCGAGACAGAATGGTGAGAGGCCGTTCGGCCCGTCGAACAGGAGGGAACTCGGTGCTGGGCTCTCAGCTGCCCAGGCGACTACCGGAGTACCGGGGGAGTCGAAGTCGCCATAGTCGTTCATGGCTACACCGAAGCCGTTGACCAGCTCGGGATACGTCACGCGAGGATCGCCGTCCGGAGTGAAGTGGACGCAGGCGACTCTCCAGGCCTGCTCCTGAGTCCCGTTGCAGCCGACGGGCTCCAGTGGCGATCCGTTCGCCGAGTTGATCGCGTCGACGCAGTAGTTGCCGCCAGACTGGTTGCCCAGCACGACCGAGTAGTACCCCGACCCGAAGGACGAGGGCGTGGCGAAGAACCCCTGAGCGATGTTGTTGGCGTTACAGGCAGCCAGATTCAGGTGATGATGTTCCGAGGGAATGTTGCTCGGATCGTTGACGCAGTTGTACGGGTCCGGCTCCTCCGAGTCGGAGAGGAACGGATGGATAAAGGATATGCTCGGCGATGCCGGCGAGACAGTACCCTGCCTTACGGGATTGGTTACAGGCGTGTGATGTGTGCCTGCAAACGCAGTTCCCGCGGTCAGTCCCAGCGTCATCACAGACGCTAGGACGATGGCCAACCTTTTGAACTTGCGCATGGGTTCCCTTTCCCATACCAGAGAGGTCCCTATGACCCCTCGAAGCCCTGCCCGGGCGATACTCCGTGGCACCCGGGCAGGACGTCCAAGGATCTAGGCTACGAAGTAGACGTAGCCTTGCGCGCCGATCGGCTTGCCGTTAATGGCATCGAACGGCTGGACGTAAACCGTGTAGCCGTGCCGGTAGTGGAGTCCGGTGATCACGCCGGTCACCGTGCCAGCTGCGGTGATGTGAACCCAGCCGACGTGGTGATCGAAGCCGGGGCCAACGATAGTGAACTTGTCCCACGCCGCAGCGGACTGGGAGAACTGGATGTTCTCTCGGGTCGGAGCGATGAAGATCCCCTTGCCGTGCGAGAGCGTCACAGGCGCGGGAACCGGCGTCGGAGGAACAGCGGTCTCGTTGTCGTACTGGAAGTTGGTTAGCGTGTCAACCGTGTCAGCGGCCTGGTCGGCGTCTTCCACCACGAAGGCGTCGGTCACCTTGACGTTGCCGAGGATGTCCCCAGCGTCAGTTAGAGCCTGCTTGTAGGACTCGTACGCGCCGCCAGTGTTGAGCGACTTGCCAGAACCGCTAATCGCGTTCCACTGCGGACCGGTGAAGTCGTCCAGAGCACCCCCGCCTAGCTGCGACGGGAAGCCGAACAGGTAGTTGCCGTTGGCCAGCAGGATGTCCCAGCGAGGCGAGCCCGCTGCGTACTTGTCGGTCGTGAAGCTCGGCGCGGTCGTTGGAGCAGTGGAGAGACCCAGAGCGTTCAGGTCCACGGCCACCTGCGCGTAGGTACCGTTGCCGAGATTCAGGGCGATGTTGCCCGCGTTGTCGAATCCTGCGGTGCCCGTCGATCCGTCGTGCGAGAAGACGACGGAGAGCGATGGCTTGACGGCTGCATGAGCCGAACCCACTCCCAACGAAAGAGCGAGCGGTAGCGCGAAGATGGCAAAGATGCCAACCCACGCCTTCTTGAGCAACTTACGCATTGCCATTCCTTTCTGCGGTGGAAGAGCCCTCCTGTGGACTCTCCTCTTGGGCCCCGGCAGGGGCAACAGCAGGCTGAGGCGGAACCCCTTCTACCTCATTTCTGACCTCTGCCGGGGGTTCTAGTGCTGCCCTGTATTCAGGGAGCAAGTCGTTGCTGCCATTCAGCATGTTGGTGACGAACTTCTGCATGACGCCTTTGGAGACGCGGTTGCATTTTGTGTGCACCCACCAGCCGAAGTGGCGAGTCTTGGTCCAGCCCATCTGGCGATTCTTGTGAACGCCTGGACCGCACTTGCAGTAGTTCATGGGCCGAGCGACCACCCACTCAAGCTTGGAGTAGGCGGAGATCAACGTTCCGAGCTCAGCAACGTGATCTCCCCACCCCTCCTTGTGTACGTCGTCGCTTTGCAGAACGAGCTTGATGATGGCTTCGGCAGCGTCGTTGTCCTTGACGCTAAGCAGCAGTAGTCTTGCCATCGGGTATCTCTCCTTCACGCGGGGGAAGAGCAGACGCGTCCTGTTCTCCCCACCGATCGATGACGAGGCCGTCGTGGTAGTGCTCGTGCTTGAAGCCGTTGCACTTTCGCGGCTCGCCGTGGTAGTGTAGGACGACGGTCGTGCCTGCCTTGGACTTGGCGATGGCGTCGTCCTTGGTCTTCTGGACGTCGATGCCCTGGAAGACATAGAGCTGGTTGGTCACGAGAAGATCTCCCAAAAGAAGATTTGGACACGGAGCATCATGCGACCGAATCGGCCCCGCTTGCGGATGAGATTCGCCACAGGGCGCTCACCTTCTTCGTCCCAGATCCGCTCTAGGTTGGTCGTAGTCTTGTTGGCGTCGGTGATGCGCGGGATTGGTCCCGTAGCTCGGATGCTGCTGATCGGCTGGAACGTAGGCTGCGGCGCCGTATGTGCTTTGGTCTGCCGCGCAATGGCGTACGCGTACCGAGCCTTCTCGTCAGCTTCACGCTTCATGAGGTCGACGATGGTTACCGAGTCCTGCCAGCGCTTGCACATCCAGTCGAAGTAGTCCGATCCCTTGACGATCTGGATGGGCGTGGACTTGTCAAGGTAGTCGATGGCTACGGTCATTTGTGTACTCCGTTTCCTTGTGCGGCCCTTACTTCGCGGAGTGTCGCGCACCCTACGGCAAGAGCTTTGTGCAGGTCCTCGTCACTGATGAACGGGTCGTCGACCAACGTTCCTTGCATAGGATAGTTCTGGTGTCCGATGAGTACGCCCTTGGCCTGGTAGGTGATGATCCATACCGGTCGCATTCCCGTAGGACCAGCGTTCATGATGATGCCGGCGTCGACCGACATGATCTCCAACCCGAAGCTGTTCTTCTCCAGGTAGTCAACAGCTCTGGTCCGGAGGTTCTGGCTGACGTCGATGACGGCCGAGTTGTGGATGGACATTATTCTCCCATGAATATTGCCAGTGCGTCATGCATGGCATGGTCGCGCAGTATTGTCTTCGTATCGCCTAGCAGGTAGAGGAGCTCATTCCACTTGTTGACGATACGTTGGTTCTTGCCTTGGTCGACGGTGTTACTGGCCATGATGTCGATGACTTGAACAGGCCGCTGCTGACCGATACGATGCAGACGATCTTCAGCCTGCCTGTTCTTAGTTGGATTCCACATTCGGTCGAGGAAGACCACATTGCTGGCGCGATGAAGTGTGATACCTTCACCCCCAGCAGCGATCGTTCCGGCGAATACCTGGGCGTGACCACCTTGAAAGGCTTGTACGTTCCTGTCACGTTCGCGATCTGGTATCCGCCCGTGATAAGGCACTGCAGTGACGTCGTGCGACTTGAGTCTTCGGACCACCAGATCAACCATCGACCTGCTCTGTGTGAAGACAACCAAGGACTCGTTCGGGTTCCCATCGACTATCTCTATCAGTCTGTCTAGCTTGGATGAAGGGTCAACGAGAGTGACCTTGCCCTTGTCCCCGAAAGACACCGAAGCTAGGGCGAACTGCTGGAGTCTCGTCAGTTGTGCGATCGCGATAGTCGCTACCAGTGGTTGGTCCTGGTGCTCACCGACCCAGGCGATCATGTCCTTGCGCATCTGCTCGTAGGCTCGTCGTTGGCCTGGAAGCAGATCCACGAACATCTCTGTGTAGGTCTTGGGTGGCAGGTCGTCGAGAACTTCGTCCTTAGTTCTCCGGATGTACCAAGAAGACCACTGCCCATGTAGCTGGGGGATCTTCTCCTTGTTCACACCAGTGATCTTCTTGAATGTGCGTCCCTGGCTACGAACCTCTCCGGTTTCCTGCGTGCAGTACGTGTTGATGAACTTCCAGTACGAGGTGTACACTTTCGGGTACAGCCAGTTCAGTACTGACCAGATGTCTTGCGGCTTGTCGTCTGCTGGCGTCCCGGATAGGCCCGTCTTGTAGAACGACTGAAGCGCCTTGAGCGCATTGGCCTGCTGAGACTTTCGGTTCTTCACCCTGTGGATCTCGTCGCCGATGACGTGGAACCACTTGATGTCCTTCAGCTCGGGCATGAGCCGAAGAGCCTCGTAGTGCACGATCACGTACATGGGGAGGGGGTCCAGCTTGAGTCTAGCCGAAAGCTTTCCCCTGTCCTTAGGGTCAATGATCGCGACGGATCGGTTGATGTCGTAGTCGCTCCAGTAGTCTCCACTTCGGATTTGCCTGATAGCTTTGAACCAGGCGTCCCGGTGTGTAGACTTAGGCGCGACGATGAGAGTAGGACGCTTATAGCAGGGATGTAGTTTCCGGTTGCCATTAGGAGCATGCCTCTCTGACCTGAGCTCGTCGTCCACCCAGAGGGCCTCGAGCGTCTTCCCGAGGCCCATGTCGTCCGCAATGAGTCGTGCTGAGATCTCGGGGCGCCCCAGCTTATCGACACATTCGAGTTGGTGCTTGTAGGGTGTCAGGCCCACCTGTTACCGATCCTCTTCTGGGGGATGTTGTTTCGCTTCTCACCGCTCTTACCGACCCAGAGCCCGCCCATACCGTGGCAGATGTTGCAGGTAGCGGTGTTAGCTATCGGGCCTCGGAAAACGAGACCGTCTACTGTGTTGTCGAACGTGCGGTACTCTCGGGGGATGATTGCACCGCCGATCAGGGTTACTCCGCAGCCGTCGCAGGCTTTGCAGCTACGAAAGACGATCTTGTCCTCGCCTCGCTGGAATAGGAACATCCCGCTGGCCTTTAGCCTCTTGACATTGTACGCAGCCATCATGCTTGCGACAAGGACTGCGAGGATTATGACAGCGATTAGATGTGCGAGAAGCCAGATGAAGACAGTCACGCAGGCTTGAAAGAAGAATGAGATGAAGTTGACAATCATTTGCGAGTTCGCCTTCGGTGTCGCTTGTTGCTGTTGGCGTCCTTGTTAACGTGGCTAACCAGTTCCTGAAGAGCTTCAGCCTTTCGGCGTTCATCCGTCTTGACCACGTAGATAGCGTTGCGCTTCTCGGCCTCCTTTCGCTTTCGGAACTGGATGCACTTCATGTGACCAGGATGAGCTGGACCCTTACCAAGATAGGGCCAGTCGCAGGTCGACGCACTGTTGAATTTAACACGCAGATAGGCAGTGTTAACGGTGTTACGCATTAAGAGCCGTACCCCCTTGGTACAAAGATGCCTTCCCCGTCCTCGCGGTCTCGCGGATAGGGGTTCTCCATGTCGTTGTCGTCGTACTCCGGCTTGTCGTCCTCCTCGTCTTTCTCCAACTCCTTGAGGATCTTGGTCCTGAAGTAGGCGGCGGAGAGTTCCCTGAGATGGTAAACAGGTGTTCCCTTCCGTGTGTAGGCGTAGAAGTACCCACTCCAGACGTGTGCGTAGGCCTTGTCTTCGGGGATGAGCTCCTCGTTGTTCATGATGGCGACCTGAGCTCGCGCCATGTCTACAACGTTGTTCGCGTCGAAGCTGACGATCTCCCGTCCGGTGTACTCCTCGAACAGGATGACGCGCTTGTCGACTTGTTGGATCAGGAACTTCTCACTCGGCAGTCTGGCCATAACGGCAACAGTCCTCTCCTCTTTGCTTCCTGGACTTCGGGACGGTTCCAGTCAGCGATTCTACGTTCTTGTGCTCGACGTTCCTGCTTGGCCTTGAACTCAGCGTATTCGGCCTGAGTCGGAGAGTCGGAGACGATGGCACGAGGCTCGTGGACCACCCTGTGCGTATCGTACTCGGTGACTTCCTCGTCACGCATCTCCATCACGCCGTGCCAAGGCTCGGGACCGTACTCAGAGTCGGTGGTGTAGACCCTGTAGTTCTGCTGCTCTTTAGGCAGAGCCAGGATCCACTCCGCCAGCTCCTTGAGCGTCTCCGCTCCCGTCTCGATCTCCACTGTCTCTCCTCTTGGTGAAGTCGATCTCTCCAAGTACGTCTCCCCTGATGGGACAGAGCCACAGGGGGTTAAGCGGACTACCATCGTCACTGAATTGATAATGTAGGAGCAACCGTCCGGCGCCATTGTAAGGATGCCGAACGTGACATTTACTGCACCATAGTCCCATTCCAACGTCTTGTAGAGTGGGAGGTCGCCAGCTGACTCCGTCATGGCTCCTCTTCCTCCTGTGCCACTTCGCTGGTCGTCTCGAGATCGGCGAATCCGAAGAGCTCATCTGCTTCAGCCTTCACGACGCAGTTGCGTCCACATTCACAACGTTCTGGAATTAGTTTCTTGTTCCGGATGTAGTAGTACACCCTCTGTGGAGCGATACCCCTAAGTCTCCCGTATTCAACGGGCGTGATCAGCCTCTGGTCTTCTCGTTCGTCGGCCTCCATCTGTCGCATGAGTTCGTCAATGTTCATTAGTCCTAAGCCTTAAATCTAAAGGTGCGCGCTGAGTTTAGAATGTTAGTTAGACCGATTCTAAATAGGGTCTAAACTGATGAGCCCGCGCTTTAGTTATCGAGCTAAGCGCTCGGGGCTCATCAGTTTAGATTCAGTTAGAACGCGTGGAGCAGAATCCAGACCAACCAGATGGCGAGCGCGATTGCTATCCATTCGATTGGCCGGATCTTTCCCAGCACGCTAGTCGGTAAGCTGGTTGCAGCCGAAGACGACCTCGGCGTCCCACGCGACGCCACCTACCTTGATCTCGACCGTGTCGCTGTTGTCCGCGACATCCTGGTCGAAGGTTCCATCGTGCTCGACCCGGAGAGTGATTGTGGACTTAGGCATTGCTAGCCTCCCAGCATCTGGATGATCTCGCGGCGGGTTAGGTTCGGGTGTAGGGACTGAGCTTCCAGGATCCGGAGCTCGTCGCGGGCGTTCTGAGAACGCTGCGCGTAGTGGTCGAGTTTCGGGAAGGTTTTCGGTCCTGGAGCGTTCTGGGGAATGGAACCGTCAGGGTTGGTCTGAACGATCCACCGCTCCTCAAACCTCTGGCATCGATCATTCACGCACTCGAACACGTGAACCTTGATACCGCCCTTCTGTGGTCGCACGGAGACCAGCTTGCCCGGCTGCTGGCAGTCCGAGTTCGGGCAGCGCTTGGCCTCTTCGAAGGTCGTGTCAGCCATCGACCACGGTGACGAACGAAGTGGCGTCGACGTCGGTCGCGACGATAACTCGGGTGATGTCGGGCGTCTTCTTCATGCGGCTCCTGCCTCCATTGCATCCATGAGGAGTTCGACCTTCTCCTCTAGGTCGGTAACCCTCGCATTGAGGGCCTTGATCTGGCCTCGGGCCTGACCAAGCTGTGTGTCGTTCTCGCGACGGCGTTCGTTCCACGCGGCGAATTCCTCGTACGATGGCTCGTCGAGAATTTCCCACTTGGATGGAGATGAGCCTCCGCCGCGTGCCAGCTGCTTAACGCAGCCCATGGCCTTGAGCCTGCGCATCACCGCTGTGTAGTACGGCATTGCTAGGTTGAGGTCGGCAAACAGCCTGGTGAGGTAGCCCTCGTACACCAAGCCGTACCGACCTTCGATCTGAGTCCCCTTGGCCTGTTCGCGCATCTGCTGGTACACCACCAGGCAATGCTCGAATAGCTTCGGAGGAGCTTCGTCAGTCATTGGAGCTGCTTCCTCAATTTCATGAGTATCGTGATCATCTGTGCAGGGATCGCGGACTCTCGTAGCAGCTCTTCCCACGTGTCGAAGGGCTGCGTGCATATTCGGTCAAGCTCGTCGTTCCAGTACTCAATGTCCATATCGAGGGTGTCACGGAGTGTGTCCGCCTCCTCGTCCGTTAGCTCGAGTCTGGCCATGTATTACCCGCTTTCCAGTTTAGAAAATGGCCGGAGGCGATCTCCGGGGAGCGTTGATTGCCTCCGGCCTGGGCCAGATCTGGTTTCTTCAGCTCTGGCTTCGTGCTCCTACTTGCTTTGATGCTACATGCTACGATCGGGGGCGAGGACCGGGAAGTCCTTTTGGCGATCGTCCATGGTAGGAGACCCGCTCGGGACACCAGTGTGTGTGCATCAGCGTTGTCCCTTACGATATGGGGTACTCCGGCCGTACTAGGCTTGAGTGGGGGGCTTTTCGAGCCGGAGTCCCGTTTGTAGGTCCTGATGACCACCCGACGCACGTACCAGAGGAAGTACAATACGCCACTGGGCCTTCCCCGGTCATCAGTCCCTAGTGGATGGGCGGAGCTTGACCTCCGCCCACCCTCGCCGGTCGCGGCGGATTGCTATTCGGCCTCTTCGAAGTCGGCGTCCTCGACGTCGCCGTCCTCTTCCTCGACCTCGTCGCTCTCGTCCTCGGTCACGTCGCTGGCGGTCTCAGCGGCAGGCGCGGGAGCAGGCTTGGCAGTCGCCTTGCGCTGGTACCACGCGATGCCGTCCTCGAGCGAGGTCACGCCGGGCCGCGTCAGCGGAGCAGTGTCGCCTGCCGGCTGCGTGTCGTAGACGTTGCCCGCGGCGTCGTACCACTTGACGGGGAACGGGTCGTTCTTGCCCGGCGACTTGACCCAGGCGTAGGCCTGCTGCGGCTTCAGGGTCGCCGGCGCGAGGCCCTGCTTGACGAGCTCGTTGCGAAGAGTGATCGGGGGGACAGCCGGCGCGGGCAGGGGGAATCGAGCGGTGGGAACAGCTGGTGCAGCCTGCGCGGCTTCTGCGGTGGGCTCGGACATGATTTCCTTCCATTTCCAGGTTATGTTGCGATGCTTGAATCGCTCTTGCTTCTATTATAGTGGGGCTCACAATAGGAAGTCAAGAGGAATACAAAAGATTTCAGTGGAAATTTTTGGTATCCCAAGCGACGTCTTTGTCAAGAGCCGCTTGTACTTGCTCTTGTCTGCGAGCTGACAGATATGGAAGTATTCTGGCCATTACGTTTCTTGCGTCGTTACCACTCACCACCCATCTAAAGATCCTGCCTTCGTTGTATGGTCCGAGAACTTTGCCGCACCCGAACGCATCACGTAGTCGGATTAGAGGTTCTAGATCCTTTTGGGCTGCCGATACGGAAAGGCCTTTACCCTTGTTAGGGTTAACTATCGTTCCTTCGCCTTCCCAGAAACCGACAGCCCACGAGAATTCGTCTATCATCTTTTTAGGACGTAAAGCTGACTAGTCGGCAGACTTCTGCCAGAAGGGCTGGATCCTCTTCTCGCTGAGGTAGCGGATGGACTGGTCGATGCCCGTGAGACCCTTGTTGGTCTTGACCATCTCGTCGTGGATGGCAAGTCCGAGTGAGGTGATGATGGTCATGAAGTCGATGTTGTCGAGCTCGCCCTCGGCCATGGCCGCGCGAATGAACGACAGCTGATCCACAGGGGCGATGAAGTGCGCTTTGACGCGCATCTCGCTTTCGCCTGGGCGCGGTAGAAG
>Ga0207707_10000383_pt1 | contig 46195 bp, 43 predicted proteins | sample KBSC83BmetaG_FD_184336 | JGI IMG/M metagenome (GOLD analysis project Ga0207707, IMG submission 184336) | Corn rhizosphere microbial communities from Kellogg Biological Station, Michigan, USA - KBS C8-3B metaG (SPAdes) (version 2) | ecosystem: Host-associated > Plants > Roots > Rhizosphere ... | reverse complement strand
GTACTGGAAATTCCGCCATTTTGCCATCATCTGTGCTGACGTTTCGTCACCACTTGCCTGCGTCCGCGGGCATATACTCGGGCCAAAGAGCAGGAACCACATGACACCAGGAAAAACGCACGACAACGAAACCGAGCATGAGCAGGGCGTGGTCGTCGAAACCAGCCGCCCGGAAACGGCACGGCCGCCCCTGTTTCAGGTGGTATTGCTCAACGACGACTACACGCCCATGGAGTTCGTGGTGGTGGTGCTGGAGACGTTTTTCAACATGGCGCCCGAACGGGCAACACAAGTGATGTTGCACGTGCACACACGGGGCAAAGGCGTTTGCGGCGTGTTCAGCCGCGAGGTTGCAGAAAGCAAGGTGGCACAGGTGAATGAATTCTCGCGCATCCATCAGCACCCGCTGCTGTGCACGATGGAAAAGTTGTAACCGCCCCCCATATCGGGGGAAAGAGATCCGGAGACCTTAAAACATGTTCAGCAAGGACCTCGAATACACCATCGGGCAGTGCTACAAGGAGGCCCGCGAGCAGCGCCACGAGTTCATGACCGTGGAACACCTGTTGCTTGCGCTGCTCACCAATCCCACCGCGGCTGCGGTGCTGCGCGGCTGCGGCGCCGACATCGACAAGCTCGCCAAGGACCTGCGCTCCATCATCACCGAAACGGTGCCGGTGTTGCCGTCGGGTGACGAGCGCGACACGCAGCCCACGCTGGGTTTCCAGCGGGTGCTGCAGCGCGCCGTCTACCACGTGCAATCCTCGGGCCGCAAGGAAGTGACGGGTGCGAACGTGCTGGTCGCGATCTTCGGCGAAAAGGATTCGCATGCCGTGTACTTCCTGCACCAGCAGGAAGTCGAACGGCTGGACGTGGTCAACTACGTTTCGCACGGCGTCGCCAAGATTGGCCACGAATCCGCCGATGCCGCGCCGGCGGCGGGCGAGGCGGGCACGGAAGCCGAGGCCGAAGGCAAGGACAAGGACAACGCGCTGGTCGAATACGCGACCAACCTCAACGAGCGGGCCGAGCAGGGCAAGATCGACCCGCTGATCGGCCGCGAGGAAGAAGTCGAGCGCACCATCCAGGTGCTGTGCCGCCGGCGCAAGAACAACCCGCTGTACGTGGGCGAGTCCGGCGTGGGCAAGACCGCGCTGGCCGAAGGCCTTGCGCGCCGCATCGTCGAGGGCAAGGTGCCCGAGGTGCTGGAAGACGCCACCATCTGGGCGCTGGATCTGGGCGCGCTGGTCGCGGGCACCAAGTACCGCGGCGATTTCGAAAAGCGGCTGAAAGCGGTAATCGCGCAGCTCAAAAAGGACCCGAAATCGATCCTGTTCGTCGATGAGATCCACACCATCATCGGTGCGGGGTCCGCGTCGGGCGGCACCATGGACGCGTCCAACCTGATCAAGCCGGCGCTGGCGTCGGGCGAGTTGCGCTGCATCGGCTCCACCACGTTCCAGGAATTCCGCGGCGTGTTCGAGAAGGACCGCGCGCTGGCGCGGCGTTTCCAGAAGATCGACGTGGTCGAGCCTTCCGTGGCCGACAGCGTGGAAATCCTCAGGGGCCTGAAGTCGCGCTTCGAGGAACACCACAACGTCAGCTACAGCGACGAGGCGCTGAAGGCCGCGGTGGATTTGTCGGTGAAACACATTCCCGACCGCCTGCTGCCGGACAAGGCCATCGACGTGATCGACGAGGCCGGCGCGCACCAGCGCCTGTTGCCCGACGACAAACGTACCGGCAAGGTCGACGTGGAAGAGGTCGAGTATATCGTCGCGCGGATGGCGCGCATCCCGCAGAAGCAGGTCTCGGCATCCGACCGCGACGTGCTGCGCAACCTCGATCGCAACCTGAAGATGGTGATCTTCGGGCAGGATCAGGCCATCGACACCCTGGCGTCAGCGATCAAGATGGCGCGTTCGGGTCTTGGCAGTCCCGACAAGCCGATCGGCAACTTCCTGTTCGCGGGCCCGACCGGCGTCGGCAAGACGGAGGTCACGCGGCAGCTTGCGTTGCAACTCGGCATTGAGCTGGTGCGCTTCGACATGTCCGAATACATGGAGCCGCATTCGGTGTCGCGCCTGATCGGCGCGCCCCCGGGTTACGTCGGTTTCGACCAAGGTGGTCTGCTCACCGAGTCGGTGGTCAAGCATCCGCATTGCGTGCTGCTGCTGGATGAAATCGAAAAGGCCCATCCGGACCTGTTCAACATCCTGCTGCAGATCATGGACCACGGCGTGCTCACCGACACCAACGGCCGCGAAGCGAATTTCCGCAACGTGATCCTGGTGATGACGACCAACGCGGGTGCGCGCCAGGCGGCGCGGCGCAGCATCGGTTTCGTGGAGCAGGAACATGCCACCGACGCGATGGAAGTGATCCGCCGGATGTTCACGCCGGAGTTCCGCAACCGCCTCGATGCCGTCGTGCAGTTCAAGTCGCTGGACTTCGAACACATCTTGCGCGTCGTCGACAAGTTCCTGATCGAACTTGAAGCGCAATTGCAGGAGAAGCGCGTCAGCTTGAACGTCACGCCGGAAGCGCGGCGCTGGCTGGCGGAGCACGGGTTCGACACGCAGATGGGCGCGCGGCCGATGGCAAGGCTGATCCAGGACAAGGTGAAGCGTGCCATCGCCGACGAGTTGCTGTTCGGCAAACTCGCCGACGGCGGCAAGGTCAACCTGGACGTCAACGAAGGCGAGCTGAGCGTCGACACCGAGTCGCCGGAAAAACTGCCGGCGGTCGTCGAGTAGCGGTCAGTAGTGATGGGGGAATAACGGCACTCCATTCCCTCCGTCCCATCAACGAAAACGGCGGCCAATGGCCGCCGTTTTCATGTGTGTGCGTTCCGCCGGCGCGTCATTTCATCCGGTAGGTGATGCGTCCCTTGGTGAGGTCATAGGGTGTCATTTCGACTTTCACCTTGTCGCCGGTGAGGATGCGGATGTAGTGCTTGCGCATGCGTCCGGAGATGTGCGCAGTAACGACGTGCCCGTTTTCCAGCTGCACGCGGAACATGGTGTTGGGCAGGGTTTCCTGCACCGTGCCTTCCATTTCGATGACGTCGTCTTTGGCCATGGGTTGCGCTTGGCGCGAATCGTTAAACCGTGCATTCTGCCACGACGCGGGCCTGCGCGAAAGCGCGGAGGCGAATATCAGCCCAGATGTTCCTGCAGTTGACGGCGTATTTCGGCCTCGACCACCGGCTTCATCAACCCCAACAACGAACCCAGCCGTACCTGCACGTGCGCGTCGCTTTCACCGACGGTGAGATTGCCTTCCACACCATGCCCGGCAAAGCCGATGGTGTCGCCGCTCCAGGTCATGCCGCCTAGCCCGAAACGGGTGGAGAGTTTGCGCGCGATGGCGTCGACGGCGTTTCGGCAGGCTGGTTTGCCAAGTGAATGGGGGTGATGGATATCGATGACGGGCATGGGCAATGGGCGGATGTTGCGGTGCGCCATGCTACATTGACGCGCATTTTGGACTGGGCCTGTTAACGCTATGCCAAGTGAGTCGCGTTGCTTCCGCAGCGGTCGCCAGACAAGGCGTGCGCCGCAGCGCCATGGTGGTGCCATGGTCAAGGCGCGCACCGCCGTATGGCGGCCGCTGCGGAGCAATCCTCCGGGCCGGCGCGGCCACGTGGTATAGCGTTAACAGGCCCCGATGTCATGCGCGTCGTTTGCGTCCATCCAGCCCGCGATGCCGTTCCCTGCGGCGCAGGTCCGGTGCATATCGGCAGTGCACCAGACAATGACATCGTGCCCGTCGGGGCGGGCGTCGATCCGCACCATGTGGCGTTGACCGTCGATGCGCGGGGGCTGCTTTTGACCGTGCGGCCGGGTTGCCAGCGCGTGTACGTCAACGCGCGCGCCGTGCGCGAGAAGGCGCTGCTTCGTTATGGCGACACCGTGACACTGGGTGCGAACAAGTTCCTGGTGGCGGCCGACGCGGCACCAGTAGAAATCCAGGACGTGGGCGGCGCGGTTGCGTATCCCGGTCAGGCGGGCTTGCGGATCATGTCGGGCGCGGCATCGGGGCAGTTGCTGCCGGTCGCGCCGGAACTGCGGCTGGGTGCGGGCAGCCGGCATTTCGGCGATCTGTCGTACGCCTGCCGTGTGGCACAGACGGAAGACGGATTGGTGTTCGAATCCGAAAGTGCCACGCCACGTGTCAACGGCTGGCGCTGCCGGCGCGTTCGCCTGTCGCCCGATGACCAGATCGTGCTGGGCGAACACAGGTTCGTCGTCGAAGCACCCGGGTTGCAATGCGCGGCCCATGCCATAGCCCAACCCGCACCGGTGGCGCCCACTCCGGAACCGGAACCCGGCGATGCGCCGCACACCGAAATCTGGTGGTTGATCGGCGCGGCGGTCGTGCTTGCCGGATTGATCGCGCTGTTTTTGTATTTCCGCTGGTAAAGCCAGTCCCTAGCAGGAACATAGAACCATGTCGCGAGCGTGGAACTTCAGTGCCGGACCGGCCGCGATGCCGGAAGACGTGTTGAAACGCGCCCAGCAGGAATTGCTGGAATGGAACGGCGCGCGCGCATCGGTGATGGAGGTGAGTCATCGCGGCAAGGCGTTCATGGAGATGGCGGCGCGCATCGAAGCCGACCTGCGCGAACTGCTGGGCATTCCGTCGAATTACAGGGTGCTGTTTCTGCAAGGCGGCGCCACCCAGCATTTCGCGCAGGTGCCGATGAACATTGCGGCCGATGGCCAGCACGCGGATTACATCATCAACGGACACTGGGGCGAGAAGGCAGCCAGCGAAGCCGTGCTGTACGCGGCGCCGCACGTGGCCGCGACTTCGAAGGACAGCGGATACCGGTGCATTCCGGACCGCGCGAGCTGGGACCTCGACCCCAAGGCCGCGTACGTGCACATCACCACCAACGAAACCATCCATGGCGTCGAGATGCACGACATTCCCGAAGTCGGCGGCGCGCCGCTGGTAGCCGACATGTCGTCGGACATCCTGTCGCACCCGCTGGACGTCTCGAAGTTCGGGTTGATCTATGCCGGCGCGCAGAAGAACATCGGTCCATCCGGGCTGGTGGTGATGATCGTGCGCGAGGATCTGCTGCAACGCCATCCGCGACCGCTGCCGCGCATTTTTCGCTATGCCGAATACGCCGCGGCGGATTCCATGTTGAACACACCCAACACCTGGGGCTGGTATCTCGCGGGCCTGACTTTCCGGTGGCTGAAAGAGCAGGGCGGACTCGCCGAAATGGGCCGCCGCAACCTGGCCAAGGCCGAATCGCTGTACCAAGCCATCGACGGTTCCGGCGGGTATTACAGCAACCGTGTTGAACCGGCGGCGCGCTCTCGCATGAACGTGATCTTCAACCTGCACGATGCTGCGCTGGAGCCGACTTTCGTCGCCGAAGCCGCCGAGGCAGGGCTGCTGGCGCTGAAAGGCCACCGCGCGCTGGGCGGCATTCGTGCTTCCATCTACAACGCCATGCCGATCGAAGGCGTCCGAGCATTGTGCGATTTCATGGCGGAGTTCCGGCGTCGTCATGGCTAGCTCCCCGAGCGCACGCAAGTCCGAGCCGGCGTTCGATGCTTCGCGCCTGGTCAACGCCGCGACCGCGAAGCTGCGGGCCTACGATCCTGGCCACGACCTGCCCGCATTGCGCGAAAGGTTTGGCGCGGCGCTCGCGGAATTGGGTTCCAACGAGAATCCGCTCGGCCCGAGTCCGCGCGCGCTGAAGGCGATGCGGACGGCGCTGGCCGAGACGTTCCGCTATCCCGATCCGCGCGGCATGTTGCTGAAGCGCGCACTGGCCGGGCACCTCGGCGTCGAGGTCGCACGCATTGCGCTGGGCAACGGCTCGCACGAACTGCTGATGTTGCTGGCGCAATGTTTCGCGGACGCGAAGCACTCGATCGTGTTCTCCCAATTCGGCTTCGCGGTATTTCCGATCGCGACCGCCGCGTCCGGCGCGCGTGCAATCCGCGTACCGGCATTGCCGCGCAGTCACCGCAGCGCGCCATATGGACACGACCTCGATGCGATGGCCAACGCGATCCGCGCCAATACGCGCATCGTCTACCTTGCCAATCCGAACAATCCGACCGGCACCTGGTTCGACGATGCTGCGTTGGCGGCGTTCCTGAAGAAGGTGCCGCGCAACGTTCTGGTCGTGGTGGACGAGGCGTATCACGAATACGTGGAGGCGCCGGGGTTCACCACGGCGTTCACGTTCGCCGGCAAGCACCCGAATCTCATCGTCACGCGCACCTTCTCCAAGGCATACGGAATGGCAGGCTTGCGCGTGGGTTATCTGGTTGGACATCCGGATGTCGTGGCGATGCTGGAACGCTTGCGCGAATCGTTCAACGTCAACAACGTGGCGCTGGCGGCCGCCGCCGCCGCGCTCGCCGACAAGCCGTGGCTGGCGAAAGCACGCGCGTTCAATCGCGCGGAACGCGAATGGTTGCGCGAAGAACTGCTGGAGCGCGGCTACCGGTGCTTGCCGTCGCAGACCAATTTCCTGTTATGCATATTGCCGCGCGATGCAGCGAAACTCGAACGGCATTTGTTCGAGCGCGGCGTCATCGTGCGGCCCATGGGAGGCTACGGCTTGCCGCGCGCGCTGCGCATCAGCGTGGGCAGCCGCGCGGAAAACCGGCGGTTGCTGCGGGCGTTGCCTTGAATGCGCGACTCGACTGGATCAGTTCGCCGGCGCGTGACTTGCGTGGGGATGTTTGCGTTCCCGGTGACAAATCCGTTTCGCATCGCGCCATCATGCTTTCCGCGCTGGCCGAGGGGACCTCGCGCATCACCGGATTCCTCGAAGGCGAAGATACCCGCGCCACAGCGCGCATTTTCGAGCAGATGGGCGTTCGCATCGAAGTGCCGTCCGCGGGCGAACGCTTCGTGCACGGCGTCGGCTTGCACGGTTTGCGTGTGCCGCAAGGCGTGCTCGATTGCGGCAACTCCGGAACTGCGATGCGCCTTTTGTGCGGCGTGCTGGCGGGGCAGGCATTCGATTCGACTTTGACGGGTGATGCATCGTTGTCGACGCGCCCGATGCGGCGCGTCATCGATCCGTTGGCAATGATGGGTGCGAGCGTCGAGACGGCCGAAGGCGGCACCCCGCCTTTGCGCGTGCGCGGCGGGCGCCGGTTGCGCGGAATCGATTACGCTTCCCCGATTGCCAGCGCGCAGGTGAAATCCGCGCTGTTGCTGGCAGGCTTGTACGCGGACGGCGAAACGACCGTCACCGAACCGCGTCCCACGCGCGATTACACCGAACGGATGCTGGCCGCGTTCGGCTGGTCAATCACATTCGAACAGGGCAAGGCGCGGGTTTCAGGTGGCCACACGCTTCGCGCGATCGACATCGAAGTACCCACCGATTTTTCTTCGGCGGCATTTTTCATCGTGGCCGCGAGTCTCGTTCCAGGCTCGGAACTGGTGCTGCGCAATGTCGGCATGAATCCGCGCCGCACGGGATTGCTGCATGTGTTGCGCGCGATGGGCGCGGACTTCGCGGAGGAGAACCCACGCGATGCGGGCGGCGAACCGGTCGCGGATCTGGTCGTACGCCATGCGCCCTTGCGCGGCATCGACGTGCCGGTCGAACGCGTCGCCGACATGATCGACGAATTCCCCGCGCTGTTCGTGGCGGCGGCGTGCGCGGAAGGCGTCACCACAATCCGCGGCGCGCAAGAATTGCGGGTGAAGGAGTCCGACCGCATCGCGGTGATGGCGAAGGGCTTGCGCGCGCTTGGCGCGCACATCGAGGAAACGCCGGACGGCGCGATGATCGAAGGCGGCGCGTTGCGCGGCGGCACAGTCGAATCCAATGGCGACCATCGCTGCGCGATGGCTTTCGCCGTGGCGGGTGCCGTCGCGGGCGGTGCGGTCAAAATCCGCGATTGCGCGAATGTCGCGACTTCGTTTCCGGGTTTCGTCGCATTGGCGAACGGTTGCGGCTTGACGGTGCGCACAGCCTGAGACGAACCGTCATCCGCTAAAATTCAGCGGATGACGACGAACGATTCCATCCCGGTGCTCACCATCGATGGCCCCTCCGGGTCCGGCAAGGGCACGATTGCGCGCGCGGTGGCGGATCGGCTGGGCTGGCACATGCTGGATTCGGGCGCGATCTATCGTGCGGTCGGCCATGCTGCCGGCGCGAAGGATCTGGACGTTTCCGATGCCCAGGCCGTTGCCCGCTGTGCAGCGGAAACCCGCCTCGAGTTCCGCGATCCCGGCGATGGCGGCGATACCCGGGTGATCATCGATGGCATTGATGCCACCGATGCGATCCGCACCGAGACCGCGGGCGCCGCGGCATCGGCCATCGCGGCCTTGCCCGAGGTGCGAAAAGCCTTGGTGGACAAGCAATTGGCATTCCGCAAGCCACCCGGGCTGGTGGCCGACGGGCGCGACATGGGCACGGTGATCTTCCCGGATGCCCCGTTCAAGGTGTTCCTGACCGCCAGCGCCGCCGAACGGGCGGAAAGACGCTATAAGCAGTTGAAGTCAAAGGGACTTGACGTTACACTACGCAGCCTTTTGCACGAAATCGAGCTGCGTGACGCGCGGGACGCGTCGCGCACGGTTGCGCCGTTGCGGCCGGCTGCCGACGCCGTGGTGATCGACACCACCGGGCAGCCGATTCCAAGGGTCGTGGACCGGGTGCTCGCGGTCGTGCGCAACAAGGAGTGAATCGGAGTAACCGGCACATGGATGTGCCGGCGCGATGCGCGTGAAGCGCGTATCGCGGCAAACGTGGCGCGGCTTTGCCGCGGCCGTTTGCTTGCAAACCGTGGCAGGATGCCCGGTTTTGCAGACAACATCCCATCAACCGGATGCATCGATGCATCCCCCAACCGGCGGATCGTCGCCTGTGGAATCGACCTCAATGGAACTTGCAGGCCTCGCGATCCAATCCCAACCTGGAATCCCCATGACCGAAAGTTTTGCCGAGCTGTTTGAACAGAGCCAGTCGCTGGCCAAATTGAAACCCGGAGCCATCGTCTCCGGCATCGTCGTCGAAATCCGCGCCGATGTGGTGGTAGTGAACGCCGGACTGAAATCGGAAGGCATCGTGCCGATCGAACAGTTCCGCAACGAGGCCGGCGAACTCGAAGTTGAGCTCGGTGACGAAGTCAAGGTCGCGCTGGACGCGATCGAAGACGGTTTCGGCGAAACCAAGCTGTCGCGCGAGAAGGCCAAGCGCTCGATGGTGTGGGACGAACTGGAGCAGGCATTCGAAGGCCAGGAAGCCATCACCGGTCGCATCAACGGCAAGGTCAAGGGCGGCTTCACCGTCGACATCCGCGACGTGCGCGCGTTCCTGCCGGGTTCGCTGGTGGACGTGCGTCCGGTGCGCGATCCGGCCTATCTCGAAGGCAAGGATCTGGAATTCAAGATCATCAAGCTCGATCGCAAGCGCAACAACGTGGTGGTGAGCCGCCGCGCGGTGGTCGAAAGCGAGCATTCCGAGGAGCGCGAGCAGTTGCTGGAGAAACTGCAGGAAGGCGCGATCCTGCGCGGCGTGGTCAAGAACCTTACCGATTACGGCGCGTTCGTGGATCTCGGTGGCATCGACGGCTTGCTGCACATCACCGACATGGCGTGGAAGCGCGTGCGGCATCCGTCGGAAGTCGTCAACGTCGGCGATGAACTGGACGTGCGCGTGCTGAAGTTCGACCGCGAGCGCAACCGCGTCTCGCTGGGCTTGAAGCAGCTGGGCGACGATCCGTGGGTCAGCATCACCCGCCGTTATCCGTCGGGCAGCCGCCTGTTTGGCAAGGTTTCCAATGTCACCGACTACGGCTGCTTCGTGGAGCTGGAGCCGGGCGTGGAAGGCCTGGTGCACGTTTCCGAGATGGACTGGACCAACAAGAACGTCAACCCGGCCAAGGTGGTGCAGGTCGGCGACGAAGTGGAAGTGATGGTGCTGGACGTCGACGAAGAGCGCCGCCGCATTTCGCTGGGCATGAAGCAGACCCAGTCGAACCCGTGGGAAGCCTTCGCCGCGATGTTCAAGAAGGGCGACAAGGTACACGGCGCGATCAAGTCGATCACCGATTTCGGCATCTTCGTGGGTCTGGACGGCGGCATCGACGGTTTGGTGCATCTGTCCGACATTTCCTGGCAGGGTACGGGCGAGGAACTGGTCCGCGAGTTCAAGAAGGGCGAGGAAGTCGATGCGGTGGTGCTGGCGGTCGATCCGGAACGCGAACGCATCAGCCTCGGCATCAAGCAGCTCGAGCAGGATCCGTTCGGCCAGTTCATGGCCGCGAACCCGCGCGGCGCGATCCTCAACGGCACCGTGAAGGAAGTCGATGCCAAGGGTGCGGTGATCGATCTGGCCGACGGCATCGAGGGCTATCTCTCGGCGCGCGACTTCTCCAAGGACCGCATCGACGATCTCACCCAGCATCTCAAGGTGGGCGAGCAGGTCGAGGCCAAGTTCACCGGCATGGATCGCAAGGGCCGCATGTTGGCACTCTCGATCCGCGCGAAGGACGAGGAAGAGATGGCTGAAACCCTGTCCGATTACCAGAACCAGCATGCCGAGCGCGGTACGACCAAGCTGGGGGCGCTGCTCAAAGAGCAGTTGAACAAGTCCGAATAAGCCTATATAAGGGCTTGGGTTTTTCTGAAAAGACGGAGCCGCCCGCGCTGTGGGCGGTTCCCGGTCAGGGGACCGCGTGTGCGGGGAATCGCATCCGCCCTTCCGCAAGGTAGCCGTACGTTGCCATCGATGACCAAATCCGAATTGATTGCCGCGCTCGCGGAGCGCCAGAAGCATTTGGCGTTTGCCGATGTCGAACTTGCCGTGCGCAACGTCATCGAGCAGATGAGTGGCGCGCTGGCGACCGGTGATCGTATCGAGATCCGCGGCTTCGGCAGTTTCTCGCTGCATTATCGACCGCCGCGCACGGGCCGCAATCCGAAAACAGGCACTGCCGTGGCGCTGCCCGGCAAGTACGTCCCGCATTTCAAGCCCGGCAAGGAATTGCGGCAGCGGGTGAACGAGGGCGGCGCCGAGTAAGAAGCCGCCATTCGTCGAAGCCGTGACAATGATCCAGGTTCGCCTCCTTCCGTGCGGCAGCCGAGGTAACCCGTGACAAGTCCTTTCGACCCCCTCTGGTTGTTGTTTCTGATTCCCGTGCTGGTGCTGGCCGGCTGGCTGGGCTGGATCATCGGCCGGCAGGCGATCGCGCGTCGCTCGGGTGCGCGGGTCACCGAACTTTCTTCGCACTACTTCCGCGGCCTCAATTACCTGCTCAACGAGCAGCCGGACAAGGCCATTGAAGTTTTCATGAAGCTGGCCGAGTTCAACCGCGACACGGTGGAAACCCACCTGGCGCTCGGCAACCTGTTCCGCCGCCGCGGTGAAGTCGACCGCGCGATCCGCGTCCACCAGCACCTGGTGAGCCGTTCCAACCTGAGTGAAGCCGAGCGCACCGTCGCGCTGCTGGAACTGGGCGAGGACTACATGCGCGCGGGCTTGCTGGATCGCGCCGAAGCGTTGTTCGACGATCTGGTCGCGATGGACGCGCATGCGCCGTCGGCGTTGCGGCACCTGATCGCGATCTACCAGCACGAACGCGACTGGCACAAGGCGATCGGCCACGCGCGTCGGTTGGAAAAAATGACCGGCGAATCCCAGGCTGCGACGATCGCGCAGTTCCAGTGCGAGCTGGCCGAGCGATCGCGCCAGCACGGCGCACGCGCCGAGGCACGCGCGTACCTGGACGAAGCCTTCGCCAGCCAGCCGGGTTGCGTGCGCGGCTACATGATCGGGGGCCACCTGTTCGCGGAGGAGGGGCGCTGGAACGAAGCTGTGGTCGCGTTCGAGCAGGCGGTCGATGCGGACGTCGATTTCGTGCCGGAGATCCTGCCGCCGTTGCTGGATGCCTACGCGCACGCAGGCGAGATGGACCGCGCCGAAAAATTCCTCGTCCACGTGATCGAGCGCTACCACGGCATCACACCCGTGTTGGCGTTGACCGACCTTTACCAGAAGCGCGAAGGCGAGCGCGCGGCCATCGATTTCCTGACCGCCCAGTTGCGCCAGCGGCCGTCGGTGCGCGGGATGATGGCGCTGATCGACGCGACGATGTCGCGAGCCGAAGGCGAGGCGCGCGAAAACTTCCTGATCCTGCGCGACCTCACCCACAAGCTGCTGGAAGGCCGCGCCATGTACCGCTGCAACCATTGCGGCTTCGGCGCCAAGGCGCACCATTGGCAGTGTCCGAGTTGCAAGAGTTGGGGAACCGTCCGGCCGATCCACAGCGTGGTGAGTGAATAAGTCGGTTGCAAGCTGCGACAGCGAATCAGTCCGCGAATGAACGCGAATAAACGCAAATGGCGTGATTGTCTCGGGGATCTGTTCGCGTTCATTTGCGTCTATTTGCGGACAATGATTTTTCGTAAACCATGCGTGGCGATCCATGGCAAACGCTCGTCTGATTCGTGCCAACGGCACGCCAGCGAAAATCCATGGAGATGATCGTCGCCGCGGCAACGTTTTTGGGTTTCATGTTGTCCGTTGCGCTGACCCGGACGGCGCTGGTCTATGCGCGTCGTCGCGGCTTGCTGGACCAGCCCGGCAAGCGGCGCTCGCATACGCAGCCGACACCGCGCGGCGGCGGGATCGGCATCGTCGCAGCGATAGTGCTGGCGGGGGTGTTGGCGTGGTGCCTGCTCGGGCGTTCGTTGCCGTGGGTACAACCCGCAGCGGTTGCCGCAGCGGTGCTGGCGGTCGCACTGATCGGTTGGCGCGACGATCACAAACCACTCCCGGTCGTACCAAGGCTGCTCGTGCATGCCGGTGCCGCGTTGCTGGTCGGGCTTACCGCGCTGGCACCCTGGGCGGCGCGCGATCCCGCACTCTGGTGGATATTGCTTCCGCTCGTTCCGGTATTGATCGGTTTCATCAACGCGCACAACTTCATGGACGGCATCGACGGCATCCTCGGCCAGCAGGGCTTATTCGTGATGCTCGGTTTGGGGGTACTGGCGGCATGGCAGGGCGATGCCGGCATCGCGGCGCTGGCTTTCGCCACGGCGGGGGGCTGTCTCGGTTTTCTCGTCTTCAACTGGCCGCCTGCAAAAATCTTCATGGGTGACGTCGGCTCGGGCGCGCTGGGCTTGGCGATCGGCGCGGTGGCGGCGCTGGTGGTTCAGCGAAACCCCGCCATGCTCTGGCCGTGCGCCATCCTTCCGTCTGCGTTTCTGGTCGACAGCGGCTTGACCCTCGCGCGGCGCATGTTGGCCGGGCAGCGCTGGTACGCGCCACACCGCCAGCACCTGTATCAGTGGCTGGTGCGGGTAAACTGGAGTCATGCACGCACGGACATTGCCTACATGATCTGGAACCTGGCCGTGGTCGCGCCGCTGGCATGGCTGGCCGCATGCCAGCCCGCACATGGTGGCTGGTATTTCGCCATCGCCTACGCGTCGGCGGCCGTCATCTGGTTTGCCGCCAAACGCGCTTGCCTTGCCAGCGCCGGGAGATCCACGCCGCATGAAAATGCCTGACCTGGCCGGTCGCATGCACCCGCGAACGGCGGTCGTGATCCACGACCTCGCGGTGACGCTATTGGCGTGGTGGCTCGCCAACACCTTGCGTTATGCGATGCTGCCGTATGGCCAGCAGCTCGAGCTGCTGAGCTGGCAGACGTTGATCGTGCTGGGCGTGCAGGCCGCCATGTTCTACTGGACAGGGCTGTACAAGGGCCTTTGGCGTTTCGCAAGCGTTCCCGACTTGTGGAACATCGTGCGCGCCGTGGTTGCGGGCGCGGTGGTGATCTACCTTGCGCTGTTCCTGTACAACCGCATGTACGGCATTTCGCGCTCGGTGCTGCTGATCTATCCGGTATTGCTGGCGATTTTCCTCGGCACCCCCAGGCTGGCCTACCGTTACTGGAAAGACAGCCAACTGGATTTGTTCCATGCCAAGCACAGTCACCGTGTGCTGGTGATCGGTGCGGGCCGCGCAGGCGAGGCGCTGGTGCGCGACCTGCGCCGGGACACACGCTACATACCGGCCGGCTTCATCGACGACGACGCTTCGCTGCGCGGTTCGCGCCTGCACGGCGTGCCGGTGCTCGGGGGCACCGACAAACTGGCGGAAACCGCGCGCCGGATCGGTGCGGAGATGCTGCTGATCGCGATGCCGTCGGCGGACAAGAACCAGATGCGTCGCATCGTCGACCTGTGCGAAGCCACGGGGCTGCCGTTCCGCACCGTGCCGCGCCTGGACGACGTGGTTTCCGGGCGCGCGCAGTTCAATGAATTGAAAGAGGTCGCGATCGAGGACCTGCTCGGCCGCGATCCGGTGAAACTGGAGTGGAATGCAATCCGGCTCAGCATCAGTGGCCAGCGCGTGCTGGTCACCGGCGGCGGCGGCTCGATCGGCTCGGAATTGTGCCGCCAGATCGCGCGCCTTGGTGCCTCCGAGCTGACCATCCTGGATCTTTCGGAATACAACCTCTACCGCATCGAACAGGAACTGCGCGCGCAATATCCGGAATTGCTGCTGCGCTGCCTGATCGGGGATTGCGGTGACGATGCGGCCTGCAGCAATGCCTTCGCGCTGGCGAAGCCGCAACGCGTGTTCCACGCGGCGGCCTACAAGCACGTGCCGCTGCTGCAGAACCAGTTGCGCGAGGCTTTTCGCAACAATGCGCTGAACACCCGCACCGTGGTCGAGCACGCGGTGCGGCATGGCGTCGACAGTTTCGTCCTGATTTCCACCGACAAGGCCGTGAATCCGACCAGCGTCATGGGCGCGTGCAAGCGCGTGGCCGAAATCATTTGCCAGATCGTCGGCGAGGGCCAGTCGACGCGCTTCGTCACCGTGCGTTTCGGCAACGTGCTGGATTCGGCGGGTTCGGTGGTGCCGCTGTTCCGTCGCCAGATCGCCGCGGGCGGTCCGGTGACGGTGACGCATCCGGAAATCTCGCGCTACTTCATGACCATCCCCGAAGCGTGCCAGTTGATCCTGCAGGCGATGGCGATGGGCAAGGGTGGCGAAACCTTCGCGCTCGACATGGGCGAACCGATCCGCATCCGCGACCTGGCCGAGCAGATGATCCGCCTCGCCGGAAAGCAGCCCGGCCGCGACATCTCGATCCTGTACACGGGTTTGCGTCCCGGCGAAAAATTGTTCGAGGAACTGTTCCACCCACTCGAGAATTACCACAGCACGTCGCACCCGAAGATCTTCGAAGCAGCACCTCGCCAGCAATCCGCCGCACTGGTCACGGCGCAATTGGCGCGCGCCGCCGACGCCGTCGTGAAGTTCGACGAGACGAGCCTTCGGCATTGCATGGGCGCGTTGCTGCCTTCATTCCGCTGGGAAACCGGCGACCCGATGCAAACCGCTGACGTCGTGCCGCTGCACGGTGAGCAGTCCGCCTGAGATCATCGTGTCCGAATGAAAGAGCGATCAGTCCGCGAATGAACGCAAATGTACGCAAATAAAACTCCCGTTCTGCACCCATTCGCGTTCATTTGCGGACCGTTATTTCTGCTTTATGCGAGGAATTCACATGAGTGAAGCGCGGATGCCCAAACGACTGCGCAAGGTGGTTTTTCCGGTGGCCGGCATGGGCACCCGCTTTCTTCCCGCCACCAAGGTCGTCGCCAAGGAAATGCTGCCGGTACTCGATCGTCCGCTGATCCAGTACGCGGTCGACGAGGCCGTCGATGCCGGCGCCGACACGCTGGTGTTCGTCACCAACCGCTACAAGCATTCCATCGCGGATTATTTCGATTCCGCGTACGAGCTGGAGGAAACGCTGGAACGTGCCGGCAAGCACGAACTGCTGGCGATGGTGCAGGGCCTGCTGCCACCACACGTGCGTTGCGTGTACGTCACCCAGGAACAGCCGCTGGGCCTGGGCCATGCGGTGCTGTGCGCCAAAGCGGTGATCGGCGACGAGCCGTTCGGCATCATCCTGCCGGACGACCTGATCGTGAACGATGGGCCGAGTGCGCTGCGGCAGATGGCCGAGCGCGCGGCCGACGGCGAGACCGGGGTACTCGCGGTCGAGGAAGTCCCGCATGCCGATACCGGCAAATACGGCATCGTCGACGTCGATGGCGGCAGCGATCGCATTCGCCACATGGTGGAAAAACCGAAACCCGAAAATGCGCCTTCCAACCTCGCGGTGGTGGGCCGTTACGTGCTGCCGGCGCGCATTTTCGAGTTGCTCGAAACAACCACGCCCGGTGCGGGCGGTGAAATCCAGTTGACCGATGCCATCGCCGCGTTGCTGGCTGAAACGCCGGTGCTCGCGCACCGCTTCACCGGCACCCGGTTCGACTGCGGCAACAAGGCAGGCATGGTGCGGGCGACGCTGCATTTCGCCGCGGCCGATCCGGAGTTGCGGCACTTGGTAAGCGGCGCGCGGGGCGACTAGGGGTCAGAGTGCACTTTCGTGTCAGCGGTTTGTGCCGCTCACGGACTCGCTCGCGAAAGTGCACTCTGACCCCGGTTTCTGTTTTTTCAAGTTATGCTCGGCGCATGACGCCGGAAACCTGGTACGCCGCGAGTGCTCGCCCGTTCGAATCCCTGCCGCCGCTCGAAGGCCGGCAGGAAGCGCGCGTCGCAATCGTCGGCGGTGGTTATGCCGGCGTCTGCCTGGCACTCGGCCTCGCCGAACGCGGCATGCGCGACGTTGTGCTGCTGGAGCGCGAAGGCATCGGTCATGGTGCCTCGGGCCGCAACGGTGGTTTCGTTTTCGCCGGCTACTCGCTGGGTGAGGACGCACTGCTCCGGCAACTCGGCGCGGAACGCGCGCGCGTGCTGTATGGCGCAACCACCCATGCGGTGGATTTGATTCGCCAACGCATCAGGCAATACGCAATCGCGTGCGACGCTGTCGATGCCGGCGTGATCTGGGCGAACTGGTTTCGTGACGCGTCCCTCCTGCAAGCGCGGCAGCAATTGTTGAAGGAAACCTACGGCGTCGAGTGGGAATGGCTGCCGGAAGCGCAATTGCGCGGCGTGATCCACAGCAATCGCTATCACGATGCATTGTTCGAACGCAATGCGCTGCACCTGCATCCGCTCGATTACCTGCATGGCATGGTTCGCGCGGCGCAAGGGCAGGGCGTGCGTTTCCACGCGCACTCGCGGGTGCGGAAGATCGAACGCGACGGTGCGGCTTGGCGCGTTCGCACCGAAGCGGGCGAGGTGCAAGCACAAACCGTGGTGCTGGCGTGCGGCGGCTACCTCGCGCACCTGCAACCGCAGGTCGATCGCGCGGTGTTGCCGATCGCGACCTACGTGATGGTGACCGAACCCCTGGGCGAACGTCTGCGCGAGTGCCTGCACACCGATGCCGCCATCTACGACACCCGTTTCGCCTTCGATTATTACCGCCCGCTCAAAGACACGCGCTTGTTGTGGGGCGGGCGCATTTCCATCCGCAACCGTTCGCCGCAGGCGGTGAAGAAACTGCTGCTGCGCGACCTGCTGCGCGTGTTTCCGCAACTCGAAGGCGTGAAGATCGACTACGCATGGTCGGGCCTGATGAGCTACGCGCGTCACCAGATGCCGCAACTCGGCACGCGCGGCGATGGTCTGTGGTGGATGCAGGCCTTCGGTGGTCACGGCACCGCGCCGACGTGCGCGGCCGGCGAACTGCTGGCCGATGCGCTGGCGCAGGGCGGCGAGGGTTGGCGCGAATTCGCACAGTTCGGATTGAAGAGCACGCACCGGCCGTTCGGCTATCTCGGCGCCCAGGCGCAGTACTGGTGGCTGGAAGCGAAGGATCGCTGGAAGGCGATGCTGGAAGGCTGATCAGCCGGCGTTGGCGAATCGTCCATGTCGCAAATCGCCGCGATCCGGTGTTCTCCATCCCAGAGCGTTGAGTGCCGGATGGAGAGCCGCCATGCGTAGTGCCTTGATCTTCCTTTACGGCGTGTTGTGTTACGTCGTGTTTTTCCTGACGTTCTTGTATGCGATTGCCTTTGTCGCCGATCTTTCTTTCGTGCCGCATACCGTCAACCGCGGATTTGCTGCTGCCGGCACGTTGCAAGCGGTGGTGATCGACGCAATCCTGCTCGGCATCTTTGCAGTGCAGCACAGTGGCATGGCGCGGAGCGGTTTCAAGCATTGGCTGACGACCTGGATGAGCCCGTCGATCGAGCGCAGTACGTATGTGCTGTCGACCAGCCTGGTGTTGATCCTGATGTTCTGGCAGTGGCGGCCGTTGCCGGGGGTGATCTGGGACGCGGGCCAGGGATGGGCGTGGTGGCTGCTGTACGCACTTTCCGCGCTGGGTTGGCTGATCGTGCTGAGCGGCACCTTCGTCATCAATCATTTCGACCTGTTCGGGTTGCGCCAAGTCTGGTTGCGGGCGCGGGGCATCTCCTACACGCCACCGGAATTCGTTGACAGTTTTTACTACCGCGTTGTTCGCCATCCTTTGATGCTGGGTTTCATCATCGCGTTCTGGTCGACACCGCGCATGACCGCCGGACACCTGCTGTTCGCGATCGCGACGACCGGATACATCCTGATCGCGGTGCGGCTCCTCGAGGAGCGCGATCTGATCGCGGCGCACGGCGACGACTACCGCAGGTATCGGCGCGAAGTGCCGATGATTTGTCCATGGCCGCGGCCTTCACGCCGAACCGAGCCGGATTTCATCCAATCGAAGCGATGACGGATACGATTCCGGCACAATAGGTGCACGGGGCAACCCCGTGCCGCCGGAACAATCGCATGTCGGTAAAACGTTGGCGCGCCGTGCGCGCGGGCCTTGGCTGGATCGTGCTGGCAATGGTGGGCCATGCGATGCTTGTCGCCACGGTGGCATCTGCCCGCGAGCCGACCGGGCACGCGCGGGCGGATGAATCAAGTTTTCTCAGCATGAATGCATCGTCGCGTTTCGGCAACGACGTCATCGCGGCGACGTGGGTGGACAACACTCGCGGCTCTCTTCTCGATCTCACGGTCACGGATGCCTGGCATCACGAGAATGTGCATATCACCAATCCTTTCTCGCTGACCTTCAAGGATGGCAGCACGCTCGGTACGAACGACTTTCAGAGGCAACGCGGTTATCGCGTCGTGCCGCTGCCGGTGGATGCCAAGGCCCCACGCCTCGCCGATCGCATTCCGGGCTACGCCTTGAAAGCGCAATTTCTTGACCCGAAAGGGCATGTCCGGATCGACTGGAAACTGGTGCAGCGGGATGGTTCGGATTACCTGCGCGAGGTCGTGACTATCACCGCGCTTGACGAAGACGCGCCGATCACCAAGGTGTCGCTGTTCGGCGCCGACGCGCCCGATGCAATCGTGGACGGTTCGGTCGATGGCTCGCCAGTGGTGTCGCACGACGACTGGCTGGGCTTCGAGCATCCGATGTCCAAGGCTGATGCCTGGCGCGGCAAGGCGAAGCTGTGGATCGAACGCACGCTGCCACTGCCGAAGGGCCAATCGGTGACCTATTCGGCGGTGATCGGCGTCGCACACGCGGGACAAATGCGGCGCGACTTCGCAGCGTACATCGAACGCGAACGCGCGCATCCGTACCGGCCGTTCCTGCATTACAACTCGTGGTACGACATCGGCTTTTTCACGCCCTACACCGAAGCCGAGGCGCTGGACCGCATCAACACCTTCGGCAGGGAACTGGTCGAGAAGCGTCACGTGAAGATGGATTCGTTCCTGTTCGACGACGGTTGGGACGACTACAGCGGAAGCTGGAATTTCAGCAAGGCCTTCCCACACGGCTTCGTGCCGTTGTGCAAGGCGGCGGAGAAGTACGGCGCCGCGCCGGGCATCTGGCTGTCACCATGGGGTGGCTACGGCAAACCCCATGACGAGCGCATCGCCAATGGCCGTAAGGCCGGTTACGGCGTCATCGACGATGGCCTCGCATTGTCCGCACCCAAGTACTGGAAGCGCTTCCACCACGTGGTGATGACATTGCTCAACAAGGACTGCATCAACCAGTTCAAGTTCGATGGCACCGGCAACGTCAACAGCGTGTATCCGGGCAGCCGGTTCGACAGTGACTTCGCCGCCGCGATCCAGTTGATCGACAACATTCGCGCCGACAAGCCGAACACCTTCATCAACCTCACGACCGGCACGTGGGCCTCGCCGTTCTGGCTGAAATATGCGGATTCGATCTGGCGCGACGGCTACGACCACAACTTCACCGGTGTCGGTCCGTACCGCGAGCAGTGGATCACCTATCGCGACGAGCAGACCTATCGCAACATCGTCGAGAAGGGTCCGCTGTTCCCGATCAATTCGCTGATGCTGCACGGGATCATCTACGCCCAACATGCGGTGCACCTGGACACCGATCCCGGCCACGACTTCGCCAATGAAGTGCATTCCTACTTCGCGACCGGCACCGACCTTCAGGAGATGTACATCACACCGTCACTGCTGACGACGCAGGATTGGGACACGCTGGCCGACGCAGCCAAGTGGTCGCGCGCCAATGCCGACGTGCTGCGCGACAGCCACTGGATCGGTGGCGATCCAGGACGTCTGGACGTCTACGGCTGGGCTGCATGGTCACCGTCGAAGGCATTCATCACACTGCGCAATCCCGACGACAAGCCGCAGCTCGCGATTCTCGATATCGGCCGGCAATTGCAATTGCCGAAAGACGCCGCGCGTGCATTCAATGTGAGCGATGTGTGGCACAGCGGCGGCAACGATGTGCCGAAGACGCTCGACGCCGACCATGAAGCAACGATCACCCTGCAACCGTTCGAAGTTTTGACGTTGCAGTTGATGCCCAGATAGAACTCGAACACAACTGGTGGGGTTCGCGTTCCTTCAGAAGTCGCCATTCCGGAGCGGCCCGCCGTCTACGCGCTCGTCATTCCGGAGCGGGCCGCAGGCCCGAATCCGGAATCGGTCTGAGCAAAGGCGGGTGCCGCGATACCGATTGACTCGCGCCATCCATGGCGCTCGCCCTGCACGCCGCCTTCGGCGTTCGCGTTTGCAATCCTGCAAACACAGTCGGGTTCTGCCCGCGATAAGCGCGGGCAGCCCCGGAATGACAATACAAGCGGATCGTCGGTCGCTTTTCAGAGCGACCGGCTATCCTCGCCGCATGGACTGGACCATCCTCTGGTATGTCATCGCCGGCATCATCGTCGTCGTCGGTTTCATCGCTTCGATCCTGCCGAACCTGCCCGGCATCCCGGTGATGTTCGGCGGCATGTTGCTGGCCGCTTGGATCGGGCACTTCCAGAAGATTCCCGTGTGGGTAATCGTGTTCCTGGCCGTACTCGCGGCGTTCTCGATCGTGTTCGATTTCCTCGCCGGCACCTGGGGCGCGAAACGCTATGGCGCGAGCAAGGCGGCGGTGTGGGGCGCCTTCATCGGCACCATCGTCGGTTTGTTCTTCAGCATACCCGGCATCATCCTCGGCCCTTTCGTCGGCGCGGTCATCGGGCAACTGACGAGCGGCAGCCGCGTCGAGCACGCCACGCGCGTCGGCGTAGGCACGTGGATCGGCTTGCTGATCGGGACCGCGATCAAACTCGCCACCGCGTTCATGATGCTGGGAACGTTTGCACTGGCATTGATACTCTGAACCGGCTCGATCGCCTTTCGGCCGCCCCGCGAGGAGCTTCAACGAATGCAAGTACCACTCTGGATCTGGCTGGTCACGGTTGCCGGCATCATCGCGCTCCTTGCGCTCAGTTTTTTTACCCACATCCGCAACACGCACGAACCTTCCCTCAAGGAAGCCGGCGCCTGGACGGCGTTCTTCGTTTCGTTGTCGATCCTTTTCGGGCTGGGCCTGACGGCAGTCTGGGGCCGCGATCGGGGGGTCGAATACTTCGCGGGGTACATCACCGAATACAGCTTGTCGATCGACAACCTGTTCGTGTTCGTGATCATCATGTCGAGTTTCGCGGTGCCGCGCGCGTACCAGCAAAAGGTGTTGCTGATCGGCATCGTCATCGCGCTGGCCCTGCGCACGATCTTCATCCTGATCGGCGCGGCGGCGATCGCCCACTTCAGTTGGGTGTTCTACCTGTTCGGCCTGTTCCTGATCCTGACGGCGGTCAAGCTGGCTTTCGAGAAACACGATGACGACGAGGTCTACGAACCCAACACCCTGGTACGTACCGCGCAAAAGATCCTGCCGTTCACCTCGGATTACGACGGGGCCAACATGTCCACCGTCATCGACGGCAAGCGTTATTTCACACCAATGATGATGGTGATGATCGCGATCGGGATGACCGACATCCTGTTCGCGCTCGACTCGATTCCTGCGATCTACGGCCTCACAAACGAGCCCTACATCGTGTTCGCGACCAATGCCTTCGCGCTGCTTGGACTGGTCGAACTGTACTTCCTGATCGGCGGGCTGCTCAAGCGACTCGTCTACCTGAGTTTCGGGCTGGCGTTGGTGCTGGGCTTCATCGGCATCAAGCTGATCATCGAAGCCATGCACGGCAACAGTCTGCCGTTCCTCAACGGCGGCGAGCCCATCCACGTGGTCCCGCCGATCCCGACCTGGCTGTCGCTGGTGATCATCCTCTCGATCCTGGCCGCGACCACCATTGCCAGCTTGCTCAAGAGCCGCCGTGACGCGGGCCGCTCGGCAACAGGCTAAGACCTTGGTTTTTGCGCCGCTTACACCATCTCGAAGATGCCTGCCGCGCCCATGCCGGTGCCGATGCACATGGTGACCATCCCGTACTTCTGTTTCTTGCGGCGCATGCCGTGGACAAGTGTGGCGATGCGGATGGAGCCGGTGGCGCCGAGCGGGTGGCCGAGCGCGATCGCGCCGCCTTCGGGATTCACTTTCTCGGAATCGAGGTCGAGGTCCTTGATGACCGCGAGTGATTGCGCCGCGAAGGCTTCGTTCAATTCAATCCACTCGAGCTGGTCCTGCTTGATGCCGGTGGCCTTGAGCGCTTTCGGAATGGCCTCTTTCGGGCCGATGCCCATGATTTCGGGCGGCACGCCAGCGACCGAGAAACCGACGAAACGCGCGAGCGGGGTCAGGCCGTAATCCTTGATCGCCTGTTCGCTCGCCAGCAGCACCGCGCCGGCGCCGTCGGACATCTGCGACGAATTGCCGGCGGTAACGGTGCCGTCGCGGCGAAACACCGTGCGCAACTTGGCGAGCACTTCGGCGCTGGTATCGCGGCGTGGACCTTCGTCGTTTTCGATGACGCGACGATCTTCCTTGACGCCACGCGAGCGCAGGTCGGGATAGCGGTCGTCGAGCGGGTAGGGCGCAATTTCCTCCTTGAAGTTGCCGGCGTCCTGCGCAGCGAGCGCGCGCTGGTGGCTGCGCAGCGCAAATGCATCCTGTTCCTCGCGGCTGATCTTCCATTGCGTCGCGACGTTCTCGGCGGTGATGCCCATGCCGTAGGCGATGCCGATGTTTTCGTCCTTGAAGATTTCCGGGTTCATCACCGGATGGAAACCCATCATCGGCACCATGCTCATCGACTCGGTGCCGCCCGCAAGCACGAGGTCGGACTCGCCCAGCCGGATCGTGTTGGCCGCGATCGCGACCGACTGCAGGCCGGATGAGCAGAAACGATTGATGGTCATGCCGGGGATGGAGTTGGGCAGGCCGGCCAGCAGCGCGCCGATGCGCGCGACATTCATGCCTTGCTCGGCTTCCGGCATCGCGCAGCCGATCACCACGTCGCTGATGCGCTTGACGTCGATGCCCGCGCATTCGTCCAGTGTTTCGCGCAACACGTGCGCCAGAAGATCATCGGGACGGGTGTGGCGGAACACGCCGCGCGGCGCTTTGCCGACCGGCGTGCGCTTGACGGCGACGACGTAGGCGTCCTGGATTTGTTTGGTCATGTTGTTCTCCAAAAGCTAAGAGCGATTCAGTCCGCAAATGAACGCAAAGAACGCAAATAAAAAACTGATCTCGATCTTCATTCGCGTTTATTCGCGTTCATTTGCGGACAACTGCTTTTTTAATTTCTGAGTGGCTTTCCGGTCGTCATGGTGTGCGCGATGCGTTCTTGCGTCTTCGGCATCTGCGCCAGTTCCATGAAGTGACGGCGCTCCAGGTCGAGCAGCCATTGCGCATCGACCACGCTGCCGCGCTCGATGTTGCCGCCGCACAGGGTGTCGGCGATGCGCGTCGCGATTTCCATGTCGTGTTCGGAAATAAAGTGGCCCGCCAGCATGTTGACAAGTTGCGCCTTGATGGTGGCGGTGCCGACGTCGCCCGCGATGTGCGTGGCCTGCGGCAGCGGCGGGCGCCAGCCGGATTCGGCCAGTGACGATGCGACATTCTTCGCGACGTACAAGAGTTCGTTGGCGTTGAACACCACCACGTCGGTTTCGCGCAGGTATCCGAGCTGCTTGGCTTCCAGCGCGCTGGTCGACGCCTTGGCCATCGCCACGGTTTCGAAATAGCGCTTGATCTGATCGAACGGATCATCGGTGAACGACGCGCGCGCGCAGCGCTGGGCGATTTCCTTCAGGCCACCGCCGGCGGGCAAGAGGCCCACGCCGGCTTCGACGAGGCCGATGTAGCTTTCCAGCGCCGCGACCGTCCGCGCGGTATGCATCTGCAGTTCGCAGCCACCCCCGAGGCAAAGTCCGCGCACGGCGGCGACGGTCGGAACCAGGCCATGCTGCACGCGCATCGTCGCGCGCTGGAAGTTGGCGATCATCGCTTCGAGTTGCGAAACCTTGCCTTCCTTCAGGAGCGCGAGCACGCCTTTCAGGTTGGCTCCGGCCGAAAACACCGGGCCGGTTTGCCACACCACCAGCGCCTTGAGTTTCTGCTCGGCCAAGCCGACCGCGTGCTGGATGCCGTCCAGCACCTGGTCGTCGAAGGTACACATCTTGGTCTTGAAGCTGATGATGCCGACGTCATCGCTGCCCAGCGTCCACAGGCGGATGCCGTCGTTTTCCCAGACGGTCGTGCCGTTATCGAACTTCTCGCCGATCAATGCGTCGGGGAACAACTGGCGCTTGTAAACCGGCGCGGACGAGCGCGGGATGTCCTTGTTGTCGCGCGGCGAATACGAACCGTCGGCGTGATGCACCCCCTTGCGGCCGTCGGTCACCCACTTGGGCAGCGGCGCCTTGCTCATGGCCTTGCCAGCGGCGATGTCTTCGGCAATAGCCTTCGCGACTGCCTGCCAGTCGGCGGCCTGCCAGGTTTCGAACGGGCCGAGCTTCCAGCCGTAACCCCAGCGGATCGCGAAGTCCACGTCACGCGCGGTTTCCGCGATGCCATCGAGGTGATACGCGGTGTAGTGGAACAGGTCGCGGAAACACGCCCACAGGAATTGTGCCTGCGGGTCCTTCGACTCACGCAGCTTGGCGAACTTCTCGGCCGGGTTCTTTACGCCAAGGATCACGGCAACTTCATCCGAGGCCTTCTGTTCCGACGCGCGGTAATCCTGCTTCGCAAGATCCAGCACCTGGATTTCCTTGCCGGCCTTGCGGTAGAAACCGGCGCCGACCTTCGCACCCAGCGCGCCCTTTTCGATCAGTGTCGTCAGCCATGCGGGCGACTTGAAGTGTTCGTGCCACGGGTCATCGGGCAGGGTGTCGGCCATGGTCTTGATGACGTGCGCCATGGTGTCCAGGCCGACCACGTCGGCGGTGCGATACGTGGCCGACTTCGGGCGGCCGATCGCGGGGCCGGTCAGTGCATCCACGGCATCGAAGCCGAGCTTGAACTGCGTCGTGTGATGCATCGTCGACAGGATCGAGAATACGCCGATGCGATTGCCGATGAAGTTCGGCGTGTCCTTGGCGAACACCACGCCCTTGCCGAGCGAGGAGGTCAGGAACGCTTCGAGGCCTTCGAGCAGCTCGCGATCGGTCGCCTTGCCCGGGATCACCTCGACCAGATGCATGTAGCGCGGTGGATTGAAGAAGTGCACGCCGCAAAAACGATGGCGCAGGTTTTCCGGCAGCGCCTCGGCCAGCTTGTTGATCGACAGGCCCGATGTGTTGCTGGCGAGGAGGGTATGCTCGGGAATGTGCGCGGCGACCTTCTTGTACAGGTCCAGCTTCCAGTCCATCCGTTCGGCGATCGCCTCGATCACGAAATCGCAATCCTGGAGCGCGGCGAGGTTTTCATCATAGTCGGCCGGTGCGATCGCGGTGGCGAGATCCTTCACCGCCAGCGGTGCGGGCGACATCTTGCCGAGGTGCTGGATGGCCTTGACGGCAATGCCGTTCTTCGGACCCTCCTTCGCGGCGAGGTCGAACAGCACGGTTTCGATGCCGGCGTTGGCGAAGTGCGCGGCGATTTGCGCGCCCATCACGCCGGCGCCCAGCACGGCGGCTTTGCGAATGCGAAGGATGTCAGACATGAAAGCTCCGTAGATCATCAGTTGAATTGTAGATATCGAAATAGATTGCCAAAGTATCCGTTCGAAGCGACTGTGGTGAAAAGCCAGGCCAAGGATGGCCGTTCTGATCTCCCGGGCTCGAACTACTTCGTGGGCTACACCAATGCTCCAACGAAGCGGCGATCACGGACGATCGCACGACTATGCCCTCAGCCCCGCCTCGGTGAAATGAATCAGGTGCTTGGCCATCTGTTCGCGGTGCTCGCGCTCGGATTCGCCGCTGCGGCGCTGGATCATGCCGAAATCGGCCATGGCGTAGGTCAGCGCGCCGACCGCAATGTCGAGCCGCCAGTAAAGCTCCTGCTTGTCGAGCTGCGGCAGCAAGCGCGCGAACGCCGCCGCGAAGTCCTTCAGCACGTAGCTGTAGTTGTCGGACAGGAAGGTGCGCAGATTGCTGTTGTGTTCGGCGAATGCGCGCGCCAGCACCCGCATGAACACCGAGCCACCCTTGCGATCCAGTGACAATTCCAGCGCCGGGGTGATGAAAGCGTCCAGCACGGTTTCCAGGCTGGCGTTGCCCGCGGCCTCCAGCTTGGCGAGCCGTTCGAGGCGGCGCCGGCTGAGTTCGTCAAGGCGCCGGCGGAAGACTTCCTCGATCAGGTTTTCCTTGGAGCCGAAGTGATAGTTGACGGCCGCCAGGTTGACCTTTGCGGCGGCAGTTACCTGGCGCAGCGAAGCACCGGCAAACCCGCGCTCGGCGAACAACGCCTCGGCGGCACCGAGGATCTTCTGACGTGTGGAAAATTGCGCGCTCTGCTGCATGGCCGCCTGCGTTTCAAACAATCGTTTGAAGTCTAGGCCAGGGAACGGCAGCGGTCAACGCCATTTCCGGCGTGGCCAAGCCCGGCCGATTGAGCTAGAATCTTTCATTCTTTTGTGAGCTAACTCCGTATTTTGTGCGGGGTTTTCGGGATATGCTCACGAACCCGTGGGGGTTTCGTGAGCATTTTTTGTCTTTCGTCAGCCAGTCGAGGAAACCATGGCGCTGGAGCGCACCCTTTCCATCATCAAACCCGATGCCGTTGCCAAGAACGTGATCGGGCAGATTTACGCACGCTTCGAGAAGGCGGGTCTGCAAATCGTCGCCGCGAAGATGCAACGGCTTTCGGGCGCCGACGCGGAAGGCTTCTATGCGGTCCATCGCGAGCGTCCTTTCTTCAAGCCGCTGGTCGAGTTCATGGTCTCCGGTCCGGTGATGATCCAGGTGCTGGAAGGCGAGGGCGCCATCGCGAAGAATCGCGAGCTGATGGGCGCGACCAACCCGAAGGACGCGGCCGCGGGAACCATCCGCGCGGATTTCGCACAAAGCATCGACGCCAATGCGGTGCACGGCTCGGATGGCCCGGACACCGCGCGTTTCGAGATCGGTTATTTCTTTTCCGCGACGGAACTCTGTCCGCGGTAGTTGTTGTTTGGGGGATCGCATGGCCGACATGGCCCGCGCCAATTTACTGGACTTCGATCGCGACGGAATGCGTGACTTCTTCGCCGGGCTTGGCGAGAAGCCTTGGCGCGCCGATCAGGTGATGAAGTGGATTTATCACCGCCTCGAAAGCGATTTCGGGGCGATGACCGATCTCGGCAAATCGCTGCGCGAAAAGCTTCCCGAAGTGGCGGTGATCAATCCTCCCAAAGCCTTGCTGGACAAGGCTTCCAGCGACGGCACCCGCAAGTGGCTGCTGGGCATGGATGCCGGCAACGCGGTTGAAACCGTGTATATCCCCGAGCCCACGCGCGGCACCTTGTGCGTGTCTTCGCAGATCGGTTGCGGACTCAACTGTACGTTCTGTTCTACCGGCACGCAGGGTTTCAATCGCAATCTTGCCGCCTCCGAAATTATCGGACAGGTATGGCACGCGGCCAAGCAACTCGGCAACGTCACGCACCAACAGCGCCGCATTACCAACGTCGTGATGATGGGCATGGGCGAGCCGCTGCTGAACTTCGACAACGTCGTCAAGGCGATGAGCCTGATGCGTGACGACCTTGGCTTCGGATTGGCGTCCAAGCGCGTGACGCTTTCCACCGCCGGCGTGGTGCCGATGATCGACAAGCTCGGCGAAGTCGCGGACGTTTCGCTGGCGGTCTCGCTGCACGCGCCCAACGACGAACTGCGCACGCAACTGGTGCCGCTCAACAAGCGCTGGGGCATCGACGAATTGCTGGATGCGTGTGCGCGTTACGCGGCACGCAAACCGCGCGCAACCATCACGTTCGAATACACCTTGATGAAAGGCATCAACGACACGCCGGTGCTGGCGAAGCAACTCGTCAAGCTGATGCGCCGCCTGCCGGCCAAAATCAACCTGATTCCCTTCAATCCGTTCCCGGGTACGCAGTACGAACGCTCGGATGAAACGGGCATCCGCGACTTCCAAACCATCCTTTTGAACGCCGGTGTGCAGACGATGGTGCGCCGCACCCGCGGCGAAGACATCGACGCCGCATGCGGGCAGTTGAAGGGCAAGGTGGCCGACCGCACCCGCCGCAACGCGGAATTCCAGCGCCGTGTCGAAGCGGCACAAACAGAAGGGGTGCAGGCGCATGCAGCGTAGGTCTGGCTTTGTGCTTGGGGCAATGGTGCTCGCGCTCGGGCTGGCGGCCTGCAAGCACGACCCGGGCATCATCAAATACCCGTCGCCGATGGGCAACCTGAAGCAGGCGCCGCACGATACGACCCAGGAAGACAAGCAGTCCGCCGCGCAGACCCACACCCAACTGGCGGCCGTGTACATGGGCCAGGATCACCTGAAGGAAGCCGAAACCGCGCTGAACAAGGCGGTCGGCTTCGATGACAAGTACGTGCCCGCGCACACCCTGCTGGCGATCCTGTATTGGCGCATCAATCGCATGCCGGAAGCCGATCAGGAGTTCCGCAAGGCGATCTCGCTGGATCCTTCGAACGGCGACACCAACAACAATTACGGCAAATTCCTGTGCGAACGCGGCAACCGCCAGGATGCGATGAAGTATTTCAAGCGCTCGCTCTCCGATCCGTTCTACAAGACCCCGGAAGTGGCCAACACCAACGCCGGGGCGTGCCTGCTGAAATTCAAGGATTACACCGCCGCCGAGCCGTACCTGCGCAAGGCGCTGGAAATCCAGTCCGGCTACGGCCCGGCGTTGTTGGACATGGCACAGCTGGAGCTCGATCAAAGCAAAGCCTTCGAAGCGCGCGGCTACATGCAGCGTTTCGAAACCGCGGGGCAAGCCACGCCGCAATCGCTGCTGCTTGGCTACCAAATCGCCACCCGTCTTGGTGACAAGGACATGGCCACCAATTATTCCAACCGCCTGCAGGATCAGTTCCCGAATTCTTCGCAGGCACAGTCTTTGAACGGCCCGGACCATGATTGATCATCAGGACACCGAGGATATGTTTTCCGAAGCGGAACCGAAGCAGCCTGCGCCCGCAGCGGAGTGCGAGACAGAACATCGCCTCGAAGTTTCCGGCAACTCGATCGGGACGCGCCTGCGCGCGGCCCGCGAAGCGCGCGGACTCTCCGTCGCCGATTGCGGCCGCCAATTGCATTTGCCGATCAAGGTGCTGGAGCGGCTGGAGGCGGAAGATTTTGGCGCGCCCGAACATTTCGTGTTCCTGCGCGGAGCGCTGGGCAGCTACGCGCGCTTCCTCGGGTTGCCACCCGGCAGTTGCAATGACGTGTTGCGCGCGGTCGCGCCGCCCGAACAACCGGCGCTGATTTCCGTCGCCCGTACCTCGCGGACGCGCTGGTTGTTGCAGCGCTACGGCACCGCCGCCACCTACATCATCCTCACCGCCACCATCGCGGTGCCGCTGGTGCTGCTGGGATTGCGTGGCGGTTTGCAGCGGCCGATCGCCCGGATCGTTTCGCTGGACCAACCTGCGGCTTCGGCCGTGGGGCCGACGGCAAGCATGACGGTGCCGCACGTCGCCCCGATCACGCCTGCGGTCGACGACACCCCGTTCCGCGCGTCGATGACGCCGTTCTCGGCGATCGACCTGAACGACGACAGCGCGTCCGCGCCTGCTCCCAATACGATGCCTGCCCCTTCCGTCCCCGCAGGCCAGCACACGCTGACGCTGAATGCCAGCGGGGATTGCTGGTTCGAGATCACCGACGCCGATGGCAATAAAGTCGATTCGGGCATGTTGCATGCAGGTGACAGCCGCAGCTGGCATTCGGCAGGCGTCCTGCACGTGACGCTCGGCAACGCGGGCGGCATCAGCGTGACGCGGGACGGGCAGCCGTTTGCGCTGGATTCGTTCCGGCACGCCAATGTCGCCCATTTCGACGTGTTCGGATCGTCGGACGCAAGCGAAAACAACTGAATCTCTTGTATGCTTTCACGTTTCCGCGCGGATTCCCGGGCGCGGGCGTCCGTATGTGAGTGAACAATGGCCTTCGAAGATTACGACGAGTACGAGCAGGGCGAACAGGTCCGCAAGTGGATCAAGGAAAACGGCATTGCCGTGGTGGTCGGCGTGGTGCTCGCGCTCGCGCTGATCTTCGGCTGGCGCCAATGGCAGGCGCACGAGGCGAATACCGAAATCCAGGCCGCTTCGCAGTTCGCGGTCGTGCAGAACGCCGTGCAATCCGGCAACAAGCAGGCCATGGGTGCGGCGCTGGGCGACCTGCAGAAGAATTACTCGAAGTCTGCCTACGCTGCGTTCGCAAGCGCGGCGGTGGCCGAATACGACGTCGGCAAGGACGACTTGAAACAGGCGGCGCAAAACCTGCAGTGGGCCGTGGCCAACAGCAAGCAACCGGCACTGCAGGCATTGTTCTCGCTGCGCCTGTCGCGCGTGTTGCTGGCGGACGGCAAGGCGCAGGATGCGTTGGCCGCACTCGCCAAGGTGCCATCCGGTGATTACGCGGCCATGGCTGCGGAACTTCGTGGCGACGCGCAGTTCAAACTCGGGAAGGTTGATGCCGCGCGCACCGATTACCAGGATGCGCTGGCCAAGCTGGACAAGGATGCACCCGGCCGCAGTGCCGTGCAGATGAAGCTGGACAATCTCACGCAGCCGAAGGCTGCCTCGACCGGGAAGCAGGGCCAATGAAGCGCCGCCATCTTCTGTTGTTGCCACTGCTGGTCGCTGTGCTTGCACTGTCAGGCTGCGGTCTCTGGAACAAGGTCTTCAACCGCGGCAGCAACCTGCAACCGCCCAAGCCGCTGCTGGAATTCACGCCGACGGTACAGGTGCAGAAAATCTGGTCGACGCGCATCGGCGACGGCGCGGGACGCTCGGGCGTGCGCCTGCAGCCCGCGTTCGCGGACGGCAAGCTGTACCTGATCAGCACCGATGGCAAGCTCGAAGCATTGGATGCCGCCACCGGCAAGACCCTCTGGAAGCAATCCACGCGCGTCGGCGGCGGCATCTGGCCGTTCAAGCACAAGAAGCCCGGCCAGGACGCGCGCTATGCGGGCGGCCCGGCGATTTCCGGCAACCTGCTGGTGGTCGGCACGCTGGACGGACACGTTTATGGAATGGACGCCGCGACCGGCAAGCAGTTGTGGAGCGCCGAGGTTGACGACGAAGTGATCTCGCCACCCGCGATCGATGCGGGCGTGGTCTACGTGCGTACCAACTCAGGCAACGTGTACGCGTTCGATGCCAACAGCGGCGAGCGCAAATGGGCCTACGACCAAGGCAACGTGCCGCTGCTGAGCCTGCGCGGCAACGGGCCGTTGCTGGCGGCGCACGGCGTGGTGATGTTTGGCACGGACGATGGCAACGTGGTGTCGCTGCGCGCCGACACTGGCGCGATCCAGTGGAAGCTGCCGATCACCAAGGGCCTCGGCCGCACCGACATCCAGAAATTGAACGACGCCGATGACAGCCTGCAGTTGGACAACAACATCCTGTATGCCACGGCTTACCACGGCGAATTGACGGCCATCGACGCGGCTCAGGGTCAGCTGGCGTGGTCGCGCGCGTTCTCCAGCTACGTCGGCGTGGGCGTCGCCGACAAGGAACTGGTTGGCGTGGACGATGATTCCCTCGTGTGGGCATTCTCCAGGGACGGCGGCGGTGACATGTGGAAGCAGGATGCGTTGCAATACCACTGGCTCACCGCGCCTGCGATCCAGGACAAGTACGCAGTGGTCGGCGGCGTCGAAGGTTACGTGCACTGGCTCGACCTTTCCGATGGCAAGCTGGCCGCGCGCGTGCGCCTGTCCAAGGACGCGATCCGCGCCCGCCCGGTCGTCAACGGCGATACGGTGTACGTCGAAGATGTGAAGGGGCATGTGGCGGCATATCGAATTTCGGGAAGCGCTGGATAAAGTCCTCGCACCGAGCCAGTCTTGCTGGCGATCAACGTTCCGGCGAATGATGAAGGAGCGGCCCATGGCCGCGATCACGGAGCGCTGCAGCGAGTGTCAGTCGGTCGCGCGCGCGGCGCGCTCCTACATGTACACTCCGATGCCTGCGCTTCGGCGACCATGGAGCTTTCGGCCATTGGTGGCTACCTTCGCTCGCGACGGTTCACCGGCGGTCCCTCACGCACCACCCGAGCCCTTCGGATCTCCGATTTATGCTTCCTGTCGTCGCCCTTGTCGGCCGCCCCAATGTCGGCAAATCCACACTCTTCAACGCTTTGACGAAGAGCCGCGACGCGCTGGTCGCGGATCTGCCCGGCGTCACCCGCGATCGTCACTACGGCGTGTGCCGGATCGGCGAGCGCCCGTTCGTACTGGTTGATACCGGCGGTCTTTCCGGCGAGCGGATCGACATCGACGAGCTCACCGAAAAGCAGGTGCAGTTGGCCATCGACGAAGCCTGCGTTTGCGTGCTGCTGGGGGATGCACGCGAGGGTCTGCTTCCGCAGGACCGCGCGATCCTCGACCGCCTGCGCCGCGCGAGCAAACCGGTATTGTTGGCGGTCAACAAGACCGACGGCATGGACGTGCAGGCGGCGCTCGCTGAATTCGCCGCGCTTGGCGTCGCGGCGACGTTCGCGATCGCCGCCGCGCATGCACGCGGGCTCGACGCCTTGCTGGCGGCCACGCAGCCTCTGCTGCCGCCGGACACCGATGCGGAAACGCTGGACGAAAGCGTAGTTGGCACGCGCGTGGCCATCGTCGGCCGGCCCAATGTCGGCAAGTCCACACTGGTCAATCGTTTGCTGGGCGAAGAACGCGTGGTGGTTTCCGATATCGCCGGCACCACCCGCGATTCGATCCGCGTGCCGCTGGAGCGCGACGGCAAGCAGTACGTCCTGATCGACACCGCCGGCGTGCGCCGCCGCGGCCGTGTCGAGGATGCGCTGGAAAAATTCAGCGTCATCAAGACGCTGCAATCGATTGCCGCGGCCGATGTCGCAGCGGTGATGCTGGATGCGGGCGAGGGCGTCACCGACCAGGACCTGGCCCTGATCGGTCAGGTGCTGGATGCCGGGCGCGCGCTGGTGATCGTCGCCAACAAATGGGACGGTCTGGAACAGTACGACCGCGAACGCTGCAAGGCCGGCCTCGAACGCAAGCTCGATTTCGTGGCGTGGGCCCGAATCGTATTCCTGTCGGCGAAACATGGATCCGGTCTGCGTGAATTGATGCGTGCCATCGATCGTGCCGGGGTTTCCGCCGCGCGCGAACTCGGCACCTCCGATCTCACGCGTTCGTTGGAAAAGGCCGTCGCGGCGCACCAGCCGCCGCTGGTGCGGGGACATTCGCCCAAGCTGCGCTTCGCGCATCCGGGCGGTGACCACCCGCCGACCATCGTGATCCACGGCAGCCGCACCAAACACATCGCGGACAGCTACCGGCGCTACCTCGAAAACTTCTTCCGCAAACGCTACAAGCTGGAAGGCACGCCGGTTCGCATCGAGTTCCGCGAAGGTGAGAACCCCTACGCCGGCAAGCGCAACGTGCTCACGGAAGGTCAGCAGCGCAAACGCAGGCGGATGATCCGCCATGTGCGCGGACACTGACGATACGCTCGGCGTGATCCTCGCCGGCGGCGCCGGCAGCCGCGTGGGCGACGCGGACAAGGGCTTGCTGCCGTTGCTCGGGCGCCCATTGGTCAAGCACGTGCTGGAACAGGTGCGCCATCAATGCGCACGCGTGCTGATCGTCGCCAACCGCAATATCGACGCCTATGCCTGCCTCGCGCCGACGATCCGTGACGGGATTGCCGGCCACGCGGGTCCGCTCGCCGGCTTGGTTGCGGCCTTCGGTTTTCTGCAAGCCAACCGGCTCGCGTTGCCGAACTGGCTTCTGACCGCGCCGGTGGATTGTCCGGATCCACCCCGCGATCTTGCAACGCGGCTGCGCGCAGCACTGATGGCGAACGGCGACGCGGCTTGCGCGCTCGCCAATGTCGCCGGCAAGCGGGAACCGCTGTTCGCGATGTACCGCGTCGGCTCGGTGCCGGACGACTGGCACGCTTCCGCGCAAACCGCTTTGCACGAACACGGCTCACCGATGCGCTGGCTTGCGGCAAGCGGCGCGCTCGCGATCGATTTCGACGATACCGGCGGTGCGTTTCATAATCTCAACACACCCGAAGACTTTCGCAATTACGAGCGCGCGCATGACCACGGCTGATTACCCGATCCGCATCGGTCTCGAACAAGCGCTACAGATCGTCGCCGCCCGCGCCGCGCAACATCGCTTGCCGATCGAAACGGTGCAGCTTGCCGATGCACAAAGCGGCATCCTGGCCGAAGACATCCATGCGCCGCACCCATTGCCGCCTTTCGCGAATTCCGCGATGGACGGTTTCGCGTTGCGCGGCGTCGACCTGGCCACGCGGGGTGAACGCCGGTTCACGCTGATCGGCGACGTATTCGCAGGCGCGTTGTCGGCGCCGGAAGTCGGGGAGGGACAGTGCGTGCGCATCACCACCGGCGCGCCGATTCCGCCCGGCGCGGATACGGTCGTGATCAAGGAAAACGCGTCGGTTGAAGGCGAACACGTAGTGGTGAAAGCCGGCGAGAAAGCTGGCGCCAATGTGCGTGCCGCGGGTGAGGATTACGCCGAAGGCGATCTCGCTCTTGCGGCAGGGACTCCGCTCGGTGCCGCGCAATTGGCGGTGCTCGCCGCGCTCGGCGTCAACCATGTCTCGGTGCGTCGTCCACCGCGCATTGCGGTGATCGCCACCGGTAACGAACTGGTTCCAGCCGGGCAACCGCTGGGCTTCGGACAGATACACGAATCCAACACGGTGATGCTGGCGGCGTTGGCACGCGAATCGGGCGCGCAAGTCGTCGTGCATCGCTGCGTGCGCGATGACCCGGAAGCATTGCGGGCCGCGTTGCTGGCTGCGGCGGCGGACGCCGACGTCATCGTCACCAGCGGCGGCGTATCGGCGGGCGAGGCCGATTACTTGCCCGGCGTCTTGCGCGGCGTCGGTGAAATCCATTTCCACAAGGTGCGCTTGAAGCCCGGCATGCCGACGCTGTTCGGACAGCTCGGAGCGAGTCTGTATTTCGGCTTGCCCGGAAACCCGGTGGCCGCGGCCGTGACCTATCGCGTTTTCGTCGCCTTCGCATTGCGCGCGATGACGGGCGTCACCGCCGTGCCGAAGCCTCGTCGCGTCCGCCTGGATGCGCCGCTGCACAAGCGCCATGCGCGTGCGGAGCTTGCGCGATGTTCGTTGCACGTCGATGACGAGGGCGTGCAGTGGGCGTCCGTGCACGCCAAGCAGGGTTCCGGCATGTTGCGCGGCCTTGCGGAAACCGATGCGCTCGCATTGCTGCCGGAAGGCTCAAAGGAATATCAGCGCGGCGACGCCGTGATGCTGTGGCCGGAGTAATGCGCGATAATGAAAAGCAGTCGTTCGATTACATCTGTCGTCATTCCCGCGAAAGCGGGAACCCAGTGTCTTTGGGGAGCACCTTGCCAAGCAAAGGCGCTGGGTCCCGGATATCGCTTCGCGATTCCGGGATGACGAGCAAAAATATACGCATGACGATTCGTGAAATCACCCCACAGGAAGCGCTGCAACGCCAGCAGGCCGGCGCGCTGCTGCTGGACGTGCGTGAAACCTTCGAACACGCCACCGGCATGGCCGCGGGCGCGGTCCCACTTCCGCGTGGCGAGATTGCCGGGCGCGCAGCCGAAGTTGCGCCCGATAAGGATGCGGAGATCCTGACCATTTGCGCGCACGGCCAGCGCTCGCTGGCGGCGGCGCAAACCCTGTTGCGGATGGGCTACACCAACGTGGCTTCGATCGCGGGTGGCACCGTGCGCTGGATCGAAGAAGGCCTGCCTGTCGCCAAACCCGGCGGCGACGAGGATTTCTACGATCGCTACTCGCGCCACCTGCGCCTGCCCGAAGTCGGCGAGGCCGGCCAGCGCAAGCTGGAATCGGCGCGCGTGGTGGTGCTGGGCGCGGGCGGCCTGGGTTCGCCTGCAGCTTTTTATCTCGCGGCGGCGGGCGTCGGCACGCTGGTGATCGCCGACGACGACGTGGTCGAGCGCAGCAACCTGCAACGGCAGATCCTGCACGCGGACGATCGCATTGGCATGCCGAAGCTCGATTCAGCCGCGCACGCTTTGCATGGATTGAACCCGCGCGTGAACCTGGAAGGCCTGCGCGAGCGCGTCACCGCATCGAACGTCGATGCGTTGCTCGACGGCGCCGACGTGGTGCTGGATGGCGCCGACAATTTCCCGGTGCGGTACCTGCTCAATGATGCCTGCGTGAAACTCGGCATCCCGCTTGTATACGGCGCGGTGCAACGATTCCAGGGCCAAGTGAGCGTGTTCGACGCCGGCCGGCAACGGGGCAGGGCGCCGTGCTATCGCTGCCTGTTTCCGCAGCCGCCTGCGCCCGAAGATGCGCCGAACTGTTCCGAAGCCGGCGTGCTGGGCGTGTTGCCGGGCGTGGTCGGGATGCTGCAGGCCACCGAAGCGATCAAATTGATTCTCGGCATCGGTGAACCGCTGGCCGGACGCGTGCTGATGTTCAACGCACTGGCGATGCGCTTCCACGAAACGCGGCTCGCGCCCGATCCCGAATGCCCGGTTTGCGCGCCGGGCAAGGCATTCCCCGGCTACATCGATTACGCCGCGTTCTGCGCAGGCACCTGACGGGCCGGATCGCTACGCCGCATGCCCGTTGTGTTGTTGTCCAGCATGGAATGCAGCCAGCTGCTCCGACGTCGCCTCTTTCTGGTGTTGCGCCTTCCATTCTTCGAAGGGCATGCCGTAGATGGCATCGCGGGCCTCTTCCTTGGTCAGGTCGAGGCCACGCTCGGCGGCGGCTTCGCGGTACCAATCCGCGAGGCAATTGCGGCAGAATCCGGCAACGTTCATCAAATCGATGTTCTGGACGTTCGGGCGTTCTTCATTCAGATGCTTCAGCAGGCGGCGCAGGACGGCTGCCTGCAATTCGGTAGCTTCGATCATCGTTTGGCTCTCAGGGCAATAGGTCACTCAGTCCTGTTCCTGACGCGATACGCTAGCCGGATGAACAATAGCGGTGCCGTGATCTGCGTAACGAATGCGAATGGTGGCGCCGGCGTGATGCGCCATTGTGTGCTCTGCGCCACGCCCCGATAATGAACGCTTTGGGATACGCCGACACCATGACTGCGCGCATTCTCGACGGACGCAAGATCGCGAGCGAAGTGCTGGATCGGGTCGCGACGGGGGTCAAGGCCAGAGTGGATGCGGGCCGCGCGGCACCGGGCCTCGCCGTGGTGCTGGTCGGTGCCGACCCGGCTTCGGCGGTGTATGTACGCAACAAGCGCAAAGCCTGCCAGCAGGTCGGCTTTGAATCGTTTGATTTCGACCTGTCGGCGCAGACCAGCGAAGCCGAATTGTTCGCACTGGTCGATCGTCTGAATGCGGATCCGGTGGTGCACGGAATTCTTGTGCAGTTGCCGCTGCCGCCGCACGTCAATGCCGTCGCACTGATCGACCGCATCGACCCTTGCAAGGACGTGGACGGCTTCAGCGCGATCAATCTCGGGCATCTCGCGCTGCGCCGTTTCGGCCTCCGTCCGTGCACGCCCAAGGGCGTGATGACGCTGCTGGGACACACCGATCGTCCGGTGCGTGGCCAGCACGCGGTGGTGGTGGGCGTGTCCAACCATGTCGGGCGTCCGCTGGTGCTGGAGCTGCTGATCGCCGGATGCACCACGACCTGCTGCCACAAGTTCACGCAAGGGTTGGAGCACTACGTGCGCGAGGGCGACATCGTGGTGGCCGCGGTCGGCAGGCCCGGCATCGTCAAGGGCGAGTGGATCAAACCCGGCGCGGTGGTGATCGACGTCGGCATCAATCGCATGCAGGACGGGCATCTGGTAGGTGACGTCGAGTTCGCGCCCGCCGCCGAACGCGCATCGTGGATCACGCCGGTGCCGGGTGGCGTCGGGCCGATGACCGTGGCGACGCTGATGGAAAACACGCTGGAAGCCGCCCAGGCCATCGACGCGCGTTGAAACTCAAATTTCGACGCGAACGCGCTTGCTGCGCGATCCGGCGCCTGCCTTGATCGTCACTGCCGAACGCGGGCAGCCGAAGTGGCGCGCCACGAGCGCCACCAGTTCCGCATTGGCCTTGCCATCCACCGGTGGCGATTTCAGCGTGGCGCGCCAGCTTCCATCGGGTTGCTGTTCCAGCATGGACGCATGGCCGCCGGGTTTGACCTTGACAGTGAGCAGCACGGGCATGGGCGATAGGCGAACGGGCGGGCCTGGCGTATAATCGCGCATTGCATTGCCGGACTCCAATCAATGCGCATCCTCGCCGAGGCCCTGACCTACGACGACGTTTACCTCGTCCCCGCCCATTCTTCCGTTTTGCCGCGCGATGTCGATACCTCGACCCGCCTGACCCGCGCGATCCGCCTCAACATCCCCTTGATGTCTTCGGCCATGGACACCGTGACCGAGGCGCGCCTTGCCATCACCATGGCGCAGTGCGGCGGCATCGGCATCATCCACAAGAACATGACCGTCGAACGCCAGGCCGCGGAAGTGCGGCTGGTCAAGAAGTTCGAGGCTGGCGTGATCCGCGACCCGCTCACGGTCGGCCCGCACACTTCGATCGGCGAGGTCATGCACATCACACGCTCGCACAACATCTCTGGCGTACCGGTGGTGGAAGAGGGCAACAAGCTGGTCGGCATTGTCACCAGCCGCGACCTGCGCTTCGAGAAGAAGCCGGATGATCCGGTCAAGAACATCATGACCCGCAAAGACAAGCTGGTCACGGTGAAGGAGGGCGCGGACGAAGATGAAATCATCGGCCTGCTGCACAAGCACCGCATCGAGAAGGTGCTGGTGGTCAACGCCGCGTTCGAACTGCGTGGGCTGATCACGGTCAAGGACATCCAGAAGGCGCACGACAATCCGCACTCGGCCAAGGATTCACACGAACGCCTGCGCGTCGGTGCTGCGGTGGGCGTGGGCGGCGAAACCGAGAAACGCGTCGCGGCACTGGCCGAAGCCGGCGTGGACGTGATCGTGGTGGATACCGCGCACGGGCATTCGCAGGGCGTGATCGACCGCGTCGCGTGGATCCGCAAGAATTATCCCGACCTGCAGATGATCGCCGGCAACATCGTCACCGCCGATGCCGCACTCGCGTTGCGCGACGCCGGTGTGGACGCAGTGAAGGTAGGCGTAGGCCCCGGCTCGATCTGCACCACTCGCATCGTTGCGGGCGTCGGCGTGCCGCAGATCACCGCGATTTCGATGGTGGCCGACGCGCTCAAGGATTCAATCCCGTTGATTGCCGACGGCGGCGTGCGTTACTCCGGCGATGTCGCCAAGGCCATCGTGGCCGGCGCGTCGTGCGTGATGCTGGGTTCGATGTTTGCCGGTACCGAGGAAGCGCCGGGCGAAATCGAGCTGTACCAGGGACGTTCCTACAAGAGTTATCGCGGCATGGGCTCGCTGGGCGCGATGCAGAGTGGCTCGTCCGATCGCTATTTCCAGGAACAGGCCGCGGCCGACAAGCTGGTTCCGGAAGGCATCGAGGGCAGGGTACCGTACCGCGGCCCGCTGCGCGCGATCGTGCACCAACTGGTCGGCGGCCTGCGCGCGTCGATGGGTTACTGCGGTTGCGCGAACATCGAGGAGATGCGCAGCAAACCGCAATTCGTGCGCGTCACCGGCGCCGGCATGCGCGAGGCGCACGTGCACGACGTGCAGATTACCAAGGAAGCTCCAAACTATCGTGCCGATTGAAAACGCGATAGCTAAAAAGATCAAGCAAAGTCAGTCCGCAAATAAACGCAAATGAACGCGAATGTTTTTATTTGCGTTTTTCGCGTTCATTTGCGGACTGTGGCTTTTTTGCTTTTCAACATTGAGCCCTGATGAATATCCACGGCGACAAAATCCTCATCCTCGATTTCGGATCGCAGTACACACAGCTGATCGCGCGGCGCATCCGCGAAATCGGCGTGTATTGCGAAATCTGGGCCTGGGACCACGAGCCCACCGAGATCGCGAAATTCGCGCCGAAAGGCGTGATCCTTTCCGGCGGCCCGGAATCGGTCATCGAAGCGAATTCGCCGCGGACACCCGAGCAAGCGTTTGCGCTTGGCGTTCCGATTCTCGGCATCTGCTACGGCATGCAGACGATGGCCGCGCAGCTTGGCGGCAAGGTTGAGGGCGGACACGCGCGCGAGTTCGGGCACGCGCACATCGAAACGAAGACGTGCACGTTATTCGATGGCCTGTCGGGCCAACAAAACGTGTGGATGTCGCACGGCGATCGTGTCACCACGATGCCACCGGGCTTTGCGCTTGCCGCTTCCACCGAATCGGTACCCATCGCTGCCATGGCCGATGAATCGCGTCACCGGTACGGAATCCAGTTCCACCCCGAAGTGACGCACACCGAACATGGCATCGCGATCCTGCGCCGCTTCGTGATCGACATCTGCGGCTGCGCCAAGCTGTGGACGCCCGCGCGCATCATCGACGATTCGGTCGCGCAGGTGCGGGAGGCTGTCGGCAACGACAAGGTGCTACTGGGGCTTTCCGGCGGCGTCGATTCATCCGTGGTTGCGGCGCTGCTGGAAAAAGCGATCGGCGATCAGCTCACCTGCGTGTTTGTCGACACCGGCCTGCTGCGCGCCGGCGAGGGCGACCAGGTGATGGACACGATGGCGCGCCATATGGGCGTGCGCGTGATCCGCATCGATGCTTCGGAGCGTTTCTTCGGCGCGCTCGCGGGCGTGACCGATCCCGAAGCCAAGCGCAAGGTCATCGGCAGGTTGTTTGTCGAGGTTTTCGATGAAGAGGCGCAGAAGCTGCAAGGCGTGAAATGGCTGGCGCAAGGCACGATCTACCCGGACGTGATCGAATCGGCGGGCGGCAAGACCGGTAAGGCGCACGTCATCAAGAGCCACCACAACGTCGGCGGCCTGCCCGAGAAGATGAACCTCAAGCTGCTGGAACCGTTGCGCGAATTGTTCAAGGACGAAGTCCGCCGCATCGGCGTCGAACTCGGCCTGCCGCGCGAGATGGTCCATCGCCATCCGTTCCCCGGTCCCGGCCTGGGCGTGCGCATCCTGGGCGAAGTGAAACGCGAGTATGCGGAAATCCTGAAACAAGCCGATCGCATCTTCATCGAGGAACTGCGCGCCGCGGATTTGTACGACAAGGTCAGCCAGGCCTTCGCGGTATTCCTGCCGGTGAAGTCGGTTGGCGTGGTCGGCGACGGCCGCGCCTACGAATGGGTGATCGCGCTGCGCGCGGTCGAGACAGTCGACTTCATGACCGCGCACTGGGCGCACCTGCCGTACGAATTCCTCGGCCGGGTTTCCAACCGCATCATCAACGAACTGCACGGCATTTCGCGCGTCGTTTACGACATATCAGGCAAGCCCCCGGCGACCATCGAATGGGAATGAGCCGGCCGCTCATCCGGCGGCGGCACTGCGCTTCGGCCGTCGCACGACCCTGATCTTGCCGCTGTTTCCGCCGCCGCACAGGAGGCGGCCGGCGCCATCGGCTTCGAGCCCGGAGACGGCGATGTCTTCGGGCATGTCCAACTGTTCCAGTACATCGCCCGTTTCGGGATCGATCCGCCGCAGATCGCTTTCTTCGTCTTCCCAGGTGGCGTGCCAGAGTTCGCCGTCGACCCAAGTGACACCGGTGACGAAGCGCCTGGATTCAATCGTGCGGCGGACTGCGCCGGTTTCTGGATCGATCTGGTGGATTTTTCGAGCGCGGTATTCGCCCACCCACAGGCTGCCCTCGGCCCACGTCAGTCCGGAATTGCCGCCTTCGCCGGGTGCGGGGATCGTGGCAAGCACGCGCCCAGTGGCGGGATCGATTTTCTGGATGCGATCCTCCGCGATCTGAAACAAGTGCTTTCCGTCGAACGCCGTGCCGGCGTGCGCGGCAACGTCGATGGACCGTTGCGCTTTCCCGCTCGCGGGATCCACCGCGTTCAACTTGTCACCCGAAGCAAACCAGATGCGCTCGCCATCGAATGTCACGCCGTTCACACGATCGGCACCGGGGAAGGGACCCAATTCGCGTACGATTTCTGCCGTCGACCTTTTCATGGCTGCGCCCTCGTCATTTTGCATGCCGTCATCCTAATCGCCGGGCAGCGGGGCAGGGAGCAACAATGCTGTCGTGAATCCCGGCACCGGCGACGCCAGCCAGCGGCGCGCGCGACCGTCGCCCAGCGATTGCACCTTGCCCGATCTTGCCAGCGTGTCCAGTGCGCGCTGCACCACGCGCTGGCTGACGCCGAGTGCCAGCGCCAGGGCCGAACTCGACCAAGCTTCGCCATCCGACAATACGGCCAGCACGGCCGCGTGTTTTTCTTCCATCGGCCGTGCAAGAACCACGACCTCGCGCGAAGCAAGGGGCACCAGTTCGAATCCGCATGCTGTCGCGTGAATGTCCGCCATCTCCCGCAAGGCGCGCCGAAGCCGTCCGACTTCAACGCGCAAGCGCGCACGATGGGTTTCATCCGCATAGCGCGTCCGGAACGCGCTCGTGATCAAAACGCTCCGCGGTGCACCGCCGGGGCATGCCTCCGCCAGCGTGCGGGCAAGCGCGAAGAGCACCGGGCGCGACGCAAGGGAAACGACTGAATCCGCGTCGCGCACTTCGTAACGGCAGGCGTCCACAATGAAACATCCCGATGCCAGCAACGCTTCGACCTGTTCCAGCGTCAGCGGTTGCGAACCCGTACCCAAAAGCCGTCGCGCCGCAGGCGCATCGAGCGCGCGAGTCAACGCCTGAACTTCCGCCGTCAATGCAGGAATACCGGCCTCCTGCGCCGCTGATCCGGCGCGTTCGAGCGCCGCGTGCGCCACGCCCGCATGGATGCGACGCATCGCAATGCCGGCAACGCTCAATTCGTGGATGGCGCGCAGCGCGGGCGGCAAGGGCGCGGGATCCTGTCCGGCAAGCAGGCGTTCCGCTTCGTCGAGGCGTCCGATCAGCAACTGGCGCCGAATCGCGAGATAGCGCGCGTGCGCTGCGTTGCTCCGGTCACCGTGCACCTCCAGCGTGGCACGTGCTGTTTCAAGTCTTTTCGTCGGCCAACCGAGATCGCGCGACGCCAACGCGATTTCAGCTTCGGCAAGCACGCAGCGCGCACGCGCCATCGTCTCCTTGGCACCGAATGCACGCGCGGCGCGGCGCACCAATACCTTCGCGCGATCGAAATCGCCGAGTTGCGCCATCGCAATGCCGCGCAAGGCCAGCGCGGGCGCATCCTCGCGCAACGCAATGCGCGTCAATGCACCCAGCGGGTCGCCCGCCGACAGTGCGCGCGCTGCCGCCGTGATCAGCGAGTCCATGGCGGCATCCTCATCCGAATCGCGCCACTTTTGTCACTCCCGGTTTGCGAACAATTGGCTGCATTCTATCGATCACGCCGGTCGTGACCGGTATCGGAAAACGTGAATCGAGGAGAAACGACATGAAACAGATCGCCGTGTGGGGCTTCAGTCGGGTACCACCTTTCGCTCAAGGGCTGGTGCGCGACCTTCGGGTTCGCTGGGCGTTGCAGGAAGCCGGGCTCGCCTACGAAAGCCGCTGGATCGACGCCGGGGAGCGGAACTCCGACGCGTATCGGCGCAGACATCCTTTCGGATTGGTGCCGGCCCTGGAATCCGGCGATCAGACCTGGATCGAATCGGGTGCCATCGTTTATGCGATCGCCGAACAGTCCGAGGCGCTGATGGCTGCCGATATGCGCACCGAAACGCTCACCTGGATGTTCGCCGCGCTCAATACCGTCGAGCCGCCGCTCTGGAATCTGTTCGTGATGGACCGGCTGCACCGTGACGAAGCATGGGTATCGCTGCGGCGCCCCGGTGCGGTCGACGAAGCCAAGGCCCGCCTGGCCGCGCTGTCCGAATGGCTGGACGATCGCGACTACTTGCTGGGTCGATTCACGGCGGCCGACATTCTGATGACGACCGTGCTGCGGTTCGTCCGGCATACCGACCTGTTGGACGGATTTCCATCGCTCGATGCCTACGTCAAACGTTGCGAGGCACGGCCGGCATTCAAGGATGCCTTGCGCGACCAGATGTCCGGCTACGCGCTCAACGCATCAATCGCAGCCTGAACCCGAAGAGGAGAATGTGTGATGACCACGCAGACAAACCGACACAAGACCGGAACACGCGACGAATGGCTGAAGGCGCGGCTTGATTTACTGGAATCGGAGAAGGCCTTGACGCACCAGAGCGACGAACTGGCGCAGCAGCGGCAAGCGCTGCCGTGGGTGCGCGTCGACAAGGATTACCGCTTCGATACGGAGCATGGCAACGCTTCACTGACGGACCTTTTCCGCGGACGCTCGCAATTGCTCGTCTACCATTTCATGTTCGGGCCCGATTACACCGCCGGCTGCCCGTCCTGCTCGATGATCGCGGACGGCTTCAACGGCTTCGCCGAACACCTGGCCAACCATGACGTGATGCTGTGGGCCATCTCGCGCGCGCCGTTGGCGAAACTGCAGGCCTACAAGCAACGCATGAGTTGGACGTTTCCCTGGGGGTCTTCGCAGGGCAGCGATTTCAACGCCGACTACGGCGTCGGCTTGAGCGAGCAGCAACAAAGGGAAGGGTACGAATACAACTTTCGCAAGAATCCGCCCATGTCGCGCTCGACCCCGGATGCGCCGAACCAGTTCGCGGCATCGAGCGGTGTCGACGGGCGAACCTACCTGCGCGAACTGCCGGGCATGAGCGCGTTCGTGCTGGAAGACGGCGCCGTGTATCACACCTATTCGACCTATGCGCGCGGTTTGGACGGCTTGTGGGGTGCGTACCAGTGGCTGGATCGTGCGCCACGCGGACGCAACGAAACAGGCGGCATCTGGTGGCGCCGGCACGATGAATACGCGCAGAAATAAAACCCGCGATGGGGCGGAGGCCGGTGGCTGGCTGCACCTCGCAGCCGCACCGACCTTCGTGGCCATGGCATTGGTCACGGCCACTACGAAAGATGGTCCGGCGCACTTGCTCTGCCAGGTGATGGGCTACGGATCGCTGTCGCTCGACAGCATGACCTTCATGTATCTGCTGATGGCCATCTTCCACGCAGCGCCATGGTGGAAGTGGATCGTGCTGCGAGCCCGCGGCCACACACGGACGAAAAACGTTTCCGCGCCCGAGCCGGCGGCGATCGAATCGCGGTGACGATAGAATTGGCCGTCCGCTTCTTTTCGCAGTCGAGCATGGCAACGCCGCGTCCATCGTCCAGTCCTTTCTCGCCCGAGGACGCTGCTTTCATGCAACGCGCCCTCGAGCTGGCGGAGCACGCCCGGGACGCCGACGGCGAGGTGCCGGTTGGCGCGGTGCTGGCGATGGCGAGCGAAACCGTTGGCGAAGGCTGGAACCGCAACATCACCCTGAGCGACCCCAGCGCGCATGCCGAAATTGGGGCACTGCGTGATGCCGGGCAGCGGC
>Ga0207707_10000381_pt1 | contig 46274 bp, 37 predicted proteins | sample KBSC83BmetaG_FD_184336 | JGI IMG/M metagenome (GOLD analysis project Ga0207707, IMG submission 184336) | Corn rhizosphere microbial communities from Kellogg Biological Station, Michigan, USA - KBS C8-3B metaG (SPAdes) (version 2) | ecosystem: Host-associated > Plants > Roots > Rhizosphere ... | reverse complement strand
TTTTCGACCCGGCTCTCCCGTGGGTTCCCAGCGATCAACGCCGCATTTATGGCACCGATCGAAATGCCGGCAACCCAATCCGGATCGAGGTCAGCTTCGGCAAGAGCTTGATAGACACCAGCCTGATAGGAGCCGAGCGCGCCGCCTCCCTGCAGCAACAGGACGGTCTGTTCAAACTGGCTAGGTTCGAGCCGAGATTGTTTTGCTTCCAGGTGCGGCAAAGTATCCATGATCGAAAAATCGCCGGTGATTGCAGGTTTACGCTCCCCTGCGCGGTTGGCATTAGGCTGCTTTTGGTTGCTTCATAGGCCTAGCTTCCCAGTCCATCTGCGCATGCTCCACATCGGTTGTCGCGAGCGTGCCCTCTCAGACCTTCACCAAATCCCCCAGCAAATTCGCCGCCACCGTCAGTTTGGCGAGCGTCAGTCCACTGGTAGCGATCTCCTCGACCGAGCGGCGGATGCGCGTGGCTTTAGGATGGGCCGCGAGCCAGTTCTCGGCGGCCTGCTGCCCGGACTGGCCGGTTGCAAGCATATCGGCGACCAGTCTTCTTTCGGCGGCTGCGATCTGGTCAACGGCGCGGTCGATGGCGAGACGTTCGAAAAAATCGCTCGCCGGCACGCCGCGCGCGGCGGCGATGATGCGGTCGAGACCGAAATTGGCCTCGGCGGCGAAGAAGGTCGAGGTCGTATCGCCGATGGCGCGGTTGGCGCGCTCTGCGACCGTCACGATATCGGGTGCGGAGACCAGGGTGTCGAGATCGGCGAGTTCGCCGGCAAGTTCTGCCGGGACGCCGCCATCGGTCAGGTCTTGCCGGCGCTTGCTGCGCCCGGCCTGGATGTCTTGCGGCAGGTTATTGTCGAGCCCGGCGGCGATCTCACGGATGCAAGGGCCGAAGCGCGAGATCACAGCTTCCAGACCGGCGCTGAAATCGACATTGCGCACATACCAAACGACGCGGGAGTGCAGCAGATCCTGAACGGCGGCGTAGAGGCTGAGCTGCAATTGACCGTCAATCTTGTTGTCGAGCGCATCAATCGCATCGTTCAGCCGACTGAGGCCGTAGGATTCATCCACCGCTACGAAGGCCATGGCGATGGTGGGAACGTCGGCATCGGTCTCGTCGATCAGGCGTACCACGCAGGCCGGGCCGCCGCGATTGATCGCGGCATTGGCGAGATTGGTAGAGATGATCTCCCGCCGAAGGCGATGGAATTCCACCGAATCGGGGAATTTGTCCCTAACCTCGCGTGGGAAGTATTGCGACAATTCGCGGGCGAGATAGGGATCGTCGGGCACGCCGCTGGTGAGCAGATCGTCGTAGAGCGTCAGCTTGGCGTAAGCGAGCAGCACGGCAAGTTCCGGCCGCGTAAAGGGCTGGCCGCGCCGGGTGCGCTCGGTGATCGCCACATCGTCCGGCAGGAACTCCACGGCGCGGTCAAGGAGGCCGCGCTGCTCGAGCGATTGCATCAGGCGGGTGAGGAAGCCGGTGTCGGCCAGGCCCTTGCGTTCGGCCAGCGAAAGCGCCAGCGTCTGCAGATAATTGTTGCGTACTACCAGCGTGCCGACCTCGTCGGTCATCGCGACAAGCAGGCTGTTGCGGTCGCTCTGGCTGAGGCGAGCATCGCGTTCGGGGCGTGCCAGCGCGATCTTGAGATTGACCTCGACGTCGGAGGTGTTGACCCCGGCCGAATTGTCAATGGCGTCGGTGTTGAGTTTGACACCTTTCTGCGCCGCTTCGATGCGGCCGCGCTGGGTCGCGCCGAGATTGGCGCCTTCGCCAATCACCCGGGCGCGCACATCCGCGCCCGTGACGCGGATTGGATCATTGGCGCGATCGCCAACTTGCTCGTCGCTTTCCCCCAAGGCGCGGATATAGGTGCCGATGCCGCCAAACCAGAGCAGGTCGACGCGGGCCTTCAGGATTGCCCTCATCACCTCGAAGGGCGTGGCTCGCGGCTTATCGAGATCGAGCAACGCCCGCACTTCCAGCGCGAGCGGGATTGCCTTGAGCGAACGCGAGAACACACCGCCGCCCTGCGAGATCAGCGACTTGTCGTAATCCTGCCAGCTCGACCGGGGCAGGTTGAACATGCGCATGCGCTCGGCTTGGCTGATGGCCGGGTCGGGCGAGGGATCGATGAAGATGTCACGGTGATCGAACGCCGCGACGAGCCTGGTCACCGGCGAGAGCAGCATGCCATTGCCGAAGACATCGCCGGACATGTCGCCCACACCGGCCGCGGTGAAGGGCACGGTCTGGATATCGGTGCCGAGCTCGCGGAAATGGCGCTTGACGGCTTCCCACGCTCCGCGCGCGGTGATGCCCATCTTCTTGTGGTCATAGCCCTGGCTGCCGCCGGAAGCGAAAGCATCGCCAAGCCAATGGCCCTTCTCGGCCGAGATAGCGTTGGCGATATCGGAAAAGGTGGCGGTGCCTTTGTCGGCGGCGACGACGAGATAGGGGTCATCGCCATCGTGCCGCACGGTGTCGTCGGGCGGCACGATCGTATCGCCTTCGAGATTATCGGTGAGTTCGAGCAGCGAGCGAATGAAGATGCGATAGGTTTCGGTGCCTTCCGCCATCCAGGCATCGCGATTGGAGGGCGGCGGCAGGCGTTTGGGCACAAAGCCGCCTTTGGCGCCGACCGGCACGATGACGGCATTCTTGACCTGCTGTGCTTTGACCAGGCCGAGGATCTCGGTGCGGAAATCCTGTGGCCGGTCGGACCAGCGCAGGCCGCCGCGCGCCACCTTGCCGAAGCGCAGATGAATGCCTTCGACACGCGGCGAATAGACGAAAATCTCGTAAAGCGGCCGCGGCGCCGGCAGGGCCTCGATCTTGCGCGCTTCGAATTTGAAGGAGATCACCGGACGCGGATGCCCGTCCTGGCCGATCTGCCACAGATTGGTGCGGATGGTGGTCTGCACGAGATTGGTGAAAAGGCGCAGGATGCGGTCTTCGTCGAGCGAGGCGACGGATTTGAGCTGTTCCTCGATCTCGGTGAGAATGGCGGTCTCGCGTGCCGAACGCTCGGCATCGGTGGCGACGAGGCGCGGGTCGAAGCGGGCCTGAAACAAAGCGACAATGCTGGCGGTGATCGCGCTGTTGTTGCGCAAAGTCTCCCACATATAGTCCTGGCTGAACGGCGCGCGGATCTGGCGCAGGTAGCGGGAGAGGGCCCGGATGGCCGAAATTTCGCGCCAGCTCAGCGCTGTTCGCAGAATGAGGGCGTTGTAGCCGTCGGATTCGGCGCGATCGCTTACCACGGCCATGATCGAGGCTTCCAGGCGGTGGTTGAATTCCGTGGTGATATTGATCGGCTTGCCGTCGTTGGCCTCGATCGTCATATCGTGCAGCCACACCGGGGCGGGTGCCGGCGTCGCGCTGGGCACGATCTGATAGGTGCGTTCGTTGACCACGCGCAGGCCGTGATTTTCGATTACCGGCACCCGGTAGGACAGCGACAGGGGCGCGCCGCGCGAGAAGACCTTAAGGCCGAGGCGCGTCGCATCGTCCTCGCCCTCGATGCTGTAGACCGAAATCGCTACCGGACGAGCCGGGGTGAGCTTTTCGATGGTGGTGATATCGGCAATCGCCTGGGCGGCACCGAAGGCTTCCGTATAGCCGCCGGTGAAGGCCCGGGCATAACGGTTGGCGAGCATGCGGGCTCGCATGCCGTCAGCGGAGGTAGCGAGCGCGGCTTTCAGCTTGTCGCCCCAGGTCGCGGCGATGGCGCTGATCTCGGATTCCAGTCTGTCGCGCGCGATGACAGGCGTTTGGCCTTCATAACGCCCGATGATGTAGTGGACGCGCGCAAGCGATCCTTCGGGGAAAGAGGCGTAGGAGGCTGACAGGCGCCCTATATAGACCTGCGCCAGGAAGGCCCCGACGCGCATACGCACATCGGTGTCATATTTCTCGCGCGGAATGAAGACGAGGATGGAGACGAAGCGGTCGAATTTGTCGGCCCGCGCCAGCGCCCGCACGCGGGGGCGCTCATAGAGCGTCAGGATTTCCATGACGAAATTGTAGAGCGTCCCGGCATCGACCTGGAACAGTTCGTCGCGCGGATATTCTTCGAGGATATGCTGGACGGCCTTGCCTGAGTGGCTGTCCGCGTCGAAGCCGGCGCGCTCGAGCACCTGCGCCACCTTGTGGCGGACATAGGGGATCTGCCGCACCGAACGGGTATAGGCGCCTGAGGTGAACAGGCCGACGACGCGCAATTCGCCCTCAAGCCGGCCGTCGGGCGTGTAGAGCTTGATGCCGACATAATCCATCCGGACGCGGCGATGAACACGGCTGTCCACATTGGCCTTGGTGACGATGAGAACGGTCGGCTCGCGCATGAATTCCCGGATTTCCGGCGTCATCACCACCATTTCGGTGCCGCGGCGCAGAACCTTCACATCGGGATCGCGCAGGATGCCGAGGCCTTGGCCAGCGCTGATTTCGTCCGACCCATCGGTGTCGGACGAGAAGCGATATTCGCGCAGGCCCAGGAAGGTGAAATTGTTGGCGCACAACCATTGCAGGAACTGGTTGGCTTCGGCGATTTCGTCGATCGGCAGCGGCGGCGGATTGGAGTTGAAGGTCTTGATCGCCTGTTCGACGTGGGCGCGCATGGCCCGCCAGTCGATGACGCAGGCGCGCACGTCGTTGAGCGTTTTGGTGAGGCCCTCGATCAGCTTCTGGCGGTCGGCGTCGGCGTCCAGGCGCGCGATGTGGAAATGGATCAGGCTTTCACGCTCGCCTCTTGCCCCCTCTGGCAACGCCTCGCCGTAAAAACGCAGGAGCTTGCCTTGCTCATAGCGCTCGACGGCGAGGATCGGGTGGGCGACCAGGGTGACCTCGATGCCCTGCTCGGCGAGCTCCGCCATAGTGGAATCGAACAGGAAGGGCATGTTGTCGTTGAGAACTTCGAGCACGGAAATCTCGCGCCCGTCCGGCATCATCGGATTGGTGATGCGGATATCGGCGCTGCCCGCCGTGCGCCGCTGCACATGTTCCCAGGCTTGTTCTGCCAGGAAGGCCAGGGAGACCGCATCGTAGTTGGCGAGATCCTCGATATTGGTGTGGTCGAACAGAAGCTCGGCAAAGGCCCGGGGCGTCTTGCCCTGCTGCATGCTTCCAGCTGCCTCGCGGATCAGGGTCGCGCGAGCTTTGTCGTCATGCCACGCCATAACGTCCTCCGTTTGTTGCCGCACCATCTAATCGCAGACGCTATTGTCTGCCTGATTTTGGAGTGCAACTCTTGGAGCGCCATTTTTTAACCGAGATTGATGGCGTCTGCGAACCCTCGGCGTCGAGCTTCCGCGGCTCTTGATGAAAACGCCATTCAATCCCAAAAATACACCTCCATTGGGAGGTTTCAACGGTTCTTGAAGGTATTCGGGCCGCTCGCCTCGCGCATCGAAGCGCAGTTGCCTGCGCCCTGATCGGCTTTGAGCAGGGCAGTCTCACTGACATACCGTAACTATTCGTCCGTATGGATCCGCGACCCGCGTCTGCACGCAGCCGGGAGTGGCGTACACTGCGGCCGCGCCAACAGCTACTCCAGCCGCTCCGTACGCCACCGCCCGGCGCGTGGTTCGCCGGGCAACCCCGGCATAGCTCATCGGTGTCAGTGGACTGCCAACCCTGGCTTCCGCTGACGATATGAGGGACGATCGGGAATCCAGCGGTACCTTGCCGCTCCAGCACAGAGCCGCGGCACCGATGAGGCTCGCAGTCGCGGAGCGGATCATCACTGCTGATGTAAAAGTCATTTCTTTGCTCCTGCTGTCACCGTTCCCCGCGGAACTTCGTCAATGTCGACCAAATCGCCCAAGGCAATTTTCTTTGCGCCCTGGGGCGGATTGAACGCAAAGGCGTCGGCCGGTAGCTCCGTCTTCCACTCCTTGATGCGCAGGGTGTGCTGAGGTGCGCCAGTCACAGCCTTGCTGGTGATCACATATTTGTGCGGGATTGGTCGAGCGCCGGTCTCGATCCAAATTTGCCAGTCGGTGTCCGGATTTCGAAATGCCACTTCGTGTCGTTCGCACCGGGGGGTATACGGACGTGGAGATCGTATTCGACGGGAAGACGCTCACCGTCAACAAGGACAACAACGCCTTCGCACAGGCCGAGTCTTCCGGTTCGGTTGGACCAAGGCTCTCGGGGATGCGATGCTGGCTCAGCAGGCGGACGTGATGGATGCGATCCAGCGACTGTGCTCGAAGGCTCATGACAACAAAAAACTGACTTCGACAAAGGAGCGTTTGATAGGATTAGCTTGCGCACTTATTCGCAACGCGGCTGTCCCCGCGGGAAGACATTCGGGTTCGGCTGATAAGGTCTCGGCAGAAATGATTCACCAACTGGCTAGGAGATTGCACAAATCTATCCAGTTTCAAACTGACTGGGAAAAGATAAGAATCATCCCAGCCCAATCTGTTCGGGCCAGGCTAGGCTGCTTTAGTTGCAATCGGCTCGATTTTCGCGAGGTCATTGCCTATTTGCCGCTTCGCGATCTGGACGTCGTAATCGGTCTGAAGGTTCAACCAGACTTCAGGTGAAGTACCGAAGGCCTTCGATAAGCGCAGCGCGGTATCTGCGGTCACTCCCGTTCTTCATTCGACAATCGCTCAATGCGCGTCCGTGGGACACCACAGGCTTTTGCTAACGCGCCGGGGGATAGACCGAGCGGTCGCAAAAACTCTTCCCGAAGAACTTCACCGGGGTGCATGGGAGCAAGTTTCTTGGCCATCATGGCCCTCCTTGGCTTGAGGGCCATACCCGGCCCCTCTCCAGGCTGTTAGTGATAGCCGGTTAACTCAACGTCTTTTGGCCCTTTTGAGGTCCAAACAAAGCAAATCCGGAACTGGTCATTTACGCGGATTGAATATTGGCCCGCCCCGCCATGGGACCAAAGCGCATCCTGCTGTGTCGGCTTCCACATGTTTCGCTGTTCGCCTTCCCACTTGGGCCGCATCCCCGACACATTGGGAGAATTGCAATGTCGATGCAATCGGTCATGCGTCGAATCGAAAGATCGGCGCTGCAAGATCGGCGGGCGCTCTGGTGGTGGCAGCGACATCGGATCCGCTTCCTTTCGGGTGTTATCGGTGGCAAAATCACTGTCTAGCCAGAGCAACCCTTCAACGGCTGCGCCCGTCGGCGGGCGATTACGCTGTGGTAGCAGTCAACGGAAATAGTCTATTGGCAGGTAAGGTCAAAAGAGGAAGCACCTGCGCGACCAGGAAACGGACGGAGGAAAATCGTCAGATATGATTCCGGTATCCGCAGTGCCCCGCCGTGTGCTTGGCCGGACGGGGCTTTCGGTCTCGGCTCTCGGGTTCGGAACCGCGCCGCTGGGTGATCTCTACGCGCATTTGGACGACGGCACGGCTATCACCGCGGTGGAGCGGGCATTTGAGCTCGGCATCAACCTTCTCGACACTTCGCCACTTTATGGGCGCGGCCTGTCCGAACATCGCTGCGGGACGGCAATCAGGCGCGTGCCGCGCCAGGACATTGTGGTCTGCACCAAGGTGGGTCGCTGGATGGACCCGTTTCACGGCCCAAGCAACGGTTCCGGCTTTGTCGGTGGGCAGCCGCACCGCGCAGTGGTCGACTATTCTTATGACGGCACCATGCGTTCGGTGGAACAGTCGCTGTTGCGGCTTGGCACCGACCGGCTGGACTTGCTGCTGATCCACGACGTGGATGTCTGGACCCATGGCGTCGATGCGATCGAGGACCGGTTTCGCGAAGCGATGGCCGGCGCCTATGTGGCGCTCGACCGGCTTCGCGCAGAGGGCGTGGTCGCGGGCATCGGGATTGGCGTGAACGAGGCCGAGATGTGCGTGCGTTTCGCGCAAGCCGGATCGTTCGACACCATGCTGCTCGCCGGGCGCTATTCGCTGCTGGAGCAACCGGCGCTGGCGCACTTCCTACCGCTGGCGCAGCAACAGGGAATCGGTGTGTTGCTCGGCGGCGTTTTTAATTCAGGCATTCTGGCAACCGGCGCAGTTCCTGGCGCCAAATACAACTATCAGGACGCGCCACCTGACATTTTGGCGAGGGTGGCAGAAATCGAACGCGTCTGTGATGCCCATGGCGTTGCCTTGGCAACCGCGGCGCTGCATTTCGCCTTGGGTCATCCGGCCGTCGTTAGCGTGGTGTTGGGTGCGCAAACCCCGCAGGAGATTGAGCGCAACGTGGCTGCACTCTCCAGTCAAGTGCCAACCGCACTTTGGGCCGATCTGAAGACTCAGCATCTGCTCGATGCGGATGCGCCCGTTCCGTCATCGGTGCCTGGGTGATGCGGATCGATGCGCATCATCATCTGTGGACTCTCGCTCGGGGCGACTATGGCTGGCTGACGCCCGACCTGGCGCCGATTTATCATGACTTTGGGCTCTCGGACCTGGCGCCGCATCTCTCTGCAACGGGGATCGAGGGAACGATTCTGGTGCAGGCCGCGCCGACCGAGGCCGAGACGATGTTTCTGCTCGATATCGCGGAAAACGCGGAAGTGGTGCGCGGCGTGGTCGGCTGGACCGATTTCGACGCAGCGGACGGCGTGGCGCGCATCGATGCGCTGGCAGCGCGGAAACTTCTGGTGGGGCTGCGGCCGATGGTGCAGGACATCGACGATGACAATTGGCTGCTTGGTCCGACATTGGCGCCCCTGCTGGCGGCGATGGCCCGAAACGGCTTGGTATTCGACGCGCTGGTGCTGCCGCGCCATTTGTCGAGACTCTTGCGAGTGATCGGCAGCCATCCCGACCTGAAATTCGTGCTCGATCATTGCGGCAAGCCGCTTCTCGCCACCGGCGAGATTGCGATTTGGCAACGCGATATCGCGTTGCTTGCTGAACACCCCAACATCGTCTGCAAACTGTCGGGATTGGTGACAGAGGCCGCGCCGGACTGGCAGATCGCGGATCTGCGCAAAGCGGTGGATCATGTCTGTGCGTGCTTCGGGCCACAACGCATGCTGTGGGGAAGCGACTGGCCTGTCGTCAATCTGGCGGGAGGTTATGCGAAATGGTTCGCTGCCGCTGAAACCTTGCTGGCTGATCTATCACCCGACGAAAAGGCAGATGTCTTCGGCGGCAACGCGGCGCGCATCTATCTCTCGAGCCGAGGACTGACATGTTGAAGAGGATTGACTCCGCCCTCTCGGCCGATTTCTTATGGATGCTGGCAGCGATGGGCCATGGTGACGACGTCGCTCTGGTCGATGCGCGCGATTCAGACGCTGCTCCGCGAAGGACCACCACAATGCCCGTCGTGAAGAACGCCCCATTCATTCTGTCGGACGTCGGCTACTTGCCCGCGCCTGTGGTCAAACCACTGACAATGTAGCGCTCGAGGAAGATTCCGACGATCACGAGCGGAGCGATCGCAGCAGTTGATAGCGCCGCCATGGACCACCAGTTGATCCCTTGCGAACCGGTTTGGCTGGCGACCATGACGGGCAGGGTTTTCGCATCCGTGCTCGTCAGCAGTGCCGCGAAGAAGTATTCGTTCCAGCACAATACAAGCGAGAGGATGAATGCGGCCACCAATCCGGGAACAGCGAGCGGTAACACGATACGAATGAATGCGCCCCAAACCGACAGGCCGTCCACAAAGGCGGCTTCATCGAGTTCGACCGGGATCGAGTTGAATTGATCGCGCATGATCCAGATGACGATCGGAAGCACCGTCAAGGTGTAGAGCAGGATCAGACCAAATCTCGTGTCAAGCAGCGACAGTGCCTTGTAGAGAACCAGGAATGGCAAGGCCAGCACGACGGGCGGCAAGATCAACTGCGACATGAAGAAGAACAGGATATCGTCGTTGCGCATCCATCCGAATTTGTACCGGAAGCGACTCAACCCGTAAGCCGCCAGGGATCCGAGGACGAGCGCCAGGACAGATGCGCCGACCGACGTAATAATGCTGTTTTCGAACCGGCTCACGAACTCGGCACGCGCGGTGGAGGTTCCCAGGATCGAATCCGGCGACAGACCGAGTGAGCGCCAGCCCTTCCAGTCTGGCCAAAAGTCCAGCCAGGGAAGGAGGTGACCTTGTGTCACATCGAGCGCCGACTTGAACGAAGTCGTGACGGTCCAATAGATGGGAAACAGGCAGACAAACGCCCAAAATAGCAATGCGCTATAGATCAGCACACGGCTCAGGGTCCGAGGGGCCCTGGACGCCGCGTGATGCCTGCGGACCGGCTGCGAAGCCGAGGTGAAATTGGCCAATCGAGCAGCTCCCTTCAGAAACCCGTTTCGACCCACGGGCTCATGCAACTTTCTGCGTCCAGCGACTGGACAGGCGCAGCAACACCGTCAGGAAGACGATAATCATGAGAAGATAGAACATCGCGAGCCCCGTGCCGTATCCGACATTCGATCGATCGCGGTACACGCGGTAAATGAAACTCGACACCGTGTCGGTGGCGCCGCCTGGTCCTCCAGCCGTTACGTTGATCACGATGTCGGCGAGCTTCAATTTGAAAATGATCCTGATGATAAGGACGGTGACGCTCACCGGCAGCATGAGAGGGAACGTAACATGCCAGAATGACTGCCACCCACTCGCACCGTCGACCTTGGCTGCTTCCAGCACATCCTTGGGCATCGCCTGCAGCCCGGCGAGCAACATGATCATGATAAAGGGAATCGAAACCCAGGCATCCATCGCCTCTATGCTCAAGCGCGCGATCCAGGGGGACGCGAAGAACGCTGGGTCGTCCCATCCGAGATGGCGCGCTAGTGTGGCTGCCGGGCCAAAGCGGTACTCCATGAGCGACTTGCCTATCATCCAACTCACGGCGACCGGACTGAGCATCAGAGGCAGCAGGAAAACGACGCGAAAGAACCTCCGCCCTCGTATCTCGGCGTTCAGCAATAGAGCCAGTCCAAATGCAACCGCATACTCTCCAAGCACTGCCACCGCGTAGAAGATCATGTTGCGGAGCGCGTTCCAGTAGTAATCATCGTGAAACAGTCCGATGAGATTGTTGAGGCCGTTAAAGTGTGGGCCTTCAAACGAGCTCAGGTTCCAATCCAGCGAAGCAATATAGATCCCGAACAGCGTCGGAAAGATAACCACCGCAACCGTGAACAAAACTGCCGGGAGCAGAAACAGTGCTCGCAGCCCGCGTTCTCTGCGGACCACGACTTGCCCGACACCGATCGCGATGGCCCAGATCAGATAGGCATAGAGGATCGGGCGCCAATCGGCGAAACCCACCGTGACAACTCCGGTCGAGTGCAGAATCTGGATCAGGAGCAGGAGAAAGGACCCCAGCGAGGCAAGGACAACAAGCGCTCGCCCTGCGTTCTTCCGCCTGACAAGGATGCGCTGCGATGCGAGCTTGCGGTGCGGGTCATCCGCCAGCGGTGATGAATTCTGCATCAAGATCGCACTCTGCCGATTTGAATTTTGCCTCGCCAGGGAAAGCTCGGCTGGCGCCGCCAGCGGCGCCAGCCGAAGGTCCGATCCGCCGGACGAAATGCGGAGGCGAAACTACACGCCGAGCGACGCCCTGTAGAGCGCGATCTGCTTGTCGCGACCGATTTGGTCGGTCAGCTTTTCCCACGCCGCGGCGATGTTGTTGGCGCCGGTCTGCGCGTCGTACTTGCCGGCGAAGATCTTGGTCAGCTCGTCTTCCGCTATACTGTAGTACTGGAAAATGCCGGGAATGCGCGGCTCGACCGCACGGTTCGGGTGATTATAGGAGCCGAACTGCGAGTTCAGATAAGACGTGATGTAGTTCTTGTCGTAGCCCGCCGCCACCCATTCGTCGACGTTGGAATGGCTGGTCCGGTGAACCTGGAAGCCGGACGGATACATCACGGTCCAGAGCGACAGATCCTTGCCGCCGACATGCGCCGCGGCGCTCCACGCCGCCTTATGCTTGCGTTCATCGCCGGCGACCCTCGCCATGACGTAAATGCCCCAACCGAGATAGGCGCAGTTGGGAGCATGGTTTGGGCCGCTCGCGAGCTTTTCCCAGCTGCGCGTCTTGGAATTGTAGACGTCGTCCGATCCGGGCAGGATGCTGAACCCGACGACGTCGCCGATGACGGAGGTGTCGCTCGCTTTCGCCACTTGGCCGATATCTCCCCACCAGGGAATCATCGAGCCGATGCCGGCCAGGAATTGCTGGAAGCCGGTGGTGTTCGGATCGGCGTTGAGCTGATCGGCCGGCTCGGACGGTAGAGCGTCGACGACGTCCTGAATGGCGCGAACCCAGGCCGGATTGTTGATGCGCGGCTTCATGGTGTCCACATCGAACAGCCAAGCCTTGTCGTCCGGATGCTTCGCGTAAGCCGTGGCGCGGCTGCCCAGGAAATAGAAGCCGAACCCGCCCCAGGGCTTCGGCGCATCGAGGTAGCCGAACGCATTCTGGCCCTTGATTTTCTTGCCCTTGAGGAACTTGGTCACAGCCTGGACCTGCTGCCAGGTCTTCGGCACGCCCCATTCGCCCTGGTTGCCGGCGTCCTTCCAGGCCTTGGCCAGATTGGGGTCGGAGAAATAGTCGGTCCTGTAATTGAAGTTGTGGCAGTCGCCGTCGATGGTTACCCGATAAGTCTTGCCGTTCCAGGTACCGACCGGCGGCTTTAGGTAGTCCACATAATCGTCGATATCGATCTGCTTCTTGACCCAGTCGGGCATCTCCGAGGCCAGGCCCTTGCCGCACACATCGCCCTCGAACGGGGCGCCCATTTCAAGGATGTCGAAGTCGACCGTGCCGGTCGCGATTGCCTGTTGCAGTCGCGGGTTGTAGTCAGCCTGAGCGAGGTCGATCCAGGAAATTTTCGCGCCGGTATAGACCTCCCACGGTTTCAGGAAACCGCGGAAAAGCAGGTTGTGCAGATTCTGGTTGTTAAGTCCCATGAAGGAGAGTTCGACGCCCTTGAATTCGCCTTCTTTAACGTTCGCCTTGGTCGGACCGAGGCAAAGCTCGCCGACCTTCTGCCAATCGGCGTCGGTTGGAGCGCCTTTGCCGACACCTGGAAGCTGCAAGATCCGCGCCCGCAGATTGTCCTGTGCCAGCGCCCGCTCGGAGAACGCGCTGAGAGCGCCGGTGGAACCGAGGGCAGCGGCGCTGGCCGCTCCCTTGAGGACAGTGCGTCGGTTCGGTCGCATTCCGGGATGCTGATTCTGTTCTTGCTGTTTCACCACGAAACCTCCCTTTGTTTTTTTGATGCTGCGTTTTGGTCGCCTGAGCACCATTATTCTAGCGGATAGAATCTCGGGGGACTCATGTGTCCTCCGCTCTTACTGGCGATATCCGGACAGGTGGTGACAGAGGCCTTTTCGAGTATGCAGCAGCCTTAATCAATGTCAACGAATCCGCGGGGAAGCGTGGCGCCGGGCATGGACCTTTCGCGGTGGGAGATCATGCTCAGTGAGAAAAAGCGCAGCGCATTGCAGCATGCGGCGCCGCAATATCGGCGCGCGGCCCTTGTTGATCCCGTAGCGTTAGGCTGCGTCGGGCCCAATCACTCCCTTCTTGAACACGAAGCAGCCGTAGAAGCGCCGTTCGCCGGTCTGGATCACGCAATAGGATTTCTTTGCAAGTTCATAGAAGGCAAATCGCTCGATCGAGCCCATCGGAAAATGGCCGCCCTGCGCAGCGTCAATCTCATGCTGCACCTCGATCTGCACGGGAGGAACCTCGTCGGGCTCGCCGACGATTTGCATTCGCAAAGCCGGCTTGTCGACAAAGGAATCCAGCGGCAGCACCGAAAGGATCGCGCGGGCCGCCCGGGCGGCCGTTACGTTATCGATCCGCAGCAGGCGCCCCAGCACGCTCTGACGGGCGGTCGCGTCGGCCGGGAAATTCGTATCGCAGATGACGAGGTCGTCGCCATGGCCCATCGCCCGCAACGCGTAAAGGACGTCCGCATTTAGAATTGGATCGATCGATTTCAGCATGCTGGCCTCCCTTGAATTCGACAAATCTCTTTGGGGACTGACTGTCTGATCCCACCGATGCAGCCGTCTCCTTCAATATCCATTATAGAACATGGATTGAGCTGGCGGCCAGCGCGGCGCCCCTGAGAGCGAGAAGCATGCATCATGAATGATGCTGCCGTATCCGATCCGAACCTACCGCGGTCCGCCGATGCCCTTCAACCAGCCGAGACAAAGCTTCTCCCGAATGTGTCGCATAATGCTGGATTTGGAATGACCATTTCCGCTGTTGGCACCCTTGAGACATGCCGGCTGTATTGTGCAATGTCCGCTTTCAGGGGCAACTCGGCTGGGCGTGGCTTGCGCCAAACAATACGAACGGGCCTGACTGCAGATTGCACGCTCCGGTTATTTAACGTGAGCAACTGCCGGCGCGCAGCAGAATCTCGAGCCATTGATGGCCTGCACGGCCTTAGCTCCGAAATCACCCCCTTGCCCCTGAGACTAGGGTCGCGCGCTTATATTGTTTGCAGCGCGGCGAACTTAAAATCTCCCGACTTCCGATAGCACTTTGAGCGGTAGGTCCCGGGCCGAAAGGGGGTAGTGGGCCAGCTTGATTGTGGCCGAGTTGCACACTGGAAAAGTCCGGTCCGGGGCGCATATTCCCAGAATGGTGACAATTGTCCGATGTAGCAATTGCGGCGCCGAGTACAGACGTACTGAAGAAAAGTTCTTGGTGCCGCACACTGGTCACGCACACTGTACGGTCTGCGGGGACACGCTAGAGTCTTGGCTGGAAAGCACCCGCGTTGCCATATTCGAGCTGATCAAACGTCCGGACGGAAGACCTAATGAATAGCCACCCCAAACGCCCTAGAGACCCAAACCAGCTCGCCGGGCCGACCAACCGCGTGGCCGGCGTCACGTCGACATTGGAACGAAAATTGAAATTCCGAATAGCAAACTCAAGTGGGACCAATCGAATCCGGCCGGCCACGGCATCGTTGTCGCAACGGTTCTGTTACGTACAGCCCGGGGGAGTCTGACTGATCAGGTGTCGCGCCCTGCCTCCATCCGGATTTATCAGGAAGATGACTGCCCGGCACCTGCTGGGCTCGCAGTTCAGCGCGCCCTCCAGGGCCCTTCATTGACAAGCCCTGTTTCCTGCGGACGTGGTCAGAAAAGTAATGGTAGCCGGCGCGAACGTCAGGGTACCCGCCTTCGACCGAACGCCATCAATGTGCGGCAGCTCATCCGAGATGCTCAGTCGAAGTGCCGCGCCGTTCAGCCGCACGGTTGTGTCCCGCAGCTTCGCCACATCCAGCGTAAAACGCTCTGAAGTCGTGGGTAGTATCAGCGAGTGCGATGCGTGACGGTCGGTGTTGATGACCAGAAGGCTCACGCCACCGGAGGTCCCGCGTTGGCAGTGGGCATAGACGTGGAGGCCGATTTGAGTCGGCACACCCGAATCCAGCACGACGTTTCCCATGAATCGTCGCCACAACAGTGCACCCCAGTAGCTTGGTCGGGGCGCCAGCGTCTTCTCGTCCAGCAGGCCGTAATCACTTGCCGCAAGCGTGTTGTGCATCGCGACCTGAACGCCGGCTTTGGCGAGTCGTCCAAGTTGATCGAGATACCTGAACGTATCCAGGAAGCTGGCATCCCATCGGTTTCCGCCGCACGCTGCCTCCGCGGTTTCGGTTAGCCAGATCGGCTTGCCGGGTTCGAACTTGTCTCGAAGAGACTGGTAGAAAGCCAGCGTCTGATCGGTCCGGGAAAGCCATTCTTCGGAAAGTTCTGTCTCCGGAACACTCGCGACGCCACATCGCTCCGACAGCGTTCCATAATAATGATACGATATCACATCCACACCGTGCGGACTGGATGCCGCGAGCAGGTCCGACGCGAAGGATGTCTCCCCAACTGTGCCGGGACCGAGGACCACTATCTCGGGAAAGTTTTCCTTCACAAACGAATGGAATATTTTGAAGTCGCGTCCATATGCCGACGCATCGTTGCCCGGTGGCGCAACGTTGGGCTCATTCATGAACTCTGCTGCGGCGATGGTGCCTCCGACCGAGCGGGTATAAGCGAGAAGACGGTGCGCCTCGCCAGGTGACCAGACACCGACCGCGTCGCGGGTGCCTGGGCTTACGGCGAATGAAGTCACGATCTGCGCCCCAACCGCTTGCGAGAAATTGACCACGCGTTGCCATTGCTGGTGGCTCAGGACACCGTTGAATCCAGCTGGCGGCGTGGATGGTGCGCTGTCGGAAGCTGCAAAGTGGGTGGCGTTCGCCCAGGTTCCGCTGACACGCAGATAGGCGGGTGCCAGCGCTGTCGCGAGTCTTTGCAATCGAGAGTTGGTCAGGTCAATCGGTGGCCGATATTCGTACAGATTTGAATTCGTGTTAGCTGGACCATCGGGCGCGGGGTGCACCGTCTTCGGCGAGCGCACGGGCGGGCGGCGCAGCCTTGGTCCATAGGGCTTCCAAAATCTTCCGCCGGTCACCTCGACCATTTCGATGTTATAGGACTGGAAGCGTTCGTCGACCGTGCCAATGCGAGCCATGCTCGCCGGGCTGATGGAGAACCCGTCGGCGACAGCCCCAGGGCAAATAAGTGCGATGAGTAAACTCGATACCAGCCAGGCCTGATATCCGGGACTGCCCCATTGGATTTTGGGCAGCCAAATCCTCGGCATCCGGCAGCAGAGACCCGATTCACCGGCGCAGCGCATGTCGATTGGATCCATCATCCGCTCGGAGTCTGGGGGCAGGTGCTCGGCCGCGGCTTGGCCCCGAGCTTGTCGATCGGCACCTTGCAATTGTCGATCCGCTGCTCATCCATCCATTTCTTTCCGAGCCGCTCCTTTCCGGTGAGCACTGCGGGGCCGTGTAAAGGCTGGGTCGTTGCGTTCGGCATCGGCGGATCACCAGTCGGCGCTCTATCCTGGGCGGATGCAGGCAGCGCTAAATAGGTTGCGAACAATACTACGAATAACGGTCTGCATTGGTGGGGCATCTGGCTAAAATCACCACTGTCTTGGGCTAACCCCGTCCCACCGTCAGGGCCGATCAGGCGGTATTGTGTGGCGGATCAGGCGTTTTCCGCGCCTCGCCATCGATCTTCGCAGTATGATAGGATTTGTTCCCGGTCAGTGATGCTTTCGCTTTCCATCATCAACGGCTCTCGGATTGTGGATGCCTTTTGGTTCTGCCACGTTTCGGACAGCGATCGTGTGTTTCTCGACGCTGGTCCCGGCCTGCGTGTATGCGGAAGGCATCGATACCGAGCATTTGTTTGGCTTGATGATCGGCACTGATGTCGGCACCGTCGGCGAACGCGAATTCCAGAGCCAGACGACCGGACGATTTTCCAGGAGTGGTGGCAGCTATCGGGCGATCAACCAGGAACTCGAACTGGAGTTCGTGCCGGTCGACAATTTCCGGATCGAGATCGGAAGCGCCTTTGCGGCTCATGACATTAACGGCATCGCGGGTTTTGAGGATCGCAGCCAGTTGGCCTGGCAGGGTGTTTCGCTTGATTTGCGGTACAAGTTTTTGGATCGAGGCACCGCACCCTTTGGACTGACATTTGCTCTGGAAAATCACGTCAGTCGCATCGATGAATCCACCGCCGCCGCCGTTCGGAACTACGGTACGGAATTAACGCTGGCGTTCGACCGGGAACTGGTGCCCAATTTTGTCGTTGCAGCTCTCAACCTGACTTACCAGCCTGAATGGACCCGGTTTCTTGGCACCGCAGTGGCGGAGCAGGAATCCACCATCGGCGCTTCGCTCGGGGTGATGGCCCAATTGCGCCCGGGCCTGTTTGTCGGCGGTGAGGCGCGTTACCTGCGAAAATACGAAGGCATTGGGCTGGAGGAGTTCATGGGCGAGGCGCTGTTTGTCGGTCCGACCGCATATTTCCAATTGTCGGAACGCTCGAGGCTGACGGCCACCTGGAGCCTGCAGGCCTGGGGACGTTCGGCGCGATCGAGCTCTGCCCTCGATCTCGTTGATTTCGAGCGCCATCAAGCGCGGCTGGTGTTCGGTGTCAATTTCTAGGCCTGAGGATGCTCACGCGGCGTTGGGGCAGACGCAGGTGCAACGCCTGCGGGCTGATCGCGATCTGAGGACGCGACGCGGTAAAGGCTATTGTTTGCAGTCCTTCAAATCCTTGTCGGCGATCGAGAACACCGCGTCGCGTTTGATTTCGATATCCCGCACAAGGCATTGCTTTGAGTCCCGATAACCGACTTTGGCGTCGTAGCGCCCCGGTTCCACGCCTGTGATGCGCAGGCGCTCGTCGTGGTCGACCTCCTTGTCCCTGTCATTCAGGGTCTGGTTCGCGCCCCAATTGTCCGTGCCGGCGGGAGCGAGCTGAAGACTGAAAATGGTCGCGGTGGTCAGGTTCCAGAACCGGATGCCTTTGCCCTGCGCCACGAGCTGGCTGGTGGCTATGAGCAGCAAGACCGCAATGGCAATGAGAGCGCGCAACATGACGACCTCCCCAGGGTTTTCCTCAATTGTACTTTTGTCGGGCCGGACTACCGCAGAGAGAGCGCCGCCAGCCAGCTCATGTTTCGCCCCCCGCGGGCCCGCGGCGGCTGAGGCCGCGCGACGGATCGTATGCGAGCACGGCGCCGATCATGAATATTGCGGCGCAGCCGCCGACCACTGCCAGGGAAGTCCAGTTCATTTTCCCGTACAGCGCAAAGCGTATCAATTCAACTGCGTGGGTGAACGGGTTGAACAGGCACACGTAGTACAGCATCGGACTTCCTTCCTGCACCCGCCACAAGGGGTAAAGAGCCGATGAAGCGAAAAACATCGGAAAGATCACAAAGTTCATGACGCCGGCGAAATTCTCGAGTTGCCTGATGCCGGATGAGATCAGCATGCCCAGCGCTCCCAGCATGAACCCGGACAGCAGCAGCGCCGGCAAGACCGTGAGATAGCCGATTAGCGGCGGTTCGATATCCCAGAACCATGCGATCAACAGGAAGGCATAAACCTGAAGGACCGAGACCACGGTTCCCGCCAGAAGCTTGCAAGCCAGGAGATACCAGCGGGGCATCGGGCTCACCAATAGCGTACGCATGTTGCCCATCTCGCGGTCGTAGACCATCGACAGCGACGACTGCATGCCGTTGAACAGCTGGATCATCGCCATCAGTCCTGGCGTGATGTAAACCTCATAGAGAATGTAGGTCTCGTATGGGGGGATGATGGAGATGCCGAGCACCTGGCGGAAGCCGGCGGCGAAAATGAAAAGCCACACCAGCGGTCGTACCAGCGCCGAGACGAACCGCTCACGCTGGTGGACGAAACGCAATCCCTCGCGCCACACGATGCCGTTCAGGCAAGTGAGATATTGCGCCAACGAAAATCCTGCCGCCTTCCCTGCGATCACCGAGTTCATGGCATGGCATCCCCGGGTGCCGAGGCAGTTTCGGTCAGTTGTACGAAGGCGGAATGCAAATCGCGCGCATGGGCCTCCGCGACGACGCGCGCGACCTTGCCTTCTGCGAGAATTCGGCCCTCGTGCAGAATAACGAGATCGTCGTCGGGCACGATCTCATCGAACAGGTGCGTGGCCCAGAGCACGCCGACGCCTTGCTCGATAACCAGCCCCCGCACGTGGCCGAGAATCTCGGCGCGCGCCTTGACATCCAGTCCGACCGTCGGCTCGTCCAGCAGCAGAAGACGCGGCCGGTGCAGGAGTGCGCGTGCAATTTCCAACCGCCGCATTTGGCCACCTGAGAGGTCGCGGACCTTGCTGCCGGCGCGGTCGGCGAGGCCCAGTCGCGACAACACCTCGCCCGAGCGTAGCCGCGCCTCGCGCCGGTCGATGCCTTGCAGCGCGGCATGGTACAGCAGGTTTTGGGTGACGGAGAGATCGAGGTCCAGCGTCCGCGGCTGGAACACCACGCCCATGCGGCGCAGTGCCTCGCCCGGCTCGCGCCCGATATCGTGGCTGAAAATACGGATGCGTCCGGCTTGCAGGCCGAACAGCCGTGTGATGATGGAAAACAGCGTGCTCTTGCCCGCGCCGTTGAGCCCGAGCAGTGCCGTAAAACTCCCCGGCGCGACCGTGAAACGGACATTGTCGAGCGCCTTGCGGCTACCATAGGAATGGCTGACGCCCTCGATCGCCAGCGCGGCGCCATCCGGATAGGGCGGGCCGGGAAGCCCGGTTGCCTGGTCGCCGGCGGTGGATGCGTCGTAGTTCATCATTGCTTCGCAATCGTGATGCCCCAGGGCAATTCGCCAACCTGGATGGTCTTGATCACCTTGAGCGCCGCAACATCGATGACGGACACATCATTCGATATGCCATTCGTGACCAGCAGGAATTTTTCGTCCGGCGTAAACGCCATATGCCAGACCCGCTGGCCGACCAGCAAATATTTGGTGACCCGATGGCTCGCGGCATCGACCACCGCGACACGGTTAGCGGGCCCGAGTGCGACAAAAGCGGTCTTGCCGTCGGCGGTGATATTGATCCCAACCGGCTGGATCGCTTCCTTTCGCAAACCCGGAATATCGAAGGTGATCTTTGTCGTGACGGTGTGCTTTGCCGGGTCGATGATGGCAACCGTACCGCCGATCTCCGAGGAAACCCACAGTTCGGAGCCGTCGCGCTTGAATTCGGCGAAACGCGGGCGCGCATCGACCAGGACGTTTGCCACGATCTGGCGGGCTGCCGTATCGATGAAGTGCGCCATATTGGTGGTTTCGGATGTGTTGATCAGAAACCGACCATCCGGGCTGATCGCCATGCCCTCGGGCTCGACGCCGACCTGGAGGTCGCCCACGCGCGCGCGCTTTTCGATATCGACAATAGTGACGGTGTTGTCGTTCTCGTTGGCGACGTAGAGAATCTTGCCAGCCTCGTCCTGGACAAAGAGTTCGGGATCGGGACCCGAGGGCAGGGTATCCGCCACCTCTTGCGCTGCGGTATCGATCATCTGGATGGTGTCATCGTCGCCGACCGCCACCAGCACGAACTTGCCGTCTCTGGTGAATTCGATGCCGCGCGGCCGCTGGCCGACCTTGATGGTTTTGATAACGGCCCATTTGTCAGTATCGATCACCGAAACAGTATTGCTTCTTTCATTCGACACGTAGGCGATGAAGGCGCAGGCGGGCAGGGTGCCCGCTAGCCAGACCGCAATTCCGGAAACCAGGCAATGACGCCACATGCGCGAGACCTCCATCGCCCTTTCAGGGGAGCTTGCACCTGGTCTCGGGTCGATCCACGCCGAGCGTATCCAATTCCGAGACCTGGTGCAGAAAGCCTTCTTGCGGCGACACCGAAACCACCATGCGGCCATCCACAAGCAAGATCGGCTGACGCAGCTGCAGGTTCCAGGCTCGAAGCGTAAGCCGCTGGCCCTTGAATGCCGCGATGGAAAAATCCGGGCCTTTGAGGAAATCGAGCACGGTTTTGTGATCGCCTGAATTCACACGCGACACCGCCTCGCCGATCATGCGCGCCGCAGTCCAGGCCTGCATGTCCAACGCCGTCATGCGCCGCGAATTGAGCTTCAGAAACCGGTTTTGCATCTGGACCGCGCCCCATTGATCCTGGGCGGCGTCCCAGCTTTTGGGCACCAGGCCCGCGGATCCCGCGACCGGCCGCGGATCCCACGTTCGGTAGGGCAGGTAGGACGCGAACACCTCGTTCTCATCTGCCGCGACAAGGACGTCGTAGGCGGGGGCCTGCTGGGTGAACACCGGCATCTGACGCTGGATCAGGGTCACGCCGCTATCGGTGCGGCGCGCGCCGCCGGTGTCCTCGAATATTCGCTCCTGGACAATCTTGGCGCCAAAGCGCGTGGCGGCACGTCGCAGCGCTCCGGCATAGAGCTTGTCTTGTTCATGGGACCCAACCACCATCATCCAGCGCTTCCACTGCTTCCAGACCAGATATTGGGCGAGACCGTCGGCCAGCATCGAGCGCGTCGGCGCGACGTGGATCACGTTGGCCCGGCAATCTTCCTCACGCAAGCGATCGTCGATCGCGCCGGCATTGAGCAATACCGTTCCCCGGTCGCGGACAGCATCGGCGGCTTTCAGCAGTGCGTCGGCGGGAAGATCGGCGATGATGAAGCCGTTGCGGTCGGCGAGCGCCACCGCCGCCTTGGCTGCATCGTCACCCTGCCTTAGCCGCACCTCATCCAGCGTGAAGTGCTGGTTCAGGAACTTGCCGGTAGTGTTGTTATCTTCGATCGCGAGCCGGGCGCCAGCCACGCCGTCGTTCTCGGCAGGCTGCTCGACCAGCGACAGCGTCGGCTTGACGCCTGCGCGGCTGATATAGCCGATGCCGATCTCGAGAGGATCGGCCGCGAGCGCGGTGGTGACCAACACGCTCAGGCCGACGACCACGCCCACGATTAGTCGGATCATGTCTGCTCCTCGAGGCTCCTCTCCACCGACGCTGGAAACAGTTCGGGTTTGAAGCATGGCCGAACTGTTTTGTACAACCCGCGTTGACGTTCTGCCGCCTGCATGCCGCCATGCGATCGATTCAGCGAAACGGTTTCGACCGTCATGATTTTACCGCTCCGGCGCCGCAACGACGCGAAGATTGCAACGGCTCAGAAGCGATCGCAGCTCCGGCTGGCAGACGCTGCCATCAGCTGGAGCTTGCGCGAGGGATTTTAGAACACGACGACCGAACGGATCGATTTGCCCTGGTGCATCAGGTCGAATCCCTTGTTGATCTCCTCCAGCTTGAGAACGTGGGTTATCATCGGATCGATCTGGATCTTGCCGTTCATATACCAGTCGACGATCTTCGGCACGTCGGTACGACCGCGTGCGCCGCCGAACGCCGTGCCCTTCCAGACCCGGCCGGTAACGAGCTGGAATGGCCGGGTTGAAATTTCCTTTCCGGCTTCTGCCACTCCGATGATGACGGACACGCCCCAGCCGCGGTGGCAGGCCTCCAGGGCCTGACGCATCACGGTGGTGTTGCCGGTGCAGTCGAAGGTATAGTCGGCGCCGCCGTCGGTCAGCGTGACCAGATGCTGAACGATATCGCCATCGACCTTGGACGGATTGACGAAATGCGTCATGCCGAAGCGGCGGCCCCATTCCGCCTTGGCATCATTGAGATCGACCCCGATGATCTTGTCGGCGCCCACCATCTTCGCGCCCTGAATGACGTTGAGCCCGATGCCGCCAAGCCCGAACACGACAACGTTGGCGCCCGGCGTGACCTTGGCGGTGTTCACCACCGCGCCGACGCCCGTCGTCACCCCGCAGCCGATGTAGCAACTCTTGTCGAATGGTGCGTCTTCGCGGATCTTGGCGACGGCGATTTCCGGCAGCACGGTGAAGTTCGAAAACGTCGAGCAACCCATATAGTGGAAAATAGGTTTGCCGTTGTGGCTGAAGCGGGTGGTGCCATCGGGCATCAAGCCTTTGCCCTGGGTGGCGCGGATTGCGGTGCACAGATTGGTCTTGCCGCTCAGGCAACTTTTGCACTGACGGCACTCAGGCGTGTAAAGCGGGATCACATGATCGCCGGGCTTCACCGACGTGACGCCTGTTCCCACCTCACGGACGATCCCGGCGCCCTCATGGCCGAGGATTGAAGGAAAGATTCCCTCGCTGTCGAAGCCGTCAAGTGTGTAGGCGTCGGTGTGGCAGATGCCGGTCGCCTTGATCTCGACAAGGACTTCGCCCGCCCTCGGGCCTTCCAGGTCAAGCTCGATGATTTCAAGCGGCTTTCTTGATTCGAACGCCACCGCGGCGCGGGTTTTCATCTGTCACATCTCCCTCAAAAATCTTGTTTTAGCCCGGCTGTCTCTATCTTCGGGTTGCTGTTCCGCCGAAGCGTGCCCGCCAGTCGTCCTTTTGGGCGCGGGTTTTTTCAGCGTCGAATGTCCGCCGCTCTTATGGCGATGTTGGTTACAAGAACGATAGCGGCGTTGTAACAAGCTACGCCGAGTTTCAATGCGCGGCATCGGCAGTTCGAAAAGGTTAACGCGCAAATGTTTTTTGTTCCATTGCTCTATACGTTTTCTCTGCGATGTTGCCGAAACGTGACAGTTGCGACTTGGCGGCGTGATACCGTCCGTGCAGTTCTAGCCGCATGGATCGTGCGATCTCATGGTTCGTACCACTGGGCTCGCGGAGAATCACGGAATGAACCGACGCTTGGGGCCGCTCACTTGTTTCCTGACCTTGGCCATGCTCGCCGCGCTTTCGAGCGATGCGATAGCGCTGGCCCGCCATAAGCAAATTCACCATGCCAGGAAGGCGGATGCGGCGGCCAAGGCGGGCCATCATCGCCACGCCGCGCTCAAGAAGAAAGGTCGGCATGCGGTGCGTTCCGCGGCTGCGGCGCGACGTAAGCCGGCACCGTCTATCGATGGCGCCGCCCAGACTGCGGCGGCCTCTGCGCTGTCCGGCGACCTTGCGGCGGTAAAGCAGGCGATGGATCTGGCGCGCAAGGCCAAAACTGGCGAAGCGACCACCATCGAAAAAACCATCGGCGATCCGGCAGCCCGGAAACTCGTCGAATGGTTTATCCTGCGCCGCCAGGACGCTGAAGCGGGCTTCGGCCGGTATGCGGCTTTCATTGCCGACAACCCGGGTTGGCCGAGCATGCGCCCGCTGCGCCGGCGGGCGGAGGCGCGGCTGTGGCAGGAGCGGGCCGACGCCGCGGCCGTGCGGAGCTTTACGGGCGGTCAGCCGGCGAGTGCCAGAGGCCGGCTTGCGCTGGCGCGGGTCCTTCTTGCCGAAGGCGACCGCACGGGCGCGCAAAGCCAGGTTCGCGAAGCCTGGCCGTCGGAGGAGCTGTCGGAGCGCGTTGAAGCCGACGCGCTCGACGCGTTCCGCGATTTAATCACACGCGAGGACCATCGCGCGCGCATGGACCGGCGCATCGGCGCCAAGGATTTCTCGGCAGCGATGCGATCAGCCCGTCGCCTCGGCGACGACGACGTCGCGATCGTGAAGGCTTGCGCCGCTGTTACGGCGAGCGCGACCAAGGCGATTGATCTGCTCGACGCCGTCCCAAGCGAGGCCCGCCAGGATATGGGTTACGCACTGTGCCGCATTCGTTGGATGATGCGTCACGATCGGTTTGCCGACGCCACCCGTTTGATGCTGTCAGCCCGGTCCGAGGCCATGCCGCTCCAGGACACCGATGAATGGTGGCGCGAGCGGCGGGTTCTCGCCCGCAAGCTGCTCGATTTGGGTGAGTTCGAGAACGCTTATCAGGTCGTGCGCGGCGCCGCGTTGCCGGCTAATGAAAATTACCGGGCGGAATTCCATTTCTTGCCTGGCTGGATCGCGCTGCGCTATCGCAACGATCCTGCGACGGCGCGCGAGCATTTCGCCCATATCGACGACGGATCGGTCAATCCGATCGTGCTTGCGCGGGCGAACTACTGGCGAGGCCGCGCCGCCGAGGCGGCCGGCGATAACGAGGCGATGCGCGCGAGCTATGAAGCTGCGGCCCGCCATGCCACCGCCTATTACGGACAGCTGGCGCGCGCCAAGCTCGGCATCGGCGGAATTGAGCTGCGGCCGCCGCTGAGCGCTGATCCGGCCAATGGTTCTCCACTTTTGGACGAGCTCGTGCGCGCCGCCGACATGCTCTATGCGCTCGGCGAACGCGACGTCGTTCTGAACTTCGTGACCGATCTGGCGGAGCAGGGTGCCGACGCTTCGGTGCTGGTCGCGCTCGGCGAGTTGACCGCGCGCCGGAACGATGCGTGCGCCATGCTGCAGATCGGCAAGACGGCGCTCGCCCGTGGCCTGGCGCTGGACCTTTACGCCTTCCCGACGATCGGCATACCGCAGCACAGCCCCATTGGTCCCGGAATCGACCGCAGCGTTATCTATTCGGTCGCCCGCACCGAAAGCGCGTTCGACCAGCGTGACACTTCGCCGGCCAAAGCGGTCGGCCTGATGCAGGTCACGCCTGAAGCCGGCCGCGACACCGCCAAAAGGTTCGGCGTCGCCTACGATTGGGAGCGGATGGTTTCTGATCCAGTCTACAACACGCAGATGGGCGCGGCCGAACTCGGCGCGCTGTTGAGTGAGTATCGTGGTTCCCACATCATGACCTTCGCCGGCTATAATGCCGGCCGAGGCCGTGTCCGCCAATGGGTCAAGCAGTATGGCGATCCGCGCGATCCCAACGTGGATGCGGTCGATTGGGTGGAACGTATTCCGTTTGCCGAAACGCGAAACTACGTCCAGCGCGTCATGGAGAACCTGCAGGTCTATCGTGTCCGTTTTGATGCTGGCGTCCCGGTGATGTCGAAGCTCGATCGGCCTCGCGGGACTGCGGGAGAAGCCAACGCCGCGGCGCTTTTGCCGAACTAAGCATCATTTTCCGCGTGACGAATCTGATCGTACCCGCGATCTCAAGCTGCCCAGCAAATTACACAAAACCTTCGCCGACTCGCCAACAAACCACCTTTGCAAGGGCGGCGGCATTTCTTCGTGAGCTACTTGCTAGGCCTTGACGAAGGCCAGCAGCGTGCCGTTGGCTGCCGCAGGTGCGACGCAAACAGCGCCGGCGCTGCGCACACCGGAGCTGCCGACCGCTTTCTCCGCGGCGGCCAGATCGGATGTCGCAAGCACGAGGCCTGCGCCGCCGCGCTCGGGCAATCCCGCCAGCGAGACTTCGGGATATCGCCGGCCCAACTGGTCTTTCGTGAGGAATACGAAATCGGCGCGATCCGAACCGGAGGTTACCGCGACTGCACCGTCCGGTTCAGTCTTGACCTCTCGATCGATCATGCGCGCGAGGTGTGCGGCTTCCTTCGCGGGCTCCGGTGAAACGACGAGTGCTCGCCTGAGACGTTTCGCGCCATTGGCGTGTTTCATCAGCTCCGGAATCCAGACGGTGTCTCTCGTTTTGTGCTGACAGGCAAAAATACGCAGCCCACCCGGCGCCTCGGCAATCGGCCATTGAAAGGTCCTGAATTTGGCCGCCGACAGGCTGCCATCCGGCATCGTCACCGGCCGTTCGAAATCGGTCGGGCCTAGAGGCTCATAGCCGCGCGCGCGAATTTCCTCGGCGCCGGCGGCGGAATCGACCGCCGTGAATGCGATGCGCTCGATGCCCTCTCCGCGTTGCGCGAGAGATGCGCGCGAGGGAGCATTATGTTCTGTTTCAACCAGCACGCCGAGCAATTCCAGGTAGTCGGGGTCGAGCATGATGGTGTAATTGCCCGATCCCATCTTGGCGCTGTGCGTGCCGCGCGGCGACACGGTAAAGCCGAGCCGCTTCCAGTTCTCGGCGGCCTTGTCGAGATCCCTGACCACGACCACGGCGTGATCGATTCCGATGACATTCTTGAGTGCCACTCTTTTATTTCCCGGGCATGAATTGGCATACTAAGCTAACCAGATCGATCCGGCGTCGGCAAGCCAGCCAATTCATGGTGATATCCAGTTCTCTGACGTCGATCGACAACGAAAGGGCGATGATGGATATCGCAAATGTCCGCTGGCCTGACTCGCTGTGGGCCGCAGTGACGCCCCCCGGTCCCGATCTTCCCGAGCTCGTTGGGACGGCCGAAGCCGATGTCATCGTCATCGGGGGCGGCTTCACAGGTTTGTCGACGGCGCTGCATTTGCGTGAGACAGGCGTGGACGTCGCCATCGTCGAAGCGATGGAGCCAGGCTGGGGCGCATCCGGTCGCAACAATGGACAGGTGATCCCGACATTGTCACGGCCCGATCCGGACGACATCATAGCGAAGCATGGTGCGGCGGGCGAGCGCTTCGTCGCTCTGCTGCGTGACAGTGCCTCAACCTTGTTCGATACCGCGCGGCGTTATCAAATCCAGGCCGAGCAGGAACAGGCCGGCTGGATTCAGCCGGTGCATTCGCCCGGGCGCATCAGGATCGCCGAACGGCGGGTGCGACAATGGTCGAAATTCGGAGCACCGGTCGAACTGCTCTCCCGCGACCTGACGCGCCAAATGCTGGGATCGGATGCCTGGTTCGGCGGCTTCTGGAACAGAAGCGGAGGGCACATCAATCCGCTGGCGCTGTCGCGCGGTCTCGCGCGTGTGCTGCTGGAACGCGGCGGCCGCATTTACGCGCGTTCCCCCGCGATCAGCTTCGAACGGCAGAACAGCCGCTGGATCGTCAGGACGGAAAAGGCACAGGTCAGCGGCCGGGCCTTGATTGTGGCGACCAACGCCTACACCGGCGAATTTTCGAAATTCCTTATGCCGGCGATTGCGCACGAAGTCATGCCGGTCTTGTCCTGGCAAATGGCGACGCAGCCGCTGTCTGAAACAGCCCGAAGGATGATCATTCCTGGCCGGCAGGCCATGTCCGATACCCACGGCGAACTCTACTTTGCCCGCTACGATGCGCGCAATCGCCTGGTGACCGGCGGAGCTGTGATCGGCCCCGGCAACAAGCCCGAGAGGCTCAAGATCAATGTCGCGGCGCGCCTGCAACGGCTGTGGCCTCAGATTGGGCCGGTCGAATTCGATTACGTCTGGAACGGCTATGTCGGGATGACCACGGATTTCCTTCCCCGCATTCATCGCCTCGGGCCCGACGCCTATGGCTGGACCGGCTGCAACGGTCGCGCGGTTGCGCTTGCGATCGCGCTCGGAGATGAGCTTTCCAAGGCGGTGCGAGGTATTCCAGAAAAGGATCTCGCGCTGCCGTTCTCGGATCCGGTGCCGATCGTCGCGCATGGATTGCTGCGCCGGCTCGCGCCCCTGATGCTGATGGTCTACCGGCGGCGCGACGCGCGGGAAATCGCTTGAACCTTATGCATCCGGGGTGTCATCGTCATGTGACCAACGATGTCTCGTGTTCCTGGCGAAATCGCCGCCGGGTGTCGAATTCAAAAGCGCTTGTGTGCAGGGATGCTGTGGACGGCCAAAACGTCGCCGGCCAACCCTTGCTCCACCACCTCACCGTCTTTCATGACTGCAACGAGGTCGCAAATCTGCGCGGCCACCCTGAGATCGCGGGTAATGAAGACGATGGAGAGACCGAGGCGCTCTCGCCGGGTTGCCGCGGTGCGCCCCGCGTCCTACGGCTGCGTGTTGTCAGCGAACGCATTCTCGATCACGTCACCGATCGGCTGCCATACGGTACCGTCAAACTGGACGAGACGCATCTGCTTGATGGGGTGGAAGTCGGTCGGGCCGGTGTTGAACGTGATGTTCGGAAGTGCGAGCGAATTCCGATAGCCTTTTAGCGATGCCGACTGTCGCATCACGTTCTCCCGGGAAAGATCATTGCCGCACTGGCTCAGCACCTGCAATAACGTCTCGGCCGCGGCATATCCGAAGACAGCATTGCTGTCGTCCTTGTCTCCGTCGGGATAATATTTGTCCATGAATGACGACCAGGCTTTCATCGCCGGATCGTCCTTCCATGCCGGATCGCTCGCGTCCTTCAGGAAAGAGGTCGAGATCACGCCTGACGCGTTTTGAAGGCCGGCGGGTCTCAACGCATTTGCGATGGATGCCGAGGCATTGTCGAGAAGGTGGACAGGGCGCCAGTCGAGTTCGGCTGTCTTGCGCAGCACGCGGGCCGCGATGGCCGGCGCGACGTCGAGCAAGAGGATCTCGGCGCCCGAATTCTTCAGCACCTCTATCTGCGCATCAAGCGACGAAGAATCCGAAAGATCGAACGTGGTGTCGGCGACGATCATCCGCGTCCAATCCCCGAGCCCCTGCTGCAGTCCCTGGAACAGATCCCTTCCGAACTGGTCGTTTTGCCAAAGTACGGCGATCTTCCGTTCCGGATAAGAGGCCTGGATGTAGTTCGCATAGATGCGCCCCTCGGCCCGGAAGGTCGGCTGCCAACCCATCGTCCAGGGAAACGCCTTGGGATTTCCCAACTCGTGGTCACCGGATGCGACGAAGAGTTGCGGAATCTTGCTGTCGTTGAGATAGGACCTTGTCGCGAGATTGCTCGGCGTACCGAACGACCCGAACATCAGCAGAACCTTATCGGTCTCGATCAACTTGCGAGTCTGTTCGACGGCCGTCGCCGGGTTGGAACTGTCGTCGTACGAGATGAACTTGATCTTGCGGCCGTTGATGCCGCCATGGTCGTTGACCATGTCGAAATAAGCCGCTTCGGCTTTTCCGATCGTCCCGAACGCAGCCAGCGGGCCGGTGTAGGGCATGATGTTTCCGATCAGGATCTCGGTATCGCTGACGCCGATGCCCGAAACCGGATCGGCATCGGTAGCCCCGGGCCAAAAAGCGACCGCCATCATCAGCGGTATCGCAAGCGTTTGCTCCCTGACCCCTCGCATTGTTGGATCTCGCAATAGGTACGGACCGATCCCAATGTGGACCATGCCGGCGACCTTGCAATCGGCATGATCTGATAATTTTGGTCGGGTATCTGCCTATCCGTCTCATGACGGGCGCTGGCCTGGCCGGGTCGGTCGCGGCAATCGCTGTGGTGACGGACCGTTTGGGGCGCTCCGCCGAGGGCTCGCTTTATTGATTGCACGGCGTCAGGGTCTTTGCCGCCGTTTCGGCCTCGGCCCGAGTCTTATAGATCGTGTCGCTGGCAACGGTGATGTTCGGCGTGTCGGTACGGGGCATCCTGTCAACGACGGTGCATTTCTTCGTCAGGGAATTCAGCGCAACGTAAAAACCAGGTGCTGTTTTCGCGGTCTGGGACAAGCCAGGGCCCCCCAAAATCAGCAGGAAGCCGAAGCAGAGCAAACTTCGTTTCATCATAGCCTCCGTCGTCCGTGAGAAACGCGAGCACCCATCCAAATGAACGGGCCCCGGTGCATCAGAGCATCGCGGGGCCCATAATCTTCGTCCTGCGAAGAAGGTCTGGTACGCACCAGCTGTATGTCGAGATCCAAAGAGCGCGTGGCCTTTGCACTCTGGTCTCGCAGATATATGCAGATTGTCGGCGGCGCGATGACGGCTAGCAGCTGCTTTTCACCTCAACCCGCGCCGTGACCTTGCGGTTGAGCAAGGTCAATGCCTAGTGCTCGGTGGCGTCATTCTCCTCACCAGATGTGATCCGACGGACATTGTGTCCGCGTTAGCTGCACGTCATCTCGACCACATGATCGGACGCCGGTGCCCGCGAAGGCAGGGGCCAATTACCCACGAACCTTGACAGGTGCAGCACCCGAAATGCTGCGGCAGATGTGCGAGGGAGTCAACCGGATCTCTTCATCAAAACCGCCGATCGGAGCAGGTCGCGAACAGTCGCTAGATCCGGCTTTTTTTGAGCGGGCAATCCATATTTACGTTGCAATGCGATAGTAGATGAAACGCCGCAACCTCGGATCGAGGACAAGGCCCGGCGTAGTTGTAAACGAGCTCGACATTGCCTCACGGGTTTACCCGGGTTTGAGACCCGGCTTGTTTAATGGTCGTAATCCATACTCGTGGCACAAGCGATTGGTGGCAGCGACTACGTCGTCACGGTCGAGAATCTCCAAAAGCTGGCCGATCGCCTCCTCAGCATCGGTTGGTCCTCGCTCGATATCGATGTGCTCTGCGAGCAATAATTGGGCGTCGCGCACGGCGCGGACGATCAGTTCTTCATCGGTCACCCCGGCGAATCCGGCGATGTTCATGCTGGTTTCCTTCCGCGGGCAGTTGGCGACGCAATTGTACAGGGTTTCAATCGTGGCAACCTCGATTGGTTCCCTACGTGCTCCAGAGGAGAATTCGCTCCGGCGATGAAGACTTGGCGATAGCTCCGGGGGACGAACGCGCCGGGCCGCGAGGCGCCTGGGGGAAATTTCCTCAAGCCGTCCGGGAACGTTCCATCGGCGCAATCATTCCAAGCAAAGGCAAAGGGGAAGCAAGGCTGGCGAAGCAGCGAGCTGGCTTTCACGTCCAGGTGAAGACACCCGGACCGGCTGCTGGCAAAAAACAGGAGTAGGCCATGAAGCTGAACTCGACACAGGTGAAACAGACCTTGAGCCAATTCGATGCCGAGGTCCTTTCCGATAGCCATCCCGCGGTTCCCCAACTGAACGACCTGTTTGGGGATCATACGTTCTTTCTGGATGGCAGCGGTCTTAACGTCCTGGAGCCCGCTGAAGCGCCGGAAATGGAAGTTCAAGCCGGTGAAATTGTCAGTCTTGCCAGCTGGAGCGATGCGACCCTGACAAGTCTGAGGCCCCACGAACCCGAACCGACCGGGGTCGTCATCGTCCTTGAATCCAGACACTGATGCTCCAGCTGGATGGCCGCTATGCGCCGCGAAGGGATCGCGGCGCTCGGCGATGAAAGGGCCATCGGGTTCGGCATGGGATACCCAGAATATTCGCTATCGGCCAGAATCTGCGCTTGGTTCTGGTGCCTGAGCCATCCGGTGGCCTGTCCATTGGCAATCCGCGGTGCTGGAACTTCGGCGCGGCGTCAGGCGTTTGATCGGCGGCGCGCAATGGGCCTGCCACGCAAAGCCGCGCAGGCAATTAATGTCGTCGCTCCGGCCTTGTTACCGTCTGCCTGACTTCCGTACCGCAATCGGCGCACTCATAGATGAAGTCGATCTTCGCCATGCTCCAATGAGGCTCGACGTCTCTAACGTACATAGGGAGTAGTCCTATGCAGCCGGGACAGACGATCGGAGCTGTGTCAATGTCGTGGAGCTGGATGTAGGCTGGCATGTCGGCTTTCCTTCGCAGCGGAAGTAAATTTCAACTCCGAGTCAACTTACCGCGTATGGCGGATGCCTATCATCAACTCTTTCGAACGTACAAAGAACGGCCGTGCAATCTTCCTGTGTGTGGCATTCCTGTAACGTTTCAATCGGCAAAAAGCCTCGTGCCGCTTGTTTCGGGTCGCCTCGAGGTCCCTGGGGCTGTGCCCTGCGAAGGTGACTCCGCAGCCGCTAGCTACGGATTTACGTTGGCAACACGTCCAAAAAGCTGTCGGGACAGATGACAAAGTCACGAATGATCGGAAGCGTCCTCGCGGCGCTGGTGATTGGCGGCGCGGTCGCGGCGTTTGCGATCGTGTGGCGGCCGGCGATCGCCGCGATCGACCCACCCGCGCCGCAATCGTTCGACACAGCCCTCGTCAGGCGGGGCCAGGATCTTGCGGCCATCGGCAATTGCAACGATTGCCATACGGTGCGCGGCGGCAAGGATTTTGCCGGCGGGCTTCCGGTGCCGACACCGTTCGGCACCATCTTTTCCTCGAATATCACGCCCGATGCCGAGACCGGCATCGGCCGGTGGCCGGAGGCCGCGTTCCGTCGCGCCATGCGCTCAGGCGTCGATCGCAACGGACAGCACCTCTATCCGACCTTTCCCTACGACCACTTCACCAATGTGACCGATGAGGATGACCGGGCGCTCTACGCTTATCTGATGACAAGAGAGCCGGTTCGCGCCCCCGCCCGCGCCAACCAGCTTCCCTTTCCGCTCGACCAGCGGGTTGTGATCGCCGGCTGGAAACTGTTGTTTCTCCGCCGCGGGACCTACCAGCCCGACGGCACCAGGAGTGCGGAATGGAATCGCGGCGCCTACCTGGTCGAAGGGCTGGCGCATTGCGGCGCCTGTCATACGCCGCGCAATCTGCTAGGCGCGGAACGCGCGAGCGCGCAGTTTGCCGGCGGCGACGTCGACAACTGGCACGCCTATGCGATCAACGCGCAATCTTCCGCGCCCGTCCCATGGGATGCCGAGGCGTTGTTCACTTATCTCCGCGACGGCTGGCATCCCGATCATGGCGTCGCGCGCGGGCCGATGGCGCAGGTGGTCAGCAATCTGTCGTCGGTGCCGCCAAGCGATGTCCGGGCGATTGCGACCTATATGGCCGGCGTGTCCGGCGCGCCGGCGCCGGATCGCAAACGCCGGCTTGAGGAGGTACTGGCGCAAGCCAGGTCGCCCGCCGAGCAGGCCTCAAAGACCAATGCGGTCGGCGCATCGATCTACGCCGCGGCTTGCGCGACATGCCACGAGACCGGAAGGCCGCTGCCCTATGGTGGGGTCAACCTCGCGCTCTCGACCGCCATCAGCAATCCCGATCCGCGCAACGCCATCAACATTGTGCTATCGGGCGTTCGCCCGGTGGAAGGCGAACGCAGCCCGATCATGCCGGGCTTTGCCGCCAGCATGAATGACGACCAGATTTCAGCCTTGTTGAGATATCTGCGGGCGCGGTTCAGCAACCAGCCGGAATGGACCGGCGTTGCAAAGACGGTTGCCGACGCAAGACGCACGCAGACCGTGTTTCTCCAGACATCGTCCGGACCGCACAACGCTCCCGCCGATGCAACGCAGCGAGACAAGCCATGATGACATTGAAGGTCAATGGTCAGGATCATGAGATCGATGCGGACCCGGATACGCCGCTGCTCTATGTCCTGCGCGACGATATCCAGCTCAATGCCGCCAAATTCGGCTGCGGGCTCGGCCAATGCGGTTCGTGCACGGTGATCGTCGACGGCAACGCCGTCCTGTCCTGCGTGACGCCGCTGCTTCTGCTTGAGGGCAAGCAGGTGACCACGCTTGAGGGTCTCGGGACGATCGAGGCACCGGCGCCGATCCAGCGCGCCTTCATGGAAGAGCAGGCGGCGCAATGCGGCTACTGCATCGCCGGCATGATGATGCGGGCGCAGGCGTTGTTGCAGAAGAATCCCAAACCGACCGATCAGCAGATCCGCGCCGAACTGGAGCCGCATCTTTGCCGCTGCGGCACCCATATGCGCATCCTGCGCGCGGTGCATCGCGCCATCAGGCTGATGGACACCGCCGACGCGGCCTCGGTAGCCCCGGGGAGAGCACAATGAACGCGCCGGTGATGCTCGATCGCCGCCGTGTGCTCGCGGGCGGCGGCGCGCTGATCGTCAGCTTTTCGCTGGCAGACGCGTTCGCGCAGGATCAACCCGCGGCGCCGCCGCCAAGCCCTTCCGGCAGTTTGAAGACTTCGCCGTTGCTGGACTCCTGGATACGCATCGATGCCGACGGCAGCATTACCGTATTCACCGGCAAAGCCGAACTCGGCCAGGGTTTCAAGACCGCGTTTCAGCAGATCGCCGCCGAAGAACTCGATGTTCCCTTCGAGTCCTTGAATGTGATCACCGCCGACACGCGCCTCACCGCCAATGAGGGCTACACGTCCGGCAGCAATTCGATGAAGGAAAGCGGCACCGCGATCCAGAACGCATCCGCGCAGGCACGCGCGCTTCTGCTCACGGAAGCCGCGCGGCGTCTCGATCTGCCGGCTGAGACGTTGCGGACCGAAAACGGCGCGGTGATCGCGCCGGATGGACGGCGTCTCGGATACGGCGCTCTCGTCGCGGCCGACATGCTGCATGTGCAGGCGCAGCCAAAATCGAAGCTGAAAGATCCGTCGTCGTTCAAGGTGATGGGCCAACCCGTGCCGCGCGTCGATATCCCGGCCAAGGTCACCGGCGGCGCGGCCTACGTTCAGGACGTGCGGCTACCCGGCATGGCGCACGCCAGGGTCGTGCGGCCGCCGAGCTATCAGGCGCGATTGACGGATTGCGACACGTCAGCGGTGGAAAAGCTGCCCGGTGTCGTCAGGGTGATCCGGGACGGCAATTTCCTTGCCGTTGTCGCCAGAAAGGAATTTCAGTCAATCAAGGCGATGAACGCGCTGTCGGCCGCCGCGAAATGGAAGGAGACCGCCGCTCTGCCGAAGCAGGACGACCTGCTGCGCGTCTTGACCAGCCTGCCGTCGCAGGATTCGACCATCTTCGAGCGGACCGATCCGTCAGCCCTCGGCCAAAAGACCATCGAGGCCACCTATACGCGCCCCTATCAGGCACATGGGTCGATCGGGCCGTCCTGCGCCGTTGCGCAATTCACAGACGGCGCGATGACCGTGTGGACGCATACGCAAGGCGTCTATCCCGATCGCCAGGCTATCGCCGAAATGTTGCGAATGCCGCCTGCGAGCGTCCGCTGCATCCATGTCGAAAGCTCCGGGTGTTATGGCCATAACGGAGCGGATGACGCCGCCGCCGATGCGGCGCTGATCGCGCGCGCACTGCCCGGCACGCCTGTTCGGGTGCAATGGATGCGCGAGCAGGAACACGCCTGGGAGCCGTTCGGCCCGGCGATGGTGACCAAGCTGAAGGCCTCGCTCGACGGTGCCGGCGTGATATCGGACTGGAATTTCGAAGTCTGGAGCAACACCCATTCGATGCGGCCGGGCGGCGCCGGATCGATGCTGGCGGCGCAGCATATGGCGCAACCGTTCACGGTGCCGGCACCCAAACCAATTCCGTTGCCGGAAGGCGGCGGCGATCGCAACGCCATTCCGATCTATAAATTTCCCAACGTCCACGTGGTGCACCATTTCATCCCGGCGATGCCATTGCGGATTTCGGCGATGCGTTCGCTCGGCGCCTACCACAATGTGTTTTCGACCGAGAGCTTCATGGATGAACTCGCGGTCGCGGCCGGCGCCGATCCCGTCGAATTCAGGCTGAAGCATCTCGACGATCCGCGAGGACGCGATGTGATCGAAAAGGCGGCGCAAGGGTTCGGATGGCAGAAGGGGCGGAAAGCGCCGCAGGGTCATGGATTCGGTTTCGCCTTTGCGCGCTACAAGAATCTGGCGGCCTATTGTGCCGTCGCCACCGAGGTGGAAGTGAACCGGGAGACCGGGCGTCCGCGTCTGGTCCGCGCGGTGGCGGCGGTCGACAGCGGTCAAGTGGTCAATCCGGATGGGCTGATCAACCAGATCGAAGGCGCGATCCTGCAGTCGATGAGCTGGACGTTGTACGAAAGCGTCACCTTCGACGATACCAGGATCACCAGCATCGATTGGCAGACTTATCCGATCCTGCGCTTCGATGCGGTCCCCGACAGCGTCGAGGTGCATGTCATCAACCGGCCCGGCCAGCCTTTTCTCGGCAGCGGTGAAACCGGGCAGGGACCGGCCGCGGCGTCGATCGCAAATGCCATCGCCGACGCGACCGGCAAGCGGCTACGCCACTTGCCCCTGACGCGAAAGCGGATCAAGGACGCGATTGACGCGTGAACGCTGCTGCATCAGCAGCTGGAGCGGGATGAGATTAGATTTGAAGCAGCAGCGGCGAGCGATCACTCTCCCTCTCCCCGCTCTTCGCGGGGTCGAGACGAGCGAAGCTCGCTCTTAGAGGGTTGGGGTGAGGGGCTGCTGCTTTCGCAAATTCCGAACATAGGTGTGCGCGGTGACTCCCGCTCACCCGGATTCGTGCGTCGATTCAACTCAACGTCATCAGGCTCTACGCTCAACAGCGCCGCCGCTCAGCGTCCCGTTCCGGTGGTGGAGCCTGAAGGACTGGCGGCTGGCGGCGGGGTCTGCTCTAGTGCCGTCGAGCCCGGGGTTCCACTTGGTCCGGGATTACTGTCGACATGGTTGATGTTCCACGGTCCCCATGTGAGGACGGCAAGCGCGAGTACGAACACTGCGGCGATGATGGCCAGCGTCCCGCCGCTGATCGAGCTTTTCCGGTCGTGATTGTCCGGCATGCGATCCTCCACGCTAGATGACCGGACAACGCCGCTGTGCTTGCGGTGGTTCCCGGTGTTTCCGTCCCTCATGGCCACGCACGGGGCAGGGATGTCGCCTGGGGGCGTGACTCGCCGCCGGTTTGGCGTGTAATCATGGCTGCCATGCGGAGCCGGCTCCGCCCCCGACTTTTCCGTCTTCTGTCATCTCACATGAGGAGTATTTCCATGACGCACGCCATCCGCTTTCATAAAACCGGCGGGCCCGAAGTTCTGGCCTGGGAGGAAGTCAAGATTGGCAAGCCGGGCCCCGGCGAGGCGCGCATCCGCCACACTGCGGTGGGGCTGAACTTTGTCGACATCTACAACCGCTCCGGCCTTTATCCCGTGCAGTTGCCGAGCGGGTTGGGCGGCGAGGCGGCCGGCGTGGTCGAGGAAGTCGGACCCGGGGTCACCGATCTGAAGCCGGGGGACCGCGTCGCCTATGGCAGCGCACCGGTCGGCGCCTATGCCGAGGCGCGGCTGATTCCGGCCGAGCGCCTCATCAAGCTGCCCGACGGCATTGACGACAAGACCGCCGCGGCGATGATGCTGAAGGGCCTGACGGTGCAATACCTGATCCGCCAGACCTATCGCGTCAAATCCGGCGACACCATCCTGCTGCATGCCGCGGCGGGCGGCGTCGGCCTGATTCTCGGCCAATGGGCGAAGCATCTCGGCGCCACCGTCATCGGCACCGTCGGCAGCGATGACAAAGCCAAGCTCGCCAAGGCCCATGGTTGCGCCCACACCATTGTTTATACCCGCGAGGATTTCGTAAAGCGCGTCGACGAGATCACGGGTGGCAAGAAGGTGCCGGTGGTCTACGATTCCGTCGGCAAGGACACGTTTTTGAAATCGCTCGACTGCCTGGCGCCGCTCGGTGTCGCCGCGCTGTTCGGCCAGTCCTCCGGCGGCGTCGAGCCGCTTAACCTCGGGCTGCTGGCGCAAAAAGGATCGCTCTACGTCACCCGCCCGACGCTCAATACCTATGCCGCCAGGCGCGAGAGCCTCGTCGCCATGGCGAAGGAACTGCTCGAGGTGGTGCAGTCAGGCGCGGTGAAGATCGAGGTCAACCAGACCTATCCGCTGAAGGACGCGGCCAGGGCGCATGCCGATCTCGCCGCGCGCAAAACCACGGGCTCGACGGTGCTGCTGGTCTAGGGCCGGCGTAGATGAATTGCCGATGCCAATTACAGTTCGTAGCGGCCTGCTGCGGAATGCACGCCGCAGCAGGCCATTCCTCACGGAACGTCCTGACAATAATCGATTGCGCTATTACAAGGGCGGAATAACGAAGTGTATTCCGCCAATTCAGTGAGCCGGCCGGCGCGGCGAATATGTAGCGCGATGCGCCCTACGTGCCCGCAAGGTCCGCTTTACACCCTAGGAACGGACATTGTCGGCTTGACCTGCCATGTCCGTTTAGTGCCGATATTGTTGCAAAAGTCGAAAATCGATCAGTCCCAAAAATCTCGCGAAAGCGGATTTTTGGACTTTCCGTTGCTGCGTCGCCTTTCAGCTCCACTGGGGAGGTCCGTCTTCGATTTTGGATGAAACGATATGGTCCCTCTCGTCGCCGCGCGTAAAACGCATCAGCGGCTTTAGAGATTTTCGTTTGTCACCCCAAAAGACTTTGGCAACAGTATCTGCCAATTGCGGACCTCACAACGCAACAGACGCAACTGCTTCTGCACGCTCAACGAACGATGGGCTGCTTCAGATAAGATTTGACTCAGCAATCAGATTTGCCGGTTCATGCCTTGACTGAACCCGCGGTGAGGCCGGCGACATAGTGCTCGACGAAGAACGAGTAGATGATCGCCACCGGGATCGACCCGAGCAGCGCCCCGGCCATTAGCTGGCCCCAATAGAACACGTCGCCGCGGATCAGTTCGGAGATGACGCCGACCGGCACGGTGCGCACCGAGCTCTTGGTCAGGAAGATCAAGGCATAGAGAAACTCGTTCTGCGACAGAGTGAAGGCGAAGATACCGGCGGATATGAACCCCGGTGTGCACAGCGGCAGGAAGATTGTCCACATTGTCTGGAGCCGGCTGGCGCCGTCGATCCGCGCCGCCTCCTCGAGCTCCTTCGGAACGGTCTTGAAATAACCGAGCAGCAACCAAGCGCAGAACGGCACCAGCATCGTCGGGTAGGTCAGTATCACCGAGGTGAGCGTATTGCCGAGGTGGAGGTGGTTGATCACGTCCGCAAGCGGTATGAACAGCAGCGGCTGCGGCACGAGGTAGATCGCCGCAATCGTCATTGCAATCAGCGACGATCCGGCAAAGCGCATGCGCGCCAGCGGATAGGCGAGCATGGTGCCGAGGATCAGCGAGATTGCGGTTGCCACCACCGCCACCAGCATCGTGTTCCACGTCCACAATAGGAAGCTCGACTTGGTCAGAAGGTCGACATAGTGCTTGAGCGTCGGCGCATGCACGATCAGCGGCATTACATTCTTGTTGTAGAGCTCTGCGTTGGGTTTGATCGACGTGATCGCCATCCAGTAGAACGGAAACAACGCCAGCACGAGAAAGAAGCCGACCGGCAGCCATACCCGCAACGCCTGAGGGATGCGTCCTTCGCCGCTGACCATCATTCCCTCCGCAAGTAGATGGTCAGCGCCACGATCAGCAGCGCCAGCGCCGGCAGCATCGCCAGCGCGATCGAGGCTCCGAGCCCGAGCTGGCCCGCGCCCATCGCGATATCGAACGCGTAGGTCGCAAACAGCTGGGTGGCGTTGGCCGGCCCGCCATGGGTCAGAACGTAGATGAGCTGGAAGTCGGCGAAGGTGAAGATGACCGAGAACAGGGTGACGATCAGGATGATCGGCCGCAGCAGCGGCAAGGTGATGAAGCGAAACCGCTCCCATCCGCCGGCGCCGTCGATGGAGGCTGCTTCATACAGCTCGGAAGGCACCGTCTGCAGGCCGGCGAGCAGGGTGATTCCATAGAACGGCAGCCCGCGCCAGGTGTTGATGATGATGATCGAGACCATCGCAAGCGTCGGATCGCCGAGCCACGATGGGCCGGGCTTCGGCCAGCCCAGCGCCACCATGAGCCGGTTGACGACGCTGAAAGCCGGGTCGAGCATCCACAGCCAGGCGACGGTGCTGAGCACGGTTGGAACGATAAACGGCAGCAGCAGCAGCGCCCGCACCAGGTTCTTCATGCGGAAGTGCTGGTTCATGGCCAGCGCCAGGCCGAGCCCGCCGATCATCTTCAAGAGCGTCGCGACGCCGGTATAGATGAAGGTGTTGATCGCCACCCGCCAGAACACCGGATCGTGTGCGTCGGTGATGAAATTCTTCAGCCCGACGAAGGTGCCGGTGTGCGCGACCGGCCGGTCTTGCAGGCTGAGCAGGATGCCGTAGCAGAACGGATAGCCGACGAGCGCCGCCAGGAAGGCGAGCGGCAGCGCCATCATCAGCCAGCTGAAGACGCTTTCGCGGTCGAGCACCACCGCGAGCGACGCACGCTTGCGCGCCGCACGGGCAGGTACGAGTAGACGCTCGGATGCTATCGTCATGTGTCAGGCCGAGCGATAGATGTCCTTCAATTGGCCCGCGGCGTCCTTGATGACGTCCTTGGTCGACGCGCCGGCGCAGGCCTTGGCGAACATGTCGATGACGACATATTTGGCGACGACTTCGGCCAGCTGCCGGCTCGCCGGAGCGGGCCACCCCGGCAGATGGGCGTTTGCGAGCGCATCGCGGAACGGCAGGTTGCGCGGCTCGACGTTCCACATCGGCGCATTTTCATAGCCGTGCACCAGGGGCTGGTAATAGGAATCCGCGACCGCGTACCAGCCGCCCAACTGCTTCGGCTGCATCAGCCAGCGCATGAAGGTCTGGGCCTCCTGCCGGACCGGCGAGAAATCGAAGATCGAATGGCTGATCGAGTTGAGCAGGTGGAAGCGCCCCTTCGGCCCCGCCGGGTTCATCGCCTGGTCGGTGACCTTGCCGATTTCGGGAAACTCGCGCTTGGCGAACCACAGGATGCTTTCGGCATTGTTGGTGCAGGAGATCTGCTCCGCCATCCATGCCTTGTTGTTGCTGACGTCGGTCCAGCCGAGGACGTCGTCGAGCATGGTGTCCTTGAAGAACTTGCGGCAGAAATCGACGGCGCGCGCGGTCTCGTCGGAATCGATGACCACGGTCTTGCCGTCGGCTGCCACCTCGGAGCCGCCATACGACCACAGCAAGGGATAGAGCCAGCCGTGGTTATCGCCGAAGCCGTGGCCGAGCTCGAAGCCGAAGGGATGGTCCTTGGCCTTCAGCTTCTTGCCGACTTCGTAGAGCTCTTCCCAGGTCTCCGGGAATTTCTTGACGCCGACCTCGGCGAACCAGTCGGTGCGCCAGTTCATCAATTGACCGATATTGGCGAAGGGGATCGCCTTCCATTTGCCCTCGACGATAACGGCCTCCTTGCCGGCGTCGTACCAGCCGCCTTGCGCCTTGCCGACCTCGTCGGCGATGTCGCCGACGTCGAGATATTTGTTGCTGAACTGGATCACCTGCAGCAGGCCGTTCATCGTGATGTCGGCGCCCGAGCCGGTCTCGGCAATCGTGCTGATCCGCGTCGGCAGGCTGCCGACACTGGTCACTTCGTAGACGACCTTGATGCCGGTCTCTTTCTCGTAGGCCGGGGCGAGCGTGTTCGCGACATATTCGTCGAACGGCTTGATGAACGAGCTTTCGTGCAGGATGGTGATGGTCTTCTCTGCAGCGCCCGCCGGCAGGGGCCGGCTCAACGCCGCCGCGGTGCCCGCGGCCGCGATCTTGAGAAAGCCCCGCCGGTTCGTCAGGTGATTGGTTGCCGACCCTGTCATGCTGCTCCTCCCTGAGTTGATGCTCGGCGCTGATTGCCCGCTTCTTTTGGTTGGGGGCAACACTACAGTAAGATCGGATTTGGTACAGTCGGGAATCGCGGTCGGGTTGCGCGTCCTTAGTATCAGATTGTTTTGAACTGGCAGCTCGATGCTCGAGGCACGGCACTCGCAAGAAAGGACAATATTGTTGACCGAAGTGAGATCTGCAAGCGTTGAACCCGAGGTCGCCTATGGGGTCGTCAACGGACCTAGACGCTCGCAATAACGAGGGCCGCTCTACCCCGGATACTGTTGCAAAAGTCGAAAATCGATCAGTCCCAAAATCTCGCGAAAGCGGATTTTTGGACTTTTCGCTGCAACGTGCCTTTCAGCTCCACTGGGGAGGTCCGTGGTCGATTTTGGATGAAACGATATGGTCCCTCTCACGTCGCCGCTCGTAAAACGCATCAGCGGCTTTTAAAAATTTTCGTTTGTCACTCCAAAAAGACTTTGCAACAGTATCTTCCAGGAACGGACATTCCATCACCCTTCATATTGTGTATCCTGCGCGCGCCACCTATCGCTGGGCGTACGGCGCTGAATGCTTTGAACGCCACACCGGGCAATAGGGAGCGTTTAACGCGCAATTCAAGGAAAGAAACAATGAATCGAACACTGACCATACTCACTGTCGGCGCCAGCCTATTCGCCTGTTTCGCGGTGCCCGCGCAAGCGGCGTCGGACGTGTCGCTGGCGCGCTTCGATTGCGGCACACCACAGGCACCTACGACCGTCAATCAGCGCTTCTCGGATACCTATGCCTACGGCGAGCTAAAAATTCAGTTCGTCTTCAGTTGCTATCTCATCAAACATGGCGACGACTATCTGCTGTGGGATACGGGCCATGCTCTGACGGCGCCACTCTTCGCGTGATGCACTTGTCTGAAGCGAGCTCAGCGGAGTAGACCAACGATACGAAGCGGGACGCAAAGTGGTAGAGGCCAGGAACTTCGCCTGTGAAAGGCCATGAAGGAGTTGGAGGCGAAGAGAACGGCCCAGTGCCCTCTAGGTCTTCCCCGATGACCGCTTTGGGGTCAAAAGCGATGGTTCGGCGATGTCCGCGTTACTTCCGCTTTGCCCCCGCAGCAAGATTGGGACAGGTATTCGATCACTCAATCGGTCGAGTCCGGGGACTAAGAGGCGAAACGCCTTGGTTCTGAAGAAGCCGGCTGACTGCCTGTCGGGCAAATCACCGATTTGCTGTCCAGCCCCCTTTGCAAAAATATTTTCGTTCCCGTTTCACCCAAATCACTTCTAGAACTCCCGCCGTCCCACCCCACTCGAGGGGCGTATCGCGATCGTCACGGACGCGGGGCGGGATGCGGTGGACGCGGCAGCGTCGGGCGCGCAAGGTGATCGCAGGGCGAGTTGAACCTCGTGAGCGATAAACGGCGTGCGGACGACAGACGCTTGATCTGCGGACGGTAAAGCCGTGTGGTCCTGGCACCCGTTGCTGGTGTTAAGTCAGCGGAGGTTAAGTCGGCCCGACCGGGCCTGACAAAACCTTTTAATCCGCTGATGACGGTGACAAGACGAATTCGCTCACCGGGGAGCAACTGTGTTGAAGTAGACCAGTGATCGGCCGGGCTCAAGGCTGGCGCTTGCGCGCCCCCGCCTTCGGCGGCTGACGGCCTTGACCCCGTCCGCTCACCGGTCTGTTGGCTTTGCAAGCGCTCGGTCGAGGACCGAGCGCGACATGGCGCGCTCGTTAGCTCACCGCGTAGCGACTGGGATCCCATTTCTCGCCACGGGCAATCATGATGTTGAGGATGACGATCAGCTTGCGCATGCAGGCGACGAGCGCGACCTTCTTCTCTTTGCCCTTGGCGATCAGGCGACGATAGAAAGCCTTCAGCACAGGATTGTGCTGGGTCGCAGCTCCCAGGCAAGCCATGTAGAACAAATTGCGGACCTTGCGCCGTCCGCCCTTGATCTGGCGCTCGCCTCGCCGTTTGCCGCTGTCATCGTCGTAAGGGGCCACACCCAACAAGGCGGCGGCAGCCTTGTTGCTCACCTGGCCCAGTTCCGGCATCGCCGCGATCAGGCCGGCAGAGGTTCCCCTGCCAAGGCCCGGCACACTCTCGATGATCTCGGAGAGCTCGGTAAAATGTGCCGTCGTCTTGATCATGGCTGCGATCGCCGCCTCGAGCTTGGCCACTTCGAGAGCGATCTTCTTCAAGAGTCGCGCCTGCATTTTCTGCACCACTTCTGGGGCGGCGTGCTCTCCCCTGTTTTGCAGCTCGGTCTGCACGTCGAGCAGAGCCTGACGCGCGTTGACGATCTGCACCAGCTTGTCGCGTGCCGCATCGTAGGCCTGGGCCGGGGCCTCGCCGAATGTCTCGGCAAACCAGGCGATCATCTCCGCATCGATCGCATCGTTCTTGGCGAGCCGCCCGGCCGAGCGGGCGAAGCTGCGCACCCGCTTCGGATCGACGATCCGCACCTCGAGGCCGGCCTCGCGCAGCGCCTTGGCCCAGTCCCGCTCGTAGCCGCCGGAAGCCTCCATCGCCGCCTTACCCACCTTGTGCCTGCGAAGCCAAGCGACCAACTGCCGCCGTCCTTCTGCGGTGCTTTCAAACGTCCGCAGTTGCGACAACGTGCGAATGCACGCATCCACCTTGTCCTTGGCGACATCGATGCCGACGACAACGCGATCATTTTGTGCCATCATCCACTCCCTTCCTTGCTCGGTCCGGGCTCAAAGCCCATGCAACTGTTCGGGTTTAAGGAAGATACCGGATCTGTCCCTCGCTCCCCGTCAGGCTCTCGGGCCTTCGAGCACGAACGGGCTCAGATCCAGCAACGGGCGGTTGGTAAGAACCGCCCGTTCGCACATTCTGGCAGATTTTGCGGACACAAGAGCACGAAATAAGCCGTTAAAACCATTGCGTGCGGGAATGCCGGGTGATCTCGGCTGGACCTGTGGTGACTACGCTCGTGTGCTTTGTTTCACAAATTGCACGCGGGGCTATGGGTGCGGCAAGCACCCGGCATTCCCCACGCCCTCTGTTTTCCTGGGGCGAACGATCCATGCACAGCTCGGGCGCATTGCGCCGCGGGATCGCGGAGTCACACCCTTAATTGGCGCGTATGGAAGAGTGAAGGCGTCCCAAACGTCCAGATCTTTTTTCGCCATTGTGGCATTTCACATTGTCCCGAAAACGCTTTATGGTGACCAGCGACTTCGCCGACGGGCGGCGTAAATCCATTATCAATATCAAAGGCTTGGCTGCAAGCTGAGGCCTTTGGAGGGCGGTTTGACGCGGTACATTTCGACGCGCGGGGAGGTCCCCGCCTTAGGTTTCTGCGATGTGATGCTGACGGGGCTCGCCCGCGACGGCGGCCTCTACGTGCCTGAAACCTGGCCGCAGCTTTCGACGGAAACCATCGCCGGGTTTTTCGGGCGGTCGTATTGGGAAGTTGCCGTCGACGCGATCCGGCCGTTTGTCGGCGGCGAAATCTCCGACGCCGACCTCGGCCGCATGGCCAACGAGGCCTATGCCACGTTCCGCCATCCCGCCGTGGTTCCGCTCCGCCAGATCGGACCCAATCAATTCGTGCTGGAGCTGTTCCACGGCCCGACCCTGGCGTTCAAGGACGTGGCGATGCAGATGATCTCGCGGCTGATGGATCACGTGCTGGCCAAGCGCGCGCAGCGCACCACCATCGTGGTCGCAACCTCCGGCGATACCGGCGGCGCCGCGGTCGATGCGTTCGCGGGCCTCGATAATGTCGATCTGATCGTGCTGTTTCCGCACGGCCGCATCTCCGACGTGCAGCGGCGGATGATGACGACGACGGGCGCGAGCAACGTTCACGCGCTCGCCGTCGAAGGCACCTTCGACGATTGCCAGGCGATCGTGAAGGGGCTGTTCAATCATCACAATTTTCGCGATGCAGTTTCGCTGTCGGGCGTCAATTCGATCAACTGGGCGCGGATCGTGGCCCAGGTAGTGTATTATTTCACCTCCGCGGTCGCGCTCGGCGCCCCGGCGCGGACGGTGGATTTCACCGTGCC
>Ga0207707_10000380_pt1 | contig 46409 bp, 45 predicted proteins | sample KBSC83BmetaG_FD_184336 | JGI IMG/M metagenome (GOLD analysis project Ga0207707, IMG submission 184336) | Corn rhizosphere microbial communities from Kellogg Biological Station, Michigan, USA - KBS C8-3B metaG (SPAdes) (version 2) | ecosystem: Host-associated > Plants > Roots > Rhizosphere ... | reverse complement strand
CACCGTCTGCGTGCCCGTGTCGATCGAACGCAGGCCGCCGTAAAGCACCTGGCGCACGATGTCGAGGCGCGTCATGGTCAGCCAGTTGAGGAAGTTGCCGCTCCACTCCGATTTCGCGGACGAGCACGAATGGCTGTTGGTACCGGCCGCCTGCGCATCCGCGGTGAATACACCGTTGCCTGCCTGCACGCCCGGCGACGTGGCCGAATAGCCCTTGGTACCGCTGTTGTACGTGTAACAGAGGTTGGAGTCGAAATAGCCGGCGTAATCGAAGGTGTCGTCGTAGGTGCTGTTGATCGTGCCCGGATCGCCGTCTTCGCCCTGGTGCAGGTCGGTGTAGTCGGTATAGGCCTTGTTGTAGAGCTGCTCGTCGCGCGACATCACCAGCAACACCAGCGGAGGCACCGTGGTGGAGTTGATTACCGGCTGCAGATCGTAGGCGGTCTCGGAATTCTGCTTGGTCGTCGCGGGAATTCCCGCCTGCACGAACACGCCGATCACGAGCGGCGCGGCCAACAGCAGCCAGACCAGCCCGAAGGTCAGGGTCCTGCCTTTGAAGATGCGCGCGAACGTTCGGTTGCCCGCGGTTTTCCGGATGATGTTCATTGCACGACCGCCTTGTATTGAGCGATGGTCACCGCGCGCCCGTTGCTTCCGCCTTTCGGTGAGAAACCCACGCTGCGAATCTGGAAATAACGGCTGGCGCCGCCTGCGGCGGCGCCCACGCCCAGGCCCCGGTAACCCGCGGCCTGCGCGGTACCGGCGCCGGCATTGCTGGCCACGCCGTCGGGCACCACCGACAGCATGCCGGTCACTTGCCCACCGGACGCATTGGGATCGGGGAAGTCGAGCGAAGCATCGGTGACCCAGTTGGAAGGATTACTGGTGGTCTCGTCGTTTGTCTTGTCGGCGCCGGGAGAATCGAACGCGCCGAACAACAATTTCGGTGTTCCGTCCGTTCCCTTGATCAGGGCGTCCTTGAACTTCAGCACCATCGCGCAGTTGGTGGCGTCGGTCCAGGGCGCGGCGCAGTCGCCGATCGCGGAAAAATCGGTGTCCGGCACGTTGCCCCCCCAGCTCACGGGCCAGCCGCCTTGTGCAAGGCTTTGCGAGAACAGGCTGGTCTGCGAAGGGCCGGTCAGGATCGAACGCGTCGATTCGGAAATCTGGAAGGCTTCCGACTGCCGCGCCACGTTGGTGGCCATGCGCATCTCGAGGAAGGTGCTCTGCATCGCGATCACCGCGACCAGCGAGAGCACCACCAGGAATACCAGCCCGATGAACAGCGCGATGCCGCGCTGGCCATGAAAATGGTTGTGGGAACGGAACATTTGGTTCTAGCCCCCTATCAGCCGCATGCGGTTGCGCACCTGCACCACCGCGGTCATCTGGGCGCGGGTGAATTGCTGGGGCGAACTGCCGAGTTGCCCGATCGCGTAATTGTCGCAACCCCAGCTCTTCGCACCGCCGGTCGAGGTGATGCCATATTCGCAGTTGCTGCTGAGGCGCGTGGCATAGTTCGCGTCGGCCGTCGTCTTGCCACCGCTGTCGAAGTCGTGCGGCAGGCCGGTGTCGCGCGTCTGCGAGCGCAGCACGTAGCCGACCCGCACCGAGGTCACGTCTGCCCAATCCGTCACGGCGTCTGCGTCTACATAGGCGATGGGCGTGGCATCGCTGGAACCCGCCGCCTTGACGCCGTACTCGAACTGCAGTTGCTCCACGCCTTCCACCACCGGTTCGTTGATCAACGTGCCGTCGTCCTGGAGGCGCAAGCGCATCAGGGTCGGAATGGGGTGGCCGCCGTCAGAAGCCGCAGTGCACACTCCGCCCGTGCCCGGATCGCTGCACGGGCGCAGGTAATACATTTCCAGCGCGTACGGATAGGTCGAGACGCCCTGGTCGGTATTGGGCAGGTCGGTCGGGACCGTGTTGGCGAACAGCTCGCCGCGCACGCCGGTGCGCGCCTGCAAATAGATCTTTTTCGAAACGATTCCGCTGGTACCGCCGGACGTCGGCACCGCATCCGTATCCGCATAGCGCACGACCAGCACGTCGCTGCCGGCAACGTAGTTGGCAATGTCGCCACCGATGCAACCCGAAAGCGGGAAGGCCGTGCCACCCGCCGCCTGCCCGTCGTACCCAAATACACCACCCGCCCCCGGAGCCGATCCGCTGGCCACGGCCAGAGCCCATGCCGACGTGCAGGCGCCCTTGCCGGTGATGGTCGGCCCGCCCGAAGGCGTAATCGCACCCGAACCGACACCGCCCCAGAAATCGGCCATGCGCAGCGACCAGCCGATGCGGTCCATGGCGAAACGCATGTTCTGCTGGTTGAAGTTGTTGGCTTCCTGCAGGTGGTAGGCCTGACGGTTGGCGATCAGCACGTTGATCAGGCCCGCCACCACCAGCGTGCCCAGCAACAGCGCGATCATCAGTTCGATCAGCGAAAAACCGCGGCGTCGGCTTGCAGACGAATGGAAAATTGAGTGGATCATGAGCCGCTGTCCCCGAGCTGAGGCGGTACGAATATCACGCTCTCCGCAACGTCGGTCGGGTTGCCGGAACCGGTCATGTCGAGCAGGCCGTTCCACGAAACGGTGACGGTGTAGACGCCGGTGTTGGGATCGCGCGTGACCGTGCCGTAGCCGGCGGTGCTGGCGCTCGCCGGCGCCGACGCCTGGATCTGCGCCAGCCATTCGGCGATGTCGTTCTGCGCCAGGCAATTGGCGACGCTCGCGGCGGGACAAGGCACCTGCATCTTCGGGCTGCCGGCGCTGGTCCAGACGTAGTCGCCATCCTGCACGCCCGCCGGGTTGGCCTGCATGCGATCCACCAGGCTGCGCGCCTGCAGGATCGCCGCGGTGCGTGCGCCCGCTTCCTTGGTGAAGGCGGCGCCTTTCAGTTCCATCAGGGCCAGGCCGAGCAGGCCGAGGCTGAAGATCACGACGGCGACCAGCACCTCGATCAACGAGACGCCGCGCACCGCGCGCACTGGAGCGGAACGGAACATCGAGATTTCCCCTACCCTGAAGCCCCTGTTTGACGGGCGCAGGATCGCGCCGCCGCAACGCAAGTCTCAAGCGCCAGGCGACGAATGGGCGGGAGGAGCCGACGAACGGCTGCGGCTGGCCGCGAAGGCTGCGATCCGGCGCACCGATGCGGCCATGTGAAGCAAGCCGTTGTTGAAAAGTGCGGCCATGGACGGCCGCTTTTGGTGTGAGGCACGCCAGAAGTGCAGAACTTGCGCGTGGCTGGTACGAGCGGCAATCAGGGACGATTGCAAAAAAAATGGTGCCGGAAATAGGATTCGAACCTACGACCTACGCATTACGAATGCGCCGCTCTACCAACTGAGCTATTCCGGCACGAAACGCGAAAGTTTAGAGGCCGCCCCGGCGTGACGCAATGTTCGAGCCGTCGCCGCGCAGCTCCTTCGGCAGCGCAAACGTGATGTCTTCGGGCTCGGCATGCAGTTCGCGCACGCCGGTCGCGCCGAGCGTAAGCAGGTGGGCGATCACCTCTTGCACCAGTTGTTCCGGCGCTGACGCACCCGCGGTGAGGCCGACGTTCCGCACGCCGTTCAACCAGGCCTCGTCGATATCGCGTGGACCGTCGATGAGTCGTGCGCTCGCGCCTTCGCGTTCGGCCAGTTCGCGCAATCGATTCGAGTTGGAGCTGTTGCGCGAACCGATCACCAGTATCAGCTCGCACTGTTCCGCGAGTTCCCGCACCGCGTCCTGGCGGTTCTGCGTGGCGTAGCAGATGTCGTCCTTGCGCGGGCCTTCGATCGCCGGAAACTTTTCGCGCAAGGCTGCGATGATCGCCTTGGTGTCGTCGACGGAGAGCGTGGTCTGGGTGACATAGGCCAATCGATCCGGACGCACGACTTGCAGCTCATCGATCTCTTCGATGCTCTGCACCAGGTGGATCGCGCCTTCGTTGCGAACGTTCCACTGCCCCATCGTGCCTTCCACCTCCGGGTGACCGGCGTGGCCGATCAGGATCACGTCGCGGCCCGCGCGGCCGAGGCGCGCGACTTCCATGTGCACCTTGGTGACCAGCGGACAGGTCGCGTCGAACACCTTGAGATTTCGCCGAAGGGCTTCCTCGCGAACGGCCACGGACACGCCGTGCGCGCTGAAGATCACGGTCGCGCCATCGGGCACTTCGGAAAGTTCTTCGACGAACACCGCGCCCTTGCGTTTCAGGTCCTCGACCACCCGGCGGTTGTGCACGACTTCGTGGCGAACGTGGATCGGCGCGCCGTAACTCTCCAGCGCGCGCTCGACGATCGCGATGGCGCGGTCTACGCCAGCGCAGAAGCCGCGCGGGCTGGCCAGGACGATTTCCATCGCCGCATTATCGGGGTTCGCGCCGGCCGTGCCCAGCGAAGAGGCTGAAGGCGATCAGCGCGACCGCGCCGACGCTGATCGCCGCATCCGCCACGTTGAAGGCGGGAAACGACCACGTGCGCCAGTACACCTGGATGAAATCGGTCACCTGTCCGCGCAGCAGGCGGTCGACGAGGTTCCCGAGCGCGCCGCCGACGATCAGGGCCAACGGCAACGCCGTGCGCCATTCGGAACGCGGCGTGCGCGCCAGCCAGGCGATCAACACGAGGCACACGATCACCGCGAGAACCCCGAACAGCCAAACCTGCCAGCCCGAACCACTGGCGAGGAAGGAAAAGGCCGCGCCGGTGTTGAACGCGAGCGTCCAGTTCAGTGCGTGCGGGATCACGGTTTGCGGAACGTACGGCGTGAGGTCACGCAAGACTATCGCCTTGGTGAGCTGATCCAGCGCGATCACCAGAACCGACACGATCAGCCAAGGAAGCGCGTTGGGCTTTGTCATTGCGCCACTCCCCCGGATTCGTCATTCCGGGGCTGTCCGCGTTGTGCGCGGACAGAGCCCGGAATCCAGCTTCTACATGCAAATCCCGGAGAGCTGGATTCCGGGTTCCGTGCTTCGCACGGTCCCGGAATGACGAAGCCGCAGAGAGCGATCGAGTTTCGGCTGTATGGGCGAGTGGCCATCAAAACCACCGGCGCGTCTCGCCTTCGCCGCGGCCTTCGATTGCGGCGACATTTTCCACGCACCGCCCGCACAGCTCCGGATGTTCGGAATGCGCGCCCACGTCGTCGCGATGGTGCCAGCAGCGCACGCATTTCGGCGCATCGGACACGCTCGCAGACACGTATGCGTCCGCGCCCTCCAGCTCGCTCAGCACGGCGTCCGGCGGTTGCGCGCCGCCGCGATCCAGCCGCAAATCCGAAACGATGAAGAAGAAGCGCAGCTCGTCCGCGACCTCGCGATAGCGTTCGACGATCGACTCGTCGGCATGGACCACGATGTTCGCATCCAGCGACGATCCGATCTTCCCGTCCTTGCGCATGCCTTCCAGCACGCGCGAAGCCGCCTCGCGGATCGTCAGCAGGTCTTTCCACCAGCGGCGCTGCTCCGGCGAGCCCTGGCCCGCAGCCAGCCCGTCGTACCAGGTGTGGAACAGCACCGATTCGTCGCGTTCGACCGCCTTGCCGTCAAGCATCATCGCGCGCGGCATGTGCTGCCAGATTTCTTCGGACGTGAATGCAAGCAGCGGCGCCAGCCAGCGCACCATCGCTTCCAGGATGCGGTACATCGCGCTCTGCGCGCTGCGCCGCCCGGGGCTGTCCAGCGGCATCGTGTAGAGGCGGTCCTTGGTGATGTCGAGGTACAGCGCACCCATTTCGTTGGTGCAGAAATTCTGCACGCGCTGCACGACTTCCGGAAAGTCGTACTTCGCATAAGCGGCCACCACCGCCTGCTGCACGTCATGCGCCTGCTGCACCGCCCACTGGTCGAGCAACAAACATTGCTCGACCGGCAGCAGTTGGCGCGCCGGATCGAAGCCATCGAGATTGCCGAGCAGGAAACGCGCGGTATTGCGGATGCGGCGATACGAATCGGCGACGCGCTTCAGGATCTCGTCCGACAGCGCCATCTCGTTGCGGTAATCGGCCGAGGCGATCCACAGGCGCAGGATGTCCGCGCCATAGTGCTTCATCACGTCCTGCGGCTCGATGCCGTTGCCCAGCGACTTCGACATCTTGCGGCCCTGCGCATCCACGGTGAAGCCGTGGGTCAGGACCTCGTCGAACGGCGCGTGGCCGTGCATCGCGCAACCGGTGAGCAGCGACGACTGGAACCAGCCTCGATGCTGGTCAGAGCCTTCCAGATAGATCACCTGGTCGCCCGCGCCGCGTTCCAGTTCCGGGCGCTGGTCGAGTACGCAGAAGTGCGACGTGCCGGAGTCGAACCAGACGTCGAGGATGTCTCCGACCTTTTCGTAATCCTTCGCCTCGTCGCCGAGCAATTCGGCCGGTTCGAGCGCGTACCACGCGTCCACGCCATTGCGCTCGACGCGTTGCGCGACCTGCTCCAGCAGTTCCACGCTGCGCGGATGCGGTTCGTGCGTCAACTTGTGCACGAACAGCGCGATCGGCACGCCCCAGGTGCGCTGGCGCGAAATGCACCAGTCCGGCCGGCCTTCCACCATGCCGGCGATGCGCTCCTCGCCCCAGGATGGATAAAACGCCACGTCGTTGCGAACCGCGCGCATCGCGCTTTCGCGCAGACCCGCGCGTTCCATGCCGATGAACCATTGCGGCGTGGTGCGGAATGCGATCGGCGTGCGGTGCCGCCAGCAATGCGGATAACTGTGCGTGATCTTCGTCGCGTGCAGCAGCACGCCGCGTTCGCGCAGGAGTTCGACGATCGCATCATTGGCCTTCCAGATGTGCTGGCCTTCGAAGATGGGCGTGCCCGGCAGGTACACGCCGTTGGCGCCGACCGGATTCAGCACGTTGGCCGGCGTGTTCTCCACCAGCCCGTATTTCTGCCCAACCACGAAGTCGTCCGCGCCGTGCCCGGGCGCGGTGTGCACGGCGCCGGTGCCCTCTTCGGCCGAAACGTGTTCGCCGAGGATCAAAGGGATTTCACGCTCGTAGAAGGGATGCTCGAGCTTGAAGTTTTCGAGCGCGACGCCTTGCGTTCGTCCCAGCACTTTCATTTCTCCGACGCCATAGCGCGCCAGCGCCTTGCCGGCCAGCGTTTCGGCCAGCACCAGCAACACGCGCCTGCCGCCGCGCGCCGGCCCTTCCGCCAGCACGTACTCGAGTTGCGGCCCGAGCGTGACCGCCAGACTCGCCGGCAACGTCCATGGCGTTGTCGTCCAGATCGGCACGGCGACGATGCCGTCGCCACCGATCGTCACTCCGAATTTCGCGGCGAGTGCTTTCGGATCGAGCGCGTCGTAGGCGACGTCGATCGCGGGCGACTGCTTGTCCGCATATTCGATCTCCGCTTCCGCCAGCGCGGAGCCGCAATCGAAGCACCAGTGCACCGGCTTGAAGCCGCGCGTGACGTGACCGTTGGCGTACACGCGCGCGAGCGCGCGCAGGATGTCGGCTTCGTATTTCAAATCCATGGTGCGATAGGGATTCTCCCAGTCGCCGAGCACGCCGAGCCGCTTGAAGTCCTTGCGCTGCAAGTCGATCTGCGCGCTCGCGTACTCGCGGCACAGCTTGCGGAACTGCGCGGCGTCGACCTTGTGCCCGACCTTGCCGACCTTCTTTTCGACCGCGATCTCGATCGGCAGGCCGTGGCAATCCCAGCCGGGAATGTAGGGCGAGCGGAATCCTGCCATCAGCTTCGAGCGCACCACCGCGTCCTTGAGGATCTTGTTGACCGCGTGGCCGAGATGGATCGCGCCGTTCGCATACGGCGGTCCGTCGTGCAGGATGAAGGCGTGCCCGCGTCGTGACGTGTGCTGCTGCAACTGCACGTAGCGATTCGCGGCTTCCCATTCGGCCAGCATCTTCGGCTCGCGCTGCGCGAGATCCGCCTTCATCGCGAAGCCGGTCTTCGGCAGGTTGATGGTGGGTTTGTAATCCATTCGGGATTCGGGATTCGGGATTCGGGATTCGGGATTCGGGATTCGGGATTCGGGATTCGGTGAAGCGTAACAATCTCTGTCATTCCGGGGCCGCTCGCGGCTTCATCGCGAACGGCCCCCGGAATCCAGCGCCTTTGTCCGACGCGAAGGGAGTGTCGCTGGATTCCCGCCTTTGCGGGAATGACGATCCAGCACCTCGCGCGCTTGCGCAGCATCCCTGTCCATCTGTGTCTTCAGTGCATCCAGATCGGCGAATTTTCCCTCGTCGCGCAGTTTCGCCACGAATTCCACTTCGATGCGCCGCCCGTAAAGGTCGCCATCGAATTCGAACAAATGCGTTTCCAGCAGCGGCTCGCGTCCGTCGAACATCGGCCGCACCCCGAGGCTCGCCACGCCCGGCCACGGTCGCGCACCAGGGCCATGCGCGCGAACCGCGAAGATACCCCGCACGGGCGGCACGCGCCCGCGCAAACGAATGTTCGCGGTGGGATAGCCGAGTCGACGACCCATCCGATTGCCGTGCACGATGCGTCCGCCGATCGAAAACGGACGTCCGAGCAGCCGCGCGGCATGCGCGAAGTCGCCCGCCGCGAGCAACCCGCGGATACGCGTGGCCGAGACGCGCTCGCCCTCTGCCCCCTGGATCGGTTCCAGCACGTGCGCCTCGAATCCGAGCCGCGCACCCAGCATTTGCAGCAACGCGACGTCGCCTGCGCGGCGATGACCGAACCGGAAATCGGCGCCAACCCAGACTTCACGCGCGTTCATGCGCTGCACGATGATCTTCCGCACGAACTCCTCCGCGCCCATGTCGGCCAGCGCTGCCCTGAAGCGCAACAGAAGCAGCAATTGGATGCCGGCATCGCGCAGTCCGCACAGCTTCTCGCGCAGCGAAGACAGGCGTGGCAGCGGCTCGCCCGAAAAGTACGCGCGCGGAAGCGGCTCGAAGCTGATCACTGCCGGAATCAGCCCGGATGCAGCCGAACGCTCGCGCACGCGCGCCAGCAGCGCGGCGTGGCCGCGATGCAACCCGTCGAACGCGCCGATCGCAAGCACGCTGCCGCCCGGAGCCAGGCGCGGCCCCGCGGCATCCCGGAATACCTTGAACATCCGCAAAGTATATTGGGTGATTCGGCTCTTGTTGAAAGTGCGGGCAGGGACGTCCGCTTTTTGATCTTCGCGATCAAGGACGATCGCAAGATAAACCGCGGCCATGGATGGCCGCTTTTGGTCTCGCCAACTGCGGCCAGATCCGAGATTCAAAAACCCGGTCGCAATAGCGATCAGGGACGATCGCAAAACTAATGCCGCAAGTCGCGCGTCCGGAATCCCGCCGCGAACAGTCCGGCCAGGAACGCCGCGCAGCCGGCGATCACCAGTACCCCGAGGTGCCACGCGCGCGCCAGGATCCTTACTTCGGTCCAGTGCTGCCACGGCCACAGCCACAAACCCGCGACGAGCACAGCCACCATCAGCGCGCAGGCCGAGCCCAGCCGCAGCCAATGCCGCATCCAGCCATTCTCACGCTGGTACACGCCTGCTCTCTTGAGGTAGTGCCACAACTGGACGCAGTTCAGCCAGTTCGACAACGAACTCGCGAATGCGAGCCCGACGTGCAGCCCCGGTTGCCGTGCGATGCCCTGCAACCAAGGCAGGCCCTTCAACGCAGGCGGCGCCCACAAGTCGAACAGCAACGCGATCAGCGCGAAATTGAAGACCATGTTGCTGACCAGCGCGACCACGCCGGCGCGCACCGGCGTTTTCGTGTCCTGGCGCGAATAAAATGCCGGCAGCAAGGTGCGCTGCATCGCGATCGCCGGCACGCCGAAACCCAGTCCGATGATCGCCATCGCGGTCATGTGCGTGTCGAAAGCGGTGTACTCGCCATTCTGGAAGAACGTCGCGACGATCGGTTCGGCCAGCAGCATCAGGGCCAGCATCGCCGGCACTGCGATCAACAGGGTCGTGCGCAAAGCCCAGTCGAGCGCCTTCGAAAATCCCTCGCGGTCGTCGGCCACGTAGTGCCGCGACAGCGCCGGCAGGATCACGGTGCCGAGCGCGACGCCGAATACGCCCAGCGGCAATTCCAGGAAACGCGTGGCCTGGTAGATCCAGGTCTGCGATTTCGTGACCAGCAGCGACAGCACGATCGTGTCGAGCAGCAGGTTGAGCTGCGAGATCGACGAGCTGAAGAGTGTCGGCACCATCAGCCGCATGATCCGGCGCACGTCCGGATGGTTCCATCCCCAGCGTGGCAGCGAGAGCAGGTCCAGTTGACGCACCGCGGGCAGCAGGAACAGCAGCTGCAGGACACCGGCGACCAGCACCGCCCAGCCCAGCGACAGGATCGGCACGTGCAGATACGGCGACAACCACAATGCCCCCGCGATCATGCAGATGTTGAGGATCACCGGCGCCAATGCCGGCAGCGCGAAACGATGGAAACTGTTCAAGATGCCGCCGGCCAGCGCGGTCAGCGAAACGAACAGCAGGAACGGAAAGGTCAGGCGCAGCAGATCGACGGTGAGCGCATGCTTTTCCGGTTCGTCCAGCGCGCCCGGCGCGAACATCGTCGCGACCTGTGGCGCGAAGATCAGCCCCAGTGCGGTGATCACCATCAGTACGCCACCCAGGGTGCCCGCGACGCGCGCAGCCAGTTCCTTCAACTCCTCGTGGCTGCGTTTCTCCTTGACTTCGGTGAACACCGGCACGAAGGCGATGCTGAAGGAGCCTTCCGCGAAGAGCCGGCGCATGAAGTTGGGGATGCGGAAGGCGATCACGAAGGCGTCGGTGGCGGCGTTGGCGCCGAACACGTGGCTCATGGCAATGTCGCGCCCCAGCCCCAGCACGCGCGAGACCATCGTCATCGAGCTGAAGGAGAGCAGCCCGCGCAGCAGGGTGGGCCGCTTCACGAGTTGACTCCCTGCCGCGCAGCCCGCATACTTGGCAGTCTTTTTCCGCCCTGTTTCCGGAGTTGCACCCCGTGGCCAACATCAAGTCCGCCAAGAAGCGCGCCCGCCAGTCCGAAGTGCGCCGCATGCGCAATGCCAGCCAGCGCTCGATGCTGCGCAGCTCGATCCGCAAGGTGCTGAAGGCGATCGAAGCCAAGGACAAGGCGGGGGCCGAAGCCGCCTACCAGTCGGCCGAGCCGGTGATGGATCGCTACGCGCACCATGGCCTGATCCACAAGAACAAGGCTGCGCGCCACAAGAGCCGGCTGGCGGCGAAGATCAAGGCGCTCGGTTGATCGGGTGGCATCGCGGGTCGGGATAAAGCCGGCGGAAGCCGGCTTTTTTGTTGCGCGGACTGCCGCGTTCATTGCGCAGAATCTCCCGCGGGATCCTGATCCGCCGTCTCGCTGGCAAGCTTCTTCTGCTCGTCGAAAAACCGCTGCGCCGCCAGCACGACGTCGCGCGTGCCGATCCGTTCCGCCGCCGAAACCGCGAACCACGGCGCCTGCCAGTCCAGTGCCGTGACGATTTCGCGCGCGCGTGCGTCGCGCTGGTCCGGCGCCAGCAGATCGATCTTGTTCAACACCAGCCAGCGTGGGCGGACGAGCAATTCCGGATCGAAACGTCGCAGCTCGGCCTCGATCGCGCGCACTTGTGCAACGGGATCGCTACCGTCGATCGGCGCGGTGTCGACAAGGTGCAGCAGCAGGCTGGTGCGCGAAAGGTGCTTCAAGAACTGTACGCCCAGGCCCGCGCCTTCGGCCGCGCCTTCGATCAAACCGGGAACGTCGGCGACCACGAAACTGCGGTCGGCTTCCACCCGCACCACGCCCAGATGCGGCTGCAGCGTGGTGAAAGGGTAATCGGCAACACGCGGCGTCGCCGCCGACACGGCACGGATGAAGGTGCTCTTGCCTGCGTTGGGAAACCCGAGCAGGCCGACATCCGCAAGCAGCTTCAACTCCAGCTTCAATTCGCGCGCCTCGCCGGCCGTGCCGCCGGTGGATTTGCGCGGCGCCCGATTGACCGAGCTCTTGAAGTGGATGTTGCCCAGCCCGCCCTTGCCGCCGCGCGCGACCAGCAGGCGCTGGCCGTTTTCGGTGAGGTCGCCGATCAGCTCATTGGTGTCCAGATTGATCACCGCCGTGCCGACCGGCACCCGGATGTCCTTGTCCTCGCCACGCCGGCCGTACATGTCGCTGCCCATGCCGTTCTGGCCACGCTGCGCCTTGAAGCTGCGCTGGTGGCGGAAATCCACCAGCGTGTTCAGGCCTTCGTCCGCGACCAGCCAGACGCTGCCGCCATCACCGCCGTCGCCGCCATTCGGTCCTCCGAAGGGAATGAACTTTTCGCGGCGGAAGCTGGCGCAGCCGTTGCCACCGTCGCCGGCCTGCACCTTGATGACCGCTTCGTCGACGAATTTCATTGAAAGCCGCAAAGAACAAAGGGTGAAGGGTAAAGGGAAAAGCACAACGGTGAGCGCTCTTGTCTATGCTCTTGACCATTGACTCTTCACCAACGAAAAGCCCCGCGCAAGGCGGGGCGCTGTCGCAAACGTGGCGATCGGACGGCTACCCGGCGATCACGCTCACGGTGCGGCGGCCTTTCGGGCCGTGCGTCTTGAACTCGATCTTGCCATTCACCAGCGCGTACAACGTGTGGTCGCGGCCGAGGCCGACGCCCATGCCAGGATGGAACTGGGTGCCGCGCTGGCGCACGATGATGTTGCCGGCTTCGACGGCCTGGCCGCCGTAGAGCTTCACGCCCAGGTATTTCGGATTGGAATCGCGACCGTTGCGCGAAGAACCTACGCCCTTCTTGTGTGCCATGACGTCTTACTCCTCGCTCTTGGCCTTGCTGCCACCGGCGATGCCGGTGATCTCGATCTCGGTGTAATGCTGCCGGTGTCCCATCTGCTTGCGATGGTGCTTGCGGCGACGGAACTTGACGATGCGCACCTTGTCGTGGCGGCCGTGGCCACGCACTTTGGCGGCAACGCTGGCACCCGCGACGATCGGCGCTCCGACGGTAATGTTCTCGCCATCGCCGATCATCAGCACCTGTTCGAACTTGACGGCGCTGTCCACGTCGGCGTCGAGAAGCTCGACGCGCAGGACATCGCCCTGCATCACGCGGAACTGGCGTCCGCCGGTAAGAATGACTGCGTACATTTGAATACCCTTGCGGTTCTGTCGTTATTCTGTCGAGTCCGCTCGATCCAGCCCGGCGGAACGCGCAAGTATAGCCCCCATCGACGGTTTCGGGCAATTGCCGGGCCGCGTTCAGTGCTTGGCCGGGGCGGGCACCGCGGGCTGGCGCGGGGCCGCCGGACACGCCCCCTGCGCGTCCAGCACGCCCTGCTTTTGCAGGCCCGCGACCATCTGTTGCAGGCGCTGTTGCCCGGATTGCTGCCCCGCCTGCGCCGCCTCCTGCGTGATGGCCGGATTGGCCTGCAGCCATTTCGCACCCAGAGGAGAGCGAAAGAAGGCGAGCAGGCCACGCACGTCCGTGCTGCTGAAGTGCCGCTGGTAGATCGGAACCAGGCGGTTGATCTGGTCCTGCCGCACCGCGGGGCTGTCGAATGCCGCCTGCACCGCCGCCGCCGGTGCGCAGGGCAATGCGCGCTGGATCATGGCCGCGGTACGCGTGTCCAGTTCTCCGACCGCGCGGCCGATGCCCAGGATGTCGAGCAACTGCCGCACTTCCTTCGCGTCGGCTCCGCCGCCGCTGTCCGCGGCATGGGTACTGCCGACCGACATCGCGGCCAGTGCCGCGGCCACGATCAACGCCTTGCGAAATCGCATGGGAAACTCCCGAAGTCTCTGGAATTCGTCGCGATCCGGCCGCATATCTGGGGCCTGGTGCCCGCTTGGCGCTATAGTAGCCGGCATTTCGCCGCGCACTCCCCTGCACGAGAGACATGGACACGATCCGCATCCGCGGCGCGCGCACGCACAACCTCAAGAACCTCGACCTGGAACTGCCGCGCGACAGGCTGATCGTCATCACCGGGCTGTCGGGTTCCGGCAAGTCCTCGCTCGCCTTCGACACCATCTACGCCGAGGGCCAGCGCCGCTATGTGGAATCGCTGTCCTCCTACGCGCGGCAATTCCTGTCGATGATGGAAAAGCCCGACGTGGACCACATCGAGGGGCTGAGTCCCGCGATCTCCATCGAGCAGAAATCCACCTCGCACAACCCGCGCTCGACCGTCGGCACGATCACCGAAATCTACGACTACCTGCGCCTGCTCTACGCGCGCGTGGGCACGCCGCGCTGCCCGAACCACGGCACTTCGCTGGAAGCGCAGACCGTCAGCCAGATGGTGGACGCAACCCTCGCGCTGGATCAGGACAAGCGCTACATGCTGCTGGCGCCGGTGATCCGCGAGCGCAAGGGTGAACACGTGCAGGTGTTCGAACAACTGCGCGCGCAGGGATTTGTGCGCGCGCGCGTGGACGGCCAGGTCTACGACCTCGACGCCGTGCCGCCGCTGGGGCTGCGCATCAAGCACACCATCGAAGTGGTGATCGACCGCTTCCGTCCGCGCGAGGACCTGAAGCAGCGGCTGGCCGAGTCGTTCGAAACCGCGCTGCGGCTGGGCGAGGGCTTGGCGATCATCGTGGACATGGACAACGCCAAGGCAGCGGAACAGTTGTTCTCCTCGCGCTATTCGTGCCCGTTGTGCGATTACTCGCTGCCCGAGCTGGAGCCGCGGCTGTTCTCGTTCAACTCGCCGGTGGGCGCCTGCCCCGCCTGCGACGGCCTGGGCGTGACGCAGTTCTTCGATCCGGCGCGCGTGGTCGCGCACCCGGAACGCAGCTTCGGAGAAGGCGCGGTGCGCGGCTGGGACCGGCGCAACCCGCATTTCTTCCAGATGATCCGCTCGCTGGCGAAGCACTACAAGTTCGATGTGGAAACGCCCTGGCGCGACCTGCCCAAGGCCACGCGCGAAGCGATCCTGTTCGGGTCCGGCGAGGAAAAGATCGAGTTCCGGTACCTCGGCGAAGGCCGCTCCGGTTTCGTGCGCAAACACAAGTTCGAAGGCGTGATCCCGAACCTCGAACGTCGCTGGAAGGAGACCGAATCGCAGATGGTGCGCGAGGAACTCGGGCGTTTCATTTCCGAGCGGCCGTGTCCGGAGTGCAACGGCGAACGCCTGAACCTTTCCGCGCGCAACGTGTTCGTCGGGGAAAGGAACCTCCCGTCGCTGACCTCGCTCGCGATCAACGACACGCAATCGTTCTTCGATGACCTGGCATTGCCCGGCTGGCGCGGCGAGATCGCGGCCAAGATCGTCAAGGAAATCCGCGAGCGGCTGCGCTTCCTGATCGACGTGGGCCTCGATTACCTCACGCTCGACCGCAAGGCCGATTCGTTGTCCGGCGGCGAGGCGCAGCGCATCCGGCTGGCGTCGCAGATCGGCGCGGGCCTGGTCGGGGTCATGTACGTCCTGGACGAACCGTCGATCGGCCTGCACCAGCGCGACAACGCGCGCCTGCTCGGAACGCTGGTCCGCCTGCGCGACCTAGGCAACACCGTGCTGGTGGTGGAACACGACGAGGACGCGATCCGCGCGGCCGACCACATCCTCGACATCGGTCCCGGCGCCGGCGTGCACGGCGGCGAGATCGTGGCGCAGGGTTCGCTGAAGGACGTGCTGAACGCGCCGCGTTCGCTGACCGGTCAATATCTTTCCGGCAAGCGTTCCATCGAAGTGCCGAAGCTGCGCCGCCAACCGGATCCGAAGAAGGTGATGACGTTGCACGGCGCGCGCGGCAACAACCTCAAGAACGTCGATCTCGAAATCCCGGCCGGCCTGTTCACCTGCATTACCGGCGTTTCGGGCTCGGGCAAGTCCACGCTGATCAACGACACGCTGTTCCGTCACGCGGCGGTGGAGTTGAACGGCGCCTCCGCGCAACCGGCGCCATTCGACAATATCCAGAAACTCGACCTGTTCGACAAGGTGGTCGACATCGACCAGTCGCCGATCGGCCGCACGCCGCGTTCCAATCCCGCGACCTACACCGGTCTTTTCACGCCCCTGCGCGAGCTGTTCGCGCAGGTACCGGAGGCGCGCGCCCGTGGCTACCAGGCCGGACGCTTCAGCTTCAACGTCAAGGGCGGCCGCTGCGAAGCCTGTGAGGGCGACGGACTGATAAAAGTGGAGATGCACTTCCTGCCGGACGTGTACGTGCCCTGCGACGTCTGCCACGGCAAGCGCTACAACCGCGAGACGCTGGAGATCCTCTACAAGGGCCACAACATCGCCGACGTGCTCGACATGACGGTCGAGGACGCCCACAAGGTGTTCGAGAACATACCGGCGATCGCGCGCAAGCTGGACACGCTGATCGACGTGGGCTTGGGCTATATCAAGCTGGGCCAGAGTGCGACCACGCTGTCCGGCGGCGAGGCGCAGCGCGTGAAATTGTCGAAGGAACTTTCACGCCGCGACACCGGCAGTACGCTCTACATCCTCGACGAGCCGACCACCGGCCTGCACTTCCACGACATCGAACAACTGCTGCGCGTGCTGCACCGGCTGGTGGACCAGGGAAATACCGTGGTCGTGATCGAACACAACCTCGACGTGATCAAGACCGCCGACTGGATCGTGGATCTCGGCCCCGAAGGCGGCGCGGGCGGGGGCCGCATCATCGCGTCCGGCACGCCGGAAGACGTGGCCGCCACCTCGCATTCCTACACCGGGCAGTTCCTGGCGCGCGTGCTGGACGCGCCGCCGAAAGCGCAGCGCAAGAAGCAGCGCGCGTGAAATCAACGGCGTTTTCCGACTGGTGTGGCAACACCATCCCCACCCAACCCTCCCCTTGAAGGGGAGGGCTTGCACTTCGAACAACAAACATCCCATGGCCGACAAGAACAAATCCAGATCGCCAAGACCGCGCCGCAAGCGCTCCGCTCCGGAATCCGCAACGGCTCCGGCTGCACCACTGCGGCAAGCCGACCCGCAACACGCCTCGCAGCAGCTACAGGAAGGGCAGACGGCGCCGCGCGCCCTGTTTTCCGCGCCCATCGCGGTGCGCTGGCGCGATCTGGACGCGTTCAACCACGTCAACAATTCCAGCTTCCTGACTTTCCTGGAAGAAGCGCGCCTGCAGTGGCTGAAGGGAGTGCCGGGCCCGTGGTTCGACGCGCATTCGATGCCGGTGCTGGCCGCGGCGGAATTGAATTACCGCGCGCCGATCGCGTGGCCCGCGTCCATCGCGGTCGACCTCTCCTGCGAACGCATGGGCAATTCCTCGATCACCCTCGGCCACCGGATCGTCGATGCCGGCGATGCGCAGAAGCTCTACTGCGACGGACGCACCGTCCTGGTGTGGACGGATCCGGCGACCGGCAAACCGGTTGCATTGCCGCAGGCGATCCGCAACGCCAGCGCTTGAACAACGCATCGTGGAGGTTCAACGTCGTTCACCCGCGCTGGTTATGATGCGGCGCAGCCGTTTCGAGGAGGATGCGCCATGCAACATCGCCTGCTCGCCGCCGTGCTCGGCGCTGCGCTGGTCGGCACCGTCGCCTGCGCCGCCGGAGATTCGTCCAGGACCAACGGCATCGGCAATGCCGCGCTGACGATCTATCACGCCGACGACGACGCCTTGTTTTCGGGCGACGCGCAGGGCGCGCTGGACAGCGGGCGCGCGGTGGTCCACGAGCAGCGCGGCGTAGACGTGCAGTCAGGCCGCCACACGCTGCGCGTCGGCGGCCTGCCCGCGAACGTGCAACCCGAGGCGGTGACGGTCGACCTCGGCAAGGGCGTGGACGTGCTCGGCCGCCGCATCGTGCTTGCGCGCGGCAACGCAGACAGCGCATTGTCCGGACACGTCGGCGAACACGTGGTCGTGACCGGAAGCAGCGGCCAGACGATCGCGGAAGGCGAACTTCTCGGCGCCGACGGCAGCGGACTCACCGTGCGCGGCGCGAACGGAGGCGTGATCGTGGTGCACGACTATGCGACCGTTTCGTTGCCGCCGGACGCAGTGGGCGGCGGCAGCGCGTTGCTCGACGTGGATGCGAAATCTTCCGGCACTTTCGACGCAAAGCTCACTTATTCCACCTCGGGCATCGGCTGGCGCGCCGCATACGACGCGGTGCTCGCCAGCGGCACGGCATGCCGCATGCAGTTCGATCCGCAGGCGAGCATAGCCAACCGCAGCGGGCGCGATTACGAACGCGCGACGGTCAAGCTCGTCGCGGGACAACCCAATCTGGCGAATGGGCGCGTCCGCGCGTTTGCGAACAAGGGCGTGCTCGCGGCTGCCGCGGCACCAATGCCCAGGCAAGGCACGCTCGGCGACTATCGCAGCTACACGTTGCCGGGTGCAGTGGACCTGCCGGATGGTACCGTCACGCTGACGCCGCTGTACGCGGCGTCTGAGCTCGACTGCACGCGCCAGTATCTGCTGGAAGCCGGCAATGTCTGGCAGCCGCCCAAGCCGCTGCTGGACGCGAACTACAACAACGACAACTATCAGGATCAGCCGATCGCCTCGACCTTGTCGTTCGTTGCGCCGCAGGCGCTGCCGGCCGGCACGCTGCGCGCGTTCACGGTGGATCGCGATGGCGCCAGCGAATTGCTCGGCGAAGGACAGATCCCCGACACTCCCGCGGGCCAACGGGCCAGCGTGACCCTGGGAGAAAGCTTCGACCTGCGCGCCAGCCGCGAACGCACCGCGTTCACGGTCGACAAGAGCTCCCACACGATGGATGAAGCGTTCCGCGTCACCCTCGATAACGGCGGCGACACGGCGCGCACCGTGACCGTGCGCGAACATCCCGGCCGCTGGAGTGAATGGACGCTGTCGTCGTCCAGCGTCAAACCGGACAAGCAGACGCCCGACACGCTGGAATTCGCGGTGAACGTGCCCGCGCGCGGCAAAGCGACGCTGGATTACAAAGTGCGCTACACGTGGCTGGCGAAGGACGAATAACCCATGCTCGACACGATCGAACACGACGGCGGCATCCGTGAACTCCGGCTCGCGCGACCGCCGGTCAACGCGTTGAATCCGGAACTGGTGCGCGCGCTGCGCGAAGCGGTGGAATCCGCGCCGCGCGAAGGCGCGAACGCGTTGGTGATCTCCGGCGCACCCGGCATTTTTTCGGCCGGCCTGGATGTGCCGGCATTGCTGACGCTGGATCGCGCCGGCATGCGCGCGTTCTGGAGCGAATTCCTCGGCATGTGCGCCGCGCTGGCGCGTTCGCCGATCCCGGTCGCCGCCGCGATCACCGGCCACAGTCCGGCCGGCGGCGCCGTGATCGCGCTGTTCTGCGATTTTCGCGTGATGGCACACGGCGCGTACCGCATCGGTCTGAACGAGGTGCAGGTGGGATTGACCGTGCCGTCCGTCATCCACGCCGCGCTGGCACGGCTGGTCGGCGCGTATCGCGCCGAACGCCTGCTGGTATCGGGCACGATGCTGGAAAGCGAGGCCGCGCGCGCGACCGGCTTCGTCGACGAACTGGCCGACGTCGATCACGTGGTCGCACGCGCGCGGAATTGGCTCGAGGAACTGCTGAAACTGCCGCGGCAGGCGATGTTGTCCACGCGCGAACTGGCGCGCGCGGATCTTGCTGCGTTGTTCGCCGATCCCGCGAACCTTCCGCTGGAGACGCTGCTGGAGATGTGGTTTGCGCCGGAAGCGCAGGACACCCTACATGCAATGGTGGAAAAGCTGAAAGCGAAAAAAGCTTAGAGTCTTCGCTGTCACTCCGCACCCTTCGCGATCTGCCGCGATGGATCGCTGATGTAACCACTCCATGAAGGCGCGAACAGGCGCGAACCACGCAGGCCGGCTACTTCCATCGCCAACAGGTTGTGCGCGGCGGTGACGCCGGAGCCGCACATGTGGATCACTTCGCGCGGATCGCGATTGCCCGTCGCCGCCGCGAATTCCCCGCGCAATCGTTGCGGCGACTTGAAGCGGCCGTTCGCTTCGAGATTGTCGCTGAATGGCCGGTTCAACGCTCCCGGCACGTGTCCGGCGACCGGATCGATCGGTTCGACCTCGCCGCGGTAACGCGCGGCGCCGCGCGCATCCAGCAACAGCATGGATCCGCCCGAACGCAAGCGCTCGAGTTCTTCGCAGTACACGATTGGGTCCGGGTCGAAGTGCACGTCCACCTGCGTCGGCTCGCGCGTTCCCGCCCCGCCATGCTCGACCGGCAATTGCGCTTCGCGCCACGCTCGCCAGCCGCCATCCAGCACGCTCGCATCGATGCCGCAGATGCGCAGCAGCCACCACAATCGCGCGGCGGCCATCGCTCCGCCCGCATCGTCGTACGCAACGACGTGTCGCCGCGGCGTCCAGGCCCAGCGGGCCAGCGCGCGCGAGAACGCCTGTTCGTCGGGCAGCGGATGGCGCCCCAGGTTCTTCTTCGACAAGTCGGAGAGATCCCGGTCCAGGCTCGCGTACGCGGCGCCCGGAACGTGCGCTTCGAAAAATTCACGCTCGCCCCTGGAGGGATCGGAAAGCTCGGAACGGCAATCCACGATCAGCACTTCGGATGCCGGCAACGCGGCAAGTGCGCGCGAATCGATCAGCACGTCGTTCATGGCATCAGCCGCATGCGATGCATCAGATTCACGAGGATGGAAGCGGTCGCGCCCCAGATCAGCGGCTGCGTACCGGCGTATTCGTACACATTGCGGTGTTTGCCGTGCGTCACGAATTCGCGCTGGCGCAGGTTGGCCGGGGCGAGCAGGAACGACAGCGGCATCTCGAACACCGACTCCACCTCGTCCGATCGCGGCGACAGTTTCGCACCAGCGGACAGTCGCGCCACCACTGGCGTGATGCAATAACCGCTGACGGTGTCCAATCGATCCAGGTAACCGAGCGGACACGCATCGCGCGGATCGAGGCCGACTTCCTCGCGCGCTTCCCGCAGCGCCGCGGCGATTGCGTCCGCGTCGCCTTCGTCCATGCGCCCGCCCGGGAAACTCACCTGCCCCGCGTGCGTGCGCAACCCGCTGTTGCGCACGGTGAACACCACCGTCGGCTGTGGCAGGTCGCGCAAGGCGACCAGCACCGCTGCGCCCGCACGCGGCACCTCGTCCAGGAGATCGAGCAATTCCTGCCGATTCCAGCCGGGCCCGCCAGGCGGCCGCTGCAGCGGGTGCAGTGCCCGGCCAACCGCGGCGATGCCACCTTCCCCCGAATTTGAGTGGCGGGCGGTTCGCGCTTGTGGGTCCGCATTGTTCATCGGCGACGGCGAGCCATCACTTCGCCGGCGGGCGCTTCGGCAGCACTTCCCGCATGCAGCGCAACCGTTCGGCATCGCTCATCGTGCCCCAGCGAGCGATCTCGTCGAGGCTGCGGCGGCAGCCCACGCAGTAGCCACGATCATCCAGCCGGCAGATGCCGATGCAGGGCGTGAGAGGCAGCGGGTATCCGGCCGGCGCATTCATCCGCGCGAGCGTAGCAGCTCGCACTACGCGCCTCACGGTTTGGTATCGAGCAACCGGATGTCGAACACCAGCCCTTCGTTGGGTCCGATCCGCGGCGGCTGGCCGCGTTCGCCATAGGCCATCTGGGGCGGAATGAACACCTGCCAGTGATCGCCCACGTGCATGCGGGTGATGATCTGCCGCCAACCCGGAATCATCTGGTCCACCGGAAAATCGACCGGCTTGCCGCGATCCTCGGTATTGTCGAACACGGTACCGTCGAGGAATTCGCCGCGAAATTGCAGGGTGACTTCGCTGTCGATGGTGGGACTGTTCCCGCTGCTCCCGTTCTCGAGCACCCTGTATTGCACGCCGGACGGCAGCACGATCACGCCCTTCTGCCGCTTGTTCTGGGCAAAGAATTTCTGCGCGCGTGCGAGGTTGGTGGCCGCCAGCTTGGCAAAGGCAGCGCGCGCTTCCGCCACCATCTGCTGCTGCATCGTGGTGATGACTTGCTGCATTTCCTGCGGCGGGTACGCGGGTTTCTTCTGGCCGTAGCCGTCCTGCACGCCACGCAGTACGGCGGAAATGTCGATCTGCAAACCGTGCTGGCCGAGGTCGCGGCCGGCCTCGTACCCGAGCGCATAGGAAAGTTTGCGATCGCCCGATGGTGGCGCGTTCTGCGCGCGCGCGGACGCGAACGGCAGGACCGTTGCGAACGCGACCGACATGGCGATGGCGATCCTCATCGGGACCTCTTTCCCTCGTGCGCTTTGCGGGATGCTAGCAAACCCCGCGGTTTGGAACCCTCGAAAAGCCAAAGGTTCCCGCTCAAGCCGCGCCGCGATGGCGTTTTTCACCCGCCGTCACGCGCAGCTCGAGGCGATTCTCGGGCGGAGCCAACGCGCAGGTGGCGAACGGCGTGAATACGCAGGGCGGGTTGTAGGCCTTGTTGAAGTCGATCACGATGCGGCCGTCGCGCGGCGGTTCGGTATAGAGGAAACGTCCGGCGCCGTAGGTTTCCTCGCCCGACGTGCCGTCGGCGAAGATCAGGTAGAGGGCCTGGTCGCCTGGGGTCTCGATCACCGGCAGCAATTCGTATTCGCGTCCGTCCCGTTCGAATACCACCCTGCCCGGCGTGGGATAGCTTTCGATCTGGCCGACCACGTTCATGGTTTCCAGCGTGCGCGGCGGATCGAATGGGATCCACTGCGCCTCGATGCGCCAGGACGGATCAATCGCGAACGATTCGATCCCCGCAAAACCCACGCGCGTTTCGGCTCGCGCGTCGCGCACGCGCAATGCCTTGTGGCCGCCGCGGTCGATGACGATGAAGTTGACGCTGCCGAAGGATACGCACGTCGGTTGTTGCGCACGATCGTCGCGAAGAACAGCGCGCGTTTTCGCTTCGCCGTCGACCAGCGCACCGGCATCCGGTGCGAGTTCGAGCATCGACGTGCCGTCTTCGTGCAATTCGATCGCTCCCAGGCGTTCCGGTGCTCGTTGGAGCACGATCGAGTTGTCGTCCGCACCGCCGATAGTGTTGCGGCCCGGCTGGAGCCAGTGCAGGCCGACCAGGCTCAACCAGCCATCCGGCGCGGTCAGCCGTGCCAGGCGCTGCGCGCGCCAATTCTCGATCGATTTCCGGTATTCGTCCACGGTCAACGTCCGCGCAAGAACAGCTTGTCCAGCTCCGCAATGCTCAGTTGCGTCCACGTCGGCCGGCCATGGTTGCACTGGCCCGAACGTTCGGTCGCTTCCATCTCGCGCAACAGCGCGTTCATTTCGGGGATCGTCAAGCGCCGGTGTGCGCGCACGGCGCCGTGGCACGCCATCGTCGCCAGCAGTTCGTTCTGCAATTCCGCGAGCATGCGGGAATGCCCGTGCGCCGTGAGTTCGCCCAGCACGTCGCGTGCGAGTTGCGCCTCGTCCACGCTTTCCAGCAGGGCCGGTATGCGTCGCACCGTGACCTGGCGCGGTCCACTGCGGTCGATTTCCAGCCCGATCGCGGCCAGCGCCCGCGCGTGTTCTTCCGCCGCCGCCGCCTCGCCCTCGCTGACCGCGACCGGCAGCGGCACCAGCAGCCCTTGCGACCGCACGCCGTCTCGCTCGCATGCGGTTTTCAGTTTCTCGTAGGTGACGCGCTCGTGCGCGGCGTGCATGTCTACCAGCACCAGGCCGTGCGCGTTCTCCGCGAGGATGTAGATGCCGGACAATTGGGCCAGCGCGTAGCCCAACGGCGGCGCCGCGCCGTCACGCATGTCGGGCAGCGACGCGGAAACGTGGTGCGTGGTGTCGAGCAGTCGCGCGTAGGCGTCGACGGGCGGTTCGCGCACCGCCAGATTGAAATCTCGCAGATTGCGATCAGGCCAGAAACCATCCCTGGTGCGTGGCGCCGGCCTCGACATCCCTGTCGAGTCGCTCGCCGGCGCGAGCCGCGATTCAACGCGGCTCGCGACAGCCCCGGCTTCCCCCGCGCGCGTCCGCGCGATCGCTTCATGGAGCGTGCGAAACAGGAAATCGTGCACCAGCCGCGCTTCGCGGAAACGCACCTCCGATTTCGCGGGGTGCACGTTGACGTCGACGCCTTGCGGGTCGAGTTGCAGGAACAGCACGAAAGCCGGGTGGCGGCCGTGGAACAGCACGTCGGCATAAGTTTGCCTGACCGCGTGCGCGACGATCCGATCGCGCACCAGCCGCCCGTTGACGCAGAAATACTGCTGGTCGGCCTGCGCGCGCGAGGCGGTCGGCAATCCGACCCAGCCGCGCAATTCCATTCCGGCCGCGGCGTGTTCGACGTGCAGGCAATTCCCGGCGAAGTTCGAACCCAGCAACTCCGCCGCGCGCGACAATTGCGCCTCGGCATCCGGCGCGGGTTTGAGCAAACGCACGGATTTGCCGTTGTGGGACAGGCGGAACTCGACATCCTGTCGCACCAGCGCCAGCGATTTCACCAGGTCATCGATGTGGCCGAATTCGGTGCGTTCGGCGCGCAGGAATTTGCGCCGCGCCGGCACCGCGTGGAACAGGTCGTGAACTTCCACGCAGGTGCCCACCGAGCCGGAAGCCGGTTGCTGCGCACCGATGCGCGCGCCGCCGGTTTCGATGCGCCAGGCGTGTTCGGCGCCGGGCGTGCGCGAGGTCAGTTGCAGCCGCGAAACCGATGCGATCGACGCCAGCGCCTCGCCGCGGAAACCCATGCTCGCAACCCGCGTGAGGTCTTCGAAGCTGGAGATCTTGCTGGTGGCGTGCGCGGCGAGCGCCAGCGGCAGTTCATCGCGCGGAATTCCCGCACCGTTGTCGCGTACGCGGATCAGCCGCGCGCCGCCTTGCACGATGTCGATCTCGATCCTGGTCGCGCCGGCATCGAGGCTGTTCTCGACCAGTTCCTTGACCACCGAAGCGGGACGCTCGATCACCTCGCCGGCGGCGATCTGGTTGACGAGTTCGGGGGACAACGGGCGGATCGGCGACATTCGGACTTCACGCGTGCAAGCGCGAAGCATAGCAAGGGCCGTGAACAGGAAGAGCGGGTTCGAAGCGTGCGTCCCTTGAAAATGTGGCCATGGCTGGCCACCTCTGGCCTCCACCAGAACACCCGACAGAAGCGCGGACGATTCGTGGAGCGGCAATCGGGGACGATTGCGCGAATCAGGAACTGGGGATCAGTAATACCTGCCCCGCCTGCACGTTGCCGTCATCGGGGATCTTGCGGTTGAGCGAGCGCAGCGCGCCGAGGCTGACGCCGTATTGCTGCGCGATGCCGGAAAGGGTTTCGCCACGCAGCACGCGATGCATGTCGCGGATGTTGGCATCCGCGATCGCTTTGTCCGATGCATCGGAACTCACGGACGCGAGCATCGGAGCAGGCGGAACATCGCTGACCACCCGGATGTAGGCGTCCGACGCGGGCGGCCGCACGCGCGGACCGCGCGCCACGACGCGCGCGGGTTTCACGGCGGCGGGTGCGACACCGGTTTCATTTTGCGCAACGGTGTCGGCATGCGCGACGTCGGCATGTTTTCCGGAATCGTCGTTGTCCGAATCGTCCGCGGTCGCGACCAGCGTCGCCGCATCGGTCTCGGCCGGATGGACGCGTCCGCTGCGCACCGCAGCGAACCATGTACCGGGCGGCGGCGTGGATTCGAAATAGCCCTGCACGCCGTCGAGGATCGCCGACGCCAGTTTTTGGCGGTGATCCGCGTCGCGCAGCTTGCGTTCCTCGGCGGGATTGGTGATGAACGCGGTCTCGACCAGGATCGACGGCACGTCGGGCGAACGCAGCACCACGAAGTTGGCCCGCTCGACGTAGCCGCGGTGCGTGGGGCCGAGTTGCGCCAACGCCTTCAGCACGCGCCCGGCGACCGCGTCGCTGGCCTGGATCGACGCGCCCTGCGACAGGTCCAGCAGCACCGAAGCCAGCGTGTCGTCCTTGTCGTCCAGCGACACGCCCCCGACCAGATCCGCGCGGTTTTCGCTGTCGGCCAGCCACCGCGCGGCTTCCGAGACCTTGCCGCGTTGCGACAGCACCCACACCGACGATCCTCTCGCATCTGAACTGGCGTATGCGTCGGCGTGGATCGAAACGAAAAGATCGGCCTTGTTCTGGCGCGCGATTTCGTAGCGCTTCTTCAACGGCACGAAGTAGTCGCCAGTGCGGGTCAGCACCGCGCGCATGCCAGGCTGCGCATTGATCAGCCCGGCAAGGTCGCGCGCGACGGACAACGTGACGTTCTTTTCCTGCGTGCCGTCGGGCCCATGTGCGCCGGGATCTTCGCCGCCATGTCCCGCGTCCACGGCGACCACCACCGGACGCGGCCTGCCCTGCGCGATGTCGTTCTCGATCGTGCGCGCCATCTGCGGCCTGGGCGCGTGCGGCGGATAGAGATCGACAACCAGCCGATAGCCGTATTGTCCCGCGGGCTTCAGCAGGAAACTTTTCGGATGCGCTGCGGCGGACAGATCCAGCACCACGCGCGCCGTGCCATCGGTCCTGCCGCTGCGGATCCGTTTCAGCAGTCCCTTGACCGCCGGCACACGGAACCCGCCGGCAAAGCCGCTGTCCTCGACATCCAGCACGACACGGTCGGGATTGTCGAGTTGCACGAGCTTGTAATCGGAAGGCGGCGCGGAAAGATCGAGTACCACGCGGGTCGAATCGGGACCGCCCCACACGCGCAACGCCTCGACCTGCGATGCCGATGCCGCGCCCACTCCGAACAGGCCGGCGAGAGCGGCAAAAACCTGCAGCGGGCGACTGATCCCCCTCATGGCCCGGATTGAACCCCAAGCCGCCCGGGATTGCAAGAGTTTTTCCTTTATCTACCCGTAGTATGCAGAGGTTTTGTCGAACCTGGTTCAGGAAGGTAACGCAACTGAGCGCAGAATGCGCCCATGCCGGCACAGGAACGCGGGATGTGCGGGGCTCGGTTGCCGCCAAGGTCCTGACCGACCTTCATGACCACCAACCGCGCGCTCGCCGCGATCGAGGGCATAGCTGTGCTTCGCGGCCCACGGCCGCGTGCCCCAGCAGGATTTCCAGATCGGCCGGCGGCAACGCATCCGCGCCCCGCTCGGGCCATTCGATCAGGACAAGCGCGGCCGGATCGCGCAACTCGTCCAAGCCGAGCCATTCCAGCTCCCCGGGCGCGGCGATCCGGTAGAGATCCAGATGAAAGGCATCGCGGCCATCGACGCGGTAACGCTCCAGCAAGCTGTACGTCGGACTCTTGATGCGCTCCCCCGCACCCAGCTCGCGCAACAACGCGCGCGCGAAGGTGGTCTTGCCTGCTCCGAGTTCGCCGCGCAGGTACACCACCCCGCCTTCGCGCAGCGAAGGCGCCAACCGCCGCGCCAAGGCAACCGTCGCATCTTCGTCCGGCAGGTCGATGCCGACGACTGAATCATGTTCAGCCATTTATACGTCCATTCACCAATGCGCGCAGGTAGGGAAACAGGTCGCTCGCCAGCGTTCCGCGTTCCCCCGCGCGCGCGGCCAGTTCGCCGGCGCGGGCGTGGATGCCGACGCCCACGCACGCCGCGTCCCAGGGCGACAACCCTTGCGCCAGCAGGCCTGCGAGCACCCCGGTCAGCGCATCCCCGGTACCGCCGCTGGCGAGCCCCGCGCTGCTCCAGGGACATACCGCCAGTTCGCCCCGCGGATTCGCGACCAGGCTACCGGCGCCTTTCAACACCGTGACGGCGTTGTACCGACACGCGATCGCCCGCACGGCGTCGAAGCGGTCGGCCTGGACGCTCGTCGTGTCGCACGCGAGCAACCTGGCGGCTTCACCCGGATGCGGGGTCAGGACGGTTCGCGCAGGCAGCTCGCGCGGATGTTCCGCCAGCAGGTTGAGCCCGTCCGCGTCCAGCACGGTTGGCTTGCCGGCATCCAGCGCGGCCTGCCACAAACCTCGTCCCCACTCCTCGCGGCCCAGGCCCGGACCGAGTGCGACCACGCTCGAGCGCTCCAGCAAAGGCGCCAGATTGCGCGGCACGTGCACGCCCTGCGGCATCAGTTCTGGTCTTGACGCAAGCAAGGCGGAAACATGGGCTTCGCGCGTGGCGACGCTGACCAGCCCCGCGCCCACGCGCAAGGCGGCTTCCGCGGTGAGCCGGATCGAGCCACCCGCGCCGTGATCACCGCCGATCGCCAGCACGTGGCCGTACTTGCCCTTGTGGCTGTCGCGCGGACGCGGTGGCAACGCGCGCGCGGTAAGCAACAGTGCGTCAGGCGGATGTTGCGAATAGGAGTCCGCGGGCACATCGAGCGTCGCCAGCTCGCACTGCCCCGCCCGGTCCATGCCTTGCGCCGTGAACAATCCACGTTTCCAGCCGACGAAGCAGAGCGTCGACTGCGCCCGCACGCACGGGTCGAACGCCACTCCGGTATCCGACGACAAGCCGGAGGGCACGTCCAACGCCAGTACGGGTTTCGATTGCGCGTTCAATGCGCGGATCAACATCGCGCCCTGGCCTTCGATCGCGCGATTCAATCCGGAGCCGAACAGCGCATCGACGTATGCGTCCGCATCCGGAAGTTCGGTCGCCTCCGACACGGGAATGCCGAGCTGCTCGCAACGCGTGCGCGCCCGTCTCGCGTCTTCCTGCGCGCTCTCGCCGACCGCGATGACCTCGGCCCGTATACCGGCCTCGGGCGTCAGCGCCGCGAGCAGGAAACCGTCGCCGCCGTTGTTGCCGGGTCCGCAAACCACGCAAATGCTGCGCACGTCCGGCCAGCGCCTGCGCAGGTGAGCCAGCGTCGCGGCGGCGGCGCGTTGCATCAGATCGAACCCCTCGATCTCGCCCGCCAGCGCGGCGCGGTCGAGCGCACGCACCTGTTCGGCGGTGTAGAGCGCGGTTTGCGGATCGATCGCTTCCATGCCTTGATCCTACAATGCGGCCATGCAACCCGGCAGCGGCGACCAGAGGAAACCGATCGATTTCGCGCAACTCGCCATGCGCATCAAGGCGTGGGGCGAAGAAGTGGGATTCGACAGGCTGGGCATCGCGGGCGTCGAACTCCAGAAGGATGAAGCGCACCTGCTGAACTGGCTGCATACGGGCCGTCACGGCGCGATGGACTACATGCAGCGCCATGGCCTGCGCCGCGCGCGACCGCAGCAATTGCGACCCGGAACCGTGCGGGTGATTTCGGCGCGCATGAACTATTTTCCGCAAGTCGCGCGCGATCCGTGGGAGGTGTTGCACGATGCCGAACGCGGCTACGTGGCGCGCTACGCGCTGGGTCGCGACTACCACAAACTGATGCGGATGCGTTTGCAGAAACTGGCCAACCGCATCGAGGACGAGATCGGGCCATTCGGTTACCGGGCTTTCGCCGATTCCGCGCCTGTGCTGGAGAAAGCGCTCGCCCGCGACGCCGGGCTCGGATGGATCGGCAAGCACACCCTGTTGCTGGACCGGGATGTCGGCTCGTGGTTCTTCCTCGGCGAGCTGTACACCGACCTGCCCTTGCCGATGGATGCGCCTTCATCCGAACACTGCGGCACCTGCTCGCGTTGCATCGACGTCTGTCCCACGGGCGCGATCACGGGCCCGAAGCAGCTCGATGCGCGCCGCTGCATCGCCTATCTCACGATCGAATTGAAGGACGCGATTCCGGCCGAGTTGCGGCCGTTGATCGGCAATCGCGTCTTCGGCTGCGACGATTGCCAGCTCGTGTGTCCCTGGAACAAGTTCGCGCAGCCCACGAACGAGGAGGATTTCGCGCCGCGCCACGGACTGGACGGCGCGAAGCTGGTCGAACTGTTCGCGTGGAGCGAGGAGGAATTCCTGGCGCGAACCGAAGGCATGGCGGTCCGCCGGGCGGGCTACGAGGGCTGGCTGCGCAACGTGGCTGTCGCGCTGGGCAACGCGCCGCATTCGGACGAGGCGACAGCCGCATTGCGCGCGCGTGCGGACCATCCGTCCGCGCTGGTGCGCGACCACGTGGCGTGGGCTCTGGAGCGGCAGGCGGCGAAAACAGCCTGACGCACGCGTCTCAAGCGGCCGCGACCTGCTTGGGGATCGAGCGATTGGTACGCGTGATGCGGTTCTGCGCGTCCACGTACACCAGCATCGGCCGGAACTGCTCGACCTCCAGCGGTGTCAGCGTCGCGAAAGCCGCGATGATGATGATGTCCCCGGGCTGGGCGCGGTGCGCGGCGCTGCCGTTCACCGAAACAATGCCGCTGCCTTCCTGCGCGCGCAGCGCGTAGGTGACGAAGCGCTCGCCGTTGTTGACGTTCCAGGCGTGGATCTGCTCGTACTCGCGGATGCCGGCCGCGTCCAGCAAGTCGCCGTCGATCGCGATCGAGCCTTCGTAGTGCAGCTCCGCGTGGGTCACGGTCGCACGATGGATCTTGGCCTTGAGCATGTTCAGTTGCATCGGCGTCTTCCCCGCCGCGGTGGCGCGGCGATGCGGATTATACGCCCAGGATGGGGGTTTTGGTGCGCCGCAACAAGGATACATTTTGCGGTCGTCCCGGATCGCTGCCCGATGTTTGTCGACGCGAGAGATGGTTCTGTCGGGCCATGCGGACCAGAAGCGGCCGTCCGCGGCCGCACTTCTCATCAAGATCAAAATCAATCAAAAACCAAATTGTCGATCAGCCTCGTCGAGCCCAGTTTCGCCGCGACCAGGGCGATCAACCCTTCGCGTGCGCCTTCCTCCGGCACCGAAAGATCCTCGGCGCGGCGCACCACTGCATAGTCCGGCACGAAGCCGGCGCGTTCCAGGCGTTGCAGGGCCGCCCCCTCCACTGCTTCCCGCGGCTTGCCGTCGAGCACCGCCTCGCGCATCCGTTGCAGCGTGCCGTGGAGCTGCGGCGCGATTGCGCGTTCACCCGGGCCCAGATACTGATTGCGCGAGGACAGCGCCAGGCCGTCGTCCGCACGCAGGGTCGGCGCGGCGATGATTTCGATCGGCATGGCGAGTTCGCGCACCAGCCGCTTCACCACCAGCAATTGCTGCCAATCCTTGCGGCCGAACACGGCGACGTCCGGCCCGACCAGCGCGAAGAGCTTGGCGACCACGGTGGCGACCCCGTCGAAATGTCCGGGCCGATGCGCGCCTTCGAGCATTTCGGTGACCTCGGGGACGTGGATGCTGATCGAGTTCCGCGCGCCGAACGGGTAGATCGCGTCCACGTCCGGCGCGAACAGCAAGTCGCAGTCGTGCTCGGCGAGCCCGGCACTGTCCTGCGCCAGCGAGCGCGGGTACTTGTCGAAGTCTTCGCCCGCGGCGAACTGGGTCGGATTGACGAACACGCTCGCCACCACGCGATCGGCGTGCTTGCGCGCGATTTCGACCAGCGAATAGTGACCGGCGTGGAGGTTGCCCAGCGTCGGCACGAAACCGACGGTCTTGCCTTCCTGTCTCCATGCGCGCACCGCGGCACGCAAGGAAGGGGCATCATTGGCCGTACGCATGCGGGGTCAGCCGAGGATATTTTCGTCGGCGGGAAATTTGCCGTCGCGCACCTCGGCAACATACGCCGCGATCGCGGCCGCTATCGATTCGCGGCCGGACAGGAAATCCCTGGAGAACTTCGGCCGTCTGCCGGGCGTGATGCCCAGCATGTCGTAGAGCACCAGCACCTGGCCGTCGCAGTCACGGCCCGCGCCGATGCCGATGGTGGGGATCGCACTCTCCTTCGTGATCCGCGCGGCCAATGCATGCGGCACGGACTCCAGCACCAGCAGCTCCGCACCGGCCTGCGCCACGGCGCGCGCCTGTTCGCGCAGACGCGCTGCGGCATCTTCGTTCCGGCCTTGCATCCGATAGCCGCCCAGCTTGTGCACCGATTGCGGGGTCAGCCCCAGGTGTGCGCACACCGGCACGTCGTGCGAAGCCAACGCGGCGATCACTTCGCAGGCCCAATCGTCCCCGCCCTCCAGCTTGACCATCGCGGTTCCGCCTTCCGCCATCAGGCGAGCGGACGATCCGAGCGCGACATCGGGGTTTCGGTAGCTCATGAACGGCAAGTCGGCGATCAACAGGGCGCTCGACGCGCCGCGCGCGACCGCCGTGCAGTGATAGACCATCTCGTCCAGCGTCACCGGCAGCGTGCTGGAGCGCCCCTGCACCACCATCCCGAGCGAATCGCCGACCAGCGCGATGTCCACGCCGGCGGCTTCCAGGTGCGCGGCGAAACTGGCGTCGTAACAGGTCAGCGCGACGATTTTCTCGCCCGCCGACTTCATCCCGCGCAGGTGCGGTACGGTCACTGGCTTGCGGGCGTCGCGGTCGGCGGCTTGCATGTGCATGCGGGAGCCTCGGAGACGGGACGCGGATTATCGCCGAGCGCGCGAGTTTCAGTCCATCGCCAGGCAGCCGTCGATGTCCACGCGTTCCAGCAACTGGTGCACGCGGCCTCGGCCGGGCACGTTCAGACCGGGCGCGATCTCGTTCAGCGGCAGCAGCACGAAGGCGCGCTCGTGCAGATGCGGATGCGGCAAGGTCAAACCGGGTTCATCCAGCAGGCGCCCGTCATGGAGGAGCAGATCCAGATCGAGTATGCGCGGCCCCCAGCGTGCTGCATTGCGTTCGCGGCCCGCGGCACGTTCGATCGCCAGCAGCGCATCGAGCAGCTCGCGCGGTTCGAGCATGGTGTCCAGCTCGGCGACGGCGTTGACGAACTCCGGCTGTGCCGTGTTCCCCCAGGGTGCGCTGCGGTACAACCGCGAGCGTGCGGACACCCTGGTATCCGGCAGGAGGGCGAGTGCATCCATCGCACTCAGCACCTGCGCGCGTGGGTCGCGAAGGTTGCTGCCGAGCGCCACGAAAGCACGCATCGCCGCGGTGCTCAGGAACCTTCATCCGGGGGTGAGGCCGTTTTCGGCCGGCGCCCCCGCCCGCCGCGACGGCGACGGTGCTTTCGCGGCGCGGCCGGTTCGCCTTCGGGAGCGGAAGCCTGTTCCGGCGCAGCAGCCATCGGCTTCGACAATTCCGCCGCGAGTTCTTCCGGAGCCAAGCCCTGCACGCGCGTCCACCATTCACCGCGCTCGCGCAGTTCGCCGGATTCCGCGGCGCGCAACAGGAGGAAGTCATAGGCCGCGCGAAAACGCGGATGCGCCAGCAGGCGGAACACGCGTTTCCTGGAACGTTCGGCGAAGCGAGGCTGCAGCGCCCAGATCTCCTCCATCGCGTAGCTGAAGCGGCGCGGGATCGCAACGCGCGCGGTTTGTTCCGCCATCACCTGGTGCGCCGCGCGTTGCCAGGCCAGCGCACGCTCCACGCCTTCGGACTGCATGCCGCGCGCCAGCGAATACACCTCGCCCCACAGCAGCACCGCGAACAGGAATGCGGGGGTTACCGGCTTGCCCTGCGCCACGCGCGCATCGGTGCCTGCGAGTCCCGCTTCGATCAGCGAGCGCAATGCGCCGTGTTCGTCGCGCGCCAGCGCGCGCGCGGTGCCCGCGAAAAGGTGTTTCAGCAAACCACAGCTTTCCAGCTTGCGGAAACTGGCAAGACCATGGCCTGTCATGAACAGCTTCATGGTCTCGTCGAACAACCGTGCGGGCGGCGCATCGCCGAGCAGGTGCCCGAGCCGCGCGAACGGTTCCGAGGCGGAAGGATCGATGGTGAATTGCAGCTTGGCCGCCAGCCGCGCCGCGCGCAGCATGCGAACCGGGTCCTCGCGGTAACGCTGTTCCGGATCGCCGATCAGGTGCAACCGGTGCTGGTCGAGATCCTGCATGCCGCCGACGTAGTCGACGATGCCGAAATCGGCGATGTCGTAATACAGCGCGTTGACGCGGAAGTCGCGGCGCAACGCGTCTTCCTCGATCGTCCCCCAGACGTTGTCGCGCACGATGCGGCCGTCGACCAAGTGCCTGTCGCCTTCGCCTTCGGTACCGGCACCGCGGAAGGTCGCTACCTCGACGATCTCCGGCCCAAAGATCACGTGCGCGAGGCGGAAGCGCCTGCCGATCAGGCGGCAGTTGCGGAACAGTTTCCTGACCTCTTCCGGCGTCGCGTCGGTGGCTATGTCGAAATCCTTCGGGTGCCCGCCAAGCAGCAGGTCGCGCACCGCACCCCCCACCAGGCACGCGCGAAAGCCGTGTTCGTGCAGTCCGTACAACACGCGCAACGCGCCGCGGCTGATGTTCCTGCGCGAAAGCTGGTGCTCCGCGCGCGGGATCACGCGCGGCGCGGGCAGGGCTGCGGCGGTGGCTTCCGTGCTGTCGGGCTGCAAACGTTGGGGTCCCGGTCAGGCCGTGAATCGCGGCGAGTCCGCTATACTAGCGCGCTGTCCGTTTCTTGTGCTCCCTTCGTCTAGCGGTCCAGGACGTCGCCCTCTCAAGGCGAAAACACGAGTTCGATTCTCGTAGGGAGCGGGGATTCCAATGACATTCGTCGTCACCGACAACTGCATCAAGTGCAAGTACACCGATTGCGTGGAAGTCTGCCCCGTGGATTGTTTCCACGAGGGCCCGAACTTCCTCGCCATCGATCCGGACGAGTGCATCGACTGCACGCTGTGCGAACCGGAATGTCCGGCCAACGCGATCTTCCCGGAAGACGACGTGCCGGCGGGGCAGGAACAATTCATCGCGCTGAACGCGGAACTGGCCAAGGCCTGGCCGATTCTGACGGAGCGCAAGGACGCGCCGCCGGACGCCAGGGAATGGGACGGCAAGCCGGACAAGCTGCCATTGCTGGAGCGCTAGGCCCCGGTTTTCGCGGCGACGCGTTGCACCGGAGTGGAGAGCCAAAAAAAACGCCGCCACCAGGGCGGTGTTTTCATTCGCGGCGAGAGCTGCTCAACTTCCGCCGAGCCTCTGCTGCAACACGTTCAACACCCGCTCGACCGCATCCGGGTCGCCCTGCACATTGACCACGCTGCCGGTGCCGGAAGCCGCGATGGTGACATTTACCGTACCCGTAACGGTTTCATTGTGGTCGTGGTGGAAGATGCGGTGCAGGAAATTGCCCTGCGATTTGACTTCAACCACGCTGTTGACGGCGATCTGATAGGTGTGCGCGCTGTCATCGTGCGCGCTGACGGTTCCCACGCCGCCGCGCTCCAGCGCAAGGCCCACGCGGCGGTACGCGCTGTCCGGATCGTCCACGAGGCTCAGGCTGTTGCCCGAAATCACGGCGGTGGCCGGAGCGCCCGCGGGCGTTTCGGCGGGAGCGTCTTCCGGCTGTCCGTTGACGGTCACGGGGATATTCGAACTTCCACCACCCGCTTCGGGCACGGTCAGCGCTTCGGAGGTCGGCGGCTGGTCCAGCCCGGGCGGTACTTCCAGCGGCTGTTCCTGCTGCGCCGATTTGTAATCCGGTTCCCGGTGGCGGAACGGATTGTGCGCGCGGATCGTCTGGCAGCCGCTCAGGCCGAGCAGCGCGCAGGCGAGCGCAGCCGAAAGAAGGTATCGCGATCTCATCATGGTCAGGGTATCCATCGGTCCTTTGTTGAGTATGACACGCGCGCGCCGGATGCCGCAGCCGACTAAGCCGCATGCGCGAACGGCAAGAGCACCTGGCGCAAGCGAGCGCGCCCTTCGCCTTCGGCGAGCTCCAGCAGAGGCAATCTGGGACTCGCCCGGCACAGCCCGAGTTCCGCCAGTCCGGCCTTGACCGCGATCGGATTGGGCGCGCAATCGAGCGCGTCGATCAGCGGCCTCAGGGTCTCCATCAGTGCCAGGGTTTTCGGGCGGTCGCCGCTGCGCGCCGTGTCGCACAGGGCGCGGAACGCCGCGGGCGCGAGATTGTTGGCAACAGACACCAGCCCCGAAGCGCCGGCCAGCATCGCCTCGGCCGAACTGCCGTCGTCGCCCGAGAGAAACACGAAACCCGGTCGCGCGAGTTGCGCCATGTCGCGGATGCGATCGATGTCGCCGCGCGCTTCCTTGACGCCGAGGATGCGCGGATCGTCGCGCAAGTCCGCGACCGTCTCCGGCAGCAGGTCGCAGCCGGTGCGCGAGGGCACGTTGTAGAGCAGGATCGGCAATCCGCCGTGTTCGGCGACTTCCATGAAGTGGCGATGCAGGCCTTCTTGCGTGGGCCGCACATAGTAGGGCGTGACCACCAGCGCGGCATCGGCACCCAGCGCGCGCGCGCGGCGCGTCCGAGCGATGGTCCTGGAAGTCGCTGCCTCGCCGGTACCCGCGACCACCTCCACGCGCCCATCCACGCGCTCGACCGCGAACGCCAGCAGGCGTTCGTATTCGTGTTCGTCGAGCATGTGCGCTTCGCCGGTGGAACCGGCGACCACCAGTCCTTGCGTGCCGCCGTCGAGCTGATGGTCGATCAATCCCGCGAACGCGCCGAGATCCAGGCTGCCGTCCGGCATGAACGGCGTGGCCAGTGCGCAGAGGCTGCCGGTGATTTCCAAATGTCGGCACTGCAAGCGGGGGACGGCGCATCTTAGCAGGTCGCTCCGGTCGCTTGCGGCACCGCACCACCGGCGGCTATGCTGATCGCGACCCTCACCGAAGCCAGGCCGTCGATCTTTGAACCGTTCCGCACCGCGTCCCGGCGCCGACCATCATCTGCTGATCCAGACCGTCTCCCCCGCGACGCACTCGCCGCTGCTGGCGCTGGCCAAGCGCATCGCGGACGCGGGCTGCAACCTGGTCGATTCCCGCGTCTCCACGGTCGGCTCGGATACCTCGGTGGTGCTCCTTGCGCAGGGCGCATGGGACGCGATCGCCAAGCTGGAAAATGCCTTGACGCGCATCGGGCGCGACGAGGAAGTGCGCCTGATGCACTACCGCACGCAGCCGCGCGATGCGCAGACGCATTTGCTCCCCTACCTCGTCGAGGTGGTCGCGTCCGACAAGCCGGCGGTGCTGGTCGAGTTGATCGATTTTTTCACCCGTCGCGGCATCAGCATCGAACAGTTGTCCTCGATGCGGTACCGCGCCATGCAGACCGGCGCCGACATGTTCCAGGCGCAGCTCACCATCGGCATTCCCGCGGAAACCCATATCGCCGCATTGCGCGACGATTTCCTGGAACTGTGCGACGGCTTGAACCTGGACGCGATCATGGATCCTGTGAAGTTTTAAGGACACACTCTCATCGACATCCGGCCGCGGATTGGCCGGGATCCGGCGCCATGGCGGCCATGGGTGAAGCGCAATGATCAAGATCGGCAGCAAGGTACCGAAACTCGCGGGCACCGCCGCGGACGGCGACACGCTGAAACTTGGCGACCTGCAGGGTAAATGGACGGTGCTCTACTTCTATCCCAAGGACAACACCGCCGGCTGCACGCGGGAAGCGCAGGATTTCCGCGATCTGCTGGCGAAGTTCAAGCGTCGTGGCGCGCAAGTCGTCGGCGTGTCGCGGGACAGCGCCAAATCGCACGCCGGTTTCGCGGAAAAATACGGCCTGTCCTTCCCGCTGATCGCCGACACCGATGAAAAATGGTGCAAGGCCTTGGACGTGATCCGCGAGAAGACGCTGTATGGGCGCAAGTTCATGGGCGTGGTACGCAGCACCTTCCTGATCGATCCGGGTGGCAAGCTGGTGAAGGAATGGCGCGCCGTGAAGGTGCCGGGCCACGCGCAAGCCGTACTGGACAGCATTCCCGCCAGGTGATCAGCCCCATCTTTCTCCAACCATCCGCGCACCGCCCGCTCCACGTGCGCGTCGACATCGTTTTCTGGATCCCAGGATGAGCATTCGCGATTCGAACAAGCGCATCTACGCGCTGGACACCAACGTATTGCTGCACGACCCGACGGCGCTGTTTCGTTTCGAGGAACACGACGTGTTCATCCCGATGACGGTGCTCGAGGAACTGGACGAAAAGAAGAAGGGCGGCTCGGAAGTCTCGCGCAACGCGCGCCAGGTCAGCCGGTTCCTCAACGAATTGATCGTCCGCGGCAATGGCAACGGCATCGCCGACGGCCTGCCGCTGACCTCGCCGGAAGGCATAAAGCTGAAAAGCGGCGGCGCCAGCGGACGCCTTTACTTCCAGACCCGCACCAACAACGGGAATGGCAAGGCCGACAACCAGATCCTTTCGGCCGTGCTGGAGCTGCGCGAGCGCCATCCCGATCGCGCCGTGGCGCTGGTCACCAAGGACATCAACCTGCGCATCAAGGCCACGATCTACGGCCTGCACGCCGAGGACTACGAGAACGATCGCGCGCTGGACGATTTCTCGCTCCTCTACGCCGGGCATGCCGAACTGCCGGCGGATTTCTGGGAGCTGCACCCGGAATTGCGCTCATGGTCGGAACGCGGCCATACCTACTACGAAGTACAGCCGCGCGAAGAAGAAACCTGGCAACCGAACGAATGCCTGTACCTGCCCGGCGAAAACAGCGTCGAACTGCGGGTTCTCGGATCCGAAAACGGCAAGACGAAACTGGTCCTGCTGGAGGATCACACGCATCCCAATCACAGTGTCTGGGGCATAAGCGCGCGCAACCGCGAGCAGAACTTCGCGCTGAACATGCTGATGGACCCGGACATCGATTTCGTCACCCTGCTCGGCACGGCGGGGACGGGCAAGACGCTGCTCGCGCTCGCGGCCGGCCTGGCTCAGGTGATGGACCAGCAGCGATATCGCGAAATCATCATGACGCGCGCCACCGTGTCGGTCGGCGAGGACATCGGTTTCCTTCCGGGCACCGAAGAGGAAAAGATGACGCCGTGGATGGGCGCGCTCACCGACAACCTGGAAGTGCTGGCCAACCCCGAGGAAGGAGGTTCATGGGGAAGGCAGGCCACCAATGATCTCCTGGCTTCGCGCATCAAGATCCGCTCTCTCAACTTCATGCGCGGGCGCACTTTCCTCTCGCGCTATCTGATCATCGACGAGGCGCAAAACCTCACTCCCAAGCAGATGAAGACCCTGATCACCCGAGCCGGCCCGGGCACCAAGATCGTCTGCCTGGGCAACGTCGAGCAGATCGACACGCCTTACCTGACGGAAACGACGTCCGGCCTGACTTACGCCGTGGACCGTTTCAAGGACTGGACGCATTCGGCGCACATCACCCTGCGCCGCGGCGAGCGATCGCGTCTGGCCGATTTCGCATCCGAAGCGCTCTGAGCATCTTGGGCAGGTCCGCGCGGACCTGCCCACCAAGGTGAAGCTTCCTCAGTTCGGGATGAACGTGATCGAGGTCGGATAACTTCCGTCGGTGCTGCCGAACCTGGTGACGAAGCGGCCGAGGTTCAGTTGCAGCGTGTTCGTGCCGACATTCAACGTGACGTTGTTGAATATCGTGGCTTGCACCGGCTTGCCCGGATTGCCCGAGGTGGGGTTGGGTGTGCCGGGATTGAGCATCGTCGTGCGCACGGGCCCTGCTACGCACCAGTTGCGCGGATTGCGGGGATTCTTGCCGGTGGTGCCGCTGTCGATCGTGGGATTCCAAGGATTGATGGTGGAACCGACGAAGGAATCGCAGTCCGCCTTGGTGCTGAACGCGGAGCCGACATAGGCGCCGTTCACCAGCAGCGAATCGTGATCGAAATAACCGTACTCGGTGTTGCCGTGCGTGGTGACGATGACCTGCAGCGTGCCGGTGACGGTCTGGGATCCAGTGCCCGGATCGGGGACGTCGATCGTGCCGGGAATGTAGACCGCCGGCGTCGAGCTGCCACTGGCCGGTGCGTTCGTCACGACCTGTGCGCCCATGATCGCGGGAACCGCTGGCTGGCCGGCGGGAACGACGGCGGGAGGGGTCGACAACAGGTCGAGCGAAAAACTGAAGCCGGTGTTGGCGAAGATCACCTGTCCCTGCTGCGTCGTCAGGCCGGGCGGATACGTCGCGGCGGGGATGCCGGGATTCATCTGACCGCTGCTGTCCCAGCAGGGGTTGTAGGTACCGGGGGAATTCGAGTAACTCGGATAAGAACCACCCTTGATGCCGATCCAGATGTCCTGCGTCTTGCTGGCGAGCTGCGGCCCGAACTTGCTTATGCCCATGTACGGGAACACGTACGTGGGGAAGGACGTGTTGTAGGTATTGAACGGCGTGATGAAACGCGCCATTTCCACCGCGTTGCCCACGTCCGCCAGCGTCGGTTGCACGCCGATCGCCGTCGGGATGTAGGCCACGGCCTCGATGCGATCAAACGCGTCGCAGCCGCCGTAATAGGTGACTTTCGCCTGCAGGCGCTGACCCAGTTGCTGTTTCTGCAACCTGCCGAGTTTGACCAGGGTGTACCAGGTATTGTCTGGGGCATCGAACAAAACGACCTGCCCTGGCGGCGGCACATAGAGGGGCGGCATGCCGCTGCCGTAAATCGAAAACTGAGGCGCCTGGTCGAACAAATTGATCGTCGCCGCGCCGGCGACCGGTGCCGCACACGCTGCGGCAAGCAATGACAAAAGCAACATTCCGTGGAAACGGGCGATTCGCATGACACACCTCCTATCATGGACTGGACAAATGCCGGGCGGGCACAATCCTCCCGACGTTCGAGGTCTGCCATTCCCTCGTTGGGCTTCCACTGCACCGATGGTCGCGTTGCCGTCCGAGACAGACGGGCGACAACCGGCCGAACCTGGAACCCCCATCGGATTATAGGCTACGGTTCGTGCGATATATCCAGCCTCCTGCCGTACTCGCGCGCATTTCGTGTCCGCCCTGCGCGCTGACCATCGCGGGCTCGGATTCCGGCGGCGGTGCGGGCATCCAGGCGGACCTGAAGACCTTCGCGGCGCTGGGCGTGCACGGATTGAGCGCGATCACCGCGATCACCGCGCAGAACACGCGCAACGTGCGAGCGATCCACCCCGTGCCGTTGAGACACCTGCGCGCGCAACTGGATGCACTGTTCGACGATTTTCCGATCGCGGCGGTGAAGACCGGCATGCTGGGCGATGCGCGCACCGTGCGGCTCGTTGCGCGCGAACTTGCACGGCGCAGACCGGCGTGGCTGGTCGTCGATCCGGTGATGATCGCGACCTCGGGCGCGCGACTGCTCGATCGGGGGGCGATCCGCGCGCTGCGCGACGAGCTGGCCCCGCTGGCGGACGTCCTGACGCCCAACCTGCCGGAGGCCGAGGCATTGCTGGGAACCAGAATCGGGAATGCGCGCGATTTCGATCGGGCGGCGTGCGCGCTGCTCGATCTGGGCCCAATGTCCGTGCTGTTGAAAGGCGGCCACGCGCGCGGCAAGGAAATCGTCGATCTTTTCGCTGACGCACGCGGCAAGTTCGCAATGCGTCATCCGCGTTTGAAGGTGCAGGCGCACGGCACCGGCTGCACGCTTTCGGCCGCCATGACCGCGGAACTCGCGATGGGCGCAGTGCCACGCATCGCGGCGCGTCGTGCGACCCGCTTCGTGCAGCGCGCGCTGCGCGGGGCGTACCGCCCGGGCGACGGCGAACTGCACGTGCTGCGGCAACGCTAGAATAGGTGCCGCGCCGCACCCAACTGCCTTCCATGGCTCTTGCCCTCCGCCTCATCCTGCTTTTCTTGATCCTGCTCTTCCTCGCCTGCGCCTGGGCGGTGCACCTGCGCAGCCGCGTACGCCTGCACTGGCGCAAACAACTGGGCAGCCATGCCACCGTGTTCGCGCCGTACAACCTGCTGATGTACGCGTTCTCGGCGGTGCCCGCGAAACCCTACGCGGATCGCGCACGCTTCGGAGCACTGGATCCGCTGCGCGAGAACTGGGGGACCATCCGCGACGAGGCCCTGCACCTTTTCGACCGCGGCCACATCCGCACTGCAGAACGCAACAACGACGCGAGTTTCAATTCCTTCTTCAAGGAAGGGTGGAAGCGCTTCTACGTGAAGTGGTACGGAGAACCGCTGGCGTCCGCGCAGGCGCTGTGCCCGCGGACGGTGGAACTGGTGAATGCGATCCCTTCGGTCAAGGCCGCGATGTTCGCGCTGTTGCCACCGGGGTCCAAACTCAATCCGCACCGCGATCCGTTCGCGGGCTCGCTGCGCTACCACCTGGGGCTGGTCACGCCGAACGACGATTCCTGCCGCATCTTCGTGGACGGCCGGGAATATTTCTGGCGCGACGGCGAAGACGTGGTCTTCGACGAAACCTACGTGCATTCTGCCGAGAACAAATCCGGCATCACCCGCGTGATCCTGTTCTGCGACATCGACCGTCCGCTGCGGTGGCGCTGGCTGGAGCGGATCAACCATCGCGTGGGTGCGTTCATGGGCCGCATCACCTCGTCGCCCAACACCGACAGCGAGCCGGTCGGCTTCCTCAACCGCCTGTATGCGCTGGGACAGCGCAACCGCGAACGCAGCAGGCACTTCAAGCATGCCAGCCCGCGGTTGTTCCGCGTCCTGAAAACGGCGGGGATCGTCGTGCTGCTCTGGATCGTGCTGCTGGCGCCCTGGCCGCTGCTGCGTTGATGGTCACGGCCCGACGGGCTTGCGCGTCCGTATATGGAAATCACGGGAGACCGCCATGACACCGACCGACCTGTTCCAGCAACACCGCCCGCGCCTGTTCGGCCTCGCTTATCGCATGCTCGGCACTCCGGCCGATGCCGAGGACGTGCTGCACGATGCGTGGCTGCGATGGGATGCGCAGGATGTTTCGGCGCTGGATGATCCGGAAGCCTGGCTGGTGACGGTGACCACGCGCGTGGCGCTGGATCGCCTGCGCCGCGCGAAGACGGAACGCGAGCACTACACCGGTCCCTGGCTACCGGAACCCGCGGGCGAAATCGCAGCGGCCCCCGACGACGCGCTGGAACACAGCCAAACGCTGACGCTCTCTTTCCTCTTGTTGCTGGAACGCTTGAGTCCCGAAGAACGCGCCGCGTTCCTGCTGCACGAAGTGTTCGACTACAGCCACGCGGAAGCCGCCACAATCCTCGGCATCGCGGAGGACGCATGCCGACAGCGCGTGCACCGCGCCAAGACGCGGTTGCGCGAGGGGCGCCCGCGCTTCCACGTGGATGAGCAGGCGCAACGCCGCCTGCTCGAGCGCTTTGTGGCGGCGATGCGGAAACCGGACATGGAGACACTGCGCGCGTTGTTCGCGGAAGACGCGGTGGCCGTCGCCGATGGCGGCGGCGTGGCGCGCGCCATCCTGCAGCCCCTGCACGGTTCCGAACGGCTGGCACGCCTCTACCTGCAGATCGCGCAGATGTCCAACAATTTCGGCCTGCGTTATGAACTGCGCACGCTCAACGGTGCGCCCGCGTTGTTGACATGGCGCGGCGAGCAATTGTTCGTGGCGACATGGATCGATTGCGAAGACGACCGCATTACCGCGATCCATGCGATCCGCCATCCCGGCAAGCTCGCGCGCATCGAGGCGGTCACGAAAACGGCGGCCGGCACGTCCTTGCATTGAAAGGCGAGCGTTTCGCCCGACACCCATCAAGCAAGGAGTTCATCCATGTCGCGTTTCGACCTCAAAAAGCATTTCACCGCACTGCAACCGCTGTTCGCATTGAGCAAGCAGCTCCATGAGGGCAGCCTGGAGCCCGCGCTGTGCAACCTGGTATTGATGCGCGCTTCGCAAGTCAACGGCTGCGCGTACTGCCTCGACATGCACAGCAAGGACGCGCGCGCCGCCGGCGAAACAGAGCAGCGCCTCTACGTGCTGCCGGCGTGGCGCGAGGCGCCGTTCTACAGCGCGCGCGAACGCGCCGCGCTGGCATGGACCGAAGCATTGACGCAACTCCAGACGCACGACCAGTCCGTCCCGGATGAGTTGTACCAGGAAGCCCGCGCGCAGTTCGACGAGAAGGAACTGGTCGACCTCACGCTGCTGGTCACGCTGATCAACAGCTGGAACCGGATCAACATCGCCGGACGGCCTGAAGTCGGCGACTACAAGCCGGGCATGTTCAAGTGAGGCATCGCGGCATGCCGCCCCCTCCGGAGAATCTTGCAATGATCTCGAATCCAGAACTGCGCCGCATCGGAATGGAGCATCTCGAGAAGCTTTTCGGATCGGGGGCGGCCCAGGCGCTCATCGACGACATGGCGGGGTTGTGCCCCGACTTCGCCGAAATGTCCATCGAGTGGGCCCTGGGCGGAATCACCGCCCGTCCGGGGCTCGACATGGTCAGTCGCGAACTCGTGGTGATCGCTTCCTGCGTGACCCTGGGGCACGCCGTCACGCAATTGAGGGCGCACACGCAGGCAGCGCTCAGCGCGGGCGCGACGCGCGATCAGATCATCGAAACGATCCTGCAGCTCACCTTCTACGCGGGAGGCGCCGCTGTTCGCAACGCGCTGGTGAACGTGAAGGACATCCTGGGCACCGCGGCGAAACCGGATCCGGAGGGCCGGGCCCTCGAATGACGGTCAGCGGACGCGCTCCACCAGCGCGTCCGCAAACGTCTGCGTCGTGCCGCTGCCGCCGAGGTCAGGCGTGACGCGGTCGTGCGCGGCGAGCGTGCCGCGGATCGCGCCGCGCAGTCGCGTGCCCTGTTCGATCATGCCGATGTGGTCGAGCATGTCGGCCGCGGCCAGCAGCAAGGCGCAGGGATTGGCGACGTGCTTGCCAGCGATGTCCGGCGCCGAACCGTGCACCGCTTCGAAGATCGCCGCGGCCGAACCGATGTTGGCGCCCGGCGCCAGGCCCAGGCCGCCGACCAAGCCCGCGCACAAATCCGAAATGATGTCGCCGAACAGGTTGGTGGTGACGATCACGTCGAACTGCCAGGGGTTCATCACCAATTGCATGCAGGTGTTGTCGACGATCATCTCGTTGAAGGCGATCGCCGGATGCCCTCCCGCCACTTCGCGCGCAACGTCCAGGAACAAGCCGGAACTGGTTTTCAGGATATTGGCCTTGTGCACCGCGGTGACTTTTTTCCGGCCGCGTTTTTCAGCCAGCTCGAACGCGTAGCGCACGATGCGCTCGGCGCCGCGCCGCGTGTTGCGCACGATCGACTGCGCGGTCTGGCCGTCTGCAGAGAGCGTCTGGCCCTCCGAGAGATACGCGCCCTCGGTATTCTCGCGTACCGTGATGATGTCGATGTTCTCGTAGTGCGCTTTTGTGCCGGGCATCGAGAGTGCCGGCCGCACGTTGGCGTAGAGATCGAAACGCTTGCGCAGTTCGACGTTCAATGATGAAAAACCGCCGCCGATCGGCGTGGTCAGCGGCCCCTTCAACGCGACACGGTGTTTGGCGACCGCATCCAGGGTGGCCTGCGGCAGCAACTCGCCGTGTTTTTCCATTGCCGCCATGCCGGCGTCCACGAATTCGTACGCGAGGCCGGCTTGCAGCGCGTCGAGCACGCGTAGCGTGGCATCCATGATTTCCGGACCGATGCCGTCGCCGCGGATCACCGCGATCGTGTGATTCATGCGAAAACTCCTGATCGCGTGGCGTACCCCGCCATGCGGGCAAACACGCGATTATCCCGCAAGGAAGCGCCCACCCGCTAGCCCGCGTCTTCCAGCAGTTTCGCCAGCGTGCCGTCGTGTTCGGCCGCAGCCAGTTCCTGGAACCCGCCCACGTGCGTGCCGTTGATGAAGATCTGCGGAACCGTGCGGCGTCCGCGGCTGCGTTCCAGCATCGCCGCGCGCGCTTCCGGATCCGAGTCGATGCGGATTTCCCGCCAGCCCAGTCCCCTGGCTTTCAAGAGGTTCTTGGCCGCCACGCAGTAGGCGCAGAATCCGGTGGAGTAGATTTCGATATCGGGCATGAAGGAGGTATCGAGGGAAGATTTCATTTGAAATTGCGGCGGGAGCAGCGATCCACGGCCCAAAGCTCCGTGGCCGCTCTTGAACTCGCGCCGGAGGAGTACTGAAACCGGCGTACGCGTCTTTCCGCAACGGACGGAATGATCGCAAGAATGATGCCTGCGGAGGCTGAACGCGAATCGCCCAGCACTATCACCGGAACCCGCATCGCGCTAAGTTGTCGGAGAACCCGGGCGCCCCCAATCTCCACGTCATGCGCGCGTATCGACTGCTTCCAGCCCTCACCTGCCTCGCGCTGGCGCTGCCTGCGGCCGGGCAGCAGGAGGACGTCAGCCTCCCCAACCTCGGCAGCTCGGCGGCCGGGCTGATTTCGCCGCAGGAGGAAGAGGCGTACGGCGCCAGCATGCTGCGCGAATTGCGTTCGATGAACATGGTGCTGGACGATCCCCAGGTGGATGCATACGTGCAGGCATTGGGCTATCGGCTGGTGGCAGCCAGCGCGGATCCGACCCAGCACTACACCTTCACCGTACTGCGCGAGCCCGACATCAACGCTTTCGCCGCGCCCGGCGGTTACGTATTCGTCTATGCGGGTTTGATCACCACCACCACCAGCGAGGACGAACTGGCTGCGGTGATCGCGCACGAGCTGGCGCACATCAGCCAACACCACCTTGAGCGCGCCTTCGAGGATGCCAAGAAGAAGGCGCCGCTGTACGCGCTGGCGACGCTCGGCGCGCTGATCGCCGCCGGCGGTTCCAGCCAGACCGCGGGCCCGGGCATCCTCGCATCGGGCATGGGCCTGATGCAGCAGGAACAGATCGATTTCACCCGCAAGGACGAGACCGAAGCCGACCGCGTGGGAATCGGAACGCTCGCCAAGGCGGGTTACGATCCCGAAGCGATGGCCGGTTTCTTCGATCGCATGGCGCGCACGCTGCGCCCCGGGGGAGGGGAAGGCGGAGACTATTCCGGGGACGCGCCGCCGTTCCTCCAGGATCACCCCGTAACCAGCGAGCGCATCGCAGGGCCAAGGCGCGCGCGC